>Ga0172380_10000614_pt1 | contig 66439 bp, 102 predicted proteins | sample Leawe162metaG_FD_119747 | JGI IMG/M metagenome (GOLD analysis project Ga0172380, IMG submission 119747) | Leachate microbial communities from a municipal landfill in Southern Ontario, Canada - Leachate well 162 metaG | ecosystem: Engineered > Solid waste > Landfill > Unclassified | place... | reverse complement strand
TCGTGGATATTGACCCAGACACGTGGACAATGGGCGACGACACGAACGCCTATGATGCGTGGTTGCCGGTATCGTTGTACGGATTGCATACTGACATCGGCGGAAGCGCCGTGATCGACGACGCCGCGCAGACGTTTCGCTTCAACAAAAGCGCCGCGTTTACGAGCCTGAGTTTTCAGGCCAGTAAGCTGCTATCAACCGGCGAGGGCGGCGCATTGCTCACCAATTCAGAAGAACTAGCGACCAAAGCGCGCGAGTTCTCATCATTGGGCTATCGCATGTCCGCCACACAGGCGCGCATTGATAGCGCGACATTGAAAGCGCCCGACTTCACGAGGCACTACCAAGTTGGGTTCAACTATCGAATGAACGACTGCACCGCCGCGCTCGGATTGAAACAATTAGCGAACATCGACGTATTGAAACAAATCCGGTTAGAGTGTGCGGCAATGTACCGTGAAGCAATCCAAGGGTGTGAATGGGTAAAGCCGCAGTTTGTGCCCGCTGGTTCGCACCATGACTACTGGTGCTATGCGATGGCGTGTGATACGCCGGAACGCGCATTGGCGCTGCAAGCCGACGTGGTAAAGCATGGCGGCGAGATGCCGTATGGGGCGTGGCGGTTGAGTTATCAGGAACCGGCGTTCAAGCACCCTGTCTTCGACCAAACCATTTTTGGGACGCCATTGGTAGGACACTGCCCCAACGCCGAATCCCTGCAACCCCGCTTGCTCCAGATGCAGACGAATTGTCTTGAATCAGCACAACGCAACGCGCGCGCTTTGCGGAAGGCGTTGTCTTGAGCACCATCTTCCGCGCGCTCGCCACCGTCAGCCTCACCGTCACCGTCACGCTGGCCTACGCCGACGTGCGGTGTCCTGCGTGCGCGCGCAAGCTGTTGGAAGTGCCGGCCGCCACACCGGCCATCGCGCGCGTCGTTACCCACGCCCCCCGCACCGGCAACGGCCCCGTGTGCGCCTGCCCGCGCTGCAAAGCGTTGGTGGAAGTGGTGGCGAGGTGATGGCGCGCTACGGGGAGCGGCGCAAGAAGATGGGACCGCGCCCGAATGTGTACAGCGCACGGCACGAGTTGTTTGTGCAGCACTATTTGGCAGACGACAAACTGGACGCTATTTCCGCGTACATTGCAGCCGGATACAGCGCGAAAACGGCGAGCGCATCCGCGTGCAAGCTGCTGGCGAAGCCGCACATTCAGGCCGCGATTCGTGAAGGGATTGAGGCGCGTAATAAACGTATGGAAATCACTCAAGACATTGTACTCAAGCGCCTGATGGATTTGTTCATGGCGAATGCCAACGAACTGGCGGAACATCGGCGCGTACCTTGCCCCGATTGCTTTCCGCCGTCAGACAACGCAGATCCACACGGCACGCCGAACCCCGCGTGCAAAATCTGTCGAGGCAATGGCGTCGCGGTCGCGCACTTTAAAGATACTCGGAACCTGTCGCCACAAGGCGCCGCTTTGTATGCCGGTGTCAAGCACACGCCGCACGGCCCCGAAATCGTCATGCACAATCCACTGGCGGTATTCCCGATCCTTGCGAAACACGTCGGCATCGACAAGCCGACGCTCAATATCAATCTCGATTACGACAAACTGACGGACGAACAGTTGGATCATCTGGCCAAAGGCGGGAGCATTGATACTCTCCCGAAATAGCGCCGACCGCGACCAACGCGCCTTGGCGGTTATCGCGAAGCGAAAGCGGTTGCGCGAGCGCGGTGTTTTTGTGCCCGGCACCGGCCCCATCGTCAAGCAGTTCGGCGAGTGGATGACGGATGCACGCCCCGAGTATCAGTGGACGGCGCCGCACTTTGTGGAGATGCAGCGCTACCTGGACGACGTGACGTTCAACGGACTGCGCCGGGTATACTTTCAAGTCCCGATCCGCCACGGTAAGACAGAGCACAATACGATTGCGTATTCGGTCTATCGCTTGGAGATGAACAACAAGACGCGCATTCTGATTTGCTCATACAACGAACGTCGCGCGCAAAAGTTCAGTCGTGACATTCGGCGGCTCGCAGGTTCGCGCGGTATTGCGCTGAGCGCAGACCGTAACGCTGCAGGCGAGTGGGAAACGCAATCGGGCGGTGGCGTGCAGGCAGTCGGCGCTGGCGCTGGCGTGGCTGGCGTGAATGCGGATGTCATTATTATCGACGACCCAATTGGCTCACGCGACGATGCGGAATCTCTGGCTAAGCGCGACCAGGTATGGGATTGGTTGACAAACGATATCTTGGCCCGATGCGAGCCACACACAGTTGTGGTTATGACAATGAGTCGCTGGCACCAAGACGACCCCGCGGGCCGTTTGCTGGACCAGCAGCGTGATCGGTGGACCTTTGTTGATTTGCCAGCAGAAGCGGAAGAAAACGACGCGCTGGGTCGCGTGATAGGGGAACCGCTCTGGCCTGAACTTCGTGGCACGGAATGGCTTGAAGAAAAGCGCCAAGAGCTAGGTGCATATGGCTTTGCATCGTTGCTGCAAGGGCGCCCGCGTCCGCGCGAAGGCGGTATGTTCAAGTGGTCATGGTGGCAATTGATAGACGAAATACCGTCGACGGGTTCGCTTGTTCGTTACTGGGATTTGGCAGGCACTGAACCGAAAGGCAAGGGGCATGATCCGGACTATTCCGCTGGTGCGTTGGCGTGCCGTATGGCGGACCAGCGCACGGCCATTGTCGATGTCACACGATTCCGGAAAAGCATTCACGAACGCGATGTCGAGCTATTGAGAGTAGCTATTGACGATCTGCAGAGGTACAGGGGGCGGTTAACATGGTGGATTGAAACAGAGGCAGGTATCGCAGGCGAAGAACGGACGGCTGCGCTGGTGCGGAGACTGCAGAATGTCGGGCTTGTTGTGAACACAGAGCATCCAACCGGCAAGAAGATACACCGTGCGGAACCGCTTGCATCTAAAGCGGAAGCGGGCAACGTCGTGCTATGTCCAGGGGAGTGGCGCGATGATTTTCGGGCGGAAGCCGCCGATTTCCCGAATGGTAAGCATGATGACCAAATAGATGCAGCCGCTGGGGCTGATTCGAAGCTCACAATTCGCCATACGATGAGACAGGGGACTTACCACCAATGAGGAATGAATGACCGCACCCATGTTGCAGTACAATCCCGGCGGCAACGAACCCGGCAACGGCCCGCTCCGCACCAATGGCGGCGCTGGCTCGCTGTCTATGACCAAGCCGAACCTGCCGAGCACGAAAAGCGGCGCGGTGGAGAAACAAGAGGCCGCGATGTGGTTGGCCCGCGATTGCTTCGAAGGCCAGTTCGCGCTGCACGACAAGACCACACAATACCTGCCGAAAGCACCGGGCGAAGATCCGATCAATTACAATGCTCGGTTGAAGCGGTCCGTCTTTTTCAACATGTTCCGGACCGCGATTGAAGGTCTGGTCGGGTTCATTATGCGGAAAGACCCGGTGCTGGGCGAAGATGTGCCGGGCGTGATTGCGACGGATTGGGAGAACATCGACTTGGCCGGCACGCACGGGGACGTGTTTCTCCGCGACTTGCTGCAGGACGCGATGATTGACGGACACGCGTTGATTCTGGTGGATTACGCGGATACCGGCGGGCTGGTGCCGACGCGCGGTGAAGAGCAAGCGTATGGCATGCGTCCGTATTGGGTGCCGATCCGGAAGGGGCAGATCGTCAGCTTCCGCGAATCGAACGAGAACGGGCAAACGATCCTGACGCAGTTGGTGATCCGCGAAACGACCATGGTGCCCGAAGGCGTCTATGGCGAGAAAGAACAGACCGTATACCGCGTGCTGGCCAACGAAGGCGGCGTGGTGACGTGGCGTGTGGAAATGATCACGAAAGAGAACACCGTGCAGATCATGAGTAACGGGGTGTTCCGGAACCAGGTAGAAATCCCGGTCGCGGAAGTGGTGACCAGCGGTCGCGTGGGCCGCCTCGTGTCACGGCCGACACTGGAAGATGTCGCATACCTGAACATTGCGCACTACCAGCAGTACAGCGACTACGCAAACAGCATGCACAAGACGTGCGTGCCGATCTTTACGGTGTCGGGGGGTGGCGAGAGTGAAGGGCCGCTGGTGCTGGGGCCGGATACGAGCTTCCAGTTCACGAGCCCGGACGCCAAAGCAGCCTATGTTAGCCACGACGGCGCCTCGCTGGGCGCGTGCAAGCTGGCGCTGGACGATTTGAAGTCTGATATCGGCACGGCGAGTCTGGCCATGTTGGCGCCGCAGAAGCGTGCGGCCGAGACCGCGAAAGGCAAGGAAATTGATAAGGGGGCGAGTGATTCGAAGTTGAGCGTGACGGCGCGAGGGTTGCAAGACGGCGCGGAACGTGCGCTCGGCTTCCATGCGCGTTTCCGCGGCATCAAGACCGGTGGCGGCTCTTTGACGATCAACCGTGAGTACACGGATATGAGCATGGCGCCGGAGATGCTGACGGCGTTGTCTGGTGCGGTGCGTGACATGAAGTTGCCCGTGCGCTTGGCATTGGTGCCGATGCAGAAGGGCGGGATCATTGATGAGTCGGAAGATTTGACCGGAATTGAAAGGGAGATGGAGGCGTCCATGATTGCCGAAGAAGAGAAAGCAGCGGCGCAATTGGAGGCGCAGTTTGAGATGGCCGCTTCTGCCAAGCAACCGCAGCAGAAGGTGGCGGCGTGAGCGACTGCGCCTACCCCATCTGCGACTGTGACGCGTCGACGCCGTGTCGGGTTGCGCGTGTCACGACATCGACGGTGCCCGTGTGCCATGGCTGCAACGGCGCGGGGTTCCATTACTCAACATGCAAGCATGCGCCGAAGCATAACCCGATTGCAACGGCGCCCGACTCCGTGAATAGTCTGTGCGTCCTCTGCAACACGCCGGGCATGCGAGGGGAGCCGCACCCGTGCATCTACGCCGCCAGTGTCAACAAACCCGACCCCGTGAACCACCCGCCGCATTATACCGCGGGCGCGGTGGAATGCATCGATGCGATTGAAAGCGCATTGGGCGCTGACGGATTCGCGGCGTACTGTCGCGGGCAAGTGGTGAAATACTTGTGGCGCGCGGGCAAGAAAGACGATACATTGCAAGACGCAAAGAAGGCGCAATGGTATGTGAACCGACTCGTGCAAACATTGGAGAAACCATGACCAAACCCGACCCGATCAAAGACGCCGCGAAAGACGCGGCGGTTGATGTCGCGACCAGCTACGTCAAAAAGAACTGGCGGAAGGCGCTGCGGTGGGTGAAGCGGTTGGTGGGAAAGTGAGCCAATACATCGGCGGCCCCTGCTGCGGTGGCGACGTCCCACCACACAGCGGCAACCCGCACACCGTGACCGATCCGGTGTTGCGGTTGAATGGGAAGGACGTTGCGGTGAGAGGCAAGTTCCAGTACGCGTTGACCGCGACGGGTGACTTTCGGATTGTGGATGTGTTGGAGGAAGTGTTGCAAGCGGACGGGGGCTGACTGCCCTTTCGCTTCGCTGAATGGGGCAACGTTTGGTTGCCTATTGTTGGTTCATTTCTGGTAACCCTTTCATACAAAAATGAAACGCCTCTTTGCGCTCGCGCTGTTGGCCGCCTGTTCGCCGGACGCCACACCAACCACGGCACCGTTGCTGTCCACTACGCCCGCTGCCAGTATGCCGGTTGGCATCGGCACGCACGGCTACGGGGATGAAATTGGGATGCTGGGTCAGGTGGGCGTGCACACCACGCGCATCACCTATTACACCAAAGAGGCGTCCCCACAGTACGACGCCCAGTTCGCAGCCCGCCTCGCCGCCTTCGACGCAGCCGGTATTGAACCGCTGATTGTGGTGCATGATTTCTTCCCGTATAGCGCGAACGTGCCGTCAGGGTTGCCGTGGGTGGTTATGCCAGCGTTGGCGATGCGGTTCCCTGGGCGCGTATGGCAAATGGGCAATGAGTGGAATGAACACGCTGGCTATTCGGGCCACGACTACGCGTATGCGGTCTACTTCGCTATGACGTGGGCGCGTGCGGCTGACCCGACCGCCAAGTTCGTTGGCATGGGTCTTTCGAGTAACGACAACCAGCCGTTGTTCACGCAACAGTATTACCAGTGGTTCGCCGCCAACCAAATCGATCCAACACCCCTGCTGGACGCATGGTCCTTCCACTGCTACGGCGTGGACGTTGGCCGTTGCGTGCGGCTGCGGGCGGCGGCGCTGCGCGCGGTGGTGCCGCCAACCATGCCGCTTTGGCTGACCGAAGTGGGCGCGGATCGCTACGGTATTGAAGCGGCATGGGGCGCGATGAGTGATGCGGCCATTGATGATGCACAAGCGCAACAAACGCAAGCCGCGATTGATGCAGCACGTGAAGCGGGCGTGGCCCGTGTCGACTTCTACCAACTGCTGGACGGGCCGACTGATTACGCCTTTTCTTTCTTTCGCCACAACGGCACCATGCGGCCGTCTGCGTTGGTGGTGAGGGCGGCACAGTGAGCTTAGCGCACGAACAGCCACACTTTGTACTGGTCTGCAAGGACTCTGGCAACTGGGCGTTCCCCGTGGAATACTTGGAACAGTTTCGGGAGTTGTGGTACATGGAAACCCATTCATTTACTGCCCCGGATCTTTGGGGGCAGCGCTGCACGGTGCTGATTAGTGACGTGCGGGGCGTGATTGAGAAAACAGAATCGAGTATCGCGCGGGTGAAAGACGAACGAGAGGAAGAGCGCTCCCGTGATATGATCGGCACGCTATGACCCCCACCGAACGCCGCCTCCTACGCTTAATCAAGATCAAAACCGCCCGCATGGAGGCGGGCCAGCGTGCGCGCTGGCTGCGGGCGGTGCAGTACCTGCAGACGCAGATGCCGCTGTCGCGTCTAGAGGATTTGATTCAGTCCGGCCGGATCGCGGAACTGTTGACCGAGGACGTGCTCAACCAAGCGTTCGCGGAGTTCCGGGAAGGGTTGTATAACACCACCGTCGACTCGTTCCGGTTTTCAAGGGAGCAGATCCAAGGCGCGATGCTGGAAGGGCGGCCGATGATTGCGTTCAACACGCTCTCGCCGCGCGTGATGCAGGCGATTGGGGTGCTGGATGAGCGCATCCTCTCGTTTAAGCAGGAAGTGCGCGAGACGGTGAGGGTGGCGGTTGCCGATGGGTTGCAAGCGGGCCGTTCGCCGTTGGCGGTGGCGCGTACGGTGCGGGATGTGATTGGGATTGCGCCCAATCAAGTCGCGTATGTGCGCAACTTGCGGTTGGCGTTAGAGAGTGGGGATGCGGCGAAAGCGGTTTCGTATGACATTGATAAACGCTTTGTGAAGATGATCGAGAAGGGCGGGCTGACGCAGGCGAAGATTGATAGGATTGTGGAGAGTTACACCAACAGACGGATCGCGCAACATGCGAATACGGTAGCCCGCACAACAACGCTCCAAAGTTACAAGCAAGCGAACCGCGCGAGTTATGGTGCGGCGATTGATGCGGGGATTATTAAGCGGCACTTGGCGGTGAAATCGTGGCGGACTGTTGGTGACTCCAAGGTGAGAGAAGAACACGACGCCATGAACGGCGAGACGGTGCCGTTTGACGCGAATTTCAGCAATGGGGAAGAGTTGCCCGGCGATTCCACATACAACTGCCGGTGCTTGCCGATCTATAGCGAAAAGGATGAATAGGTGGTACATTGGACGCCATGAATAGACGCGAGTTTTTGCGAGCTGGTGCGGCGGTGGCTGTGGGTGCGACGGCCATTGCAGGCGCTGCGCACATTGCCGATAGTGTGCCAGTGCCAAAGCCGCAAGCGCCTGCAACAGTCAAGAGCCGGAAGATCCTGACAAGACCAGTCACAGAGCTTTCGTTCCAGTGGGGAGCGGGCACTGAATCACCGCCTGAGTTCGATTTGTTGCGTGGCGCATTTATTCGAGAGAATTGTATCACCATCGAAACCGACGGCATTACATACGAATCTTTTCGTATCGTCGCGATGAATCATTCCGTGGGAGAGTACGCGAATACCGCAACGTTTGAATTGTTGCAGGTCGCATGACCCCCGAAGAATCCGCCGCCCTGCACCGTCGTTACTTCTTGGCCATCTTGAGTGACGGCATCACGCCAGAGTACGCGCTGCAACTCACGTCCGCCTACATCCACGCGACCGAGATGGCGGCCGTGATGCAGGAACGGGATGAGCCGATGCCGCCGCCGCTGTACACAAAATTGCACGTCGTGAAGCCTACTCCAATCAAGAGCGAATGAGCAACAGCCGCCGCAAGATGCAGCGCAGTAAACGGAAGAAAGGCCCGACAATCCAATTGCAGAACCCGGTCCGTGCTCACTTTGAAAGCTTCATTGTCGGCAATGCGTTTGCGGTGGAAGCGGCGATGCATGATGCGCTGCAGGTGGCCGCACCAAACGCCGCCGAAAAGCTGGAGCCGTACTTTGGGCTGGTGGCGCTACACGAAGCGCTAACAACCAACCAACCCACCGCCCCCGCCATGACGAGCGTCGCATCTTTCCGCGACGCCTGCGAATCGGCCAACGTGCACCACATGGTGCGTCCGGATTCAGCCACCGGCCAGCATATCGTGATCGCGGGCGCGGGGCCCAGCTTATCGGACTACCTGCACGTCTGCGAGCAAGCGGACCAAGTGTGGGCGTGCAATTCGGCGCTGCCGTACCTGCTCGCGAAAGGCATCAAAGTCACGCACGGGTTCACGGTCGACCAGACGCCGGCCATGCTGACGGAATGGGCGACGGCGCCGGATGTGGAATACCTGGTCGCGACCACGATTCACCCGCACCTGACGGCGTTGCTGCAGGGGCGCAACCGCCGCCTGCGATGGTTCCACAACTACGTGGGTGTCGACAAACCCGCGGTGAGCTGGCCGGACGAGGACGGCGTGATGCAATCGGCCAGTTATGAGGACTGGCTGTATCTGACGCTGTACCCGCCCGGTTGCCGTGCGGGCTCGGGGTTGAACACAGTCACCCGTGCGATGGATATGGCGGGGTTCGTGGGCGCGTCGAAGGTGTCGGTGCTGGGCGCGGACTGCGCGCTGCGCGTGACCAGCAAGCGACCGGCAGGCGCCATCCTGGGGACGCCCGCGTACGACAAATGGCTCCGCGAATCAACCCAGATGCACGCAGACGGCGGCAACGCGTTGGCGAGTGGCGCGAGTGCGGTGACCGTAGAGGGCGAGATTGACGGGCGCGTGTGGCTCTCTAAGTTCGATCTGTGCATCAGTGCCGTGTGGATGGAAATGATGCGACGCCGCGATCCGGAACGGTTCATCTTCAAGGGCGACACGTTGCCGAACGCGTTGCGGGATAAGCCGGTGAGTTTTTTGAAGAGGTTGCCGGGGCTGTCTGATTCCAACGGCAAGGTGATGTTGCCGGATTTCAAGGCGGCGGCGTAGTGCGCGCAAGAAACTTGAAAGAAACTGCCGCTACCCCCTTGACAAACACGAGTACACTACTTTAGATTGCACCCGTTCGAATCCTAGCCGGTGGCTAGGGTCATTTGCTGGTCTGTGTGGCCCCAGTGGCCCTGTTACGCGCGAGCGTAGCCGGGCCTTTTCTATTGGGGCCGGTTGTGCCGGCAGGAGTTGGCTTGTGGCCGACGAAATCAAGACGTATTCAGAAGAAGAAGTGAAGGCAATGGTGCAGGCCGAAACGCAGGGCCTGATCACCAAGCGAGACGAATTGCTGAATGAGGCGAAGCGGGCGAAAGAAGCGCTCAAGAATTACGAGGGCGTAGACCCGGCCGAATACAACAAATTGAAGGAAGCGGCTGCCGAAGCCGAACGACAGCGCGCCGCGAAAGAGGGCGATTTTCAGGCGTTGCAGAAGCAGATGGCCGACAACCACCAGAAGGAACTGTCGGCCCGCGACGCGAAGATTGCGAAGCAGACGAAGGCGATTGAAAAGCGGCTGGTCGATTCAGCGATGCGCAAAGCCATCATGGATGCGGGCGGCACGAAGGGTATGACTGATTTGCTGGTTAAGTACGGCGCGGATTTCGTGCGCGTTCGCGAGACAGATGACGACTACGAATCGTATGTCGTGGACGACCGCGGCAATGCACGTATTGCGGATGGCAAAGGAACGCCCATGGATATTTCTGCGTTTGTGGAAAGCGAATTGAAGACGCGCTTCCCTGATGCGTTCTTGGGCACCGGCAGTTCCGGGAGCGGGGCTCCCAAGTCTGCACCCAGCGGGGGCGGAGTCAAAACGATTGCGGCCTTTGACAATGACGCGTTTCTCGCGAACCTGCCGGGAATCGCGAATGGTACGATCAAAGTCACTGGCTAATGCGCGTGCGAATGCACGCTCTCATTCTCTTGGAGTAACACGTGGCTAATACGATTACCGAAGTACTGCCGAAAATTCTGGCGCAGGGCCTGTTGGCGTTGCGTCAGAATTCGGTCATGACGCGCCTGGTGAACACCAGCTACAGCGCCGAAGCCGCATCGAAGGGCAATGTCATCAACGTGCCGATCCCGTCGGCCATTGCGGCGCGCGCGGTCACGCCGTCTGTCACCACGCCCGCGAACGTCGAATCCGCTCCGACCAGCGCACAGGTCACGCTGGACTTCTGGCAGGAAGCGCCGTTCTACCTGACCGATTCTGACGTCGCGTCCGTGATGGTCGGTACGGTGCCGATGCAGGTGTCGGAAGCCATCAAGTCGCTGGCCAACGCCGTGGATACGTATATCATGGGCAAGGCCACGGGCTTCTATGGTGCGGCCGGTGCGGCCGGTACCACGCCGTTTCAGGGCTCGCTCACCGCGGCCGGCGACGCGCGCAAATTGCTGAACAAGCAGCTCGCCCCGTTGGATAACCGTCGCGGTGTGCTGGATCCGGACGCCGAATCGGCGTTCCTGTTGAATGCCAACATCCTGCAGTCCGACCAGCGCGGCGATCAGGGCGGCATTGTCAATGGCACCATCGGGACCAAGCTCGGTCTCGACTGGTACATGGACCAGAACATCACATCCTACACGCCGGGCACTGGCTGGGTCACTGGTTTCGTGGCCTCCACCGTCGCAGGCGCTGTGGGCGATACCACGCTCAACGTCATCAACGCAACCGCATCCGGCACGGTCAAGATCGGCGACATCTTCTCGCTCGGTTCGGGATCTTCGCTGCAGCAGTACGTGATCACGGCCGCGGTTACCGTGTCCGCCACGGTGCAGAAAGCGATTTCATTCTATCCGCCTCTCAAGGCGACCGCTGCAACGGGCGCGACGCTCGCCGTGATCGGGACCGCGTACGTGGCCAACCTGGCGTTCCATCGCGACGCGTTCGCATGGGCTTCGCGTCCGCTGGCTGATGTCAACGGCGTGGGCAACACGTTCCAGACGGTCACGGACCCGGTATCGGGTATCGCGCTCCGTTTGGAAATGTCACGCCAGTACAAGCAGACCACGTTCAGCTTCGATATTCTCGGCGGCGCGAATGTGATCCGCCGCGAATTCGGGGCGAAAATCCTCGGGTAAACAGCGTGTGGGTGCAGGGGGTGTGGCTTCATTGCTAACGCTTCCCTGCACCCCCGCTCTATCCTATGGCGATTGTCCTGGACGCAACCGTCGGTGGTGTTTCGAGTAACGCGTTTGTGGTCGTGGCGACCGCAGACACGTACTTGGAAGCGCGCGCCAATGCGTCAAGTTGGGCGTCGGCTTCGAATACGACCAAAGAACAGTGTGTGATTAGCGCCACCCGTGCGCTCAATGCGATGCAATGGAAGGGCCGCCGTGTGGCGTCGACGCAGGCGCTGGCATGGCCGCGGTATGATGTGTGGGACGGGGACCGTGACGCCCTGATTGAAGAAGATGTGATTCCGAGTTGGCTGCAAGACGCCACGTGTGAATTGGCTTTCGAAACATTGCGCGCCGGCACGAGCGATGTCTACGCCTTGCCCGCCAAAGAGGGCGTGATCGAAGAAACGATCGGCCCATTGACAACGCGTTGGGCGGACCCGTTCGCACAGAAAACCGGGTTACGTCGCTACCCAATGGTGTGGCAATTGATTGCGCGGTTCGTGCTGGGTGGCGGCATGCAAGTCTCGACGGTGCGCGGATGAGCTACGCGACGCAACATGCGAGCGCGTTGGCGTCTGTTACGGAGAAAGGCGTGGCGCTGTCGTGCAGCGTGGTGGGGTTTGGCTCTGTGGCGACCGCCACGGTAGCGGGCTACGCGACCGATGCAGGCGCAGGGCGTCGGGTGTACGTGGATGGGCAATTGGTGCAATCTGCGAACCCGCGTGTGTTGTTCGTGGCGTCGACGTACGGCGAGTGTCCGGCGGTTGGTGCGGGATGCACCTGGAGTGGTGCTCCGCACACGATCAAGACCGTAGAACCGTACGCGCCGGACGGCGTGGTATTGTTTGCCTATTTGGAGTTGGTGCGATGAGTGCCGCCGCATTCTCGGCTGCGCTCAAGGCGTTCAATGTGACGGCGGAAGATCGGGTTCGGCGCAGTTTTATCAACGCTACCGAACTGGTCGCAGAATCGTTGGTGGAAGGATCGGAGTTGACGGGAGCGCCGGGGCAACCGGTAGCGCTTAAGGACGGCGGCAATCTGAAAGCCTCGTTCCAGCAAGAGTTTCTGTCGCCCACTGTTTGGCAGATCAGCACGAACGTTGAGTACGCCCCTTACATAGAAGACGGCGCCAATGATGTGGCGTTCTTTGATCCTGCCCGTGGCGACCCGCGTTCAGAAGTCGGCGGCTACCATTCAGCCAAGCTGACCGAAGCGTCATATGCGGATCGTATCATTCCCCACGCCGTAGCGAAAGCGATCGCGGGGCGCACGAATGTTTGACCTGATTGCCAGCGCCTTCCAGACGCGCGCGGAAAGCGTAGTGGTCGCGACCACCGGTAGTATGGACTTGGCAGCGACCGCGACGGGCTACACCCGCGCAACCGGCAGCTTCCTCACAGATGGTTTTGCCGATGGCATGGAAATCACGCCGTCTGGTTTTACAACGAATGCCGCAGTCATCGCACAAAGAGTGGAAGCGCTCACGATCACCGTCGTAGGTGGACTGACCGTAGAAGCGACCGCCCCGGCCCGCACGCTGCAAGCCTTGATGCCAACCGGGCGCGCGTATGACAACCTGAATTTTACACCCACGGCGAACCGGCCATGGGTCAATCAATCGTTAGTGACGGGCCCCAGTGTCCTCCGCAGCGGGCCCGCCTCGGGCGGCACGCGCGAAGACACGGGCTTGTTCATCGTGCATTGGTATGCGTTGGCGAATACCGGGGCCGCCGCGCTCCGCAAGAGTGTGCAAGCGGTCGCCGCGCTGTTCACGAGTGGCACCGCACTCGCTGCCGGCAGTCACACGGTACACGTGCGCGGCGATGTCGCGCCGAGCTATTCCGCACCACGCGCCGTCAATGGTGGGTGGGTGCTGTCCACATTGTCCGTTCCATATCGGGTTTACAGTACTAACACTTTGCAATAACACACAATGGCCACGTATCAATCTGGGCAGCGCGTTCGCATCACGTACAAGGCGGAAACCACCATCGGTGTCGCGGTCACGGGCACCGGTGGGTATGAATTCCGCAAGAGTGCGGGCGCTGGCCTACAGCTCTCGCGTCCCGAAGTCACCCCGACCGAAGTGCGCGCCGATGGCAAGCGTACGATGGGCACGCTCGGTTCCAAGAATGTCGCGGGCTCATACGGCGGCGACTTGAGCGTTGGCTCGTTTGACGCGTTGCTGGAAGCCGTGCTGCGCAGCAACTGGAGCACGGCCGCCACCATCACCGAAGCAACCGCCACGCTCACTTCGATCACGACCGATGCGACCAGCATTGTAGCGGGCGCGGGCAGTTGGCTGAATGCCGGCATCAAGGTCGGTGATGTGTTCCGCCTGACGGGGCATGCCGCGGCTGGCAACAATGACCGCAACTTGCGCGCCACGGCCGTTACCACGCTCACGCTGTCGGTTGCGGAAACGCTGGTGGTCAACTCCACCGCGGACACCGCGTTCACGATCACGCGCGCGAAGAAAGTCATTCAGGGCACCACGCCAGTCGACCACAGCTTCACGTTCGACGAGTACAACGAAGACCTCGATATTTCGAAAGTGTATCGCGGCTGCCGCGTGTCGTCCATGAAGATCACCGGCCAGCCCGACGCGACCGCGCTGGTGGAAGTCGGCATTGTTGGTATGGACATGGAAGTCCTGTCCACGGCCAACTCGCCGTCACTCACCAGCGCTACGCTGTCGACCACGGTGCCGCTCAACTGGGTGAACGCCACGATTCGTTTGGGTGGTGTGGATGTGTCGTACCTGACCGGCTTCGAAATCAACATCGACCTCTCAGGCCAGACGCTGCCGATCATCGGCGGCAATGTGTCGCCCGACGTGTGGCTGTCCAACGCCAACATTTCTGGTTCGTTCACCTACCTACTCGCCGACTTCGCGCAGCTCTCGGCCTTCACCGCGGAAACGGAATTCGAATTTCACGGCCTGTTGGTGGAGCCGGAATCCGAGCCGAAAGACTTCCTGTCGATCTTTATGCCGCGTCTCAAGTGGACGTCGTTCAGCGATCCCCAGGGTAATGACGGCGCCAAGGTCGCGACCTCGAACTTCATTACCGGCACGAAGGGTTCCGCCGCCGGTTATGACGATTCCATGATCAGCTTCAGCACCAGCGCAGCCTAATGCGCCTCGCGCTGAGTGCCAGCGGTAGCGTCTTGGCCGTGCAGCAAGAGATTGCGGCGCAGGCCAAAGCGTTGCGGCAACAGCATCCGAACGCGGGCGCGTTGATCGTGAACTTGCGCGACTACGTGAGCGCGGAAGCGGCGAAGGCTGCAATTGGTGAAGTGTTGACGGTGCGCGCGGTGGTGGAAGTACAAACCACCACAGCACCTGAACCGAGTGTGGCCGAAGTGGTCAGTGATGAGGATGTGGTACTGCCGGTGCGTAGGCGGTTCGGCAGCAGGTAACGCTGGAGCGCGGGTGGTGGTTGGACGCTACCCATCCGCGTCGTTGCACCGTACGAAAACACGGTGGTGTCGTACCCCGTCAGTCGATGGCTCCCTGAGCGCAGCGTCCACGTCGCAGGGGTACGGCACCCGATTTGCAAAGGACGCTGGAACAATGGCTGATATTACCCAGTTGGAACAGGATCTCGCGAACGACGAACGCGTCGCGGATATCCCGATTTACCAGAAGAATGGTGCGCAGTACACGGCCGCAGATGGGACGCCCTCCACAATTGGCGTGACCGGCAGTGACGCGAAGCGTTACCGGGCCGAGAAGCACGCGATTCAGCGCGAGATGCTAGCACAGCGCCGCTCGCGTTTGGAGCCGGAAGACATTACCCGGAATCGCATTCGTCAGGCATCGGCCGCGGTCTCGCGCTGGCATGGATGGGAGAGCGCCGGCAAGCCGCTGGACTGCACCACACCGAACGCGCGGGCCCTGCTCAAGATTGAACACATCCTGGAGCAAGTCGAAGCGGGCATCGACGGACACGGCAGTTTTTTCGTGAACAACTCGCCGAGCTGATTGACCACGTTGCGTTCGTGGCCTCGTTAGACCGTCCACAGAAAGACGGCAGCGTGCCACGGACGCACTTGGAACAGCACGCGCGACAGATGCGGGAACGGTTCGGCCTCGACTCGACACAGTACGCGGCCGCATTGCAGGAGTTAGAGGGGCCATCGTGCCCCGTCGCATTGGAATATCTGCGGGATTGGTCAGACGATTTGCATGGCCGCAGCGGGATCACTATGGACGGAGTGGCGCCATTGAACTGGACGACCCTACATGCGTGGTCAGTACTGACGGGGCATTCGCCGAACGAGGCCGAGTGCGCCGCGCTGCTGCAATTGGATGCCGTACGCTTACATCCGGTGATCGCGCATGGCTGATGTTGCCGTGCTGGGGCTTCGCGTCGATGCCACGGGCGCGATTGTCGCGACCCAATCCCTTGGCAAAGAGCTAAACCGGCTGGGTGGTGGCGCCGTTGCGGCGCAGTCCAAGCTCGCGGGCTTTGCCAAAGGATTTGTCACGTTTGCGTCTGCTGCCATAGCGATACGCAAGGTCGTTGACGAGTCGCGCGCAGCACAAGATGCGCAGGCCCAATTGGAAGCGGCGGTCCAGAGCACGGGCGGAGTCGCTGGACGCACGGTCGTACAGTTGCAGGCCATGGCGACCAGCCTGCAAAATGTCACGCGCTACAGTGACGAAGCGGTCCAAGGCGCGCAAGCGATCCTGCTGACATTCACTCGTATTCGCGGCGATCAGTTCGACAAGGCCACACTCGCGGTCGCGAATCTTGCTGCGCGAATGGGAGGTGATCTAAAAGGAGCGGCACTGCAGTTAGGCAAAGCGCTCAATGATCCCGAAAAAGGATTGAGCGCGCTTTCGCGCACCGGTATCCAATTCAGCAAAGAACAAGCGCGTGTCATCACCGCCCTTGCAGAAACAGGGCGCATGGCGGAAGCCCAGCGCATCATATTGGCTGAGTTGGAGACACAAGTTGGTGGGAGCGCGGCGGCCGCCCGTAACACACTGGGTGGCGCGCTAGACTTTGTGGCCAACAAATTCGGCGAGTTGTTTGAAGTGTCGCGCGCTGGGTCAGGCGGGATTGTCGGCTTCCTGAATTCAGTGGGTATCGCGCTCGGCGTCATAAAAGACAATGCTGCAGTATTTGTCACGCTAGCGAAATCAATCGGTGCGGCGGCCATCGCCTATGTGGCCTATTCAACGGCGGCAAAGGCTGCCGCCGTTTATACGGCACTGCTGGCGGCAACGTCCACAATCAGTGCTTTTATTTCGTTGGCAAAGGGTATCCGGTCAGCCGCGGATGCAATGGCGCTGCTGTCGCTCGTAGGTAAAGGCGCTGTGGGGGCGGTGGCAGCAGTAGCCGCGCTGGCGGTTGGTTTCGTGGCATACAAGAAGCTGGCGTCAGAGGTTGCCAAAGAAACCGAAAAGTTCAATGCGGAGTTGGGCAAACTCGGGACAGCTCAAGGCGTAGAGTTACCTAACATTGCAAGTGCCGAAGACATTGCGCGCGCGAAAGAGTTAGCGGCAGCGAATGCAGAGCGTGTTCGCTTAGCGCAACAGGGGCTGGCGCTCGCGCGTTTGACAGGTGCCGAAGCGGCTGAGCAGGTCGTGCGCGATCGCGCGATCAATGAAGAGATCAAGGCCCGTGGTGAACTAAAGGGTAGGCAATTGCGCGAAGCGATTGATGCGATCAAGCAAGAGGAAAGCTTGGGGCTCGACACGGTTCGTATTGAGCGCGCCAAGCAATTGAACGCTGAAAACCAAGACCGTGTGCGGCTCGCTAGGCAAGCGTACGAGCTAGTAGAGCTTGAAGGGGAAGCGCTGGCGCGACGCGTGATTGAACAGGACGCTATCAATGCGGAGATTGCGGCGCGGCGCGTGCTCACCGGGTCGGAGTTGGACGCATCGTTGCGATTCATTGAGAACGAAAAGAACCTCAAGACCGAGGCAGCGGCAACAAACGCGATACTTGAGCGTCGGAAGTTGTTGCTGGATCTGAACAATGAGGCGGCCAAGACAGGACGTGGGTTGGCTGCAGGGATCAAAGGCGACCTGCGGCTAAGCATCAGTGACGCACTGGCTGATGGGGAGTTCCGGTTCGAATCGTTCTTTCGCACACTGGGCAGCTTTGTGAATCGGATGCTGTCGGAAACGAGTGCGGCGCTTGACCGATTGTTTGACCTGCTTGATAAGGCGACGAAAGCTAAGCTTCCTACGGGTGCAATCGAAGCGCAGATCAAGTCAGCGCAGCGCCTACAGACGGTTGCGGGCGGTGCAGGCATTGCCATCGGTGCCGCGCAGTCTGGATTTCAATCAGGCAGCGCTGGCAAAGGCTTCCTGAGCGGTGCGGCTGGCGGTGCGGCGGTAGGCTCTGCGGCGGGCCCATGGGGCGCAGCGGCTGGCGCCCTCATCGGCGGCCTCTCCGGCATGATCGGCGGGATGCTGGGCGCCGCGAAAGCCGCGCGTGAGAACGAAGCCGCGAACAAGGCGCTGCGCGCCGCGTACGCGTTGACGGTGCAATCGATTCGGGATGTGGCGAACGGCATTGCCAACAACCTGTCACAAGCCATCGCCGAAGTACGGGCGCAGTTTATCACGTTGCGTCAGCAGGCCGATTCGTTGCGGGCGCCGAAGGGAGAGCGTGACCCGCGGAAGATTGTGCAGGGCAATGAAGCGTATGTGGCGGCGTTGAAAGAACTAGACGCCCTCGAAGCCCAACGCATCGAGCAAATCAAGAAAGAAGCTGCCGCCATCGAAGCCAGCTTCAAAACCGGCAACGACATCCTCGCACTGCGCGTGCAAGGGCTGGACGCGGAAGCGGACGCCATGGCGATCGCGCAATCCATTGAGGAAGAGCGACTCGCCAACATCAAGGCGGGCATCAGCGTCGCCGAAGCGTCGCGTCGCGCGACGTTGCAGACGCAGATTGCCGAACAGGAACTAGCCAAGCAACGCGCCGCCGAAGCACAGCGGGTCGCTCGCTCCGTGTCCGACTTCAACATCGGCGCCATCGGCTTCACCGATAAGCGCTCTGGTGATGAGGCCGCGTTGCAGGAAACGCAGCGCCGTCGGATTGAGGATGCCGCCACGGCTGCGGAGAAGTTGGCGGCGGCGTCTTACAACGCGGCCGAGGCGTTGGCGTTCTATGCCGCGCGGCTGGAAGCGGACACGCGCACCAGTGAATCGTTGATCAGTCGCGTACTGAACACGCTCGGTGATGACCGCGCCGCGCAAGATTTCACTAGAGGCGCCCAAAACCGTCAAGAAATCGCGGACCTCCGAGCAAGCGGTGCCAGTCAGTTTAACATCGACCTCGCCGAATTCACGCAGCGCACCGAGGACAGCTATGTCCGCATGCAGCGCGCGATTGAGGACGGGACCAAAGCGATCAATGAACGCGCCGCTGGTGAAATCGCGGCACTGAATGTGCTGGCCGAAGTGGTGCAAGCCGCGGCGGATGCACAGTTGAAAGCGTTGGACGATCAGATCGCATTCGAGAAGACGCGGCTGGCCAGCACCATCGCGGCGGCTGACGCGCAAATCGAGATTATCGAAACGCAAGCGAAGGCCACGGCCGAATTCTACGACCAGCAGATCAAGGGTCAGCAAGCACTGATTCAGGCCGCGCAGTCCGCATTGCAGGTCGCGGAATCCAATCTGGCAGAAACGAAGCGTGCGTACGACGCGTTGTCTGGTTTCTCTCGCTCGTTTGGTCTGTCGGACCAGTCCAGCTTGAGCCCGACGGCCAAGGCGGACTTGGCGCGGGCGCAGTTTACGGCGCTAGCAGAACAAGCCCGCAGCGGCGACAAAGAAGCCGCGTCGCAATTGCCACAGATCGCGACCGCGTTCCTGCAGGCGAGCCGCACCGTGAACGCCAGCGGCGCCGCGTTCGGGAAGGACGAAACGTTGGTGCGTTCGACGGTCGACGCACTGACGCAGCAATTTGGCGGGGCGCTGGGTGCGGATACCGCCGCGCGGGATGCCGCCGCGAATGCCGTTGCGATCGCACAGACACAATTGGAAAACCTGCAGGCGCTGAAAGATGCGGCCGCGGAGCAGGCGGCGCGTGACATTGCGTTCCAAAAAGATATCAAAACAGCGGCCGAGAAAGCGGCCGATGCCGCGATTTCGTTGCTGGAGCAGCAGAAAGACAAGATCAGCGCGGACACTGCGGAAACGCTGAAACGGATGGACGCACAGAAACTCGCGATCGAGAAAGCCGCGGCTGACCAGATCGCTGAACTCGTCAAGAACGAACAGGCCCGCCACAACGCACGCGTCGCGTTGGACCCGTTCTATGCGACCGCGATGGCGTACTATCAGCGCCAGATCGAAGCGCCAGGGGCGGACCGCGTAACGATCGCACCGGTGCCGGTGGTGAGTGGACCGAGTGCGACGGAGCAAGCAGATAGCGCCGCGTTGGTCACGCTGACGGAGCGTCAGGATCGCGTGATTGAATTGCTGCAACAGTTGGTCGGGGTCGATGCGGACGTTGGCGCGCAGTCCGTGGAACAGTTGCACGCGATCCGTGAGCACAGCGCCGAAACAGTGCGGTTGCTCGGTCGGACAGCCCGCACATTGGCCGCACAATGAGCGCGTACGAATTCCTGGTCGAGCTGGAGTGCTTGCCGCCGCGGTCCAGCACGGTCACCACGTTGCGCTTCGCGACGGTGGGCCGTGTCACGGGGCCGGCGGATACGCCCGCAAACACGCACTACCAAGAGCGCGTGACGCAGGCCATGGATATCGCGCAGTCGTTGTTTGCCGAAGGCACCACGTACGGCCGCGCATCGGTCAGTGTCGGCGGTGTGGAGCTGGCGAACCAAGACGGCGCGCTGGATTACCTCATTAACTACAGCTTCGACCATCGCGCCGTGCGGGTGTATCGCTTGGCCGCGGGCGCTGCCTTTTCCAGCCGGACCGCCATCTTTACCGGCACGGTATTGCATCCGGAATTCGTGGGCGACACGGTGCAGTTCACGATGCGCGACCGGCAAACCGAATTGGATCACCCGTTCCAGTCGGTTTTGTTTGCCGGCACGGGTGGCGTCGAAGGCACCGGGTCCGACCTCAAGAGCACGCCGAAGCCCATCTTGATAGGTAACGGTTGCACAACGCTGCCCGTGCCCATCGTTGATGCGGCGTTACTGATTTACCAAGTGAGCGATCGCGCTGGGTTGGTGACGCGCGTGAGCGATTCGGGTATCGATTTAGTAGCCGGTGCCACGTACGCGAGCTACGCGGATTTGTTAACGGTCGCGCCATCCGCCTTCACGTACCGCGTCTATTCGGGTTCGCAAGGGTGTTATGTGCGGTTGGGCTCGCAGCCTGACGGCAAAATCACAGTGGACGCAGACGAACACGCAGACCCCGCCGATGCCACTGCGGCTTCGTTGATGGTGCAGATGTTGTTGCGGTTGTCGCTGGAGAAGGGCGACGCGGGCACGTATACCGTAAGGGCGGCTGATGTGACCGCGATGGATGCGGCGAACAGCGCGCCGCTGGGCCGTTGGGTATCGGACGATGTGAGCGCGACCGCGTTGCTGGACGAACTGGCGAAAACGGTGGGCGCGAGCTGGTTGTTTGACCAGACAGGCGAAGTCCGCTTCCAGCGATTGGAACGCCCCGTCACGGTCGGCTACACCATCCCGCGTGTGGTCGAAGATTCGCTCGAACGTATCACGCCAGAGGATCGCGATCGTGGCAACCCCACCTGGCAGCAAACCATATACTGGGGTCGGAACTACGCGCCCGGTCAAGTGCTCGCCGCTGGTGTGGCCAGCGATCGCCGCGCGGTGCTAGAAAAGGAGTGGCGCGCGGCCACATATGAAAACGATGCGATTGTCACACGGCATAAAGGCGCCGTCGTGGCGACCGAGTACACATGGTTCAACACGGAATCAGACGCGCTGGCGGAAGCGACGCGTCGGCAACTGTTGCGCGCGGAACGCTTGCACATGTTCCGCTGGGTTACGGAACTAACGCCCGCGATCGACGCGCGCGAAATCGGCAGCGTGGTGGGCGTCAAGGAAAGCCGCTACCAATTGCGGCTGCGCGGTGATGCCGTTGGTACGCCATTGATTTTGACCACCAAACGACCGGACACGACCACCGGTCTCTGTGAAATGATCGGATGGGGCGCCACCATGCGGCGCGCGAACCGCGTCACCAGTGACGGCCGCTATCGTGGGTGCGGCCCTTCCATTTACCGAGTCGCGGCATGAGTGAAAGCATTGTACGGATTGCGGATTTAGACCAGGCGGATACGCCGGATGTAGTTGACGGCGTGTCGTTTGAGATGGAGACCGCGGGCGGTGACAGCAAGAAGGTGCAACTGTATCAGATCCGCACCGGATTAGGCGGGGTTGTCGCAACGGGTGACGTCACGTTCAGCGGCGTCTTGGGCAGTTCGTTCGCGACACAGATTGCGAACAACGTCGTCGGGTTGCCAGAACTGACGCATGGGACGGCGAACACGTTGGTCGGGATGGATGGCACCGGCACACCGGCCGAGATTGCGGCCGGTTCCGGTATCACGATCAGCGGTGGCGTGATCACAGCCAGCGCACCGGCCGCGTCGGCGCCGCGCGCGACATTGTTTCTGGCGGAAGAGTACGCGTTGTAGGGAAATCGTTAGTCAATTTTCAGTGGCATGGAATGTACATGCCGAAGGGGACGCACTAAATGGCAGTCAATACCGCACCAGTATTCGCAGGACAACCACAATGCGCGTGGGGCTCACTCACCGCGGCGAACACCAACACCGATGGAACCGGCACCGTCTTGACCGTATTCACCGCCGCCGCCACGAATGGCGGGCGGTGCGATGCCGTGATGGCCTTAGCGGCCGGTTCGAATGTCGCGACCGTCGCGCGTGTGTTCATCAACAACGGCAGCACCAACGCGACCGCAGGCAATAACACGCTGATCGGTGACGTTCCGTTGCCGGTCACGACCGCATCAAACAGCGCACCCATCACGCCGTACCCGATTGATCTGTTGGCAGAAGCCGGTTTCGCGGGCGGCATTGATTTGCCCGCGGGCTACAAGATCAACGTGTGTCTCGGCACCGCTGTTTCTGGCGGTTGGGCGTTCACCGGCGTGGCCGCCAGCTTCACCGCGCTATGAGCTGCTCTCTGCCGGATTCACCAGAGACGCATCCCGCGAAGCGTACGTCGTTCCCGGGGCCAAAGCCGCGGCAGAAGGTGCGGCGGTTGTTGCAGGTTACGTCCTCGCGCACGGTGTATTTCCCGTACGGTGTTACGACCGTCGAAATCAGAGCGGGGGCCGGTGGCGGTGGTGGCGGCGGCGGTAACTCCGCAACCGTTGGCGCGAGTGGTGGTAGTGCGGGTTCTACAATTCTCGGTACGCTCCGTGTGTTCCCCGGTGCGTACGTTATCACGATTGGCGCGGCTGGCGGTGGCGGAGCATGGACCAGCAATGGCACGGCAGGTGGCTCCACTTCGATTGTGGGACCGGGCGTCAATATTGTGCTACCTGGTGGGCCCGGTGGCATCGCGGCGGGCACCGCGCCAGCCAGCGCGGGCGCTTCGGTCACATCGCTGCAAGGTGTCACGCAATACGTCGGCCCCGCTGGCGGCGCTGGCGGTAACGGTGTCGGTGGCACCATTGGCGGCACGCAGGACTTGATGGTTGGTGGAGCTGGAGGCGCTGCAAACACCACATACGGTGGTGGTGGTGGTGGCGGTTCGACGTTCAAAGGCGCTGGCGGCGCTGGTGGGAGCGGTAACCTGTCCGGTGTCTCTGGTGTCGCGGCCGCCGTTGCGAATAGCGGCGCCGGTGGTGGTGGTGCAGGCGCTGACGGTAGCAACGCTTCTGCAGGCGGCGCAGGTTCCGCCGGCTTCGTCGATTTGGTGTTCGATGTCTAAGCGCTTTGTGTGGTTGGCGCTGGCGCTAGTGTTTATACACGGCGCTGCCCACGCGCAAACATTGCGCACCATCGACAAGGGCACCGACTCGGCCTTGGTTATTACCACCCTGCCCCGTTGCACCACCGCGTGCCCCGACTCGCTGGCGGTGGAATGGAAATGGGGCGGGCTGGTGGTGGTACGTACCGTGCCCGCGCGTGCGGTGGATACCTTGCGCGTCCGCAAGCAACTGACGCAGCAGAGCGTGGTGGTGCGGTTGCTGCCGTACAAGTGGCAAGCGGCGGCGAGTGTGTTGCTGGGGGCGTTGCCGAATGTGCCGCCCCCGCCCGTTCCCGTAGACACCGCAGTCGCACCACCGGACACCGCACAAACGGGAACAAGCCCATTCGTTATTCCCGCTTTGCCTGCTGTGTTCCAACCCCACGCACCATCAATAACACGCGTGGTGCCCGTTGCGGTCGATGCGGACTTGCAGGCGGCCATCAATGGCTCGCAAGCGGGCGACGTGCTGGAATTGGCTGCGGGCGTATGGGTTGGCAATTACGTGCTGCAAGGGAACGGCCGCACAATCCGCTGTGCCATGCTGCACGCGTGCCGCATCGAAACACAGAACACCGAAGCCGCCATCCGCACAGCGCCCGGCGCGTCTAACTGGTTGCTGCGCGGTCTCGATATTGCACATAACCCACCGGCCAACGCAGAAGGCTACCACAACTACGGCATTGTCGTGTTGGGGCGTGGTGACGAGAGTACGCTAGCCAGCTTACCGTCCGGTATTTGGCTCGATTCTGTGTTAGTGCACTCAACCGCTACGGCACAGACTCGGCGCTGCATCGCGTTCAATGGCATCCGGTTAGCGGTCACCAATTCAGCATTGACCGAATGCCACGCCAAAGGCGCAGACGCGCAAGGCGTGGGCGGATGGAATGGACCGGGCCCGTTTCTGATTAGCGGCAACGTGATCGAAGCCAGCGGCCAAGGCGTGATGTTCGGCGGCGCTGACCCGCGGATTCCGAACGTCAGCCCGTCAGACATTACAATCACGAACAACCAAATCACCAAGCCGCTAAGCTGGGGCCGTGGCAAATGGACAGTGAAAGCCGCATTCGAATTGAAGCACGCACGGCGCGTGTTGTTTTCTGGGAATTTGATTCAGAATCATTGGGCCGACGCGCAGACCGGTTTCGCCATTCTGCTGCAAACGTTGTCCGATAACAACACCGCGTGGGGTTGGACGACGGTAGCGGACGTGACCATTCGCAACAACCGCATCGAAAACAGCACCAGCGGCATCAACATACTAGGGCGCGTGGCGTACGGTGGTGGCATCCTACCCACCAACCCGACCAGCCGCATCCTATTGCAAAACAACCTCTTCAACGACGTTGGGAAAGACCCGTTCCAAAACACCGCCAGCATGGCCGTGCAATTGCTGGGCGATTTGGTTGACGTGAGCATTGACCGCAACACCTTTCTGTGCAATTGCCAAATGCAAAAGGCCATTTCATTTGATGGCAAGCCGGGCGTGCGTACCACGATCACGGACAACATTTTCCCCGCGTCCAGCTATGTGCTGACGGGCAATGGCACGGGGCCGGGTTCCGCCACGCTCAATGTCTTCATGCCCGGCGGCCTATTCCAAAGAAACACCCTGCCGGGCGCACGTGCACAAGACTACTCGCCGAACCAATTGGGCAATGCACTCGGCGCCGATACCACTCAATTACGGAAGAAATAAATGGCTGATAATATTGCCGCAACACCTGGGTCTGGTGCGACGCTGGCCGCGAAAGATATCGGCGGCGTGCTGTACCCGAAGTCCATTCTGTACGATGCCGACGGCAACGAAGTCATGGGGCAGCAGGATGCCGCCGCATGGAATCTGTCGGACGCGTCAAGTACGCTGATTGCGATCGAGAAAGCGGCGGCGCTGGAACTGGAAGCGATCAAGAACGCGGTGACGAACACCACGGCTGTTTCGCTTACCAAGAAACTGAGCGAGAACAGTCGCACAGATGTCACGTTCGGCGTGTACAACTTCGCCACCACTGCGACCGCGGACACCGTGATTGGTTCCGGCTGGGTGTTCACCGTAGATGGCGGCGCGGTCGATACGGGCACGGGCGCGAACTACATCGTACCAACTGGCAAGCGGTTGCGGGTGGTGAGCATTGTAGGCGTTCTCACGTTCCCGAGTGGGCACACGACCGCAGGCGGTGCGATTGTTACGTTGCGTGCCGCGACTTCTGGCAGCATTTCAACCAGTTCGCCCCGGCAACTGCTGACGGCGGCAAGCTACGGAACAGTTGCCTACAGCGTGATTGCTCTCCCGGTCCCGTCACTCGGTGGCGATGGCTGGGAGTTCCCCGCAGATACGCGGATTGGTGCATCGGTTGAACTCAATGTCACGTGGAACACGACGACGAACGCGCCACGCGTATCGCTCACGTTCATCGGCCACCTGTACGACGATACACCGTAATGCTGGCATTGCGCGGTAAAACAACACGCTATGCTACCACCGGTGGCTGGGTGGCAGACCGGACATATTCGGCCGCCTACACCACCGGTACATGGAACGTCCCTCGTAAACTGTTCATGCCACGCAATTCACGGCCCGGCGTCCGCGTGCCGTTGATTGTGTGGTACACAGGCGCTCCGGATGTGAAAGGCACGTCGGCCGTACCAAGCATCTGCAACAACACCAGTCACGTTGCCGCACACTTCGCGGCAGATATCGTGATCGCGAACGCGACAACGTTCGGCTGGGCCGTATTGTGTGTGCATATGCCCGGTGGTGCGGAGTATCCGGCTGGGCCGATCGGGCGCCGCGCGTTCTGGGAACTGCTCAAAGCAGACGCAGCGGAATACTCACTGGATTTGAACCGCGCTATCCTGATGGGCCATTCGGCCGGTGGCGCGTTCGCATATCAGAACAATTACCAGTTGCCAGGATTCTTTGCTGGCGTCGTGATTCTCGACCAGTACGTCACGTACAACAACATGGGCGCGGACACGACGGGACAGGAAGCGAACAATCCGCCAAGCTCTGAATTGATGGACCCGAGTTTCAGCACGAAAGCGCTGGCGCAAGCGGAATACGCGCGTCTCGCAGGTGGCACGCCACACATTATCGTGGGCTCGCAAGAAATGTATGACTTAGGCATTGGCGACGAAATCGAGGACACCATGACTGCGATTGAATCGGCGGGGCACACGGTCACGCGCTACACCACCAGCACGGCGCACCCGTCGTTCGCGACCACAGAAAAGCACGTGCAGATCAAATACACCGGCCGTGATCACCAGACGGTGGCGTCCAACTGGTACGCGTTGAGTCATACCGGGTTCTACGATTGGATTGCGGCCCGTCGCCGCGGAGAAGCCTAATGGGATGGATTACATGGTACCTCTTGCTCGGACTGTTCGGTGGCGCCGCCCCCTCCTACAACATTGCGCGCAAACAAGCGCATTACTCTAAACTGCGGAACCAATGATCCCCTTGAAGCAAAGCACCTCAAAGACGATCATCTTTGGGCCGCTGGTCGACGCAACGGACGGTGTGACTTCGGAAGTGTCACTCGCGACGGCGTTGGACCACGCGAGTAGTGGCGTCATTCTGTCGAAAGCGGGCGCCGCACTCGCCATCCGTCACGCGACCGTCACAACCAGTGTGCACGACTCCGATGGGTATTACCGGATTGTGCTGGATGCAACCGATACGAACACGCTCGGCTCGCTGCTCGTCAAATTCACGGACGCCAACTGCTTGCCGCACTGGCAATGGTGCACCGTGTACTCCGCGAACGTGTTCGATGCCTTGTTCGCCGGCACGGACAAACTCGACACCAACACCGCCGAACTGGGCGGCGTGGACGTGAGCGCGGTGGCGCAACAGACCAGCGTGCCCGCCGTGAATAACGCCAGCCTGTTGCAACAGATCGGCTACATCTTCCACCGCTTGCGCAATAAGCGGACGGTGACGGCCACCACGGAAACGCTGATGCGTGCGGACGGGTCTACTACGCTGGCCACCTCCACCCTCGCGGACGACGGCACCACGTTCACGAAGGGCGCGGACGCGTAATGGCACAGACTGCCGCCCAACGCCGCGCTTTAGTTGGCGTTGGGCCGACGCCGAGCGGGGGCATTGACACTGCGGCCGAACGCCAAGCGGCGGCCGGCATGTATTTCATTATCGCCGTCGACAACAGCGGGGTGGTGGTTACGCCGCTGCCCACGTTCTGTTGGCCGTGCTATTCCGACGTGACGAGCCGCGTGACACCGGTGGCGAGTGGTGGGAGCTACGAGGCTGGACTACCGGTCGCCAATATCCAGAGCACGGACCTGAGCTTGCCCGCGCGTACCGTCGACTGTCTGGTCACGAGCACGAAGTTCCGGATTGATCTGGGGCAAGTGCGGAGCGTGCGGTGTCTGGTGCTGCCGAAGTCGAATCTTTCGGTGAACGCGCGCGGCCGTTGGATCGGGTCCAACACGTCAGACTATAGCGCCGAAGAAGTGAACACCGGCTGGCTCGACACGTGGCCCTCGGGCGTCTCGCTGGAAGACGCGGACGGCATGAGTATGCCGTTTGTGGTGGTGTTGGGCGCGGCCGTGAGCGCCCGCTATTGGCAATTCGAAGCGGATGACACGCTGAACGAGGATGGCTTCATTGATTTCTACCGTGCATTAGTCACAGGCGCATACCAGCCTGGCGGTGCGTTGACCGAAGTCACCTGGGGTCTGGAATCGGACACCAGCCGGACCACGATGCGCGGCGGTTCTGATTTGTACAGTGACCGTCCGACGCGGCGCACCGCGACCATCGGCATTCAGCAGATGATGGAAAGCGAAGCCATGACCAGCGCGTCGCGCATGAAGCGGCAGTTGGGGCGATCGGGGCAAGTGTTCTACCTGCACGCGGTCGACGACACGTGGCAGCACGAACGCGCCATCTTGGGCACGTTCGACGAACTCACGCCTATGCAGTACCCGCACGGGACGACGCGGCAATCCACCGGTTACAAATTGCGAGAGGTGAAGGGGTAATGGTACTCATTGAATTCATTAAAGATCACGGCGACCTGATTCTTAAGGCGGGTGCAATTGTCGGGCTGGCCGTCGCGTTCGCGCGGTGGATTGGCAAGCGGATGGCAGGGTTTGTGAACACCACGGTATTGCCCGCATTCCAGAAAACAGAGACCGCACTGAACCAACTGACCGGCAGCGTAGAACACCTGTCCGTGCGCACGCGCGAGAACACGGACGCGATCGAAGCGATGTCGGCAGACCAGCAGAAGGTCAACATGGAGCACGCCACCGCGATTGCGAAGCTGCAGGGTCGGGTAGACCAGTGAGCACCGCCGGCCGCAAGTTCGATCTGACGCGGTTGTCGCTCTGGCAGAATTGGTGCGTCTCAATTGGCGCGATGGTTGCCGTCTGCCTTAAACCGGATGCGGCCGTGCACATTGTCGGGATCGTCGGCAGTTACGCGTTAATGCAGACCGGCGCCATTGTCTCGTTCAGCGGCGCCAATGCGTACGTGAGCGGTAAGCATGCGCCGGCGGCCGAGCCATGACGAACGTCGAGGGCGTATTGGCGAGGGCCAAGCAATTCACTTTCGTCCGCGAGATTGGCGGCCCCAATCGCGGCCCATGGGTCGAAGCCATCCAGCGCGTGGGCGGTGGCAAGCCTGGGGACGCGTGGTGCGCGTGCTTTGTCGGGTTTGTTTTGAGTCTGTGGTATGACGGGAAGCCACCGCTCAAAATGACGGCAGGGTGTGATGAGATGTTGGCAGATTGTGCCAAGCGCGGGTTTATTGTGGCCGCCCCACAACCGGGCGACCTGTTCTTCCTGATGCGATCACCCACCGATGCGTACCACGTCGGCTTCGTGACTGGGGTAGCAAAAGACCGCTTCGGCACGATTGAGGGCAACACCAACGACGATGGCAGCGCAGACGGGATCGGCGTGTTTGAACGGTCGCGGCCCCGGAAAGGGGCGTATCAATTTGCCCGGTATGTGTAGGTTACTCTGACCATGACCTTATGCTGAAACGCCCGTGGGACGCGCGGGATCTGGAACGGCTAAAAGCACCGCCGAAGTGGACTGACGAGGAAGTGGCGCGGCTGGTCGCACTCAAAGCGGCGAATGAAAGTGATGCAGAGTGTGCGCGCCAGTTAGGGCGCCCGTTCACTGGGGTCTCGAACAAGGTGCAGGTGTTGCGGGCGCGCGGGCTGTTAAGCAGACCCACCGTCCGAGCCGACGGCCGCAAGCTAGGCAGCGCAAGCAAAACGCCGTTGGATGCGGCGGTGGCGAAGATCGCGCACGGCAAGAGCTGGGGCGAGTCGGACGGCGGGGCGGCGGCGACGCTCTCGCAAGTGGTGTTTGAGCCCGTCCGCACGCTGGAGGACTTGCTGACCATTTGCGAAGTGGATGCGGCGGTGTGGTCGGTGGAGTCTTACACGTGTAACGCATGGGGCGGCGGCACCACAGCGGAGCCGCGCACGTTGTATCAGGTGAAGGCGCAGTTAAAAAGAAAGTCGCAAGTTAACAGTGAAGTCGCGAGTGGATTGCTGGACGGTATCACGGCGCGTGTGCGTCCTCTGACACCACTCAAACGCACCCGCACTAAATCAGGTTACCTGTACGTGGCCACGATGGGCGAACCGCATATCGGGAAGCTGGCATGGGCGCCAGAGACCGCGGAACACTATGACTTGCAGATCGCATTAGATCGCGTGCGGCAATCGCATCGGCACCTGATGCAGCGCGCGGCCGCGTTGTCGCCTGAGCGAATCGCGCTGGTGATTGGTGATGACTTTTTCAATGTGGACAGTCAGGCGAATACAACGACGGCGGGCACCCCGCAAGATGTGGATGGCCGATACCGGAAAGTGTTTCGCGCGGGCGTGGCGCTGTGTCGTGAAATCATTGAGGGCTGGCGAGCCATTGCACCGGTGACCATTTGGGTAAAACCTGGGAACCATGACACTTTTACCACGTGGCACGTCGGCGAAATCTTGGCCGCGATATATGAAGGGTCGGACGTGCTCGTCAGTAATCCGGACCGACTACGCAGCTACCAGCAGTGGGGGACGTGTTTGATTGGACTCACGCACGGCGACAAGGAACGGGACGACAAGTTGCCGATGCTGATGGCGCACGAGGCGAAACAGGAATGGGCGGCGACCACATGCCGCGTCTGGTTGACCGGCCACTTGCACACGCTGAAAGCGAAAACGCAGCGCGCCGTGATTCGTCCGATGCGCTCCGACGTGCACGAGGAAGCGGGCGTGGTGATTCGGCGCTGTCGCTCATTGTCAGGAACAGACAGTTGGCACCATCAAATGGGGTATGTGGGCAACGTGAAAGCAGCGGAGGGCTTCGCCTTTCATCGGTCCATGGGCGAGACCGACATTCATACGGGGGCTGTGGCGGCGTAATGGCGACGAAATATCCGGCACTGCCCACGACCGCCGAAGGCCCCGCTGGCTCAATCCGTATCGTGCTCGCCACCGAACTCACGAACAGTCGCGGTGAGCCCGCAGACGGGCACTGGCAGAGCAGCAAGCGCATTATCCACATCGACAAAACGCTAACGATTGACCAGCAATGGCGAACGCTGCTGCATGAAATGACCCATGTCGGACTTGATGACGGCGGTTTGTCGCAAACGATGAGCGAGAAAATGCAGGAAGCGATCTGCGTGGCGATTTCAACGGCGCGTTTTCGCGAAAGATTCGGCTAAATTTCTCTTGACATTCGGCCCAAACGGTGTAAGGTGGGCGTATGGATAATGATGCGGAAATCAAGTCGGTGCTGACGGCGGACGAGTGGGCGGCGTTTGGTAGTTACAAATTCGGTACGGGCTCTATCGGAATGCACGGCGGCGCGCGTTCGTTCGTGTTCGATGACGGGCATGGCGATTGCGAATGGCCAAAACTCATCGCCCTCGCAAACGACGCCCTGCCGGATGGGAGTCCGTACAAGATCACGCGCGACATGCTCAATGACTTGGCAAGTTGTTCTGGATTTGTATACGGCGAAGGCTTCTGTGCATTGTCAGAACGCGTGGACAAGTTGTATGACGCCCTCGCCGCGCTGCTGCGGCCGGAACCCACCACCACGCCGGGGGAGTTGTGAGCCGTGAGCGCAGTGCGTACACATCGCTTGATCAGTTCCAAGATTACGAGCGTGAAGACATCCCGAAAATCATGGCGACGATGGGCGGCGACGGCGACTGCATCAGTCCGATAGCAGTGGGTAACTATTGGCGCGACTTCAGCAACAGCGCTTGCGCCAGTTGGCTGTCTGTTGATACGGGAACGATCACGTGGTTTGCGGGATGGATGATCCATCGTGCAGAGTGGGCGAAATGGACACCCGAGGAACGACTGCGGCACAACATGAGCAGCGGCGACACGCCGTGGTTTCCGGAGTATCGCGCATGACAGCCCGTCGCGCGCGGGCCAAGTGGGTTGATGTGCCCGCGCCGCCAGCGCGCGATTACAAGCCCGAGTGCTGGCTAGAGGGCGAATACGACGCACCCGCGTGGCCATTCTTTGCACTGATTGCCGCTCTGGTCCTTGCGGCAACGTACCTCTAACCCCTTCCCCCACCCCGCCCCACCCGTTAGATTGCGCCCCATCTGGCGCAGTGGGGGTTGGCCCTGAGCGGCAAAGGATAGTGCCGCCCTTCCGTGATGGCGCGCGCAGCAGCGTAAGTGTTCCCGGGTTGGAGTCCCGACAGGGCCAGAGCGCATTGCATATGCAACACCGTTCGACATATCCGAATACCGAATGCCGTTTAGCTCAGTGGTAGAGCACCGTTCTGATAAAGCGGGGGCCGCAAGTTCAATCCTTGCAACGGCGATGTAGGGGTAGCAGCCTAGTATTAGCCCGAGTGGTGGAACGGCAGACACACCTGTCTTAGGAACAGGCGCTTCGGCGTGGGAGTTCGAATCTCCCCTTGGGTATGGCATGGGTGGCGCAATTGGTAGACGCATCGGATTTAAGCCCCGACTGTTGTGAGTTCGAGTCTCACCCCGTGCATCGGATTTGCTAGCGTGGCGCAATCGGTAGACGCGACGGTCTCAAAAACCGTTTGTTCTCAGTTCGAGTCTGAGCGCTAGTATGTTTTGAGAGGCAGGCGGATAGTGGCTGGCCGCACCAGACTGTAAATCTGGCCCCCTAAAAAGGCGCTGCAGGATCGTCACCTGTGCTTCTCACTTGATGTTATAAACTGCAGCACGCCCGATAACCTTTATGTTATCCCGCCCCCAATACCATATTTACCCAAGGACCCAATGGCCCGCTTGACCCTGAAATCATTGAAGGCCGAGATGGACGCGAAGTTTGCCGCGGTTGGCGTGGCGATCGCGGCCGTGAAACCGTTGCCGGACGGCACCGTGCAGCACCCGTTCTCACCAGAGGACCCCAACGGCAGCGGCGCCGGCGACCATTCGGCACAGAACCCGAACGTTATGCCGGACGTGCCCGAGGACTGGGCGGTGGGTGACATGGTGGCGCGTCGGGGCGTGGCTGGTTCAGGCACGCTGATCCTGCAGAAGTCCGACAAGCTGATTTATGTGGAGATGGCAGACGGCGAAGAGCGCAAGGTGATGTGGGCGCCCTGGTCGTTGTTTGAGAAAACCCCCGTGTAGCTCAGTCGGCAGAGCGGCTAGCACAGCCGGGTCGCGGGTCCGAGGCCCGCCACGGGGTGCCCGCTGTTGTGTTGCCGACACTTGAGGGTGTCATCAGGCTCGCAGCGGATGCAGGACCGCCAGACGTGGCGGGTAGGTGGCGTAGCTGACGGCGGCAAGCTACGTGCTGGGCAAACGGGCCGCACGCACCACTTCGTGAATAAGGTGGCTTTAGCTCAGTTGGTAGAGCACCGTGCTAACCCCTCGGAGGTCATTGGTTCGAGCCCAATTCGCTGCCCCAAAACGAGCAAAAGCGCCCGACCGTGAAAGCGGCGGGCGTTTTTGTGTCCGGCCACGCCCCGCCATAACGCATCGGATCCAAGTCCGTAAAGGGGTTATTGCCCATTATCGGGTACAATCAACCCTTTACAGTGCCGCAATTGCGCCCGGAGCCGCAACAATAGCCGCAGTTCCTGTCAGAAAAGTGTATGCCTTTTTCGGACGGCCCCTACTCACACTTGGTGCACGTGTACGTCCGGCCGATCACCGCGCCGAACGCGTTCCGGATTGCGATCGAGTTGGAACAATCCCACCCGCTGGTCTGGAACCTGGATAGCACCAGCTCTTGCGCCTCGGTCAGCGCCCCTTGCCCGAACTCGACTTCGACCCGTTCCGCCTGGTCTTTACATCCACAGCCGGCCAGTGTCAGTGCCGCCAGTCCTATCACCAAATTGCGCATCGTTTCTCCCAAAAATACCCCGCCCGGCAAGGGTTACCGGACGGCCCCGCTTTGTAACGTTCGATTCACTTTCGGTCTTAACGCACTGGCGCCTTGCTGCCAGCGGTTGAGTTCGTCACCATCGCTGACACGCCGCTGACGGTACTGATTATCAAACAGAGAGCCCATGCCGGATTATCTTCGGTTCCATCTTGCGGGAACAAACGCGACGCCGTATCCGTATCTGTACCACCTTTATTCGTGACTTTTGCACGGTTTCACCACGCGTTCTCGGTCCCCGACGAGGGGGGCTTGCGTGGTCCCGCCCGCCCGCCTCTGCCTCTCAATGCCCAGTGCAACTGCCCGCCAATATTCCAGCGCCTGCTGTATGCACCAACGCTGAAGCCATCGCTCGTGCGATCTTCGGTAACCGACTGTTGAAAGCAGGCGTATACACCACCGATCCTGACGCCGAAGGGTGGGTATGGTACGCTTGCGTTGATAAGGACCTAAGGGTCATGTGCTGTAGTGCCGTCCCGCGCGAATTAGCGACGCCCGCGACTACCCGCGAGTTTTCCCGCTGGTTCGCCCTTAACAATCCGCCCCGGAGGCTCCAGGTCGTCCGCTGAGGAGACTTCGTGGGTAGGTAACGCGTCTGGCAGCAACGTTCCATCTGTATGAAAGCGTGGAGCCGCAAGCTGGCTTGGCAAGCTTTCAATCAGCCGTCGTTGCTGCGCAGTCGCCTGCTGCAGAAGATCATATACGGACATCGCGTATCCTCGCATGTCTGACAATGCCAAGAGTGGACGGCCCGTGTCTGCCGGAGCTTGCCTCCGGTCCCAGTAGGCCAAAAAAGTGCTCCAATGATCACGCGAATTCGACCCCTTAAGGAATCGATTCAGGGTTCGGTCAATGACGCCATCGCCAATGTCTGCCGCCAGCTTTGGAACACTCCAGCCACGCTCGGCCATCACCTCATGCATCCACTCCCGCATTTCCTGCGGTGTTTTTGGCTTGTCTGAAATAGGCAAATGACTGGCCCTTGACTTTTGTCAGACAGTGTCCGACATTGTCTGACGTACGGTGTGTGTGTGCATCAACCAACACGGAGAAAGTAATGCCGGACGTGAAAGGAAAGAAGAAGCGGGCGGCGGGTCGCGTGTCTGTGACTGTGCACCTCGCCTTGGAAGACTACCAGAAAGTGCAGGCTGCGTTGACGTTAACCGACGAAACGCAATCGGGATTTATCGCGGCAGCGGCCACGAAGCGGGCGGAACGTGAGATCGCAAAGGCAGCATGAAGCCTGTCGTGCTTGACTGGGGTTTGCGGGCGCGCTTGATGAAAAAAATTCGCGTCCGAGAAAACGGATGCTGGGAATTTACAGGCGCCAAGAACGAACGTGGCTATGGAATCATATCGACGCGCACGGAGGGTGGCTTTGTAGTCCAGAAGGCCCATCGAGTCTCCTATCTCCTGCATTGCGGACCTATCGAAGATGGGCAAGTCGTTTGCCACTCCTGCGACACGCCGGATTGCATAAATCCCCGACACCTTTGGGTGGGAACTCAGGCCGAAAACGCAGCAGACATGGTTGCCAAAGACAGGCAGAGGCGTCGCCGCGACTTCTCGAAATGCAGTAAGGGCCATGAGATGAGCGAGAGGGACTGGGGAGTGAAGAGGCAAAGACGAAAGATAGGCGGCCCTATGGTTGAGCAAACCTATTGCCGCAAATGCAGCAAAGAGAACAACGCCAAACAGCGAAAGAAGAAAGCCGCCTAAGCGGCTGCGCGGTAAGCAGGGGCGTAAGAACATGCCCCACGGTAATACGAAAAGAACACCGCAGGGTGCCCCAAACTGAATAGAAAAAGGGCAGAGGGACGAAAGGCGCAAAAAAAGAAGCCCCCGCTAGTGACGAGGGCTTCCCACTACCACCACGCAACTGGAGAAGACACGTGGCTAGCACAAGAATGCTCGATTTCCCGACCACGCGCAATGCGCAGCCGTCACAGAACCCGTTGCTATTGCGCGACAAGGCGGCAATTCGGATGAAGGCGCTTTTGCGCGAGACGACGAAAACCGTGCCGCTCAACGGACAGCAGAAGCAGTTGGTTGCGTCCGCGACGAAAAGCGGACGGCCCGTCAAGTTCGAACAAATGATGTTGGCGACGGTGACGATTGCCCAGCACGCATCCAGCGACCAGATGCGCAAGATGGGCAAGCAGTGGACGCGTTTTCTGGAAGACTTGAGCGGACGCAAGGTGCAAGCGTGTTTGCGGTTGGTTGGTCGCGAAGAAACCGTGGCCGAATCACACGCAAACGTGGCGCAGTACGCGGTGAACACCAATTACGAGCATGCCAGCCCCGCCGAATTGCGCGCCGCATTGCACGCCAGCCGCAACCAGCGCGACGTGTTGGACCGTTACTGTGACGCGCTGGTCGCCGAGTTGGCGGCACGTGGGGAAGCGGGAGAGGTGGCATGAAATCCACCGCCTTGTACCTCGCCACCGACCCAGACGGCACCACGCACGAAGTCCACCGCGACTGCACCGGCTTCCAGCCCGTGCGCGAGATGCTGTTGAATGGGCGGCTGTTCAAACTCAAGATGATCCAAACCCCCCACGTCGCGATCGGCGTGCACTACCGCAAGCAGCAGGCGAAGCACGCGGAACAGTTGGCGTTTTTGGTGGCGTCGTGAGTTTCCAACTGTGGCACCTCGTGTTGGGCGTCGTGTTGGCGTTGCTCGCTGGGTTCTATCTGGCGGCGGTGCTGTTCAGCGGCGCAGCACCCCAGGGTGAAAGCGCGGGCATGATCGCACAAGCGCACAAGGACGGGTACCGCAAAGGCTATCGCGACGGGTCCGCTAGTACGGCTAAAGCAGCATTAGAAGCCAAGGTGAAGCGATGAGCGCGCCGTATGTAGCAGCCTTCGTGTTCTTCGCCGTCTGTGCCCTGCTGGCTGGATTGGACCTTACACCGGGGGATGTCAAGTGAGCGCTGTACAAGAAATCGCACCGGGCATAGCGATCGCCCGCAAGCTGTTGTTCGAACACAACCTCTCCGAGAAGTCCAGCAAATGGCAGTTTGACATGCTGTATGCGCTGGAAGTCGCGAAGCGTTTGGGCTACCGCAACTTTGAAATTGATTGCGGCGGTGAGGGCGCGATTGAACAGGCGGAAGAAGAAAAGCCACACATTAGCGCCATGTACTTCTCGATATCCGACATGTTCAAGTCGCCACCAGAGCCGGAAGGCGAAGAATGGAAAACGGCGAAGCTGCGCAAGGATGCGAAAACGGGGCGGTACGTACGAGTGTGGGCCACCATCGCGGTCGATACACGGAGCGCCCAATGATCACCGCCGCCATGCTCGAAGTAGACGCGATGCTGAACGAAACCCGCGCCATGCAAACCGTCGTGGATGCCCTGCTCATCGTCGCCAAGAAACACCGCACCGCCTGCGAGGTGCACGCGGCGCACACGGCGGCCAACACCGCGGCGGAAGCGCAGCGGGAACGGAATCATTTTGCCGGGAGTGTACGGTGAGCCAGCGTGTGATTGATGCGGCGTGCGCGTGGGTGGATGCGGAAACGCGACTGTATGTCAACGACTGCGCACATGACGCGCCGTACCCTGCGCGCCAGCATTTCGTAAACCGCGTGGACGAGGCGAAGAAAGCGCTGACCGAAGCCGTCGCCGAATTCCGGACGCGCCGCAAGTGGACACTGGACGAAATCATGCGGAGGGAAGGGTGACGCAAAAGCGCAACATGTACGGGTGCCTGCCCTGTTCAAAGTGCGGCAGCAAATACTGCACGCCGTACCAGCGCGAAACGCTGGTGATTGAGTGCGGTGACTGCGGACGCGTTGTGCCAGCGCGGTTGGTAGAGGACGGCGAAGCTGGGGAAGTGTTCGACGAGGCGGCCAAATGACCCCCTACGCCTACGCCATCCTCTACACCGCTCTGATCTTCACCCTCGGCGTGCGGTATGGGCGCCGGAGTCTGCCGGCCCGGACGTGGATTGATCACAGGATTTCGATGAACGCACGAAACAAGGAGAAACGATGTCAGGCACGTTGACGCTGTATGAACTGGGCGACGAATCGCGAACGCTGGACGAGTTTTATGAAGAACTGGACGGCGAGGTTACGCCCGAGATGGAGGCGCTGGAAACGGAATTGATCGAAAAGCTGACGCTCAAGGCGGACAGTTTCGGCGGGTACGTGCGGAACATGGAAGCGACCAGCGACACGCTCAAGAAAGAGGAAGCGCGACTGGCCGCGCGCCGCAAAGCATTGGACAACCGCGTTGACCGACTGAAAGAGTACGCCAAGCTGGTGCTGATTCGGATGGAACGGCCGAAAGTGGCGGGCTCTCTGTTCTCACTGTCTGTGCAGAACGTAAAAGCTTCGGTGGTTGTGGAATGCTTGCCAGCCGCGTTGCCCGCTGCGTTCGTGACCACCGTTCCTTCGCAATTGATACCAGACAAAAATGCGCTCTACAACGCACTCAAGAAGGGCGAGACCATTCCCGGCGCTCGTCTCCAACCCAATAACACGCTGGTGATTCGATGACATTCCTGGCAGATGCGGAGAACGACACCGCCGATTTTGTGAAAGAAGTACAGAAGCCCATCGGCTTCGACCCGTTCAGTTTGGACGGGATTTCCGATGAAGTCACGGTTCGCCCGTCGCGTTTCGTGTTTCATGGCGTGCACGGGATCGGCAAGTCCAGCCTGGCGAAGCATTTCCCGAACCCCGTGTTCGCGTTCACGGAGGACGGTAAGGGCAAGCTCAAGGTGAAGTCGTTCGGCAACGGCGCGATCATCACGCAGTGGAGCCAGTTCGCGCGCACCGTTGACGCGATGCTGAGCGGTTCGCACAGTTACGAAACGTATGTCCTTGACACGCTGGATTGGTTCGAGCCGGTTGTGTGGGCCGAGACATGCAGCCGTGAAAAGTTGGCCGACATTGAAGCGCCAGGGTACGGCAAGGGCTATGTGCTGGCCGACAAAATCTGGCGCGAGTTCCTGAGCGGCATGGATGCGCTGCGCGACAGCGGAATGAACGTGGTGTTGCTGGCGCATTCCGACGTGACCTCGTTCAACCCGCCCGACAGCGACAAGTACGACCGGTACGATTTGGCCATGCACAAGCGCGCCCGCGAAATCATTCACGAGTGGGCCGATGTGGTTGGGTTCTGTCACGAAAAAGTGATCACGAACCAAGTGGTCGAAGGCTCCGGCAAGAGCCAGAAAATCACGTACAAGGGCGGCGCATCGCGTGGGCGGGTTCTGTCCCTCGAAAGGCGTTCCACATGGGAAGCAAAAAACCGCTTCGATCTGGACGCGGAAGTGCCGCTGTCAAATGGCCCGGAAACGGCCGAATACCTCGTCAGCGCCATCGCAGCCTCGTTCAATCAGTAACACGCGCGCGGTGTCGCGATTACACCGCAAACTCTCTCAACGGAAACGAACACCATGTCAGACACTCTCGATTTCGACGCCACAGCAGTCAAGCCGTCCACTGGCGAGTTTGACCCGCTGCCGAACGACACCTACGTCCTTCACGTCGAAACGTCGTCACAGAAGGAGAAGGGGCACAGCTTGACCATCAAGGTTCTGGACGGCCCTGAGAAGGGGCGGCAGTTCTTCCAGTTCTTCAACTTGAACCACGCAGATGAGGGCACCCGCGCTCGTGCCAATCAGGACTTTAGCGCGCTCTGCCACGTGGTGAACGTGCTCAAGCCGCGCAACATGCAGGAGCTGTACAAGATTCCGTTCATGGGCAAGGTCGTCGTCACGAAGGCGAACGGCGATTTCGGGCCCGGCAACAAGGTGCAGCAGTTCTTGTATGCGAACGGCAAGAAGATCGGCGAAGTGGGCGGGGTCGCTGGCTCTATCACTGCGCGTCCCGCCAGCGCCGCTGCCGCTACCACCGGCGCCACCTGGGCCCGCAAAGCCGGCTAACCCCCACCCCGGCCGTGTGGAGGCGGCCGGGCCCAGCGCGATTCGTGAAGGCGAAGCACGGCGGTTCGAGCCCGCCACGCGCTCTATGGAAAACACTGTGCTTGAAACGGAAGACGACGTAGACCGCTGCCCCAAAGGGCACGACACGCTGTACGAAGTGGCGCTACCGGTCGCAGCGGACGAGGACGGCCCGGCCGGCTACGTCAGGATTACCCGTTGTTCCACCTGTTGGCAACCTTCTGAGGATCGAGAAAATGAGTGAAGCAGTGCAGGACGTGTTTCCAAAGGGCGGCGCCACGCGCGCGCAGTGTGTGGAGTGGTGTGTGGCGGCCGTTATCGCTGTGCGGCCCAATTTCTACGTTGGCGAAGAAAGCCCACGCGGTGTCGCAGACCGCATCATCCCCCCGCTCGCGCGCGTGAAGCGGCGGGTGGAGTTGCACAAAATTGCAAGCGATGGAGAGCCGCTTGATTGGTTCGTGGAATACCACGAGCCAGTGTTTCAGTTGATTGACAACTCCAACGGCGCGCTGCTTGAAGAGGCAGCCAATGCCGTGAGTATCGCGATGGCGTGGCCCGCTGGTCAGCGAGACGCCGCGCACGGCAAACTCATGGACCTGCGCGCCCACCCCTACGAGGCCCCCGATGGACGATAAGGCAAGAGTGTTTGTCCCGCGAAATGCGGATGAGCGTAAGCAAATCGTGGATTGGTGCGAGGCCGCTGCTGAAGCGTACGCCGATGACGAGTTGGACAGCGGCTTTACGGCGCGCAACTTCGCGGAACGTGTTGTGCCGCCGGTACCTGTTGTGAGGCGGCGGGTGGAGTTGGTTGGCTGTGGCGTTGCAGTGGAGTTTGACGCGATCCGCAACATGAAGGCGCTATTCAAGGTGTTCGTAAACGGCGTATACGACCAGACGCGCGCATTCCCGTCGCTCGTGAGTGAGTACGCGTCGCTGAATCATCACGCCGTTGCGCAACAGTTGCTTGATCTGATCGACAACCCCGACGAACCGGCCACCCCGCAACCGGCCACCACGGCGGGCGCGTCTGGTGAGGCGTTCAAACCAACGACGCAGCAACTCAACGAATTGCTTGTTATCCACGAAGCACAGATGATCGCACAGAATGGCATGGCAGCCGTCGTGCGCCGCGTCCTCGAAATGTCAGCCCGCGCCACACACGCCGATCTCATCAACGAACTCAACGCGAAAGGCCAACGATTGGCCGATGTCAAACGCGAACGCGACAACGCATATGGATACATTGACCGTGTGCGTGCCAACGTGCTTGGTGCGTTGACCGGCACTGAATCGGAACGCGCTGCGGCGCAGCTTCAGCCGGACGATCATGACATGATCGAAGCAATCGTGGCGACCATTGCGGAACTCAAGGCCACCCTCGCGCGTCCGGCGATGGTGCGGGAGTTGCCCGTGTATGGGTATGCGGTGGTCGTTGGTCTAGACAAAAAGCATTACAGCACATACACGAGCGAGAACGTCGGCAACGGCAAAACGGACGCGATTCATTGCGCCAAAGTGCTCAACGGCACCGTCCACGTCCTCTACGACGGCGGGGCGCTGCCCACGCGCGGGGAGGGGGGAAAGTGAGCAAGATCGAAGCAGCGGCAGAATCGTTTCGTGAGCTACAGCGCGCGGAAAGCGAGTACGAGGCGAAATGCAGGGCAGCGTTTCCGGTGGGGTCGCGCATCAGCTACAAGCATGGCGCGAACGTTATTCATGTGCGCGTAGTCGGCGTAAACCGACACCCAAGGCTACTCGTGTTCAACGACGCGACACACAAGCAGTACGATGTGAGCGTGTGGAGTGTGCTTGACTGCATGACCGATTTGTTCCGGAACGGCCGCACAGAGGCCACCCCATGACCGCGCCCATCAAGCCGTGCCCGTTTTGTGGGGGCGAAGCGGCTCCGAACACAGTGCGCTATTCAGACCCGATGCGGCGCAACGGCCTGACACAAGAAGTGTTTCACGGCGTGAACTGTATTTACTGCGGTGTGTGCAATCGCGGCACGGTCGGGTTTCTGAAAGAAGCCGACGCCATCACCGCATGGAACACCCGCACCCCCGCGCCCGTGGAGCCGGTGATTGTGGCGTGTGTGGAAGAAACTGTTGCACGCGAACAAAGCCTCTCCCGCTACCATCGCGGCAATGGCCCGTACAGCGCGGCGATCTTCCATGACCCGTCGCTTGTTGAGAAGTCGGAAGCACTCGCACTTGCACATGACCAACGCGCCACCGCCCTCCAACACGCGCTGCACGCGCTCACGAACACCCCCAACCACACCCCCAAATGACCGCGCCTACCTACACACCCGTTGTTGTCTGCGACGACCGCCTCGCGATGGTCCAAGGCGTCCACCTCACGAGCGGCAAGGGGCGCGGCATTGTGCCGAACGACCCTGCACAGTGTCACGTCTGCATCGAACAACTCGCCAACGCCGTGGCGTGCGCGATGGAAAATGACCAGTTGGTGCCGCACTACACACTGGACCGTCTGAACCAACTCTCCGACGACAACCCCAGCGTGTGCCGCGTGATTCGCGCGCTGCGGATCGCGGTGAACGACCGCTGTCCCGACGCGCTGCGTGACGAATTGCTCTGGCCGACGCTGGTGCCAGCGTTCAACACGCGCGGCAGTGTCGCACTGACACGGCGTCGCATGTTTCGCACCGTGGACTGGACGATTCGCGAGATACTCCCGCTCGCGTTTGACGCGGCGAAGTTGACCGGCGAAGCGGCCGAGCTGCGCGCCCTGGCGGTTATCACGGACGCCGGGACGGCGCGCGCGGCGAACGATGTGGTGATGCATGTTCGCAAAGCCGCATACGCAGCCGCAGACGCAGCCGCAGCCGCATACGCAGCCGCATACGCAGACGCATACGCAGCCGCAGACGCATACGCAGCCGCAGCCGCACGAGCGAATATCTGGCTCCGCGTCACGCCGCTCATTCTGGAATTGTGCGCGATGCGTGAGGATGACGCGCTCACGGGCGGGGGGAAGTGATGCGATGGACATTGTAGCCAAACGCGTCAAAGCGGCCCGTGCAATGCGTGGTCTCACGCAAGTAGAACTTGGCGCCAAGTGTGGCGTGACAGGCTTTGAAATCTCACACTACGAAACAGGCAACAGACTACCCGGTGCTCGCTCGCTCGTCATGCTCTGCAAGGCACTACGCGTGTCAGCAGACTACTTGCTGGGGCTATCCAATCAACGAGATACACGCAAATGGGCAGAGAGATGAAGGGTTGCGATGCAATCAATCAGTGTACGTACCACAACAACTATTGCCTCGCTCCTGATTGTGAGTATGGGCGAGCAAGACACCACCAGCAGCCATCCCCCGAGGCGCAGGCGGGAAGGAAGTTGGAAGCTGTCGCTGAAGGTAAACGCATGATCCTCGAATGGGCGGCGTCGCATCAAATGTGCGCCGACTCCGACAGTATGTGCGCAGAAATTCGTGAGATGCACGCGATAAAGGCGCATAACCTGCGCGCGGCTATCGCCCACATCGACGCCCAAGCCTCGGAGCTGGCGCGGGTGCGGGAATTTGTAAGTTCCTTTAGCATCTCGCTAATCCAACCTCGCGACAATTCTGTTGCGCTAATTCCGAAGGAAGGGCAAACACTTTCAGGAATCAAGACCAAACTTGACGCCCTCTTCCCACCCACGGGGGCGCCCGATGTCTGAGCAGATGTCGGAACCGCTCTGGCTGCTTGCGTTTCGCAGTCGCGTGCTGTGCGCGAGAGACGTTGGGCGCGCTAGCATAATCGAAAGCACTGCGTGCCTTGCCGATGTACTCGACCACATCAACACCCTCACCCAGCAGCACGCGGCGCTGGTGGTGGAGCGGGATGGGTTGCGCGACGACGCAGAGAAGTGGCGCTACATGATCAAGCACGCCATTGACGTGTCCAGCCACTTCGACGATGTGTGTGTCACGATTGATGACGTCGAGGCACGCGGCATCATCAAGTGCGACATCGGCAACGATATGGCACCGGACACACCCCACCCGGCCACCCCGTTGCCGCTGGCGACGGTGGTGGAGCGGGACAACGCGCTGGCCGGTGCGGCGGATAATTCCGACTGGGCGGGAATGGCCGAAATGCAGATGCGTGAAGCGGAAGCCCAACTCGCCACGGTGACGGCGGAGCGGGATCGTGAGGAAGCCGCGTGCTCGCAAGTCATGGAGGAACGTGATCGCGCAATCAAGATGTGCGATGAGCTGTCATACGCCATCGTCGGGTTAACTGGCGGCGACGATGTCATCGCAGCGATTGGCGAGCATAGCAACTGCAACGATCCATGGGAGAACGCGCTTGAGCTTGCGGAAAATTGGGAGCCGCCAGTAGCACAACCATCCGCCACCCCGTTGCCGCTGGCGACGGTTGATGAAGCGATGGTGGAGCGCATTCGCGATGCAATTGCAGAGACACTAGGTCAGAGCGCGTACGATTGCACCCGCGTGTGGCACGCGTGGAGCTGCGGCACAATGACAGAACGTGACTTCGAGCTAATTGTTGATTCCGAGGATCGGCTAACGGAACTCGTAAACGCTGTGCGCGCCGCCTTGACGGAGCCGACGCCGTGAGTTGCGCGCGGAAGTGCAACGACTGTTGCGAGTGCCTGTCACCGATCCCGAACGGCGGAACGTGCGATACGGCGTGCCAACATGCCACGCGCTGTAAAGCGTTCTTCGGCCAGATCGGCAGCGAAACGTTCTGCCAGTTCGTACCGTCGCGGTTCAGCGCAACCACACCCCACACCCCAGGAGACGCGCGATGAGTAGTGAGATTGAGGAAGCTACGAAAACGCCGAGTATTTTCGTGTACTCGCTGCCGTGTCCGTGGATTGGACCAGAGGACGTGCTGAGCTACGCGATGGCTGAGGACGGCACGGTTGTCGCGCAGCACTGCTCTAGCTCACGAGGATGGGCGCGGCGCGATATGGGCTTGCTGATCGGCTGTGAGTGGCAGCACGACCACTACAACGCACACTATCCGAATGGTTACAAGCTGGTGGACCTGACGTCGTGCGAGACTGGCGAAGAGCTGGACAGCCACGAAGGATTTGCCGCAGCGTTCGCGCTGAATCAAGCGCAGCGAAAAACGGAGCCCGCCAATGTCTGACGCCACAATGACCGCCCCCGCGCGACGAGAGGAGGCCATCCGGGAGCGGGTGGCGAAGGCGACGCCGGGGCCGTGGGCGTGGTTTGGCTACACGAAGCCGTGTAAGTCAGTCAACGTCTACCTCGCAACTATCAATCGCGGTCGCCGGTACGTGATGGGCTTTCGCAGATGGGGGATGTCCGGCGCGCAACCAGAATTCCAAAGCGACATGCTGATGCGCGGTATTGACGAACTCGCAGATCGCGGTGAGGTCGTCGTGAAATCACACAGCGGCGAAATCGTTGGCGTGGCACACCCTGATATGGACCTCATCGCCCACGCCCCCACCGACCTCGCCTATCTGCTGTCGCAAGTCGAAGAACTCCGCGCCGAGCTGCAACGCGAGCGGGCGCGGGTGGAGGCGTTGAGTGAACAGCTTCGCCAAGTGACGGCCAACCGTATCAGCCCGTTTGATTCGACACTTTGCACCCCCCACCCCGCCACGACGGAGCCCGGGCGATGAGAGGCTTGCACGTCTGTTTCGCGGGGCCGTTCTACAAGATTCGCATCAACGGCAAGATGCACCACTTTGAGGACACGCGCGCATCAGGGCCGATGCCGCTACGCGCGAACGGTGAGCCGACGAACAAGGAACCAAGCGACGCGTTCTGGCACGCGGTGACGTGTTGGGCGCAGCAGGGGCGCAAGGCTGTGAACGATTGGGCGGTGTGGGCAAACATCGAAGGGGAGGTGGAGGGATGAGAGTCATTATTACAGGCGGGCGCACGTACGACGATTACGAGAAAATGTATGCGGCTATCGCTGACTTCGGTGTCACGGAGATCGCGCACGGTTGCGCGCGCGGCGCGGATACACTCGCAAATACGGTTGCACATTTTCAGGACATTCCGTGCATGCGCTTCCCCGCTGAGTGGGCGCTGCACAACCGCGCGGCTGGCCCGATTCGTAACCAACGTATGCTCGACATGTTCAAGCCGGACGCGGTAATGGCGTTCAAGGGCGGGCGCGGTACTTCTGATATGGTGTCGCGTGCCGTCGCGGCTGGTGTGCGGGTTATCGACGTTGACTACACCGAAGATGGCGCACGCAACACGCCAGCCAAACCCCCCGACGCCAGCGGGGGGCGGTGAGATGGGGGACGAGGTGAAAGTTTACGTCGGGCTGGCCCCGTGCGGATGTTCGCGCATGCTGATGACAAGCGATTGCAGCGAGCGTGAAAAAGCAGCGTTTCGCCGCGAAGTCAGCCATAACGGTTACCGGCTGCGCGTGGTGCCGCCAACGCATCCGATGAATCGCACCAGCAGTTGCCCCGCTTGCGACGGCGCCGCCGAACGGTTCATCAATATTGAATTTCGCGAAGGGGACAAACCATTCATCACGTTCGCCATGCTGCGGCTTGTTCGTGACATTGAGCGGGCTGGTTTCCGGTTTCCAAAGCCGTTCATCCAAGAGTTGAACGCATGGGCTGACGCCCAGCCCTTTCAGACCACCCCCGCCCCGGCGCTGACGCATGAGTGATGACGAGATTGCCGCGATGATCGCGAAGAACGTCCGCCGGTCGTGGGAATGCGTGTTGTCCTCCGGCGTGGCGCTGGGCACCTCGTACTGGTGGCACACACGCGACGCGGATGATGTGGTAGTCAAGGTGTTTGTCGCCATCTTCGCGACATTGTTCGCCGCCTCGTGCGGACTGCTGGCACTCAACCACTACACGCGCGCTGAATGGAATCGCTATCAACGCAAGTGGAACACACCCACCCCAACGGACGCAGCATGAGTGAAACCGCCTACAACGCCGTAGTCTTTCGCGACGTGCCGTGTCTGGTGTACGGGCACCAGTCGTCCAGCATCAAGCGGGTGGATATTCGCATTACGGTATACGGCGACTTGTTCTGTGTGGATCGGTGTGGCGAGAACGGGAGCAGCTATTCGTCTTTGCAAGAGTTGCACGATAACGTATGGCTGACCGATGAGCAGTTGCGGACGGTTGAAGCATTCGCAAGAACTGGCAAGCACCACCCCACCCCAACGGACGCGCAGCATGAGTGAGCACATCGAGCAGGAATCTGGAGTACATCTTTACTTTATGCACAACGCGCTTTTCGATATGGTGAAAATTGGTATCAGCAACGATATCGAGAAACGCCGACAAGCGCTTTCGTGTGGGTGCGGCGTAAACCTGGCAGTGCTGCGCGTGGTGAACAACGGCGCACAGTACGAAAAGGCGCTGCACCACATTTTCCACCAGACACGGCTGATGGGTGAATGGTTTGTTGCCGACGATGAGTTGTTGCGAGTTACGCGGCTTGGGCCGTTTCGGCTTGCAGCGTTCATTGAAGCGAACGACTTGCGCAGAATCTATGGCGCCAATTCAGGGCGAAGCTTTGCAGGTGACGCGCTGCGTACGTACGACGAAATCCGCAGACAGAGAGCCGTGCAACGGGCGGACGAATTGCAATGCTCTATCGCTCGTGGGCTCAAGGAAGCCGCATGACCCGCCCGCTCTCCGAAATCCTGGCAGAAGCCAACCAACTGATGCAGATGGACGGCGAGTGGAAGGTTGAACACGCCGCCGCGTTCTGTACCGTGTCGGAAAGTTTCATCTACGGCAGCGACTGCCCGCGCATCGAGAAAGAGGGGCAGCGCGACATTGGCGGTAAGCCGATGCTCCGGTTTCTGCCCGCGGAAGTCAAGCAGTGGAACGCCGCGCGCACGAAAAAACGGCGGGCCGCATGATGGTGTTTCACCGCAAGGGGCGCCCGACATTCTACTTTCAAGCCGCGTCCCGCGTGGGCTATAAGCAGTTGTGTACCCACACGACCGACAAAAAGTTGGCGCAACGCATCGAACATATGTGGAGCGAACTGGCCGACAAATACCGCGCGTGGGATTTGCTGGAGCCGGTCCTGACCGCACCGCGCACCATTGGCGCGCTGTACGATGCATGGACAGAAACGGATAAGGATGTGGAAGCCATGCGGCGCCGCGCGGCGGACGTAGATGTCACGCCACTAGTAGACGAATGGTGTGCGGTGTACGCAGGGACCGTGGCGCCCGCTACGGCGGCTTACGCCAAGGCGCACGCGCGGCTGTTTTTCCCGGAAGGCGTGAAGCGGCTGGCGTCATCGGTGACCACCGATTGGCTGACGACGACGCTGGCCACGCACGCGGGCGGGCGCAACACGCGCCGCAAGGTGCATAGTTCGTTGACCTCGTTTTTTCAGTATCTGGTGACGGTCAAGCGGGTGTTCGGCAGCAACCCGATGCACGCGGTCGCGCGCCCTGCGTTGCAGGAGCAACCGATTCTGTTTTACGAGCTGGATGTGGTCGAGCGCATCGTGCACTGGCATGAGGACGAAGCCCGGCGGGCGCTCTATGCGCTGATGTATGGTGCCGCTGCGGACCTGTCGAGCGCCCTGACCATCGACAAGGCGGATGTGCTACCGGCTGAAAAGTCGGTGCGCATTCGGGGCACCAAAACCCGCACGCGGGACCGGGTGTGCCGTGTCGCGGATTGGGCGTGGCCGGTGTTTTGGGACCATGCAAAAACGCAACTGAGCGGGCGCGTCTTCCCGGCCACGTGGGACCGCTGGACCACCAGCGACTGGCACCGGCACGCGGTCAGTACGGGGCTCAAGGATTCGCACGGCCGGATCGTACGGGCCGGGCTCAACCTGAAACCGGCGCTGGCCCTTCGGAACGCGCGCCACCATTGGGCCGCGACCAGGATGCGTGCCGGCGTGCCTGTGGAAGTCGTGAGCCGCCAGCTCGGCCACGCGTCCACACAATTGACGCTCAAAATTTACGGGCGCTTTGAACCCAAGGCGCACGACCGCGAACACGCAGAAACGCAAACCGCCGCTTATGAGCAGCGGCGGCGCACGGCCAACGAATAGCAGGGGCGGGGATCGAACCCGCGAACCTCTCGATTATGAGTCGAGCGCTCTAACCATCTGAGCTACCCTGCCCTGAACTACCTGTAGTGCCACCAGTGGTGCCAACCTCTCGGAGATTTATGCAACCTCTTGTGAAATCAACACTTTGCCACGCGTTACCCCAACCTTATGAGGATTGGGGCCATAGGCTAGCGACATTCCCGTCAGAGGGAACGCAACCCACACGGACCCGCACGCGCCCATCGTTTCTGACGGTCTATAGTGCCAAGGGTAGTGCCAGAGCTTTTCTGGCGCTCCCCCTCCTGGCCGCGCTGGCGGGATGCGGGTCGGTGGAGGCGCAGCGGCAGTGGAGACCGGATCGTATCTGGCATGATACGGCCAACGGCGTGGTGTGCTACGTGCTGGAGAACTATAGAGGCCCTGCCCTCTCCTGCGTCGCGCTGCCCGCCAAGGCGGTGGCGAAGTGAGCGGCCCGACTCTCCGCAAGCCGGTGACGCAGACCCGGCTTCACGATCCCGAGAACGGCGTGCGAGGCAACTGCGTCGCGGCGTGCCTCGCCAGCGTAACCGGCGCCCCGATTGAGACATTCGACCACATCATCAACGCGTACGACTGGTGGAGCGCGTTTGAGGAATCGTGCAAAGAGTACGGGTTCTCCCCATTGCGCATGCCGGTGGATGATGAACGGCCCGTCATTCTTCCGGGCGTGCACTTTGGGAGCGGGCTGTCTGAGCGCGGCTTTCGGCATATGTGCGTGTACAGCAATGGCACTCTGATCCACGACCCGCACCCGTCGCGCGCGGGATTGGTAGAAGTGGACATGTGGACGCTGCTCGTGCCATTGCCCCAACCCACCAACCATCCCCCCGAATGAGCGCGCCGCCGGTGGGGGGCGAGTGCCGGACATGTGGCGCGGTGATTCCCCGATGGTCACACGACAGTTGCAACGAATGCGGCGCAGCGAAACGCGCGCGCAGTAAAGAAACCAGGGCCGCGCATCACAAGCAGTGGCGCACATCGGGCTACGTGTTCGTACCGCGTGCCATTACCGCCGAACGCGCGGCACAGTTGTGCGCGGAATGGAGGGCGGCGTGAAAACCCTCCTCGCGGCCTGCCTCGGCCTCGCGCTCCAACATTTAACCAACTAAGGACATGACTATCAAAATCGTTCTGCTCGCGTTGTTGTTCGCTGCGTTCCATTACCGCAAACAGGTGCGCGGCTGGTGGCTGCGTCGCACGGGATGCTACTACGCCTCTGTGCGTTGCGTCGAAATACGAAACCGCCACGACTGGGCGCGACACATGCGCAACCCGTTCCGATTCAGCACGGAAGATCCGGACGGCACGAAGGCGGCGGCGTGGGAAGCCGAGCAAGCGGCAAAACGTCCCAAGCAGATCATCGCAATGTACACGGAACAGAGCACAGTCTCGCTCAGCGACGACTTGACGCACCGCGAGTGGTTCGGCTCGCTCATCACGACTGATGAAACGGAGCTAGAGGACGCGCGCAACGCCATCGAACTGGAACTGTCTCGGCGCAACTACGTCGAAATCGGCACCACGAAAACGTGGCGCTACAACGACTGATGCGCCGCTTCCTCTCTCTCATCACCGGCCTCGCGCTCGGCTGGACGGCGCGGGGGTGGGCGTATCAGGCGCCACAGCAGACGGTGAAGGCGGAGCCGATTGCGGCGCTGTTGGAGCGTAAACGATGAAAACGCAATCCTCATTCTTCGACTCGCCAACCGAGCCAACAGGTGACCGATTATCGGCCGCTACGCTTGGTGTGCTCGCCAATTGCGTCGTGGAAGCGCACCACATCAAGCTGCCGCCAGCGCAATTGGAACGCGCCACATACGAAGCCGTCAACGAAGCGCTAACGCGCATCGGCGGCGAGTGGAAAGGCGGGCGCACGAAAGCGCACGTGTTCCAGTACGACCCAGCCGACGCGCTCTCAGCGCTGATCGAAACTGGCACGATGCCGCCGAAGAATCCGACGGCGTTCTTTCCGACGCCAGCAGCGGTGATCGCGGAGATACTGGACGCAGCCGGTATTCAGGAAGCGGACACCAGAGCGTTACGCATACTGGAACCGTCCGCAGGGCTGGGCGCGATCGCGGATGCGGCACGCCGCCGCGCACCGAATGCCACCATCGAATGCGTCGAAGTGCTTGATTTGAGCGCAGCGGCGCTGCGCAAGCACGGCCACTCGGTGACGCAATGCGATTTCCTGACCTATTCAGCAGAACCGTTTGACGTGGTGCTAATGAACCCGCCGTTCTCATTGGCGGATGATAAGCAAGCCTACGCCACGCACATCCTACACGCGTGGGCACTGCTCAAACCGTATGGGCAACTGGTGGCCATCGCCCCCGAAGGCTGGACGTTTGCCACAGCTGCATGGGCGGAAGCGTTTCGCCGTTTTGTGTTTGAGTACGGAACTTTTGAACAGTTGCCGCCGCAAGCGTTCAAGGCGAGCGGCACACTCGTATCCACCGTCCTCATCACGGCGAAGAAATGGCCCGAGGATGAAGCGCGTTACCAGATCGAAGGGTGGCACTGTCAACATTGCTGGCGCGTCGCGCTCACCAACGACAACGACCGAACGGCACACGCGTCGCTCGTGAAGATCGCGCGGCACCCGGCACCATTCCGCGCCGCACTCAACGCACATCTGGAAAAGCTCATCGCGCAACAAAAGCTGCCGGTCATCCTGCGCGCGGGATGCTGGCGTGAGTTGCACGACCATTACGCCGCTATGCGTGAGGAAGAATCGCCAACCGCTTGCCAACAAGATGCCGCATGAAAGTCTACTGCAAACACTGCGAATCCATGGTCCCCACCACCCACCCCCACTCCTGCTACGACGCGAAAGCGCACCGGGCGTGGTGGGCAGGGAAAGCGGTGTGTCCCAGTGGTTGCGTATCGGGCCACCTCACCACCCACGAAGGCTTCCTCACCGAGACCCCATGCCACACCTGCAAGGGCGAAGGGTGGGTCCCTGTTGTTCACTCGCTGTAATTACACTCAATCCAAACACACATGTCCGCATTACGTAGCTATTCGAGTCCGTTCGCTGTTGGCCACAAGGCCGCCGCGCTGTTGTTCGATGGGCCTGTTGTTGTTGAGGAAAAGATTGACGGGTCGCAATTCTCGTTCGGCATCAAGGACGGCGTGCTGCACGCGCGCTCACGCGGCGCCACGCTCAACATCGACGAACCGGAAGGAATGTTTGCGGCCGGTGTCGCCGCTGTTCGCGAGCGAGCGCACCTACTCACACCGGGCTACACCTACCGCGGCGAATATCTGCAAAAGCCGAAACACAATTCACTGGCGTATGAGCGTGTGCCAGTCGGGCATGTCGTGCTCTACGACGTGGACAAAGGCGACCAGCACTACCTGACGCCCGCTGAAAAACAGGCGGAAGCCGCGCGTCTCGGCTTCGATTGCGTGCCGATTCTGTACGAAGGCACCATCACGAGCATGGAGCAATTCAAGGCGCTCTTGCCAGCCAATTCCATCCTTGGCCCTGTCCAACCGGAAGGCATCGTCGCCAAGAACTACGCACGCTTTTGCCCGGACAAGAAGGTGCTGATGGGTAAGTACGTGACCGACGCGTTCAAAGAGAAGCACGCGCACGAGTGGAAGCAATCAAACCCGAGTACGGGCGATGTGATCACCACATTGATCCTTGAACTGCGCACCGACGCACGCTGGGAGAAAGCGATTCAGCACTTGCGCGAAGCGGGCACGCTCACAGACACGCCGCGCGACATCGGCGCGCTGCTGAAAGAAGTGGCCAGCGATGTGCACAAAGACGAAGCCGACTACATCAAGGACAAGCTGTTTAAGCACGCATGGCCGCACATTTCGCGCGGTGTGATTGCGGGGTTGCCGGAATGGTACAAGGAACGTGTGCTGGTGAACGCGTTCCCCGTGGAGCAAGCCGCCTAATGTGGCACGCCCGCCCCTATTCCGCGCGGTTGTGTCGCGTGGTCTTACGCTACCTGCAGACGCACACCATCGGCCAAACCGCCGAACACTTCCACTTGCCGAAGTCTACGGTGTGGCGCTGGGGGCGGAACGCATGAGTAGCCGCATCCCCATCAGCACCCGCGAACGATTACACGCACAGCCGCAGCCGCCGTGTGAATGGTGCGGACACGCTGCGGAGCCCGTCTACCTGCAAGGCGTGCGCTGTCCGAATCCACCGTGTCCCCTCTACCGCAAAATGATGACGCACGCCAAGTGGAACGAGACGCGGAAGGTGGCCGCGTGAGTAAAACAGTCTATACCTGGCCATTCATTCGCCAAGCGGTACAAGACGCGTGCGCCACCACGTGCGAAGCAGCGGCCACGAAACACAACGTGCCGCTGCCAACCGTAAAAGCATGGCGATTGAAACACGCCGGCATTGTGCAAGGGCCATTGCGGCGCCGAATCGTCGCGCACTTAACACAACACGGCGCGTCTACACCCGCCGCGATCGCGAACGCGCTCGCACTTAAGCAACCGTACATCGCAAATACGCTCTGGCGATACGCACATCACGGCACCATGCAGCGCATTACCGAAGGGCGTGTCACCAAGTACGACTTACCACGCGCCGCCTAAACAAACTGCGTGACTTTTCACCTTTTTCATACTAGATTCAGCACACACCGCATGCGCATTAAACGCAGCGCTACCGATTGGCATTTAGTTCACGCACTGTTTCTCAAGACACCCGAGTGGGCCGCAATGCGCGCAAAAGTTATGCGCCGCGATGGCCACCTTTGCAAAGCGTGTCTGACGAGCCCCGCGACGGATGCCCACCATGTCAGCTACCCCGCTGTCCTTACGCACGAAACGTTATCCACGCAGCCCCTATGGCAAATCAGAGCGACCTGCAGAGCGTGCCACAACCGGATTCACGGCCGGTGATTCCCCGCGCGGAAGCGAAGGCGCGCGGGTTGACGCGGTATTACACGGGCAATCCGTGCAAGCGCGGGCACGTAAGTTCTCGGATTGTAACCGACGCCAGTTGCGCGGCGTGCAAAAACGAGAAGCGGCGCGAATGGACTAAGGCGAACCCTGACAGGGTGCGGGAGAAAAACCGCGCCCGGTATGAAAAGAGCCCCGAAAAGATGAAAGCGAAGGACGCTGCTTGGTACGCAGCGAACAGGGAAAAGAAGATCGCTTACGCCACCGCTAGAAAAGCTCTGCTGACGCCAGAGGAGCGGAAGCGAATCCAGCCAGCGGCCAACGCTTCCGGCATGCGCTATTACTACCGTAACCACGATGTAATAATCGAAAAAGCGCGCGCGAAACGTGAAGCAACCCGCGATGAAAGAAACGCAAAGGCACGAGCGGACTATGCGGCGAGCCCATCGAAACGCGCGGCCAACAACGCGCAGCGCCGAGCTATCAAGAAAAGAGCGGACACAGGGGCGATTGAAACAATCAAGCACTTTCTCGTTTGGATGAAATCAGTGTCGCGCCTTTGCTGTTATTGGTGCGGCAAGAACGTGCCGAAGGCAAAGCGACATATGGACCACATTATCCCGCTAAACAGGGGTGGCGCGCATGTAATCGGCAACCTCTGCGCGTCGTGCGCGTTCTGCAACCTCAGCAAGAACGACAAACTGCCCGAAGTGTTCGCTGGCCAAGCCGAACTGAGTTTCGCTGCATGACCACCGCCATGCTCCCGAGCATAGAACTGCGCGACTATCAAATTGAGGCCACGGACGCCTTGTTTGATTGGATACGCACGAAACAAGGATGGCCGCTTATTGTCATGCCGACAGGGATAGGTAAATCGGTCGTGATCGCAAACAACGTGCGCCAGTTTGCGGACTCGGCACGCACCAACGGTATCCAGGATTTCAACCAACTGGTGCTGACGATGCAGTCGGAGTTGATCGTGCAGAACGCGGCGAAGTTGCGTCTATTGAATGACCCGCGCGACGTTGGCATCTATAATGCCAAACTCAAACAACGCGACCTGCAACGGCCGATCACGGTAGGCAGCATTCAATCACTGGTGAATCGTGCGTATGACAAACCGTTCCACGCAATCCACCTCGACGAATGCCACCAGTTGGCGGACAAACAAACTGGCCAGTACCGAACGTTTTTGGCGGCACAGAGGCTCCAAAATCCTGACCTGCTGGTAGTGGGCTACAGCGCCACGCCGTACAAACTGAGTAGCGGGCGCTTGGACCAAGGCAAGGACGCGCTGTTTGCCGGAACCGCGTACGAATATGATGTCATGCGCGGCATTAACGACGGATGGTTAACAAGACCCGTCACGCCCAAGATTGATGGGCGCGTTGATCTGTCTGGTGTCCACACACGCGGTGGCGAGTACATAGCCACCGAGTTGGCAGCCGCGGTTGACGTGGACGCGATCACGGAGCGCGCCGTTGATGAGATGGTGACAAGGGGGGCAGATCGTTCGCATTGGGTTTGCTTCGCCTGCAACGTGGAGCACGCCAAGCACGTTGCGGAGAAGCTGACCGAGCGCGGTATTGTCGCGGCCGTTGTCTACGGTGAACTGGCGACTGACGAGCGGAAGTACCGACTGGATGCGTTCGAACGTGGCGAGATTCGCTGCCTCGTATCGGTGGATGTGCTGAGCACTGGTTGGGATAGCCCGCGGGTTTCGCTTATCAGTTTACTCCGACCGACCAAGAGCGCATCCAAGTATGTCCAATACATCGGTCGCGGGATGCGCATTTTTCCGGGTAAGACAGACTGTCTTATTTTGGACCACTGTAACCTGGTGGAATATTTCGGTCCAATCGACGCTATTCGCGTCCGCGATAAGGCGCAGGGTGAAGCAACGGGCGAGGCCATTGTTAAAGTGTGCAGCGCGTGTGAGGAATATCGGCCCGCTGGCGAACGCATTTGCAAGGCGTGCGGCCATCCGTTCCCGGAACCGGCGAAAGAACTGTACGCGGCGCCGTCTACGAAAGCGGTCACGTCCGACGCCATCGAACCCGAATGGCACGATGTCACCGACGTGCTCTACGCGCGCAACGCTGGCAAAAACGGGAAGCGGGACACCCTGCGTGTGATCCATGAATGTGGTTTCCGCAAATCATACAGCCAGTTCGTGTGCATTGAACATGACGGATTCGCGCGCCGTGCCGCAGAGAAGTTCTGGAACGCCCGCTCCCCCGAACGCTGCCCGGCGACGATTGAGGAAGCGCTGGCTTTGGCTGAGGATTTGAGGAAGCCCACACGCATTGCGACCCGTCCGCAGAAAGACAACCCGAAGTACTCGGAGATTTGCGCCGTAGAGTTTGCGGAAGATCCAACAGGCGCCCTCCCCCGCGCCTGCTGGTCCTGCCTGCATTTCAGCACCACCGAGTTCTGCGCGCCGAATAATGCGACGGTGCCCAGCGATGCGGTGGAGCGGAAGACGGGGTGTCACCAGTGGCAGGACGCGGACGCCGCGCTGCCGTTTTGAACCATTCACACCACCACACTGATGCTCGAACAATTCAAAACCCAGAAGGCGTTGCAAGAAGCCGTGCGGGCCGTCGTGGATCGGCAGCCGATGCACCACGTGTTCGGCTCTGACTTGATCGCCGAACTCATTGCCACCCGCCACTACTACTGCGCGCCCGCTGGACTCCGGCCTACGATCTTTCGTAAGGTGCCTGTGCCCGGGCAACTGTACCAGTTCCAGGCGTTGTTCGACCCGCCGCTTGGTTGGCATGCGGTCTCGTGGCTCAAGTGCACGAAGCCACACAAAGGCGACGATGAGATTACCGCCGCGTTTCGCAGGCTAGCGGCACCCGACGTGATGGCCAGACAGCGCGCGTACCACACATGCGAGCGCTGCGGAGTGGCGCCGAGCACCGAGACCGATCACGTCTGCCCGGAATTCAAGGACATCGTGGCAGGGGTATTGCGCGACCTCGGGCCATCCGAGACCAACGCGCTGTTAGCCACATTCGACTGGAGCAACCCCGCGCCGTTTACCATCCCACCGGGCCCCGCTCGTATGCTATTCAACTCAAGACACGATGACGCGACCTTGCAAGCGGTGTGCACGGCGTGTCACCTGCTCAACGCCAAAGACCGGAAAGGCAAGTGACGACACCCAACATGCTCGAAGCGGCGCTCAAATATGCCGCACAAGGCTACCGCCTCATCCCTTGCCACACCCCGTTATTCCAGTCAGACGGCAGTGTCAAGTGCTCGTGCAGCAAAGGGCCGGCGTGCCCGTACAAGAATATCGGCAAGCACCCACGCACCATGAACGGTCTGTCGGACGCGTCCAGTAACATCGAGCAAGTGCGCGCATGGTGGACCAAGTGGCCAAACGCAAACATTGCCTGGCTGCCGGAGTCGAAAATGATGGCGGCGTTTGATATCGACTCCGAGAAGAACAAAGCGTCGGCGCGTAGCATGGGGCTGTATTCTGAACCCACGATGGAATGCCAGACCGCCAACGGCACGCACCGCTACTACACCATCACCGAAAAACTGGTGGATGGGTCAATGGTCGGCGGCATTATCCTACGGTCTGGTGCCGGATATGTCCTGCTGCCGCCGTCGCTGCACGCCAGCGGCAAGCGGTACGAATGGTGCGACGATGCAGAAGCCATTCCGATGCCGGACGATGCAATGGCAGAAGCCCTCAAGTCGTCCTCCAAAGAAGGCGCCAAAGAACGCGTGGCTCGCGCCTTGAGCGGCGAACGCATTGGCCCCGGAGAACGCCACGCCGCGTTGCTGACCGTCGCGGGATCGCTTGCGGGCCGCAACGTACCCGCCGACGTGGCGCAGCAACTCGTACAAGCGTGGAACGTGACGCATTGCGACCCGCCGAAAGACGAGGCGGAAATCGCGAACATGATCACGTACGTCTACAACGAGGAACGGAAAAAGGTTGCAGACATTTCGAAGCATTTGGTGCTGTCGCATGCGCCCAAGCAATCGCTGCGCCTACTCAAACCGGAAGAGAAGGCGCCGAATCCGCTAGACGCACCGTTGCCCGGGGTTTTGGAAGGAATCGTGCAGTGGTCGTTACGGACTGCGCCGTCACCGGTTCGGCTGTACAGCGTCGCGGCGGCCCTCGCGATTGCGTCCACCATTTGCGCGCGCCGGTACGCGACGACGGCCCAAAATTACAGCAGCCTGTACTTTCTGATCATCGGCAAGTCGGGAACGGGCAAGGAGCACGCACGCGTCAGTGCCATGACGTTTTTGAAGAAAGTGGGTGCCGGGCATTTAGTTGGCCCGAACGAATGGACCAGCCGTGCTGCGGTATGGGCCACGGTGTACCAGCAGCCGCAATCACTCGCCATCATCGACGAATTCGGGCAGTTCATGGGTTCGGCCAGCGGGGGGGGCGACACGGCCAGCATGAAGAATGGCGTGCTTACCGGTGTCATGGAGTTGTTCGGGCGCGTGCACGACACCGCCGTCACCCCGCAATACGCGACAACACACCACACGGCCAAGCAACGCGAGGACTCCGACCGCAAGGTGATCGAACGGCCGGCGTTGTCGCTATTGGCCATGACAACCCCTGACGAGTGGTACGGGGCACTCAAAGCCACCCGCATTAGTTCCGGGTTCCTCAATCGCTTTCTGGTGCTCGAATCTGACGCCACGCGCGGGGACTTGGCGTTTGCGGATGTCGAAGCCCCGTCGGCCGAACTCTGCGAGTGGGCGCAGACACTGCTAGCCCCGCGTGGCAATCTGGACACGTGCACGAACCCGACCATGGTCCCGGACCCGGTGCGCCTCGGATTTACAGACGAAGCGAACGACGCCTTTACCAACTTTCGCCGGCAATGCAACGCGCGGGCGGACTCGCTAGACAAAGAGCGGCTAGGCGTCTTGCCGATGCGCGCCAACGAGCAAGCCATGCGACTCGCGCTGGTCAGCGCATTAGCGCGGAACCCTGCCGCCACCATGGTTGACGAGGTGGACGCTGCGTGGGGTATCCGCGTCTCCGATTATCTGATTGGGCTCTTGGTGCCGGCCATACAGAACCGGTTAGCGGACGGCGACACGCACGCGCTGCACAACGCGCTTTTGCAAGAACTGCGCGAAAAAGGTGGACGAGGCATGACCGCCACCGAACTGCAGCGGGCGCGCTCGCTCCGCAACGCCAAGAAGCACGAGCGCGAATACGCGATCCAATGGGTGCAGCAGGCCGAGTACGCCGCATGGGGCGACGTACCGCACAAAGGAGCGGGCGCTCCCCGGTATGCGCTAATTATTCAAGCAATTAAAGCAACCGAAGATGCGGCGTAAGTCGTTGTCCTTACTCTATATAGTAATTAATACAATCAACACAACCCCTCTCTTACATGAATGATATATCTCTCTATAAGGGACCAAACAGCCAATTCATGCAACCTTGTAACATTGTATTAATTGCATTGATTGCGAGAATTCGGAGCGCGCCGTGAGCGCCGCGAAACGGGTCACGCGGGCGAATGTGCCCCCAAACCACTCCGAGCCCCCCAGCGCGCCCATTAGCGCCACGGCGGGGCACTCTTTCGTGTTGCTCGGCGCCCCCAAAAGCGGCACAAACTCCAAACGCATCGTCCGGTTCGGTCCGCGCATGGCGCTGATCAAGTCCAAGGCGGCAATCAATTGGCAATCCAGCCTTGTGGCGCAACTGCAACAGCAGTACACCGAGGCGCCAATGCAACACACGGTGGCGCTGTCGCTGACGTTCTACCGGGCCAAACGGGTTGGCGATATCGACAACCCCGTCAAACCGGTCATGGACGCGCTGGAGAAGGCCGGCGTGCTGTTGAACGACAAGCAGGTGTGCGAGCTACACGTGGTGCGCTCACTGGACCGCGCGAACCCCCGCGTGGAACTGACCCTCACCCCACGCCCCGAGGCGGCATGAGTCAGCGCAAGAGCGATTGGGTTATTCGACAGCCCGAGCTGCGACAGCATCCGCTCGCACTGGTCATACTACTCGGCAATCTTGACCGATTAGACTATTGCGAACCGATTATCATTAAGGTCAGAATGACCGCTTTGCATTACAAAGCTAGTCCAGATAAGGTCGGAAGGTCACTCGCGTGGTTATGTGACAATAAGTGGCTTGAATTACGGCTGCGTGACGCGACCGGGTGTGGCTCGTACGTACTGGGTCACAAAATGTGTACCCCACGCGGGGTACAGTCTATAGGTGAGCCTAGTTGTGAGGTGAATCGCATTGCCGCATAGTGCGTTCGTGAAGGCGCGTGGTATTCTCGCACACTGTCCGCATTGAGCCCTGTCTTTCAGCAGTCTGTCTTAATCACCGGAAGTTCTGGCGCGTTTGGCCAAGCGTTCGTCCGCTATTGTCTCGACAACGGGGCACGCAGGGTCGTCGCGTTCAGCCGGTCGGAGTCCAAGCAGGCGGAGTTGCGCGCCGCGAATATGGACCCCAGGGTGCGTTGGGTGCTCGGAGACGTGCGCGACCAAGACAGGCTAACAGAAGCGTGCCGGGGTGTGGACGTAGTCGTTCACAGCGCCGCGCTTAAGCGCGTCGAGGTTTGTGCGGATAATCCGCTGGAAGCGATACAGACCAACATTCTGGGCACAGCGAACGTTGCCCGCGCATGCGTGGCGAGCGGCGTGCCTCGTGCTTGTTTTTTGAGTACGGACAAGGTGGCCTCACCCGCAACACTGTATGGTGCCAGCAAGCTGGTTGCTGAGCGTTTGTGGTGCGGGTGGAATGTGTACAGCGCGGGTACACAGACTCGCTTCAGTGCGACACGATATGGCAATGTAGCCAACAGCACTGGCAGTGTCATTCCGCTTTGGCGGAAGCAAGCGGCGAGTGGTGAAGTCACGATAACCGATCCGCGCATGACTCGCTTTTTGATGTCAATGGACGATGCGGTGTCATTGGTGGCGCTCGCCCTCGATCAGATGCGGGGTGGCGAAGTATTCTTGCCAAAGTTGCAGGGGGCGCGTATGTCCGAGTTAGCACGCGCAATCGCCCCGGGCGCGACACAACGCATTACGGGTATTCGGCAGGACGAAAAGCTTCACGAGCAACTAGTTGATCCCGAGGAAGTGCGCCGCACATGGGATTGCGGATCTCATTACGTGATCGAACCACCCGAACGCACATGGGGCACAGTAGAGGCGCCCCGTGGGTCGTTGGTTGATCCGTATTTCACGTATTCGAGCGATGCGAAGCCCTATATGAGCGCGAATGAGTTGGCGCGGATGGTGGGGGCGTGAGTGACTGTATGGAATGGACTCGGGGTAGAACATTACAGGGTTACGGGCAGGGATCTGCGAAAGGCAAGAAATACTTTGCCCATCGTGTGGTCTGTGAAATGTTTCACGGCCCGATTCCTGACGGCATGCAGGCGTGCCATACCTGCGACAATCCGCCTTGCATCAACCCCGAACACTTGTACATAGGGACGCCTAGCCAGAACCAACAAGACGCTGTAGAAAGGAACCGGCACCACCACGCGAGTACCACGCACTGCCCTAGTGGTCATGCGTACGACGACACGAATACAACGCACGCCAAGCAGCCAACTGGGCGAATGCGCAAGTGCAAAACGTGTCACCGCGAGCGGATGCGTGTTGCAAATGCAAAGAACCGCGAATACATAAACGCACGCCAACGCGCGTACAACGCGAGAAAATCTGCCGAAAGGTTGGCCGCATGAACCTCTGTGGCGTCAACATCGACGACGGCCGCACGCATGTGATTGCGGAGCTGTCCAACAACGCGAACGGCAAGCTAGAGAACGCGTTGCGCCTGATTGCAGCCGCGAAAGACGCGGGGGCCTCGTTTGTGAAGACGCAATGCTATTCAGCGGATGAACTGGTCGCACTGCGAGGGGATGGACCAGCGCCAGCGCAATGGGGGGAGGCTGGGTGGAGCATGCATGCGCTCTATTCTAAAGCGATGACACCGCGCGAGTGGTTTGCCCCAATGTTCGCGTTTGCGCGCGTTCTCGGCATTCCCATGTTCGCGAGCGTATTCGGACTTGAATCGTTGGCGATGATGGAAGCGCTCGGTTCCCCGATGCACAAGATTGCGCGATTGGATAATCACCACGCCGATCTGATCACCGCATGCAAGGCGACTGGCAAGCCCGTGATTGTGAGCGCGTGCGCTGACAGTAACCCGCACTACTACTCGCGCGGCAGCGAGAAATCAGTTGGGTTGTATTGTCCGCCGGGGTATCCGCAAGAGACTTTCGCACTGAGCCATGATCGGTTCACTTCGACTGACGAAAGCTGGGACGATCCATACCACGGCTTCTCCTACCACGGCACCAGCATCGAACCGTGCGTCATGGCCGCGACGCTCGGTGCCAAGTTGTTGGAAGTGCATGTGCAGTTGGACGATGAGCCGTCTGAGTTGGAAGCGAACGTTAGCCTGACCTGCACCCAACTGGCCGAACTGGTGACCAGAACACGCGACGTGGAACGGTGGCGCGGGTGAGCCGATTAGACGCAGAGAAAGCTGACCTCGCGATTGCGCTTAAGGCGGAAGGGGTCGATGGTGAGGCGTTGGTGCGGGTCAGTCGGGCGGTCGCGCTGTATGTGGCTGCGGTTGTGCGGATAGAGCGGGAGAAGGCAAAGGTGCATGAAACGTATGCCGTGAGCCGTGAGCGCAATCGGATAGCAGACGAACAGCGCATGCGCGACAACGCCGAATCGGCTATGTACGGAGGGGGCGCGTTCGGCAACGCGTTTGCGGACGCGATGCGCAAGGGCCGGCGCGGGTGAATGCACTGGCACGTCCAACGCATGTGCCGCGACAAGCGCACGCATTGGCGGAAGCGCCGCGCGCAAGAGTTCGCGAATTGATGTGCCAAGAAATGGGGTTGTGAGGTTCGAGTTTATCAGTGTCCAATATGTGGGCACTGGCACTGTACGACGAAAGTGAGGGGTTGATGGGGGATCAGGGATTGACACCAGAATTGATGCAGGTACTACGCAAGGAGTGCACGAAGAAGAAATGGGGCGCGTGGGCGAACGCCAGTGCGTGCTTCCTCGCGCTGCCGAACTTCGCGTTTATGTTCCCGCGTACCGAACTTGATGGGTGGCAAACGGTGTACCTCTGGGTGTTCTTGGCGTTTCTCTTGTTCACAGGGATTGGGTTCATGCAGAGTGCGGATCGTTGGCGAGACCTGCCGAACGAACTTGAAGAAAGGTGCGCGTCATGAGCGCCAACGACGAAGCGTATGCAGCGCTAGGTAAACTTTCCACTGCGCTCGGGGCGCTTGCGCTTGTGCCATTGCTCGCGCTATTCCGCGCATGGGTTGCTCTGAAAATGTGGGTGTGGTTCGCAATCCCGCTGGGGGCGCCTGCTATTGGTATGGCGCACGCATACGGGCTTTGCCTACTTATTGGCATAGTGGGCATCAGCGCCACATATCACGGAGAGGACAAGCGGGAAACAGCGACGAAACTTCTCGCGCCGTTTATGACAATTGCTATGTTCTGGCTGTTCGGTGCAATTACGCACGCGGTGATGTCGTGAGCGCGCACTGCAAGCACGCCGACGCGGAATGCACGCCGAACTATTGCGAATGCACGGACGGCAACCAACCAACCCCCCGCGAACAATTCCAAGCCATCCTGACCGGCCTGCCGCTGCTGCGCTCAGACGTGATTGTGCTGTTCACGGGTGATGGCATGGTGCGCGCTTCGACCGTACTGGAACTATTCAAGAATCAAGCGGCGCCGTTGATCTTGATTACGGGCGGGCTGCAGAATCCACCGTACCAAGTGGACGCGGAACACCTGAAGACCTACCTCATCGAGCAAGGCGTCTCGCCGGACCGCATCCTGGTCGACATGGGCAGCAAGAACACGCGCGAATCCGCCGCACATTTGGCGTACACGGCGCGCGTTGAGGGGTGGAACCGGTTGTTGATCGTGACCAGTGCCTACCATATGCCGCGCTGCTATTTGACCGTGTTGGCTGCGTTGCGCGGCATTGCGCAACTAGACAACACACTGGTGCTGCCGATGGTCGCGCATGCGCCGTGGTTTCAGGAGGTGGCCGGCGTTGGGCAGACTAGGGCGGCCTTGATGGTGGAAGAAGCCGGCAAAGTTAGCGAGTATCAAGCGAAGGGCCACGTGCTCCCCTACGAGGACGGACTGGCCTATCTGGCGGCGGTGGAGATGGCGAAGTGAGGACCGGCGAGCGCCTGTGCACCGAGTGCAAGTTCTGCGTGTGTGAAGATTACGGGTATTCCAATTACACCACAGAAGGAACGACGCTGGCGTGCCTAAAGAATGCGAACCCGCCATTGGATGGGTTAGACGCTGATTGCGACAAAAGCATTGCGGAAATCATTCGTGTCGCGGCGGATTGCGTGCACTTTGTTGAAGGCGAAGGGCCGAGGCGTGATGTTGACTGTGAAGTAACCGCACATGATTACAAGGACGATCCTGAATTGTATCGACTGCTCTTAGAGCGCTGGTCCGAATGACCCGCCCCCGCCAATCCCCCGAACCGCGCGGCATGACCTTATCCGAACTGCGCGCCGCGTACCCCGAACTGTTCTATGCGCAGAACTGGTTCCGCCGCGAAGCGTTCATGAAGCACCCGCCGTTGGATACCGTGCGCGAGACGCCGGTGGCTGCGGTGGTTGGGGTGATACCGAAAGCGAACACGAAGCTGCCGCGCGCGGTCGACTTGGCGCACGCGTTTGTGCGTGATCCCTTGGCGCCAGAGTGGGCGTTGTTCTGGTGGTGTGCGGATTGTGATGCGCTCGGCCAAAGAGTGTACGTGGGCGGCGTTGGGGCGCACAATAACCATAAGTTTGAGATCCATCGGCACTTGGCGATTTCGGAGAAGTGGGCGGTGGCGGCGTGAGCCCGTCAATGAACGTCACGACTCTTACGCTCGAAATACGGCTCGCGCATCCTGACGGCACACCGTTCTCGTATTGGCGGTGGCGCGTTCTGAAATTCATTGCTCGCGTGTTGCGAGTCCCTATCACTTGGCACGTACTCAAACAATGACCCTCCTCCCCCTGAACGACCGCATCAAAGTGCAGCGCGTTCCCACGCCGAATGCGCCAAAGCAAACGATCTACCGCGTACCCGACTCGGTACAGGACGGGCCGCAGTATGCGAAGGTGGTGGCGGTGCCAGCGCCTGTTGCCACGCCCCCGACAGGCTACTGGGACGCCTTGCCGCTGCCAGTCAAGCAAGGCATCACCGTGGGCTCCACCGTCGTCCTCGGCGCCAACGTCGGCATCTGCATCCCCGAATCGGGGACCGACTTTTACTACGTGCTGCCGGGGGACTTTTTGGCGGTGGTGGAGCCTTCTGCTACGGCGAAGTTTGCCGATGTCGCGTACGAAGGGACCGCTGGCCCGGCCGAATGAGCGCAGTCACTGACGCAGACGCCCACGCCGATTACTTCGAGCGCTTGCTCAAGCGCGGCGTGTCACATCCAGAAGCGATTGAGTTGACAAAGGCGTACATGATCACGCGCGCGATGGAACAAACAAACGCTGCCGCCCGTTTCCCGCGGAATCAACCACTCAAGGTGACATGACCCCGCCCCCGCTCTGCATAATTCAAAGCCGCTACCATTCCACCCGCTTGCCCGGCAAAATGCTGCTTACGCTCCAAGGTGAGACGCTGATTGCGCGGGCGTGGAAGCAGGCGGTTGAGGTGTTTGGACGCGGCAACGTGATTGTCGCAATTCCGCACACGGACGATGACGGCCCGTTAGGTGAGGAACTGCGCCGAATTGACGCCGACGTATTTGCGTGGGACGGGCAAGAGCGTGACGTATTAGCTCGCTTCTATCACTGCGCCCATGAATACCGTTGGCACCCCGCCAGCATCATCGTGCGCTGGACCCCAGATGACGTAAAGAAATCGTCGCAGTTGTGCCGCGAAGTGTCCGAGGGTGCACGGCATCCCGTGTGGATGAGTTGCGAAGCGTTCACATTGGCGCAGTTGGATACGGCGCATCGCAACGAGCCAGCGTGGCGCAAGTTGCCAACGATCGGCCTGCGAATCAGTCCCGATTTGTTTGTACCGGACAGCGAAGGTGTGCGCAATCGTAACCGCGAACACATCAGCTACGCGTTGTTTCCAACGTATCGCGAAGAAACGCCCCCACTCGGCGCCTGCATCGACACACCCGCCGACTACGACGCGGCCGTCGCGCTGGTGGGGCGGTAGTGGTTCCGGTCAATAAGGCGGCCGCTGCCGAAGATGTGCTGATTGCGGTCGGCAAACTCAACGCCGCATTGCACAACGCGAACCGATTCGACTTACACGTCAGCATTGAAACCAATAGGTACATGCAAATAGGCAAACGTGCAGAGTCTGTTCTCGTGAGCGCGACGGTCTTTGAAATCATAGGCCGCGCATGAAACACGGCGCCGAAGTCGCGGCGTTCGAGCGGGAACTTGCGTCCTACTTGGGCGCGAAGTATTGCGTGGCATTGTGTAATGGCACGGCTACCTTGCATACGGCGTTGGTGGCGTTGGGCATCGACGGTGGAAGTGAGGTTGCCACGACGCCACTGAGTATGTCCGCAACAACGCTCGCGATTCTCCATGCGGGGGCGCTACCGGTGTTCGTGGATATTGACCCAGACACGTGGACAATGGGCGACGACACGAACGCCTATGATGCGTGGTTGCCGGTATCGTTGTACGGATTGCATACTGACATCGGCGGAAGCGCCGTGATCGACGACG
>Ga0172380_10000613_pt1 | contig 66597 bp, 55 predicted proteins | sample Leawe162metaG_FD_119747 | JGI IMG/M metagenome (GOLD analysis project Ga0172380, IMG submission 119747) | Leachate microbial communities from a municipal landfill in Southern Ontario, Canada - Leachate well 162 metaG | ecosystem: Engineered > Solid waste > Landfill > Unclassified | place... | reverse complement strand
CAATTGGCGCAGATGCCGGTTGGGTATTAAGCAGCTGGATTAAAACTCCTGCTCAAGTTGTTCCTAACGAAACCCGTTACGAATTTATGAGACCTAGCACCGAAGAACAGAAAGCTGAAGTTCACGGCGAGATTACTCATTCTGTTGAATACACAGAAACAATGCATTGGGCTCATTACAAAGCAATGTTTGCTTCTTTAGCAGTTGCCGGTATTGGAATTTTATTCGCTTTCATGTTCTATGCATGGAAAAAACTTGACGCAGATAAACTTGCAGAAAAGATTAAACCGCTCTACAACTTCTCCCTTAACAAATGGTATTTGGATGAAGTTTATGATGCGACTGCAATAAACGGAACTTTGCAAACCGGCAACGGACTTTCATGGTTCGACCAAAAAGTTATTGACGGCGCGGTTAACGGCACAGCATGGTTAACAAGATTTACTTCTAAACTTAGCGGCTTGTTCGATACTTACGTTGTTGATGGTTTAGTAAACTTTACTGCTCTCTTTAGCGGATTTGTTGGTTTGTCTTTTAGAAAACTGCAGACCGGTAAAGTTCAGACATATATAGTTTTCATAGTATTTGCTGTAATTATACTTTTATTGCTCTTTAAACCGTTTTAATACTTTGCGTGCTCGCCCGTCCCGTTATACGGGATCAAAGCGGGCCTCTGCGCCTTTGCGGTGTTTCTTTTTCCGCAAAGTCACTAAGCCGTATATAAAAATGTAAATAATAAGCTGAAAGCAGATTGCCGACAGCTGATAGCTAAAATAAATATAGGTTCGTAAACATGATTGGATTTCCGATTCTTTCGTTAATTACTTTCCTCCCGGTACTGGGAATGATTTTAATTCTCTTTATTCCTAAGGAACAACCGAAAACAGTAAAATATCTTAGCTTGGGTATTACTGCTGTTCAGCTTGTTCTTGCAATCATTCTTCTGGCTAATTACAATTACGGTATGGCGGGAGTTTATGATGAAAAATCATTTCAGTTCATCGAGAAATTCCGCTGGATTAACATCACCGGCATTACTTGGCTTGGAACTGTAAAGATAGATTACTTCTTAGGACTCGATGGTTTAAGCATGCCGATGGTACTCTTAACCGCTATCATCTCTTTCATCGCTTGTATCTCCTCCTGGACAATCACAAAATCCGTTAAAGGATTCTTTGCTTTGTTCTTGTTATTGGATACCGGAATGATGGGCGTGTTTGTTTCTCTCGATTTCTTCTTGTTCTACATTTTCTGGGAATTGATGCTTCTCCCGATGTACTTCCTAATCGGTATTTGGGGCGGTCCAAGAAAAGAATATGCGGCTATCAAGTTCTTCATCTATACTTTATTCGGAAGCGTGTTCATTCTTTTAGTTATGATCGGCTTATACTTCTCAACTACTGAAACTTTAGCCGACGGATCAAAAGTTCTTACTTTCAATCTTCTTGCAATGATGAATAAATCCAACGCAACACCTGATGGAATTCTATCCTTGCTCAATCCAAACAATTACAGACTTATTGCATACATAGCTTTGTTTGTAGGCTTCGCTATTAAAATTCCAATGTTCCCTTTCCACACTTGGTTGCCGGACGCTCACGTTGAAGCACCAACTCCAATTTCTGTTATTCTTGCCGGTGTTCTTCTTAAAATGGGTACTTACGGAATTCTTAGAATTAACTATCCTATCTTCCCGGAAATTACAATCCAGTTAATGTGGTGGATTGGAATGTTCGGTATGGTAAATATTATTTACGGCGCTCTTGTAGCTCTCGCACAAAAAGATTTCAAGAAGATGATCGCTTATTCTTCTGTTTCTCACATGGGTTATGTTCTGCTCGGAATGGCTTCTTTAACTACCACCGGTGTTAACGGCGCTATCTTCCAGATGTTCAATCACGGTACAATTACTGCAATGCTCTTCTTAATTGTAGGCGTAGTTTACGACCGCGCTCATACAAGAGGCATTTACGATTTCGGCGGTCTCGCTACTAAACTTCCGGTTTATACCGGCTTTGTAACTGTAGCATTTTTTGCTGCTATCGGTTTACCAAGTATGAGCGGTTTCGTTTCCGAAGCTTTGGTATTTGTTGGTGCTTTTGGTGTTGAGACAACAAGAACAATTGCTATGATCTCTACACTCGGAATTTTATTGGGTGCTGCTTATATGTTATGGACTCTCCAAAGAATCTTCTTCGGTCCTTTCAACGAAAAATGGGCTGATATGACAGATCTTGATAAGAGAGAATTGGCAATGCTTATTCCTTTGACTGTAATCATTTTCTTCTTAGGTGTTTATCCATCTGCAATGTTGAATATTATGAATACATCTGTAAATACTTTAGTAAGCTTTGTAGTAAACGGAATATAATTTTTTAAAAGTTCTTTGCTTTTCTTTGCGATCTCTGCGCCTCTGCGGTGTATATCTCACCGCAAAGACGCAAAGCGCCGTTGGCGTACGCAGAGATTGATTACAATAGTTTGTAGCGCAGCTATAAACAAATTACTTATTAATCGAGGCATCTGAAAAATTGTTCATTTGTCATTCTGAACGAAGTGAAGAATCTCATTTGATAATAAACCGAGATATTTCGCTTTGCTCAATATGACAAAACTGAATATTTCAGAGTTCTCTAATCTTTAGTGGATAAAATTTTACGATGGCAAATTTATATCAGTCATTAGAACTAATTCGTCCGGAAATTATTCTTTCAATCGCTTTGATTGTTCTTGTTTCATGCGATTTGATTTTCCATAAAAACAAAAAGTTCATCCCTTACATCGCGCTCGGCAGCTTACTCCTTACCGGAATCTTCGTTGTTATTAACTCCGGCGCTTCGGGCTTCGCTTTCATTCAGTCCGAACTGATGGGAAAGATTGGCCTCCTCGCAATCGATAGTTTTGGAACTTATTTCAAAGCACTTATCATAATCACTTCCATTTTTATTGTTTTCTTCTCCTTCTCTTCGGAAGAAATTCAGAAAATTACCGACCGCATTGGCGAGTATTACGCGCTTATATTTGGAATGATTCTCGGAATGTTTATCATAGTTTCTGCTACGGATTTGATCCTTATTTATCTCTCTTTGGAATTAATGTCTCTCTCCTCTTATGTATTATCTGGATTCACAAAACTGCGCGACCGCAACAGCGAAGCCGCTCTTAAATATTTGATCTACGGTTCCGCATCATCCGGCTTAATGTTATTCGGTATGTCTCTCGTATACGGCTTAACCGGAAGCACAAACTTGTATGTAATTAATATGATGCTTCAATCCCCAAGCGCAAACTTGTTTACTCTTGCGTTTGCCAACATTTTGATCTTTGTAGGTATCGGTTATAAAATTTCTTCCGCTCCGTTCCATTTCTGGACACCGGACGTTTACGAAGGCGCTCCTATTACTATTACAGCTTATCTTTCTGTTGCTAGTAAAGCAGCCGGATTTGCGTTGTTAATCCGCTTCCTCAAAACAGCTTATGTTTCTTTTGTTGATCCGGTCGGCAACTGGCAGTTGCTTCCGGTATTCGATTGGAAGTCTGTACTAATTGTAATCTCAATATTATCTATGACGCTCGGAAACTTCTCCGCTCTATGGCAGAATAATCTAAAAAGAATGCTCGCGTTCTCCTCTATCGCTCATGCCGGTTATTTACTTCTCGGCCTGGTTGTATTCTCTAACGGCGGTCTGCTCGCAATATTAATTTACTTCGCAATTTATTTGTTAATGAATCTCGGCGCGTTCTTAATTGTAATGCTTATCGCTAACAAAACCGGTTCCGAAGATATTGATGATTATAACGGTTTAGGTCATTCCTCTCCATACATCGGTATTGCTATGGTTATCTTCTTGATCTCATTAACTGGCTTGCCTCCAACCGCGGGCTTTATAGGAAAACTTTATTTGTTTATCGCTTTGGTAGATGCTAAGATGCTTGTTGTAGCAATAATTGCTCTCTTAAACTCTGTAGTTTCTCTTTATTACTACGTTAGAGTTATTAAGCATATGTATCTGGTTAAACCGGAAAAAGAAGCTCCCGCAGTTATACCAAACTTATCGGAGAAAATACTTCTCACAGCGCTTGTTGTTCCGGTTCTTCTTCTTGGCGTTTACTTCCAGCCTTTGGTTGACTGGGCAAAGAACAGCTTAGAGATTTTAGGATTGATGTAGAAATAGATTTTGGGCTAGTAATGAAATCCCGCCGTGGCGGGATTTTTTGTTTTTTAAGTCTCGTGGTATATAGAAGAATAACTATGCTTCAAAATTGTCCTTGCTCTAATTATTTATAGTGCATTTTACTACAGAGCTATATATAGCTAACTTATTATAGAACAAAGCGTGTTTTTCTTAAGTCATATTCCATAATAGCTGATACAAGCCTATTTACATGTGCGATATTCATATAATAATGAAATGTGAATCTAAGCAAGCCTCTATCAGAATCTAGCAGGAACCCCGAGGAATTATCATAGTTATGAAGTAAATATTCATTCAGTCCTTTAGACTTAGTAGATTTTATTGTTACCAAACCACCCCTCGAATAATTATTTAAAGGATGAATTGAGCTAACATTTGATTTAAGGCATTCCTTAAAATAATTACTTAGGTACGTGTTATGTTCTTCAATGTTCATTATCTTATTCTTATTAAAGTCACTTAATGACATATATAAAGAAATATAGGGGAATGGGTCTATCGTACCTCTATGATCGGTTTGAGGTTGATAATCATAAGTTGAAAAAGATCGATCTGTCTGCATGAATTTTTCAAAATCGAGATTACTCTTTTCAATTAATCTCTTATTATTAATTGCGATACCAATATTGGGCAATGACATCAACCATTTGTGTCCACAGAATACATAAAAGTGTGCATTTTCTAATATTTCTTTTTCAATTACTATATTTCCTACAGCTTGAGCACCATCAATAATAAATATTATTTTTTTTGACATTTTTTGCATTCTTTCAATGATCGCTCGCACGTTTAGTACAAAACCAGTTCTGTAATAAACATGCGATAAAACAATCAGTACGTATTCATAATCACTTTTCACAGCTTTCGCTTTACGTGTCATTTTTTCCAAAAATTCGACTTCGTTGAATGTACCATTCACCTGACTTTCATCCACCTTAATAACATCACAGTCAGTGATCTCTTTTAAGATCGCTTCCTTAATTGATGGGTATTCTCCATCCGAGCAAAAAGCATATATTTTTTTCGAGTGTTCTTTTAATGCTTTTATAATTAGTTGAACTGCACTAGAGGTTCTTTCCCTAAGGATTAAGCATCTTTTATATTCTGCATTATTTCCATCAGCATCGTTTAATACTTTTAGCGTCTCCTCAATTAATAATTGATGTCCCCTATAATTCTCACTTCGATTACCTAGCAAATAGTTAGAGACATCTTCGTTAAATGGGTTTGGGTGATAGATTTTGTTAAAACTACTAATCTCTTGAGCTACATCTTCCGATACATTTCCTATCGACGCAGAATTGTATGAAATCTTTGGATATTTCAATTGATTCAGCGCATCTGTTAAGTGGTTTTTTTCTTTTTTACGAAAAAGAAATTTTATGAATATTGAAACACCTGTAGCAATTATTGGTGAAATAATCGTGATAAATTCTGAATTTGTAAGTTGGATGATGGGGAACCCATAAATTACTGCCATAATGGAAGTGATTGTTAAAAATACTTTGTTAACAATACTAAAAACTCTTTCAGTATGTGGATCAAGTAATTCAGGCTTACTCCTATACTGGAAATACATTTTGAATTGTCCACGGAATGCATTGCTAAATAAAAGCCCGTAAAATAAAACTAAAAAAAAGAGCATAAGCAGATTACTATTCCAGTATTTTAAGACATAGTCATAATAAGTTGCTGAAATATTGAATAGCTTTAATTGTTTACCAAATACTATTATACTTATAAAGAAGCCAAACATTAATGATATTATAAAAAACTTAAGCAACTGATATTTGGAAAACAAATGACGTAAAGTATAAGTTTTTATAAATTCACTAATAAAGTAAACTGGGTAACTAGGGTAGATCTTCATCGATTTTATATACCTTAAATTTAGAGTTTATATTTTCGCCATTGCTAAATTTGTACTTTTGAATAAGTTGTGAAGAACTAATATTTTCAAATAAAAATAGTTTTTCATTGAAAGCTCTTTTATCAATACTATTATTTAAGCAATTATCAATAATCCAATAAGCATCATATCCAAATACACCAAATCCATTTACCTTATCAATTTTTTTATTTTTGTCGGGGTAAGTCTCAGGAAATGACAAGTATAATTCCTCTTTCTTTCTGTTTACTTTTTCTATCCATGAACCGTAAGCCCCATCTGAGAAAAGTATTGGCTTTTGAGGAATTAATTTTTCCTTTTTCAGTTGTATTTCAATTGCTTCCTTTAAATATGATAAAGAAACCCAACCACTTATTTTAATATCATTACCATAGTTTATTGTCCCTACCATGTCAGTAGTTGTATTAATAGTAAATGGAATCAATTTTTCAAAATCAACCTGTTTTTGCAATTCTCTTAATAATCCAGTTCCATAAATAGTAGGTGAATATAACACTCCAAAATACGATGATGGAGTAACACCGATTCTATTCATCCAGTTAATTATACACGTAGCTTGTTTCTTATTGTTGGCTGGCAGTCTACAAAATATGTCATTAAACTCTTTGTCAATGTCACTGGTAGCTACTGTTATTAATACTGGAATATTGAAAGTTCTCCCAATTTCTAAACAAGGTCGCAGAGTCTGGGAATTATTTGCAGAAATAATACATAAAACACTTTTAGATGATATACGATCAATAAGTTCACTTTTTAATTTCTCATGAACTTCTTTTGTTTCATAATTAATCGAGCCGCTTACATTTTCGACAACTCTTTCATCAACACTTATTGTTTCATAACTGAAAAGTGTCTTGTTTTTTCCTTTTTCGTTCAAAGCAATTTGAAATCCATCTAACACATTCTGACCAAACGACCCCTCATTATTAAAATCACCTACTATTAATATGTATTTTTTTGCCTCAATAACATTAGCGCTACTTGATAAAATCTTAGGAAATAAATAGACAAAGAAGATGACGTAAAGAGTTATGTAAATTATATGATAGAAAAATTTTTTGAAATAGATTTCTTTCATGTCTTTTGACCTTACTTTAGATTATTTCTCAACTGAAATTATTAATAGCACTAAATAGTGAACGTTTTTCAACCTATTCTATTTTCTGAATACTGTCCCTTGATGTTATTTAAAAAATATTTCCCAATTGAGCTAGCCGATATTAACTCATAATAGTTACTCTCTGGCACATCATAATATTGCCAAATGGCACCACCATTTTTAAATTCTATTTCAAGCGTAGCGGTGTTGGATTCATAACCAACACTTGCTACCATAGAGGAATCAACATATTGTCTTTCCATTAGAATCTTTGCTCCCTTATTTTTTTAATAACTGGTTTATAATTATTGGCATTGTACGGGTGCTGAATACTCCACCCATTAATAAGTTCCGGATCTGAACTTGTTGGTCTGGGAGTGTTAAGTGAAATTCTGACTCTAGAAGGTATTTTTATCGCTTCTCCAACAATTATGGCTTCACCTGTACGTAATGCAGGTAATAAATTTATAAGACTATTTAGATTATCTGGGGCAGAACTTTTGACAACTGATTGATCCCCAGAATTTGTTAACCTCAGCGCGATTAATGTCCCAACTTGAGCTAATATAGTTTCAGATATTTCGGAGGGCCTTTGAGATATTACTAAAGCACCAAGACCAAATTTACGACCCTCTTTGAATATTTTTTCGACCGCTTCTTTTGAATAGCTATTATTTTCATTCTTGTTCAGATAGGTATGAGCCTCTTCAAATGCTAATAAAAGACATCTATTTTTTCCTGTGTAAGATTCATTCCTTCCCCAAAACATACTATCATAAACAAACCTTGTTATTAAACCAATTGTAATATCAAGCACTTCAAAAGGAACATTACTCAAATCTAGTATTGCTAACTTGCTTTCACTCCCAATCCACTGGTTTAAAAGATTATGTAAATCCTTTGGTGAGTTTTCATCTTTATAATCACCAGGATTAAATAAAAAATCAAATCTACTGTCTTTAATACGAGTGAGTAATTTTTTTTCATATGAATAAAACTCTTGGTGTGCTGATTTATAAGGTGGATTTACTGCCCCATTAATTAAGTGAGAGGTAAATCGAGCACCAATTAAGTTTTCATAATCGCCTTCATCTTCGATAGCTGCATTTTCACGTATTTGCTCATCCTTTTTAGTAGAAGAATTAAAGCTCGCATTTAACCACCAATTCATTTCATACCATAATTTCCTGATGTTAAATGGAATTGGCGAATCAGCAGTTATAAAGTTTGGATTAATTTCACCAGCACCTAATCTATAGTTCTCTTTTTTGAATTTAGTAATCACTTCACGTAACAGTCTATGCTCTGGTTTATTATCGTCCGATGGTTTTGCGCCAACGAGAAAGTATGCCAATTCATCAAATGTCATAAGCCAAAACGGTATGTACAAAGGATTTGTTTCATCTTTAATTTTAAATACTTTCGCATTAGGAAAAGCGGTTGGATATTCTCCGTGAGGATCAACTAGTATTACTCTTGAACCGTCATAATCGTTTAATATTGCTTTAAGAATGCTAACGGTAGTATTTGATTTGCCACTTCCAGTAGAGCCCAGAATGGCGCTATGTCTCAATACAAGTTTATGTAGATCAGTATATACTGAAAGATTTTCTGACGAAGAATGCTTACCAATTTCAATGGCTCCTTTATCCTTTTTTCCATATATATCAAAAAGGTCTTTTTCGATTACTAAATGAACTTCATCATTTATTGTAGGGTAAGTTCCAATCCCTTTTTCAAATTCACGGTCACCAATTTTTTCACCTACCAATTGGACAGTCAAATATCTAGTGCCCACATTATAACGGATATTTTCATCAAATCTGTTTGGTGAATTACCCACGGATGAGACAATGCCATAAATGATAATATTGCCAATGGGAATTTTAACGAATGTACCAATTTGACCAATCTTATAAAGTCTTCCGTTGATTATTGGAGCAGCAGAAGGAATTTCATTAGAAACTTCAACTTCTATAGTTTCAGAATCTACACGAATAATTGAGCCCAAATATGTAATATCATTTTTCATAATAATGATTTTTCAATTGTTTCTTTTCTACCTGAATTAATAAGTAGAAAATCTACTAGTTTATTAAAATCGCCTAGTGTTAATTTTCTACTGGTTTCATCCCAAAAATGTTCAAACCGTTCATTAGTATCTAATTTACTTTTATCAAATGCCCATACTCCTAATTCACCATTAATTATAGCTTTTGTAGGTCCAAAAACATTTAGATTTAGATAAGAGGATGTTAGATTATTGAGTTTTTCAACTTCCTCATCTTTGTAAAAAAATACTATGGCAAACAAGCGGTTATTCTCGCGTAGACAACTAAAAATAATCTCATTTATGTGCTGATCAGAAAAAGAGTATCCCGTAAAAATGAAAAGAAGCTCACCACTCAATAAATAATTTTTTAATCTGTCAAAGTAAGCTATAAAAGGCTGTTTTCTAGAACTATCATATTTGTCCTTTGAAGGATAAATAACTAGTTCGTTTTTATAATCATTAATGTCCGCAATCTTTCCAATCCTTACTATCTTTTGTGCTTTTAGCTTTGTGTCTTCCTTCCAAAACCAACTAAGTGATCCGTGTATTTTCCATAACCGAATCCAATTTCTAGTTAATTCTGCATTTTGCAATTGGTGATTAATGCTTGATTGTAAAAAGAAAGGCTCATAAGACCCAACGAAGCCATCAAAGTAAGGAATTTGATTTGCTTCAAGTGATTTTTCAATTATTAGGTCATAATTAGTTGTAAATATTTCTTTGGTAAATTCACGGTTAAGCAAGCTTAACCATGCAAAGAACTTTTTAGGTGAATTTAGATTTGCACTTTTTTCCTTTTTCAAAATTACCTGATAAATTTTCTTACAAATTTGGATATCCGTTTTTTTAGCAAATTCACCGTTAATCCCCATGTATTCTTTAGCCTTCTGTTCATTAGTTAGTTCTCTGATTTTTCTAATATGGTTAAGCATATCTTCTACATTTACTTCTCGATCTTTAATAGTAGTCTTTAGTTCTTCAATTATCTTATTAAATGTCTCAAGTTCATCCCTCCCTAACTGTGGTCTTATTTCATCTGTCAGTTGTACAATGTTTGGTATTCCCAAAGCACAAGATGTACCAGCACCAAAAAAGAAACCGATATTCTTTGAATAAGAAACTTGAGTTTTTAACTCTCTAATTTCTCTTACTAGATTAATATCTGCCATTATTTTTCCCAATTATTAATTCACTTTTTAGACTTATGACTTTTATAAAACTGTTGAATTCTCTATAACGCTATTACATTTTTTTATTCATAGAATCATCTTTCTATTTCATACACTTATTAATTCATCACTTCGCTTCGTAACCAAAGCGGGTCAAACCCTCAATTCACCATTTGCTCAAACTATTTCAATCATCATGATTTCAATAACTAGGATCAAGGTTCCGGTTTAGAGTCGCATTTAGTAATGAGTAATTAGTATAGAGTAACAATAGTTCTAAAACCGAAACCCTCATCCTTCAACTCCATTTCAGCTCACATCTTATAATTAATTCTTAAATCCAAATTCCCAAATCCTACTTATCCGGCGCATCCGGTGTCGCCGGTGTCTCCTCTTCTCCCGCGCTCCCTCTTCCTTTCGGTATCGGCTTAAACTGCTCAAGAATTTCCGGCTTATCTCTAAAACACACTTTGGCAAAATTTCTAATTCTGCTTAAAGCGTCTTTTAGTTCATCAGCCGCCGCGTCTCGCTCCATAGTTTTAGTTTTTCTAATCTTCAGACTGCTTTCCTGTTCAGCATCTGCTTCAATAATCTGCGCAGCCATCTCTGCAAGCCCATCAATTTTGCTTTGTATCAATCCATACTTAAGCAAGTCTGCTTTGCAGTCGGCTACAAGCTCGTTGTAATAATTGCACAAAGGAATTAAAGCCTTTACGGCTTTCGGCAAAGATTCACCTATCTTAAACAAAGAGAGTTTCCTCTTGTCGTTTCCGTAAGCGCTCTTTGCGGCGCTTTTAACATCGCTTAAAAGCTTTTTGGCTTTATCTACTATTTCATTCTGAGCAGCGGCTTTATCTTTTGCGTCGCTGGTTGCTCTTTCCTGCTCAGTTTCTTTTGTAGTTAAGTACTCGGTTTTGCTAGTCAGAAGAGTGTAAAGTTCTTCTGTAAAACCTCCGCTATTCATCTCGGATCTGTTCCGGTCAATTGTGCCCTTTACGGCACTGCTGTCTCTTAACAAATAATTAATTGCTGCATTCATAGTCCCTCCAGACTAATTAATGAATACATTGTTAACTAACAGTTTCCCGCGTTAAAACGAGTAATTAGAGCATATATTAAGTCCCTCCATTGGGACGAAATATCTTACTTTAAGCAAAGGGTCATCCTTCCAATACAATTATTAATTATCCGCTTCAAAACTTTAGCTTTCCATTATTTTATGCTGTTTTATCAATTTTTGGGAACAATCCGTGCAAAAATTTCTCTGAGCGGCATTTCCAAAACTCTGATCGGCAAAAAATATTCTTTGATCCACCTTTTATAAATTCTGAGCGGCGGAAAATATTTCTTGAGCCACGCTTTCTAAAGTTTGATCCGCCTAATATTTTATTTGCGCATCCTTTCCTAAAGTCTGATCCGCGAATAATTTTCTATGAGCAACGCGTTTAAATGCTTGAGCCACCAAATATTTTCTCTCATCCGCCTCTTAAAAACCTTGAGCGGCAAAAGATTTTCTCTGGTCATCAGTTTCTAAAGAACAAAAAAAAGTTTGTTATAAACAGTTATAACACTTCCTTATGCCGGAAGTAAAAATGCTTTACCCGGCATTACTAAGAAATGTTTGTTATTCAGTTTAGTTTGTTTAAAATTGATCGGAGAAGCGTTGGCGCTTCCCGCTTCGGAAAAGTAAAACTTTTTGTCATGTTGCTGTTTCAAATCTATTAAACCGGAAATAGTGCAATACCGGACTGTTTTACTTTAGGAAAACCTATTAATCATTCTTGTAAAAACAGTTTCAAATAACAATTGACAGCAGTAGGAATTTTATGAATCGCATTGAAGGCTTTTTATTACAGTATTTTTTTTAGTCGGAAGAATTGCCATCAATTTGTGCCCCTTATTAACCCCGAAGTAACAGCATGTTAAAAGGTAATGTTTTAATCTCTGTTACAAACTAAATTTAATTGAATTAATTAGCAAGAATAAAATGATTGAGCTTAACCTATTCCGATTTTACTAATTTTATTTTTGTTTATAGCTAACTTAAGGTAGGGCTGAAGTCCGAGAAGGAGTAACTTGATATATAGCCCCATGCTTAAGCATGGGCTATTAAAAAAATAATAAGGGGCTTTAGCACAACAGCTTATTTTTCATTCGTTCTAATATTTACAACTTGAACTCTATGGGAATATTATTGGACCAAGTTTCTTTTCAGAAGGATTATAATACCAAACACTTCCATCACTTTTCATAAACAAGCAAACAGTTCCGGCCTTCATAAGAACAACGTTTTCCAGTCCATCTATTTTGTGAGGAGAAGAATAAATTGGTTTATTGTTTTGATCTCTGCCGGAATAACCCCAGTACCAAACTGTACCATCTTTCTTAAGAGCTAAGTTACATGCAGAATTTGAAGAGACTTTAATAACATCACTAAGACCATTAATTAGGAAAGGAGTTTGTTGAATATAATTTGGATCATTGCTTCCTAAATCAAGATACCAGTTCCTTCCCCAGCCACAAACGGAGCCATCTCTTTTAACAACATAAGACCTATGCAAAGAAGTTTCAACATCAGCAACATCATTCAATCCCGGTATATAACCGCCGTAGTCAGATTCTGTCTCATTAATCGGGTAAACTTTACCGGAAGAATCAAGCGCCAAAGCATTTGTAATTTTTACAATATTTTTTAATTCTTCTTTTTTCTGTGGTGTTTGGTAAGTCTGCGGGTTGCAACTCTCAATATTTACTTTCCAGACCGTCCCGTCACTAACCAAAAAATAGGCAGCACTGGCGCCAATAACTTCAGATCGAACATTTTCCAATTTAGTTATTAGTGAAGGAGTTTCACTGCCGGTGTTAAAGCAACTGCTTAGAAACCATTGCCCCCAATACCAAACATTTCCATTTTGCTGCGCTAATAAATTCAGTCCTTCCATCACTTCATATGCAACTGCACGTTGAAATTTGTTATTTCTAACTGCAACGGGATTAACAACCAACTTATCGCCTTCCAATTCAAGATTAATACTCCAGACACTGTAATCTGGTCTTATCACAACATTATCCATACTGCAAGAAATGTATCCCTTGAAGTCAGTACTGGACTCAGTTGGTTCAACACTATCAACACAGCTAATTGTTAAAAGGAAAATACAAATAGAAAGGAGACTTACTTTGATTAAGCCTATGGCTGGAAATTTTGCCCACTTTAGCATAACAACCCCGCAATTCTTTATTTTACTAAAAACAACTGAATACAATCAGAAAACTATTCCATCTTTCTTAGAAGAGCAAGTGTAATAATGACTGCATACGATGATAATACTGCCGCCATAAACTACTTTGAGCAATTAATCAATGAACGCCATATCTAGTACAGACGCGTCGAACGCGTCTCATTATTGTATGAGACGGATTCGATCCGTCTCTACAATCTTTTTTATTTAATCACGTATTGATTCTGTCGGATTAATCTTTTTGTTGTCTAATTACTAGCTACTCAATACTAAATACTATTTTCCAAGAAACTCTTCCGGCTTAAGCGCACTCTTTGTTGCTCTAATAGTTTTAATCATTCCCTTGAACCATGAAACTTGATTTATTCTCATGCCTATTGATGTATGTCCTTCATTAATCGGTACATATTCAACACTGCCGGACATTTCTTCAATTCCATTTACAAAATGTTTCATCGTTCCATTTTCATAAACCAAAGCCGCGTGGTACCATTTATCTACCGGATGAGGAAATTTCTCGGCGTAAAGTGTTAACGCGGAATCATCCGATTTAATAAACGTATCCAAAAACCAATTATTATCTTTTGTCAATCTTAATTCAATCAGCATTCTGCTGTTTTCATTTACAGTGTTTTGTATATGAACAAAGCGCTGCTCAACATTATTCGGATCGTTGGAAGCTTCCGGCTTAAATATTACTTCCAGTGTAAAATTTTCTGCGCCGCTCAGCGGATTGCTTAAGACTATTATTCCATCATGCACGCCGTCAAATTGAATCGATTCTTCTTCCTTTACTACAACCGGAGTACCGAGAATTGTAATAGGATGTCCTCCAATTTGTTCTAATTCATGTAATTTCCATTGCTCACTCATAATTTTTCCCTATAATGTTACGTTGATAATCTGTTTTTCTAAATCAATAATAATTTATTTCAATAATAATTGGTAAAAAATAATAATAACGTTATTTTTTGGCCGAAAATTACTGCAAAAAACGTTCGTATCTATATAAATAACTAGAAAATAAACTAAAATGGAGTAGCACAACATGTCTGATTTATTCTGGATTGTACCTATTTCCTCGGTGGCAGCTCTCGCATTTGCTTATTTCTTCTATTCCCAGATGATGAAAGAGTCTGAAGGAACAGAAAAGATGGCAAGTATTGCCTTGTACGTAAGAAAAGGGGCTATGGCATACCTAAAACAACAATATAAGGTTGTTGGTATGTTCTTCTTGATTATCACTGGTATTTTTGCAGTTCTCGCTTATGGATTTAATCTTCAGAACCCTTGGGTTCCTTTTGCTTTTATTACCGGCGGTTTCTTCTCCGGTTTAGCCGGTTTCTTTGGAATGAAAACAGCTACTTATGCATCGGCTAGAACAGCTTTCGGTGCACAAGAATCGCTTAACAAAGGATTAAGAATTGCATTCCGTTCCGGCGCTGTTATGGGTCTTGTTGTTGTCGGTTTAGGTTTGCTTGATATATCTATCTGGTTCTTAGTACTAAGTAATTTCTACCCTCATTCATTAACAGACGGACATAACTTAGTTATAATTACAACTACAATGTTAACTTTTGGAATGGGCGCTTCAACTCAAGCTTTATTTGCAAGAGTAGGCGGCGGTATCTTTACAAAAGCAGCAGATGTTGGAGCAGATTTAGTTGGTAAAGTTGAAGCCGGTATTCCGGAAGACGATCCAAGAAATCCGGCTACTATTGCAGATAACGTTGGCGATAATGTAGGCGACGTTGCCGGTATGGGTGCCGATTTATATGAATCTTATTGCGGTTCTATCTTAGCAACTGCCGCTTTAGGCGCAGCTGCATTTATGAAAACTCCTGAACTTCAAATGAAAGCAGTTTTAGCCCCAATGTTAATTGCGGCTGTTGGTATTGTACTTTCAATTCTTGGGATTTTCATTGTAAAGACAAAAGAAGGCGCAAACCAAAAAGAACTTCTTGGCGCATTAGGCAGAGGCGTTAATTTTAGTTCTATTCTAATAGCGGTATTCTCTTTTATTATCGTTTATGTGCTTAATATTGATAATTACATTGGTATTTGGGCTGCTATTGTAACCGGCTTGGTAACCGGTATTGTTATTGGTAAAGCTACGGAATATTATACATCACACTCTTACAAGCCTACACAAGATGTAGCAAGAAACAGTTTAACCGGTCCGGCAACAGTTATTATCTCCGGATTAGGATTAGGTATGCTTTCTACAGCAATTCCAGTTATGGCTGTTTCAGTTGGAATTTTGCTTTCTTACTTATTTGCTTCCGGTTTCTCTTTCACAAATATCAATATGGGATTATACGGAATTGGTATTGCTGCTGTTGGTATGCTTTCAACATTAGGCATTACTTTGGCTACAGATGCTTACGGTCCAATTGCAGATAACGCCGGCGGTAATGCAGAAATGGCCGGTCTTGGTAAAGAAGTAAGAGTTAAAACAGATGCATTGGATGCTCTTGGCAATACAACTGCCGCTACCGGTAAAGGTTTTGCTATCGGTTCTGCTGCTCTAACTGCTTTAGCATTATTAGCTTCTTATGCAGAAGAAATAAAGATTGGTTTAGTCCGTATCGGTCAAGCTACTCTTGAATTAGGAAACAACATTGTAGTTCAAACCGAAAGCGCAACCTTAACAGAAGTTATGGCTTACTACGATGTAACTTTGATGAATCCAAAAGTTCTTATTGGTGTCTTTATTGGTTCAATGATGGCATTCATGTTTTCCGGTTTAACTATGAACGCTGTAGGACGTGCAGCCGGTAAAATGGTTGATGAAGTAAGAAGACAGTTCAAAGAAATTCCGGGAATCTTGGAAGGTACAGCGGTCCCCGATTATGCACGCTGTGTTGAAATCTCTACAAAGGGAGCACAAAAAGAAATGGTTCTTCCTTCCCTTTTAGCTATTATTATTCCAGTAGTTATGGGTGTTGTACTTGGTGTTGCCGGTGTAATGGGATTATTAGTAGGCGGCTTAGGTAGCGGATTCGTTTTAGCTGTATTTATGGCTAACGCGGGCGGTGCTTGGGATAACGCAAAGAAATATATAGAAGAAGGTCATCATGGCGGAAAAGGCTCTGATGCACATAAAGCAACTGTAATTGGCGATACTGTTGGCGATCCTTTCAAAGATACTGCCGGACCAAGCTTAAATATTCTAATTAAACTTATGAGCATGGTTGCAATTGTTATGTCCGGATTAACTGTAGCCTTTAGTCTTCTTTAACAAATTTCAGAAAGATTCATTATTAAATCCCGATTGGAAATGTTCCAATCGGGATTTTTTATATCCAACCGAAGCATCCACAATAAGAATTTAATTTTTAGAAAAATATTTTCAGAAATGAATTTTTTTTCCCTCCCTTGTGTTATTTAAGTGTAACAAAGAAATAATAAGGGTTTTAAATGAGTGAGCAAGTAAGCATACAATCGGAAATCGATATTACCGAAAAAGCTATAAAGCAAGTAAAGAGAATTAAAGAAGAAAACAACATTCCGGAAGCGCATGGACTAAGAATTGGTGTAAAGGGTGGCGGATGTTCCGGTCTTACCTATCAGATGGGCTTCGATGGTGAAGTTAAAGACAGCGATACTGTACTGGAAAAAGATGGAATAAAATTAATAGTTGATGGAAAGAGCCTATTTTATTTAGCCGGAACTGTACTTGATTTTAGCGATGGCTTGAATGGTAAAGGATTCGTATTTAATAATCCCAACGCAACAAAAACTTGCGGCTGCGGCGAATCTTTCGGAGTATAGATGAAAAGAAGAAACTTTCTAACATCACTTGGAATTCTGGCAGCTGCCGGAAGTGCAACAAAAATTGAAGCGATAACAAATCAAATAAATAAAAAAATAATCGGGAGTAACTTAGTAATGAGCAAATTTGAATTAGCACCATTGCCATACGCACACAATGCTTTAGAACCATACGTAGACGCACAGACCATGGAAATCCATCATGGAAAACATCATGCGGCTTATGTTGCCAACTTAAACAAAGCTGTAGAAGGCAATGCAGAACTTGAAGGAAAATCTTTAGAAGAATTATTCAAGAATATTTCCAAGGCTCCGGTAGCTGTTAGAAATAATGGCGGCGGACATTATAATCACACAATGTTCTGGAATATAATGGGACCAAACAAAGGCGGCAAACCATCCGGCGATTTATCTGATGCAATCAATGCTGCTTTTGGTTCATTCGAAAAATTCCAGGAAACATTTAACGCTGCTGCAACAACTCGCTTCGGTTCAGGCTGGGCTTGGTTAAGTGTTAGCGATGGTAAATTGGTTGTATCATCTACACCAAATCAAGATAATCCTTTGATGGATATTTCAGATGTAAAAGGTTTTCCAATTCTTGGTTTAGATGTTTGGGAACATGCTTACTATCTCAAATATCAAAACCGCAGACCAGAATACATTACAAATTGGTGGAATGTAGTTGATTGGGATGCAGTAGCAAAGAGATTCGCTGAAGCGAAGTAATTGCCCTATTGTATCTTCTGAATTTTAAAATAAAAAACCCTGAGCTTACTCAGGGTTTTTTATTTGTACTAATTACTATATACTCACTACTGTTTTAGATAGATGTACCGGTAAACTTTAATCTGTTAATTGAACGCGCTAAAGCCCCTTCAGCTCTCATAGAATCAACTTCCTTTACTCTATTAGCCAATCTTTCTTTAGCTCTATCATAAGCTTGTTTTGCGCGATTAATATCAATTTCTTCTTTACTTTCCAAACTATCGGCAAGAATCAAAATCTTATTTTCATTTACTTCTATTGTTCCGCCGCTAGTAGCAAATTCAATTTCTTTACCTTCCAAGTCTTCCAGCTTTATTTTTCCAATCTCGAAAGTACTCAACAGCGGTGCGTGATTGAATAATACTTGAAAGCTTCCGGCAGTACCGGGAACAGTAATTGATTTTACTTTTCCGCTAAATGCTTGTTTAGAAGGTGTAATTATTTCAAGACTGAGTTCTTTCATAATTAGGCTTCTGCATTCATCTTTTTAGCTTTTTCAACTGCTTCTTCAATAACACCAACATACATAAATGCTTGTTCCGGCAGATCATCATGCTTACCATCAAGAATTTCTTTAAAGCTTCTGATAGTATCTTCCAACTTAACATATTTGCCCGGGAATCCGGTGAACTGTTCAGCAACACTGAATGGCTGGCTTAAGAATCTTTGAATTCTTCTTGCGCGGCGAACGATGATCTTATCATCTTCAGAAAGCTCATCCATACCAAGAATATTAATGATGTCTTGTAAATCTTTATATGCTTGTAAAATTTCTTTAACACGTTTAGCAACAGAATAATGTTCTTCACCGACTATATCCGGCTGAAGAATTCTTGATGTTGAATCAAGAGGGTCAACTGCTGGATAAATACCAAGCTCAGAAATCTGACGGCTTAATACTGTTGTAGCATCTAAGTGAGAAAATGCTGTAGCCGGAGCCGGATCTGTTAAATCGTCCGCCGGTACATAAATAGCTTGTACTGAAGTAATAGAACCTTTATCAGTGGAAGTAATACGTTCTTGAAGTTCACCCATTTCAGTAGCTAAGTTTGGCTGATAACCCACAGCAGAAGGCATACGACCTAACAGCGCAGATACTTCCGAACCGGCTTGAGTAAAACGGAAAATGTTATCGATGAACAACAACACGTCTCTTCCTTCTTCATCACGGAAATATTCTGCAATAGTTAATCCGGTAAGACCAACACGAAGACGAGCTCCCGGAGGCTCATTCATCTGACCAAACACTAACGCAGTTTTACTTAATACACCGCTCTCTTTCATTTCCAGCCAAAGATCATTACCTTCGCGTGTTCTTTCACCTACACCGGCAAACACAGAATAACCGCCATGTTGTTTGGCAATATTGTGAATCAATTCTTGAATAATAACTGTTTTACCAACACCGGCACCGCCGAATAAACCGGTCTTACCGCCTTTTGTATATGGTTCAAGTAAATCGATAACCTTTATACCGGTTTCAAACATTTCTTGCTTAGTCGTTAAACTATCAAATTTTGGGGGATGGCGGTGAATTGGGTAACGCTTTGCAGTTTTAATTTCTGTCCCAAGTCCGTCTATTCCATCACCAATAACATTTATCAAACGGCCTAAAGTTTCGGGTCCAACTGGAACAGAAATTGGCTGGCCGGTATCAATTGCTTTCATTCCGCGGACAAGACCGTCTGTAGAATCCATAGCAACTGTACGAACACGATTTTCGCCTAAGTGCTGTTGAGCTTCAACAATAAGAATTTCGTCTTGCCCTTCAACATTTTTTCTAGGAATTTGAATTGAATTATAGATTTTGGGGAGGTTTCCGTCCGGGAAATCAATATCAACAACGGGACCAATTACCTGAACAATTAGACCTTCGTTTGAAGCCATTTTTATTCCTTTTATTTCAAAATTAAGTGCGTAAAATTAGGAAAGTAGGGAGTGATTTCCAAAAGTTTACATACCTATTCGCATCCGAAAGAGTTATATTCATTACAAAAATTGCTTAATCTGATGACAGACAAAGAAATATATAAAGCCAGAGCCGAAGGATATAACCGGATTGCCGAGATTTCAAATGAAGTTTCTGATAATGAATTTTTAGAGTTCATGGGTTTTATCCGTGAAGTAACAAATACTTACCAGTCCGATATTGAAACTATTAAACAAGAGGTAATGGAAAAATCTGAAATAAGAAAAAAACTTATAGAGTTGTTCAAGAATGAATCCATTTGAAGAAACCTTAGTCAGTGTAAATAGTTTTTGCAAGATGAATGAGCTTAAATACTCAATAATTGGCGGGCTTGCTCTCATCTTTCATAAAGTACAAAGAACCACAAATGATATTGATATAACTCTCTTAGTTGAATTGGAAAAGATGGAGATTATTGGTAAAATGATAATTGAGAATTTTGAACCAATTTTTCCCGATTCCATCAATTTTTTTCAAAAAAACTTTGTTCTTCCAGTTCGTGACAAAAAGACAAAAATGAGAATAGACTTTGCTGCCGGACTGAGCGGGTTTGATATTAAAGTGATAGCGAGAAGTAAACGCCAAGTTTTCGGCAAATTAGAATTACCATTTTGCACTGTCGAAGATTTGATTCTTTACAAGCTCTTTGCTACACGCCCAAAAGATTTTGCTGATTTGCACGATATAAGCAAGCTTCATGAAGGTAAAATTGATCGGAAGTATTTGTTAGAAATGTTAAATGATTTTGCAGCTTTAGAACGTGATGATATGAAAGACAATTTCGAGAAGATTTTTTAATAATGTAGAGCCACGTTAGACGCGGCTCTACAAAAAAAACTATACTGTTACACCAGCTTTTTCAGCCAGCTCCATTCCCTTTTCAATCGCTTCTTTGTTCAAAGGAATAAGATGATGATATCTTTCCGGAAGAACTTTCTCCAATCCTTTAATTGCACTTTCCAGCTTAATGATAGGTTTCTTCTTCAATAAAGAACCAAGTACAATCATATTCATGATTTTGATATTTTTCATTTTAGCTGCTTCATTGGAAGCTTCAATCGGAAGGACTTCAATATCCGTTCTGGTAGGGGGATTAATAATTGTACTGGCTTCATAAATCAGAAGTCCGCCCGGTTTTACCGCACTTTCAAATTTATCCAGTGAAGGCTGATTCAATGCGATTACAGTATCAAATTTAGTGAGTATTGGTGAACTGATTTTTTCATCGCTAATAATTGCTATACAGTTTGCAGTACCGCCCCTCATTTCCGGTCCATATGACGGCATCCAGCTAACTTCCTTATTTTCCATTACTCCGCTATAGCAAAGAATTTGTCCCATTGAGAGAACACCTTGTCCGCCAAATCCGGCAATAATAATTTCTTCAGTCATTGTAATCTCCTAATCAGTTAGATGGTTTTTTAATATCGCCAAGTGGATAATAAGGAAGCATGTTTTCTTCCAGCCATTTATTTGATTGAACCGGAGTCATCTTCCAGTTCGAAGGACAATTAGTGACTATCTCAACAAAACAAAGTCCCTTGTTCAGCTTTTGGTATTCAAAGCTTTTTTTAATTGCAGCCTTGGCTTTGCGAACATTTACCGGAGAATTAACAGCAGTTCTAGTTACAAAATACGTTCCGGGTAACTGAGCAACTAATTCAGTAATCTTTAACGGATTACCCATCGTTGCTACATCTCTTCCAAATGGTGATGTTGTAGATTTCATTCCGGGTAAAGTCGTTGGAGCCATTTGACCGCCGGTCATTCCGTAAATACCATTGTTAATAAATATAATGAGAATATTTTCGCCGCGGTTACATGCGTGTATTGTTTCACCGGTTCCAATCGCAGCTAAATCACCATCACCTTGATATGAGAAAACATATTTATCCGGAAGTACGCGTTTAATTCCCGTTGCAACTGCAGCTGCTCTACCGTGTGCAGCGCCATTCATATCAATATTCAAATAATTATAAGCAAGCACGGAACATCCAACCGGTGCAACACCAACCGTATCTTTCTGAATATCTAATTCATCAATTACTTCGGCTATGATTCTGTGAGCAACACCGTGTCCGCAACCAGGACAGTAATGCATTGTAGCATCAGTAAGAGTTTCCGGTTTTTCATAAACTAAATTTTCTTTAGTACATACACTTTCTTCGGCAATCATTTGCTCAAAGTGTAAGTCATCTTCTGCTGTCATAGTTTTTTCGTTCATACCAATTCTCCTACCAATTTTTCTTCAAGTTTAGCAAGAATTTCTTCCGGAGAAGGAATTATTCCACCTTGTCTTCCATGAAATTCTACCGGTTTTTTCCCGTTCACGCCAAGGCGAACATCCTCAACCATTTGTCCGGCATTCATCTCAACACTCATAAATCCTTTAACATTATCAGCTAATTTATTTAAATCGGCATAAGGGAAAGGATAAAGTGTAATAGGTCTAAAAACACCAACTTTAATTCCTTTTTCAGCAGCTAAGTGAGCGGCTTTTTGGCAGATGCGGGCAACCAATCCATAAGCTACCAAAACAAAATCTGCATCTTCGCAGTCAATCATTTCGGAACGAACAAGTTCATTTTCTATTTGTCTGTATTTAGCTTGAAGTCTTTGATTCCATTTTTCCATAACATCGGCTTGCAGTGAAAGAGTATAAATAATATTTCTTTCTCTGTTAGCTGGTTTTCCGGTGCTTCCCCAAGATTCAAACTCTGTCTTTCTTGGTTTTTGTTCAGGCAAAAGAACTTTTTCCATCATTTGTCCTAGTGCACCGTCAGTTAAAATCATAACCGGATTGCGATACTTGAAAGCAAGGTCAAATCCTTCACCAACAAAATCCACCATTTCTTGTACTGTTGAAGGGGCAAGTGTAATTACTTTGTAATCTCCATGTCCGCCCCCTTTAACAGCTTGAAAATAATCTGCTTGACCAGGCTGGATTGTTCCTAATCCGGGACCTCCTCTTTGAACGTTTACAAGTAAGCAAGGAACTTCTGCACAAGCGATATAAGAAATTCCCTCTTGCATCAAACTCATTCCGGGACTTGAAGAAGAAGTCATTACTCTTTTTCCGGTTCCGGCTGCGCCATAAACCATATTAATTGATGCGACTTCGCTTTCAGCTTGCAGAACTACCATTCCGGTTCTTGCTGTAGCTTCATTGCTGAGATATTCTAAGACTTCCGATTGAGGAGTGATCGGATAACCAAAGTAAGCATCGCAGCCGGCAAGTATAGCGGCTTCTGCCAATGCTTCATTTCCCTTCATTAATTTTAATTCTTTTTTCATGAGTTCACCGTTACTGTTATATCGCCGGTTACATTTGTAATTGTAGCAACTTGTTCTTTTTTCTTCTCGGTTTTCCGGTAAACTTTAATAATACCATCCGGGCAAACCATTGCACAATTTGTACACCCCGTACAGTTATCTTCAATTTTGACTATATAATGATAGCCTTTGGAATTGAGTTTACGCGATAACTCCAACGATTCTTGCGGGCATGCGGCAGCGCAAAGTTCACATCCTTTGCATTTGTCGATATCAATTATGATATCCCCTTTCACTTTAGCCATTAAGACCTCTCTGGTTTAAAACCAAAAAGGTTATAGCAAGAGCCATAACCTTTATTCGGTTGAAATTTGTATTAAGTAGAATTTGAGCGATGATTTTAAGCATCGTTTTTCCTTATTAGTGATTAACCCATTAAAAACAACGTGCCAATCTATTCGTCCCAATTCTTAAATCAGTGATGAAAAAATAGTGATTATTTACTAAAAACCAAGACGCTTTTCTTAAACGAATAAAGCGTCTAAAAGATAGACGCTCGGATTTTCATAAATGAGAAAGGTAATTATTAAGTGAGAAAATGTAGAAATGAAAAACTGCCTATACTAATTCGGCATGTTTATCAGCATGATATGAACTTCTTACCAGCGGAGAAGATTCTACCGCTTTCAATCCAATCTGCAGTCCAAAATCTTTGTAGGATTTAAACTCTTCGAGAGTAACATAGCGCTGAACCGGAAGATGGTTTTTTGTCGGCTGAAGGTATTGTCCGATCGTCATTATATCGCAGCCGGCATTGTAAAGGTCTTGAATCAATTCGAAAACTTCCTCTTGCGTTTCTCCAATGCCAACCATAATTCCGCTTTTTGTTCTTAATCCGTTTTCTTTGAACCAGTGAATAACATCAAGACTTCTTTCATATTTTGCTTGGGGACGAACAGCATGGTACAGTCTCTTCACAGTTTCCAGATTATGATTTAGAATATCGGGTGGGTTGTTCATTATAATCTTGAAGGAATCTTCTTCACCTTTGAAGTCGGGAATCAAAATCTCAATTGTTGTATCGGGCATTTTTTCTTTTATCAAACGGACGCTTTCGCTAAAAATAATCGCGCCCCCATCTTTTAATTCATCTCGGTTAACGGATGTAATAACAACATGTTTTAATCCCAATGCTTCAACAGATTCGGCAACACGCCGCGGTTCATCCAAATCAAGTTCGTTTGGCAAGCCAAGTTTTACATTGCAGAAACCGCAAGAACGGGTGCATGTATCGCCAAGTATCATAAATGTTGCCGTTTTTCTGTTCCAGCATTCGGCAAGATTAGGACATTTAGCCTCTTCGCAAACTGTGTTCAGTTTGCTCTTACGCATCAGCTCGTATACTTCTTTGTAATTATGTCCGGTAGGAAGTCTTACTTTTAACCAATCGGGGCGCTTTCCTAACTCTTCTCTATTCTGTTCTGTAGCTTCCTTAAACGCTTTTTGATGCTGATTAATTTTCATTTAATAATTTCCGCTAAGTGCAGTATTAAACTGCACTCGTATCAAAATTTTCTAAAGTATCTTTAATAGATTTCAAAAACTTACCGCCAAGCATTCCATCAATTAGTCTGTGATCGTGACTGAGTGACAAATACATCATAGGTTTAATAACAATTGCATCGCTTCCATTTACATCAATAACAACCGGCTTCTTTGTTATTGCGCCAACTCCTAAAATTCCAACTTCCGGCTGGTTAATTATCGGCGTACCAAACAGTGAACCGAACACACCATAATTTGTAATTGAGAAAGTGCCATTAACAACATCTTCCGGTACTAATTTTTTAGTACGTGCGCGTAGTCCAATATCAGCGATTGCTTTTGCCAATCCGCGTATGCTTTTTTCTTCCGCATTTTTAATGTTTGGAACAATCAAACCGTTTGGCTCTACAGCAACTGCAATTCCTAAATTGATAAATTTCTTTGTGAGAATATTTTTTCCCTCAATGGATGAATTCATCAACGGAAATTCTTTCAATGCTTTTATTACAGCAGAAGAAATAAACGGTAAATAAGTAAGCTTAACTCCTTCAGCAGCAAAGCTTTCTCTATTCTTCTCTACAAAGTTATGAATTTTGCTCATATCAACTTCCATTACTGCAGTGACATGTACAGAAGTATCGCGGCTGTTGACCATATGCTGCATAATACGCTGACGGGTATTATCCATTGCAATAAAATCAATTTGTTGACCGGAAACATTCTGCACTTCTTTCACAAATTCAGTTTTTTCTGAAGTACTTGTTGGTAAAACCGGTGCATACAGCTTGCCCGACTTTTTATTTTGCAAGTAATTCAAAACGTCATTCTTTGTAACTCTTCCATCTATGCCGCTGCCTTCAATCATCTCAAGTTCGTTGTAAGAAATTCCTTCCGTGCGAGCTATACTCAACACTAACGGTGAATAAAACTTGTTGGATGTTTGCGATTTAGTTATTGGTGATTGGTGATTGGTGATTGGTTTGGAGATTTTCTTTTCTTGATCTTGATCGTGCTCTTGATCTTTTTTCGCTTCAACTTTTTCTTTCACCAATCCGGTTGTTGTTCTAATCTTGGCAACAGCAACACCTACATTTACAGTTTCATTTTCTTTGAAAAGAATTTCAACTATAACTCCATCCACCGGAGAGGGAACTTCAGTGTCAACTTTATCAGTACTTATTTCAAAAATTATTTCGTCTCGTCCAACTTTATCACCAATATTTTTATGCCACTTGATAATCGTTCCATCCATAACCGACTCGCCCATTTTAGGCATAGGCACATCTATCAGTTCTCCGCCGACTTGAGTAGTCGAAGCTGGTTCTGTTTTAGCTGCATCAGTTTCTACAGCTTTTGTTTCAGCTACCACATCTCGTGCAGTAACCCCATTTGTTTCGATCACTGCTACAACGGTTCCTACAACAACAGTCTCTTGTTCAAACACATTAATATCTGCAAGAACACCATCTTCCGGACTTGGAATTTCGGTATCAACTTTATCGGTGGCAATTTCATAGATAATTTCATCTTTCTTTACCGACTCACCTTTTTTCTTATGCCACTTAATCAGAGTTCCTTCCGTAATGCTTTCACCCATTTGAGGCATTACTATGTTTACTCTCATATAACTCTCCTCTGTCATTCTGAGTCCCGCCATCGGCGGGAAGAAGAATCTCTAACTCATATTGGTAAGAGATGCTTCATTTCATTCAGCATTAATAATCAAGCAATTTTTTAACTTCTTTATAAACTCTTTCACGTGTTGGTAAAACTGTATTTTCCAAAACTGGATGGAATGGAATTGGTGTATCAAGCGCACCTATTCGCTTTACCGGTCCATCAAGCGATTCAAAACAATTTTCCGTAATTAAAGCTGCTATCTCGCCACCAAATCCACCGGTAAGAGTATCCTCGTGAACTACAATTGCTTTGCCGGTTTTTTTTACTGACTTATAAATCGTTTCAACATCGAGCGGAGCTATTGTTCTTAAATCAATTAGTTCAACAGAGTAGCCGTCATCTTCCAATTTCTTTATTGCAAAGTTGGATTCGTGCACCAACGCGCCCCAAGAAATTATCGTAAGATCATTTCCTTCTTTAACAACTTTAGCTTTGCCAAACGGAACAAGATAATCAGCATCCGGCTCCGGAGAAGTTGCATAACTTTGACGATACAAACCTTTGTGTTCTAAAAACATAACCGGATCATTGATTCGCAAAGCAGTCTTTAATAATCCTTTTGCGTCAGCCGCGTTTGAAGGATATGCAATTAACAATCCCGGAATGTGTGCAAAGAAGCTTTCAATGTTTTGACTGTGATATAATCCGCCGTGAATGTATCCGCCGACAGCAACGCGGGTAACAACCGGAGCTTCAAACAAATTATTTGAGCGGTAACGGAACATTGACATTTCATCTCTGTACTGCATAAAGGCGGGCCAGATGTAATCACCAAACTGAATTTCAACACAAGGTTTCAATCCGGTTAATGCCATTCCAATAGCAGCACCTACAATACTGGCTTCTGCTAACGGCGAATTGAAAACTCTTTCTTTTCCAAACGCGGTAGATAAACCTTTTGTTGCAGTAAACACACCACCTTTACCATCAGCTACATCTTCTCCGAAAACATAAATCTTATCGCTTCTTTCCATCTCTTCGCGCAATGCGTGATTCACGGCATCAACTAAAACAATTGGTTTCCCTTCATGAGTAAGCTTTTCATATTCAAGACGGTTACGCTTGCCCGATTCATCCAAAACAAATTTTGTTGCGCTTTCCGGAGTTGGATCCGGCTGCTTTAATGCCCAGTCAGCAGCTTCATTAATATGCTGTATAATTTCTTTTTTGAATTCTTCGTAAGAAAGTTTAGTAAGAACTTCTTTCTTAATTAAATAATTTGAAAAAAGTGTAATCGGGTCTTTTTGCAAATCCGCTAGCAAAGAATCATTTGGTCTATATTTTTTCTGATCATCACTCGAAGAGTGAGAAAACAATCTAACAACTTGTGCCTCTATTAATGCCGGACCTTTTCCTTGTCGAGCATACTTAAAAGCGCTTTGCGCAATTGCATTCGACTGCAAGAAATCGGTTCCATCAACTTCAAGACGCAAAAGATTCTCGTAGCCTTTCATCATCTCTACAATAGAAGCGTTCTTTCCGCCGCTTTGATCTTGAACCGGAACGGAAATTGCCCATCTGTTATTTTCAATAACAAATACTACCGGTAGTTTTTCTCTGCTTGCCCAGTTAACAGCTTCATGAAATTCACCTTGCGATGTAGTACCCTCTCCGCTGCTTACATAAACAACTCCATTGATTCCCCTTCTCTTCATCGAAAGAGCAGCACCAACAGCTTGCAAAAACTGTGTTCCGGTTGGACTCGACTGTGTTGGGATATTTCCTTCTTTTGTTGCCCAGTGACAAGCCATTTGTCTTCCACCGGTCATCGGGTCATCTGCTTTGCCAAGAAATCCTAAAAAGATTTCTTCCGGTTTTACGCCAAGCGAAATTGTAAAGCACATATCGCGGTAATATGGAAATCCCCAATCAACGCCTTTGTGCATTGCTAGTCCGCATGCTACTTGAATAGCTTCATGTCCGGCACCGGCAATGTGAAATGTAGCTTTGCCTTGTTTTATCAAGGTCATAACTTTGTTGTCAATCGTACGGCTGATGCTCATTATGCGCAATGCGTTCATGAGTTCATCTTTAGTAAGTCCGCCGAAAGAATCTATCTTTCCGGTTGGACCGTTTCCGTTTGATTTATCTATTACTGTTTCTTCTATTGTTTCTTTTGCCATTACATTTCCCTTTTTGTTAGGGTTGTAAAATTGGTTGAAGATAATTTTCTTTTTGCTTCTTGCTGAATGAGTGATAACCAAATACTTCAGCAAATTTTTCAACAAGTTTTTCTTTTACTTCATCTATCGATATTTCTTTTCCAAGTTCCCGATTAAGAGAAGTAACTTCCTTATCACGGATTCCGCATGGAATAATTCCTCCAAAGTAATTCAAATCGGTGTTAACGTTGAAAGCAAATCCGTGCATCGTTGTCCATCTGCTTACTTTAATTCCGATTGCTGCAATTTTTCTTTCTGCAATCCAAACACCGGTATATTTTGTATTACGGTGAGTTTCCAATCCGTAATCCGCGCAAACTTTCATTATAACTTCTTCAAGTCCGCGCAAATATTCATGAGTATCTTCTTTCCAATCGCTCAGTTTTATTATTGGATAACCAACAATTTGTCCCGGACCGTGATAAGTAATATCGCCGCCCCGGTCTATTTCATAAACACTAACACCAAGTTCTTTTAACTGGCTTTCGGAACTAATTAAATTTTCTTTCTCGGCAACTTTACCAAGTGTATAAGTATGAGGATGTTCCAGCATGAAAAAGGTATCGCTTATTTCATCCTTAGTACGCTTAACAAATATATCTTTCTGCAAATCCCACGCTTGCTGATAATCAATAAAGCCTAGATCGCAGTAATCAAAAATTCTATATGTGGATTGATTCGCCATACGCGTTAGCCGCCGCTTCCATTATTGATTCTGCCAAAGTAGGATGAGCATGAACCGTTTTAACAATTGTTTCGTATGTAGCTTCCATAGATTTAGCAAGAGTAATTTCCGAAATTAATTCGGTTGCTTCCGGACCAATAATATGCGCGCCGAGAAGTTCTCCATACTTTGCATCAAAAATTAATTTAACAAAACCATCCCGCTCACCCGCAGCAAAAGCTTTTCCGCTTGCCATGAATGGAAACTTGCCGATTTTTATTTCGCGTCCATCTTCTTTTGCTTTCTTTTCAGTCATACCAACGCTTGCAACTTGCGGATGGCAATAAGTGCAACCCGGAATTGTATTGTAATCAATCGGATTTGCGTGCAGACCTTTCATCTTTTCAACGCAATGAATTCCTTCTGCAGAAGCAACATGCGCAAGCCAAGGCGCACCTATAACATCTCCAATTGCATAAATGTTTGGAATGTTTGTCTGATAATTCTCTTTATTTACTTTTATATGATTACGTTCAATTTCAATTCCAAGTTCTTCCAAGCCAAAGCCTTCTACGTTTCCGGTAACTCCAATCGCGCTTAAAATTTTTTCTGCTTTCAGCTCAATCTTCTTTCCATCCTTTTCAACATTTACAATAACGTAATCATCTTTAGCAACTGCGTTTTCAACTTTGGTTTTAGTGTAAATCTCAATTCCTCTCTTCTTAAAACTCTTCTCCAAAGTTTCACTTACTTCTTTGTCTTCAATCGGAAGAAGATTATCAAGCATTTCAACAATTGTTACTTTCGTTCCAAGAACGGAATAAAAGTAAGCGAACTCAACACCTATTGCACCGGCACCAATTACTATTAAGTCTTTAGGCTGCTTTGGCAAATTCATTGCTTCGGTAGAAGTGATAATATTTTTTCTATCAACCGGAATTGATGGAAAAATTCTTGGTCTAGCTCCGGTAGCGATAATTATCTTATCGGCTACAACAGAATCGAAACTCTTTCCATCATTATCAAAAATTTCTATTTCATTTTTGGAAACAAATTTCCCGAATCCGCGAATCCGTTCAATCTTATTTTTCTTAATCAGCATTTCAACATTTTTAGTAATTCGGTCCGAGATTCCACGGCTTCTTGAAATGATTTTATCGAAATCAAAAGTCAATCCTTCAACCTTAATTCCATAATCCTCAGAATGATTCTTCATCATATCATATACTTCGGCACTTTTTAACAATGCTTTAGTAGGAATACAGCCCCAATTCAAGCAGATTCCGCCAAGGTTATCTTTATCAATTATAACAGTCTTAAAGCCAAGCTGTGCGGCGCGGATTGCAGCAACATAACCGCCGGGTCCGCCTCCCAGTACAGCTAAATCAAAAGATTTCTTCATCCGTGATTACACCTAATCTGAGTTGAAATTTTGTTCAAATATATGCAAGGTAGCTATTAAAACAAATAAAACGTTATTGTCTTAACAAGTAATTGATTCATAACGTTCATTTGATAAAGAAATTGTAAATAAGATTCCGAATGTAGAAAAACAATATTTTCCTTTATAAAAGATTTATGTTTTACTTAATTTTTGCGCAACAAATCGTCAAAGCGAGGCAAATATGAAAAAAAACATTTTACAAGCTTTCTTATTAATTGTTGTAATAAGCTGTCAAGTTTTTGCCGGTAATGAGGGGCGTTTTATGCGCTATCCGGATATTTATAAAGATAAAATTGTATTTACTTACGAAGATGATTTGTGGATTGTTAATTCCGCCGGCGGACAGGCAACGCGCTTAACAACAGCAGCTGGAACCGAATACGCGGCAAAGTTTTCTCCCGACGGCAAATGGATTGCCTTTACTGCAAGCTACGACGGCTCATCAAATGTTTATTTAATTCCTTCTACCGGCGGTGAACCAAAAAGGCTTACTTACAATCCGGGAGGCGTTCAAACTGTTGCCTGGACTCCGGACGGAGAAAAAATTGTTTACCGTTCCGGTTTTGAGAATGCAATTGGAAGAGATCCCCGTTTATACTTTGTTAACAAAAACGGTTCTGCACCGGAAAGACTTCCATTGGACAGAGGAACGCTTTGTTCGTTTAATAGCGACGGTTCCAAAATGCTTTATAATAGAAGAGGTGTTGAAGAATATTATTGGAAACGTTACAAAGGCGGTCAATACTGCGATATATGGATGTACGATTTTTCTAAAAATGAATTTACAGCAATAAGCGATTATGTTGGCAAGAATGCTTATCCAATGTGGATTGGTAATAAGATGTACTTTGTTTCCGATAGAAATACCGGAGTCTCTAATCTTTATGTTCAAGAAATTGGCACAAAGAAAATTGATCAAATAACTAATTACGATGTTATTGATGTTATGTGGCCAGAAACAGACGGCTCTCAAATTGTTTACATACAAGACGGTTACATTAATGTGCTTAATACTGCCAACGCTAAAACAGCAAAGATTACTGTTGAAGTTAATTCCGACAAATGGCGTTTGCGAACAAGAACAGTTAATCCAAAAGATTTTGTTCATCACTTCGCTGTTTCCGATAACGGAAAAACTACAATACTCGAAGCGCGCGGAGATGTATTCACTATTCAGAATGATGACGCCAAGAGCATTAATCTTTCCAATACAAGCGGAACGAGAGAAATGTATCCGCAGCTTTCTCCGGATGGAAAATGGGTTGCTTTCTTCTCGGATAAATCGGGCGAATACCAATTATATATTCAAAAAGCTGAAGGCGGAGAATGGACACAGCTGACAGATAAGCTGGACAAGCTGGTTTATCATCTCTTATGGTCTCCCGACGGTGAAAAGATTTTGTTCGGCAATAAGGAATACTCAATTTTCTATGTTGATGTAAAAACTAAAAAGCTTGTTAAAGTTGATGAATCTAATTTCCTAAAGAATGATGAGTTCTATTGGGAAATGAGTGATTACAATTGGAGTCCCGACAGTAAATGGATTACTTACAGCTTTGCCCGACTCAACCGTAACAATCAAATTTTCGTTTATAATTTAGAGCAGAATAAAAAATATGAAGTAACATCGGACTTTTACGATAACTTAAATCCTTCTTTCGATGCCAACGGAGATTACCTTTATTATTTGTCCAGTAGAAACTTCAATATCCAAATGGATTTCTATGAAGATAATCATGTAGTTACAACTCCTTATCAAGTAATGGCTGTACAATTGCGCAAAGGCGAAACTCCCCCGTTTGCCGAATCAATCGGTCTTGAGAAAAAAGAAAAAGCAAAAGCGCTTACAATAGATATTGATGGAATAAAAGAAAGAACCTATCCTCTTCCGGTTGAAGCTGGAAATTATTTTTATCTAAAAGCAGGTAAAGGAAAAGTTGCTTGGTGCTCTATAGATAAATTTATGGAAGATGAATATGAAAACATCTTTAAGCCGAGCGGCGCAACAAAATGGACGCTTCACATTTATGATATTGCAAGCAAATCGGAGACAGTTATTGACGATAAGATTGCGAACTTCAAAATCTCAACTAACGGCGAACAGTTAATTTCTCAAAAAGAAAAAGACTACTTCGTTTCAAGCCTCGATGGAATTTCTCAGTCTAAAAAACTTGGAAAGAAAGTTAACTTAAGCAATATGTCCTATACTGTAATTCCGGTTAATGAATGGAATCAGATATTCAGCGATACATGGCGCTGGTACCGCGATTTCTTTTACGATAAAAACATGCACGGCATTGACTGGAAAGCCATCGGAGAAAAATACCGTTCTTACATACCGCAGTTAAGTTCACGCTCGGAATTGAACTGGGTTCTTTCTCAACTTGTTGGTTATCTCTGCGTCTCTCATACTTATGTTGGTGGAGGAGATTTCGGTATTGAACCAACCGTTCCTCAAAATAATTTATTTACCGGCTGGCTCGGCGCGGACTTAATTGCCGATAAATCTTCAGGTCTTTATAAGTTCGAGAAAATTTATGGTCCTTCGGAATATAATTTGGATTTAACTTCTCCTCTTTCCCGTTCCGATATTGATGTTAAAGAGGGAGATTATCTTCTAGCAATTAACGGAACCGACTTAAAAGCACCTCAAGATTATTTTGAGATGCTTCAAGTAACACAGAATCAAAAAGTAAATGTTACTGTTAACAGCAAACCAACCAAAGAAGGCGCTAAGACTTACACAATTACGCCAATAAGAAACAACAGCAGCCTTCGCTACTTTAGATGGCTTACAGACAACATCAATAAAGTTCTTAAAGAGACTGACGGCAAAGTCGGCTACATGCATATTAACGCTATGGGAAGCGGCGGCATCGGAGAGTTTGATAAATTCTTCCGAGCGTTCCGTTTTAAAGAAGGAATTATTGTTGACGACAGAAGAAACGGCGGCGGCTGGACCGAATATTTTATGATTGATAAGCTCGAAAGAAAAGTTGTGGCTTACAATGTTCTTACCGGAATGGAACCGATGCGTTATCCGGGACCAATAAGCGCGGGACAGTTTGTTCTTCTCGCAAATGAAAACACCGGAAGCGATGGTGAAGCTTTCATTGAGCATTTCAAAGAAAGAAAATTAGGAACTGTTGTAGGCGTACCTACTTGGGGCGGTCTTGTAGGTATTATTAATGCTCAAACAACAATTGATAATGGAAGCGTTAACCAAAGCAACAACGCGTTCTATAACAAAGATGGTAAATGGCTGGTTGAAAATCATGGAGCTGATCCGGATGTATTGATTGATAACGATCCGGCTTCCGTTATGGCCGGTAAAGATGCTCAGTTGGATAAAGCTATTGAAGTGATTAAAGAAAAGATTAAAAAGAATCCTTTTACTTTCCCTCCGGTTCCGGCATACCCGGTTAAACTAAAATAATAATGTAATGAAGAGACGCGCTAAGGCGCGTCTCTTTTTTATGCAAACACAATAAATAACACACCGATAAACATTATTGTAGCGCCAAGAAGTCTCTGCCGGATATTTGTTTCGTTAAGAAAATAATAGCCGATAAAGACAGAGAATATTCCGGTCAGTCTTTTTACCGAAACCACATAAGCTGCAAGTGTTAAAGCCATAGCTCCGTAATGAAACAAAAATGAGCCGGTTGTAAATGCGCTCACAAGAAATAAATTCTTTTTAGCTGCTATCATTCCTACTTTGTTAAATTTTTTCTGATAAAACACTAAAGAAGTTATCGCAATAAATATTGTTACGTTAAGAAAAGTTATATATTGTATTACTGAAGAATTACTTACGGCAAGTTTATCGAACGCTCCGGATATTCCCCAAAAGAAGGAAACAAAAAACATTAACCGCGTCCCTTCATTTTTATAGATGGCTTTAATCGGCGCAAAGAAACTCATTTTTTTGAAATCAAGATTTAATATGTAAGAACCGGCTACCACTAGTACAATTCCCGCAAGTCCCATTGCGTTTGGAAATTCGCCTATTAAAATTGGAGAAGCGATAAGCAAAAAGAGTGGGGTAAAACTAAGCATAGGCATTACCGTAGAAATATCACCTTTGGCAATTGCCCTCATATACAAAATAGAATTTATAATTTGAATTGTAACAGACCCGGCAAATCCAATCATAAATTTTGAATTGAATTCCAGTTTCAAACCAAAAGAACTTACCGCAATTAATAGAATTATCGGGAACAACAAAACCGGAATTACATTATTCGCCCATGAGATTAACAAAGGATCCACATCTTTGGAAGCCTTTTTTATAAATAAACTTCTAAAACTTTCCGAAACCGGATTTAGTACCGCGAGTATTAGCCACATTCTATTAGTTCACAGTTTTGAGTGTTGAGTTTTGAGTTAAATGAGTCAAATGTTTTCTTTCTAAGTTAATATTCGTTTTAATAAACAAGTTCCGGGCTTCTGTGCTGTGCATTTTGTCTTTTCAATTCATAACTCAAAACTCAAAATTCATAACTATCTAAATTCCAATATTATCTAACAGCAGTATTCTTTTGTTTGAAGTTGTTTCCTTCTTTTCAAAATTCTTGGGTTCAAACTTACAAACTTTTTTAAGAGGACAAACACCGCAGCTTGGATTTGTAGGTTTACAGATTTCTCTACCGAGCAAAATTAAATTGGTATGAAACGAATGCGCAACTCCTTCCGGAAGATTCTTGTTGAGCGCCCAAAAAGTTTTATCGGGCGTTTTTTCATTTACTAGTCCAATACGGTTTGTTGTGCGGTGTACATGCGTATCAACCGGACAAATATTTTTGTTCATAGCAAAGAGTAAAACGCAAGAAGCGGTTTTAACTCCAACGCCGTCGTAAGAAGTTAGCTTAGCAAGAGTTTCTTCATTGCTTAATTCATTCACAAAATCGAGTGAAAGTTTGCCATACTTTTCTTTTAGAGCAACAAGAAGGTTTTTAATGGCTTTCGATTTTGCGGGAGCCAGACCGGCTACTCTAATCAATTTTTCAATTGTACTTCTTTTGGCATCAGCCGCTTCATCCCAATTTGCATAGGCGCTTTTTAGATTATTAAACGCCTTGTAGGAATTGTTATCATTTGTATTTTGAGAAAGAATTGTGGCAATCAGAGTATCCAGCGGATCGGGCAAAGGATTCTGCCTTTTGGGAATTCCGAAATGTCCTATCAGTAGTTCATTTATTTTCTTTATGGATGACATAAGAAATGTTTCTTAATCTTTTCCCCTAATATATGAAATTGGATTTGTGTGTTAGGTTACCACCATGACAAGAGAATGAAAACGCCGTAAAGTTTTGCTCTTATTAACTCATCATAAATAACCCGAAATAGCAAAATAACGAGACGGCTTTCTTTGCCGTCTCTATAGTTATTTTTCAATCCGGTATTACCGGCTCTACTACTTTTGCCAAAAGGAATAAAGATTCTTGCCAGCCGAGGTAGCAAGCTTCAAGAGGAATCATTTCCGGTATTCCTTCTTGAACAATATTAAGCTCGGTTCCACAAAAAACCTCTTTAAATGTAATTGTAGTTTGCATTACACCGGGCATACCGGGCTCTTCAAACTCATCTGTGTGTACAATTTTTTCATTCGGAATTAGCTCAAGATACTTTCCTCCAAAAGAGTTGCTCTTGCCCGAAGAAAAATTAGTAAAAGACATTCTGAATGTACCGCCAACTTTTACATCCAGATGATGAACCTTAGCTGTAAAGCCGAATGGAGGAATCCATTTACATAACGCATCCCCATCCACAAAAGCGCGGTAAACTTTTTCCGGCGGTGCGGTTAATACTCTATGTAGTTTAACAGATCTTTCTGCCATGATGATGATGCCTTTCTTGTTTGTTTAGTTATTGGATTGAATACAAACGATATTCTGAGAAAATAATACGCAGAATTTTTATTTAGCACAAATGTAAGGATACTTTAGAAATGTTTATTCAAAAAAGCGAAGCGATAGAAGACTCTTATCAAATCCTAAATTGAGATATTTCGCCCCGCTGTAAGCGGGACTCAATATGACAGATTTGGTTCGAGTTAAACTCTTCAAAAGCTTAATACAGCAACCTTATCGGGAAACATTTTTGGCCGCGAAGTAACTTTTAATCCGCAGTTCTGCGCAATCATCAATGTTTCTGCAAACGCCGCTTTGGAAACATGTATAGGAGGTTCAACGAGAAGTACTTTTCCATCCGGATTAAGAAGTTTTGTAATCTCGCCAAAGAGACTATTCCTATTTGGAACTTCGTGAACCATGTAAAACATTAAAACGAAATCAACTTTTTCTGTTAAGCCGATTTTATCTTGTCCGCATTTATGAAGAACAATGCGGTTTTCCAGTTCAGTTCCTTTAATCTTTACTCTAACAATGTTGAGCATTCCTTCTTGAAGATCGGCGCCGATTACACGTCCCGTTTCTCCAACAAGCTTTGCCATATCCAAAGTAAAAAAACCGGGACCGCAGCCAACATCAAGTGCAGTTTCACCTTTTTTTAGATATGGAGAAAGAATTTTCTGCGGATTCTGGAATAAGCGGCGGAAACGGTTATCTAAACCACCGGCAAGTTCAACCGAACAAATGTCTGTGTTCGCCCTACTCATTTGATCAATTCCTTATAAGTCTAATAGTGCGGTAAATAATCTTCAATTTAGTTTTAATCTACACTTGTTTGGACGTTGGGAATGATTAATTGTTTTTTGTCCCAACAGGGTATTCCTTCTTATGAAAACGAATTGTTTATTACAGAATATAGTTAGGATCAAAATTACTAATGTACAGAAACAACAACAGTAGAATTGTTAATAAGGTGATATAGAAAAAGATCTAGATTGTCATGATGCCAATTAAAGTTTATCAAATAAATTATCTAAAATGCTAAATGTGTGTTAAATATTTAGTTCGATTTTAATTGAGGAATTATCTTTTAACCACTTTTCAAGGTCATTAATTAATAGTTCCCATGATTTAACAAATTCTTGAATTTGAATATCACCACCAAGTACTTTCCCATATTTTTTAACTGCGTCGACACTAAGGGATTCGATAGTTTCTACTTTTAAGTATTTTTCATTTACTATTGTTTCAATTTCTATTTGATAGATTCTACTTGGGACTAGTTGTCTACTAGAATTAACTATAATTCTAGGGAGAAATATATTATAACTCGCATCATTTACTTCCTTTATAGCCTTAAAATAACTCATTGAAAACAATAATGGTATATTCTGAACCTTAGGGTTATTTTTAATTTGTTTCATTGACTCACGATGCATAGTAAAAGATGATATATGATCTTCACGATCAAAAATCAACGAGACTTTTCGAATTGCAGAAAGTAAATTGATTACTGCGTCAGTTTGTTTCTCAACTATTGTTGATTCAATACTAAGTTTATTATATAACAATAATGCAATAATAAGTGTGAAAAAACTTGATATGGCAGAAAGAATTGACAGAGATTGGTTTATATCTTGACCATAAACACTACCAAATAAAATTGGAATTAAAATACAAATGACTAGAGTTAAAATAATTATAGAAGTTATCAAGAATGTTTTCATTTTATTTTCGCGACATTTTTAAAGTACGTATGATATTGAATCTACTTAACTTGATTTCATAATCTCAAATTGTCTATGCTATTACTCCACATTAATCAGAATGGGATTTTTCACCTTTTTGCAACTTAGTTATTGAAGTTTATAATATCAAGGGAAAAGATAGGATGACTGAAAGACTTAGTTACTACGTACTATAATAACTTTGCATCCAATAAATAGAAATAATTTCCCGTTGTGTCGGGGCTTTCGTATCGCCACCAACAAGTAATATTAAAGTCTGTGGTGGCATTGAGATTCTTCTTCGCTTCGCTCATCAGAATGACATGATGTATAATTATGCACGGAATTAAAAAATATTTCCCAAACTTCTTGACAACTCATTTTTCTGCTACTATCTTCGCAACAGAAATTAAACAATGAAAAATTCAGTTATAAATATCGCCCCGGCAAAAACCATCATGATGGATATGATGTGCATGATGATTTCGTTAAATACGAAGGGCGAAGCGATATAACTTCAGATAAGAATTAAAACTAAGCCCTTCTTGAGAAATCTCGAAGGGCTTTTTTGTTATAGGACTAAAATGAACAATCAAATATCCAACAGCGTTAACATTATGCGAATGATGCAGATGATGGCAATGCTATGCCCTATCCGTGAAGAGACTTGATTGTTAACAAGGAATTAAACATCAAGCCCTTCACGGAAACACCGGAAGGGCTTTTTTATTATTGAAAAATCACAAAGGAGAATATATATGAGCAGTTCAGCTAACTATCGCTTCGAAACATTACAGTTACACGCGGGACATACACCGGACAGCGTAACAAATTCACGCGCGGTACCTATTTACCAAACATCTTCCTACACCTTTAACGACGCAGACCACGCAGCTAATTTATTCGGCTTAAAAGAGTTTGGAAATATTTACACAAGAATTATGAATCCGACTACCGCGGTATTTGAAGAGAGAGTTGCAAAATTGGAAGGGGGCGTTGCAGCACTTGCAACAGCTTCCGGTCACGCCGCTCAATTCATTACTATCTCTACAATTGCGGAAGCCGGAGACAATATTGTTTCAACAAGTTTTCTTTACGGAGGAACTTATAATCAATTCAAAGTTACTTTTCCCCGTCTCGGAATAAATGTAAAGTTTGTAACGAGCAATAAGCCGGAGGATTATGAAGCGGTAATTGATGAAAAAACAAAAGCTCTTTATATCGAAACAATCGGCAACCCCGGCTTAAACATTCCCAACATCAAAAAATTCGCAGACCTCGCACATAAACACAATATTCCACTCATAGTTGACAACACATTCGGAGCCGGAGGCTTTATTGTTCGTCCTATTGAACATGGTGCCGATATTGTGGTTGAATCAGCAACTAAATGGATTGGAGGACATGGAACATCAATCGGCGGAGTAATTATTGATTCGGGAAAATTCAATTGGGGCAACGGAAAGTTTCCATTGTTCACAACTCCAAGTCCCTCTTATCACGGTTTAGACTTTTGGAAAGTTTTCGGTGAAGGCGGTCCATTCGGAAATATCGCATTCATTATCCGCGCACGCGTTGAACAGCTTCGTGATATCGGTCCAAGTCTATCTCCGTTCAATTCATTTTTATTTATTCAAGGATTGGAAACACTTTCTCTTCGAGTAGAAAGACATTGCGAGAATACACTAGCTCTTGCCAAGTGGCTTCAGAAACATCCAAAAGTAGAAAGCGTAAATTATCCGGGACTCGAAGAACATCCGGATCATCAAATTGCAAAAGAACAATTCCGTAAAAATCTATATGGCGGAATATTAACATTCGTTGTTAAAGGCGGTTTTGAAGCCGGAAAGACTTTAATCAATAATGTTAAGCTTGCAAGTCTGCTTGCAAATGTCGGCGATGCAAAAACGCTTGTAATTCATCCGGCATCTACAACTCACAGCCAGCTTTCGGAAGATGAGCAAAAGCAAGCCGGTGTTTCTGCGGGATTAATCCGCGTATCTCCGGGAATTGAACATATAGATGATATTATTGAAGATTTTGAACAAGCATTGAATAAGATATGATTATTAGCTACTAACACAGAATGTCAGACTGAGCGAAGTCGAAGTCTGATTTAATTAAGAAAGTACATTTTTCGACTGCGCTCGAAATGACTTGTTAGAATTAGCTTCTAAAGAATACAATTTGTGGTTTTTGTATAACATGGAGAAATGAAAATGAAAGTTTTGAAATTTGGCGGAACATCTGTTGGAACAGTTGAAAACTTTTCCAAAGTGGTGGAAATTATTTCGGAGAAGTTTAAGGAAGACCAGCTCTGTGTTGTTATCTCTGCAATCGGCGGTATTACGGATAAATTAATTTCAGCGGTGGAATTAGCATCGGCTAAAAATTCCAAATACTTAGAAGTTATAGATGACATTGAGAAGATTCATTACAAGTTTTTGGATGAATTAGTTTTGAATGGGAAAACAAATCATACTCAAGAACAAATTACTTCTCTTCTTAAATCGATTGAAGATAAGCTGAAAGGAATTTTCTTAATAGAAGAAACAACTAACCGTCAATCCGATGCAATAATTTCCATTGGCGAGCAGCTTTCCAAAACGCTGCTCGTTGCAGTGCTTAACGCTCGCGGAATAAAATCGACCAATTTTGAAGCTGCTGAGTTCATTAAAACAAATTCAACTTACGGCAACGCCGAAGTTAATTTTGATTTAACAAACAGACTCATTCGCGATAAGTTTAGAAAGGTTGACCGCTATACAATTCCGGTTGTAAATGGTTTTACCGGTTCCGATAGCAACGGATATGTTACAACACTTGGAAGAAGCGGCTCCGATTATACAGCAACAATTATTGCCGGCGCGTTGAATTCTGATTCGGTTGAAATATGGACAGATGTTGATGGCATATTAAGCGCCGATCCTAGAATTGTAGGCGAAGCGAAAATCATTAAAGAAATAAATTACAACGATGCAGCCGAGCTTGCGTTCCTAGGCGCAAAAGTGATTTTCCCGAAGGCAATGGAACCGGTTAAAGCGAAACGAATTCCGATATATGTTCTCAATACTTTCAATCCGGATTTTGAAGGAACAGTTATTAACGAGAAGCTTGGAAAGTTTACTTCCGAGATTATCTCAATTACCAGCTTGAATAATCTTTCTATAGTTTCGCTCGGGGATATTACAGAAGAAATCAATTACGCTGTTCTAACAAAAGTTATTAACAAACTAAATAAGCATTCGCTGCCTATAATATCTTTGAATCATTCACTTGCAAACAGAGCTATATCAATCTTAACTTACTCCAAGAGAATTTCGGAATTTATTGAAGAACTGAGAGAAGAGTTAAAACCGGAACTGGAACATCACGATGTAAAGAAGTTCAGTCTGGTTAACAACATTAGTTTGGTAACAATCATAGGCAACAAGACCGACAACCAGCCGGAAACCTTTAAGAAGATTTCCGATACTGTAGAACGTTTGGACATAAGCTCTCTCACCTATCTAAATGGAACCGAAGGTAAAAATTATTCTTTCTTAATGGACAAAACTGATACGAAAGATGTTATTCAAGCATTGCATGAAACATTTTTCGGAGATTCGCTAACTGCAAACGTGGCTTAGAATGAAAAACAAAATTAGAGTGATTAATAATTTACGAGAAGAAGAAACCGAGTATCAGAAGTTATTTATCGATGAGCCTTTTCAATTTGAATCGGGTACTCTGATTTCGAATGTGAACATTGCTTATGAAACTTACGGGACACTTAATAGTGATGGGACTAACGCCATTCTAATCTGTCATGCGTTAACCGGAGATTCTCATGCATCAAGTTATAATAATCCGGAAGGACGAGAAGGCTGGTGGGACGGAGTAATTGGAAAGGATAAATCTTTTGATCCCGAAAAGTATTTTATCGTGTGTTCCAACTTTATAGGAAGCTGTTACGGAACAAGCGGTCCCCCTTCTATTAACCCATCGACAAATAAAAAATACAATCTCAGTTTTCCTCAAATGACTGTCCGCGATATGGTAAACCTTGAACATAAACTGATTACACATCTCGGTATCAAAAAACTTGCAGCAGTTACCGGCGGTTCGTTAGGGGGAATGCAGTCTCTTGAGTGGGCTTTATTATATCCGGAATTAGTTGAATCAATTATTCCAATAGCATGCGGAGCCCGACATTCGGCATGGGCAATCGGTTTGAATGAAATACAGCGCAAAGCAATAATGGAAGATCCCAAATGGAATGAAGGAGAATATGAATCGCAGCCTTCACGCGGATTAACTTCCGCAAGAATGCTTGCAATGATGACTTACAGAAGCAATGAAAACTTTGAGAATAGATTTGCTAGAAATGTTAAAGAGGAAATTAAAGGAACTCCTTTTTACGAAGTGGAAAGCTACTTGCATTATCAAGGCCATAAATTAGTTTCCCGTTTCGACGCGAACACATATATCTATATAACACGCGCGATGGATTCTCACGATGTTTCCCGCGGAAGAGGTTCGCTGCAAAACGCGTTATCACAAATCAAAGCTAAAACTCTTTCCATAGGAATTGATACCGATTTACTCTATCCGATTAATGAGCAGAAAGAGATTGCAGCACATATTCCCAATGCGGAATATTTTGAAATCAAATCTGTCTACGGACATGATGCATTTTTGATTGAATTTGATCAGCTGAATAAAGCAGTAAAGAAATTTTTGAAGTAGCATTTATAAATCAGCTGCAGAAAATTTTCGATTCTCAATTCTAAATTCTCCATTTGAAATAGTTACATTTGCACTGCATTTTTAACTTAATGGAGCAATAATGCCCACATTAATGGTTAGCGTTTCCGGAATTCGTGGAATAGTTGGCGATGGACTCGATCCGCAGACAATTGTTAAATACGCTTCGGCTTATGCGGATTTTTGCGGCAAAGGCAAAATAGTTATCGGTAGCGATGGACGAATTTCGGGGGAAATGGTAAGCAAACTTGTAATTGGAACATTGCTTGCTAAAGGAAATGATGTTGTTGATATCGGAATTTGCCCCACTCCAACCGTTTTATTCAATGTAAAAAATTTGAAAGCTGTCGGCGGAATACAAATTTCCGCAAGTCATAATCCAAACGAATGGAATGCGTTGAAATTGTTGAACCGGAACGGCGAGTTCATGACACCGGAAGAAAACCGTCAGATGCTTTCTAACATTGAAAGCGCTAACAGCAGTTATTCATCATGGAATAAACTTGGCAAGCTAACTTCTTACACAAAAGGTTTAGACGCACACATTGAAGCTGTTCTCAAACTTCCATTTATAAATGTTCCAAAGATTAGGAAAAGAAAATTCAAAGTACTGCTCGACTGTGTTAACGGTGCCGGTAGTTACTCAATGCCGAAACTTTTGGAAAAACTTGGCTGTAAAGTCATTGAAATATATTGTTCAAAGAGCGGAATATTCCCCCGCTTGCCGGAGCCAATTCCGGAAAACTTAAAAGCAACAATGAGGGCAGTCAAAAAGCACAAAGCAGATATTGGAATTGTTGTTGATCCCGATGTTGACCGCCTTGTTTTAATTACCGACAAAGGTGAACCATTCAGTGAAGAAAATACAATTACACAAGCTGCAAGATTTTGGCTTTCCAAGAAAAAAGGAAACGTTGTTGTTAACCTTTCCACAACCCGCGCTGTTGATGATGTAGCAAAAGAATTTGGATGTAAAGTTTTCCGCTCTTCTGTTGGGGAAGCTAACGTTGTAAAAAAGATGAAAGAAGTAAAAGCTGTAATTGGCGGAGAAGGAAGTGGCGGAGTAATTTTACCTAAGGCTGTATTCGGTAGAGATTCACTTACTGGTACTGTAATAATGCTGCAGCATCTGCTTGAGTTCGGGGGAACAATGAGCGATATGAAGAAAGTATTGCCTCAATATTTCATCGCTAAAAAGAAAATTCTTATCGGCAATAAAAATCCGGATGAAGTAGTTAAGAAACTCATAGAAAAGTATTCTGATCAACAAATAAATACGGAAGATGGGCTGAGAATTGATTTTGAAGATCATTGGGCTCACTTCCGCAAATCGAACACTGAGCCGATTATTCGCTGTATAGTAGAAGCAAAAAACAAAAAAGACGCAGAAACATTAGCAGAAAAATATTTTCAAGAAATATCGAACTAACCGAAAAGGAGTGATTTACGAAATGAAATTAAGCATTGGAAAATTTCAGAATGAATTTGAAAAAGTAGCAGCACAATTTGAAACAGAAAAAATTGCTTCAAGAATTTGGAACAAAGACTTTACAGTTTGGAGCGATAAACCGGATGAAATTACAAACCGCCTTGGCTGGCTGACAAGTCCGCAAAATTCTTTATCACATCTAAAAGAAATAAATTCTTTTGTTGAAGGCGTACGCAAAGATGGATTTAAGAAAGCATTATTGTTAGGAATGGGCGGCTCCAGTTTGGCCCCGGAAGTTTTCCGCTTAACATTCGGTGTTAAAGCCGGTTATTTGGATTTATCTGTACTTGACAGTACTGATCCGCAAGCAGTAGTAAACTTTGCAAAAACATTTGATCCGGCTGAAACGTTATATATCGTATCAACCAAATCGGGCGGAACAGTAGAAACATTTTCATTCATGAAATATTTCTACAATCTTACTGCTGAAAAGGTTGGTAAAGAAAAAGTTGGAAATCATTTTGTTGCCATTACCGATCCGGGAAGCGGACTTGAATCAACCGCTAAACAGCTTAATTATAGAAAAATCTTTTTGAACGATCCGAATATCGGTGGAAGATATTCTGCCCTTTCTCTTTTTGGAATTGTTCCGGCTGCATTAATGGGAATTGATGTAGCGCAAGTTTTAAGAATTGCTGAGGCATTTGCTTATTCAAGTAAAGATAATTCCTCTGCGAAAAATCCTTCCGCTCAGAATGGTATTGTAATGGGCTTACTCTCAAAACATGGAATAGATAAAGTTACTTTCCTAAATACTGAAAAGCTTTCTTACTTCGGTGCGTGGGTGGAGCAATTAATTGCCGAAAGCACCGGCAAAATTGGTAAAGGAATTCTTCCGGTAGTTGGTGAAGAAATACTTTCACCCGAAAGTTATTCTACCGATCGCTTATTTGTTTATGTCCGATTAAAAGATGATGATTCATTGCGAGAGAAAGTAAATGCATTTCAAAATGCCGGTCATCCGGTTGCAGAAATTGTTCTGCATGATGTTTATGAACTGGGCGCTGAATTCTTCAGATGGGAATTTGCGACAATTGTTTCCAGCTGGTTAATAAATATTCAGCCGTTCGATCAGCCTAACGTTGAATCAGCAAAAATTGTTGCGCGCAAAATGGTTCAAGAGTATAAAGAGAGCGGCAAACTGCCGGAGCTAAATTATTCCGTTGAAGAGAGCGGAATAAAAATCTCAAGTGCACTAAACGATTCTACTTTAGCTGGACTTATTACAAAGTTTTTGGAATCTATGAACTCGCAAGGTGCTTCTCTTCCTAAACCTTACGTTTCAATTCAAGCATATTTAACAATGAACAAAGAGAATGAAGGTTTGTTGCAGACACTGCGAACCAAAATTCAAGAGAAGTATAAAGTTGCAACAACGGTAGGATTTGGTCCCCGCTTTTTACATTCAACCGGACAGCTTCACAAAGGAGATGCGGGCAACGGTTTGTTCATTCAGTTCATTTATGATTCAGCGGAAGATATTGCTATTCCGGATGAAGCCGGCGATGATAAATCCTCGATGACATTTAACGTGTTGATAAAATCTCAAGCGCTCGGCGATAGACAAGCTTTACTTGATAATCAGCGCCGCTTGATTACAGTAGATTTGGGAAAAGATGTTTCTGGTTCTCTTAAGATGATTTCTGAGCTGATATAATTATTGTCATTGTTAGTGAAGCGAAGAATCTCGTTCTCTATTATGATTGAGATGTTTCGCTTCGCTCAACATGACATTTTTATTCGTATGGCAACTCAATTGCAAAGGTAGAGCCAATACCTTCCTTGCTTTCCACCCAAACTTTGCCGCCATGTTCTTCAATTATTTTCTTAACAATCCATAAACCCAAACCGGAACTTTGTTCTAAGCCGGTTGGCTTAGCACTTAATACGGCACCTTTTTGAAACGAGCGTTTTAGATCTTCATCCGATAGCCCAACGCCATTATCTTTCACTTCAACAACAACTGTTTTCTTATTTAGATCCTTCACATAAGTTCTTATTTCCACAACAGTTTCCGGCGGCGCATATTTAATCGCATTGTTTACAAGATTATCTAAAGCTTCTTCAATTTTCTCCGTGTCCATATTCACTTCCGGAAGCTCGTTAGCGTTCTTATTAAAGTATTTTATTTTTTTTGCTTTTGCATAAGAAGCATTTTGATTAAATACATCATCCACTAAATCTTTTAACGAAGCCTTACAAAGTTTCAATTTTGGTTCCGGCATCGCCTTAGCAATAATTGTACACATATCTTGAGAAAGTTTAACTATGTCTTCGGATGAAGCAACAAGTGAAACCATTATCTCTTGCTGCTCATTTGCATTCAGTTCGTAAGAATTCAACAGTTCGATATAACCTCGGATTGCAGAGGCCGGATTTTTAATATCGTGAATAGCCATTGCAAATAATTCTTCCTTTTGTATGTGAAGGATTTCCAGTTTTGCTTTGGCTTCTGTGAGTTTTTCTTTCTGCTCAACAAGGTGAACGTTAGATTTTTCCAGTGTCTTAACATTGTAGTCAAGTTCTTGAATCTTACTCTTCAGACTTTCATTTTCTTCAATCTTCTGATTCAGTTCCTCTTTAACTCTCTTATAAGAATATTTTAGATCGGCTAATTCTTCAACCAAACGGGTTGAAGTTTTCTTTTCCCTTGGACTTTTTTTGATAAGTAATATTACCACAATAGCCAACAAGAGTGCGCTTAGCCCGGCTAATCCATAAACATAGATGGGATCTGAAAATTTGTTCTCTTGAACAGTCTCAACTGGCTGCGCCTCGGCTTTTTTGTCTTCCACGGTAAACGTGAGAAGAAGTGGATCTGATTCTGTAAAATTTTCTGTAAATGCAACAAGCTTAAAAATGTGAGTGCCGTTCTGCAGATTTTTTAAAGTATAGTAACTCTCAATCAATTTTGGTTCTAGTAAAACTCCATCAAGAGATATTCGGTAGAAAACTTTGCTGTTAGAAACAAAACCGATGTAGAGAGTTTCTTCACTAGTAAGAGAAATATTATCCCATTCGGATTGAAGTAAAGTTGTTGCACCTTTCTGGATAGCAGTAAATTTTAAAGTAATGTCATTCGGATTCTGTGCAAGAATAATCGTTAGCTGTAAAATCCAAAGAATAATTATTGCGGCTACGTTACGTTTTGTTTTCTGGCTCATATTCCCATTCGAGTATTTAGTACTTGTATTATCGAAACGAAATTGGTTTTATTAATCGGAAATGAACCGGTAATAAATAAAAAAGGCTGATTTCTCAGCCTTTTTTCGTTCTTAATCTCCTTCTTCCTCTGCCTTGGCAAGGTTGTAACGTTTCCTTTCATTCGGATCGAGATGCAGTTTACGAAGACGAATAGATTTTGGGGTTACTTCTACCATTTCATCATCTTGAATATACTCTAAAGCTTCTTCCAGCGAGAATTTGATAGCCGGTACAATTTTAACAGCTTTATCGCTGCCGCTGGCGCGCATGTTCGAAAGTTTTTTACCTTTCTGTACGTTCACTTCAATATCAATATCTTTGCTGTGCTCACCAATAATTTGTCCACGGTAAACAATATCGCCCGGTTCAATAAAGAATTTTCCACGGTCTTGTAAAGCATCAATTGAGTATGCAGTACTTGGTCCTTGATCCATAGAAATCAATGCGCCGTTTTTCTTTTCTCCAATTGCACCTTTAAAGTATTCGTATTGAAAAAATCTATGGTGCATTACAGCTTCGCCGGCAGTTGAGGTTAAAACTTTTGTCCTCAATCCCATAATTCCGCGTGAAGGGATATGAAACTCCAACTTTTGCATATTACCTTTGTTTTCCATCTTCACAATTACACCGCGTCTTTGTCCAACCAGCTCAATTACTTTTCCAGCATATTCACTCGGAACATCAACTACTAGAATTTCTATTGGTTCAGCTTTTTTACCATTGATTTCCTTATAGATAACCCTTGGCTCTCTAATTTGGAGTTCAAATCCTTCTCTTCTCATATTTTCAATGAGAATAGAAAGATGTAAAAGCCCTCTGCCGGATACTTTTAGCGAATCCGGTGAACTTGTATCTTGCACTCTAAGAGCTACGTTATGCTCTAACTCTTTGTATAATCTATCGCGAATTTGACGGGAAGTAACCAACTTTCCTTCTTGGCCATAGAATGGTGAATTATTAACAGTGAATGTCATGCTGATTGTCGGCTCATCGATTGAAATAATCGGCAATGGTTCGGGGTTTTCAGCGTCTGCAATTGTATCGCCAATATCAATATCTTCAACACCTACTACAGCGCAAATATCCCCGGCTTGAACTTCATCAACTTCAGCTCTGCCAACTCCATCAAAAATAAACAGCTGTTTAATTGTAGTATTACGAATTGTTCCATCGCGCTTAATAATAACCAGCTTTGTAGTTTTATTTAGTGTACCTCTAAATACACGGCCTATACCAATTCTTCCAACGTAATCGCTGTAATCCAAAGAAGTAGTTTGCATCTGCACTGTACCTTCTTCAATTTTTGGCGCCGGAATTTTCTTAATAATTTTTTCGAGAAGCGGTGTTAAATCTTTTCTTGGGTCTTCCAAATTCTTTACAGCCCAGCCATTTCTTCCGCTGGCATAAACAAAAGTAAAATCAAGCTGGTCTTCGTTAGCGCCTAATTCAATAAATAGATCATAGATTTCATCAAGAACTTCCAATGGACGGTTATCGGGACGATCAATTTTATTTATAACAACGATAGGTTTAAGATGCAGACTGAGAGCCTTTTCCAGCACAAAACGTGTTTGAGGCATAGGTCCTTCAAATGAATCTACAAGTAGAAGAACTCCATCCGCCATTTTAAGAACGCGTTCTACTTCCCCGCCAAAATCCGCGTGACCGGGAGTGTCAATTACATTGATTTTGTATTCTTTATATGGAATACTGATGTTCTTTGCTAAAATTGTAATGCCTCGCTCCCGCTCAAGATCGTTTGAATCTAAAAAGCAGTCACGAACAACCTGGTTGCTTCTAAAAACCGAGCATTGTTTCAAAATTTGATCTACAAGCGTGGTCTTGCCATGATCAACGTGAGCAATTATTGCAATATTGCGTATATCTTTCACTAAAACTCCTTTACTTATAAAATTACACTTATTGAGGGGGCAAATTTACGAAAAAAAGACACAATTACGGGGATTAAGTTTGAAACATCAAGTGATAGTTTTTACCTTCATAAAATCCATTTCAATTGTTTTTGTACTGACTTTAATTGTTTATGAAATGAAGAAATTAAGTTTCTTGACTATTTTCCATTTATTATTCTCTTTCTCTAAAATCACATTATATCCATAACCAGCAAGAGGAGCTAGAAAATCACTGATTAATAAGAGTGCTTGAGTTTTGGATTTGTTAAATCCAATATTTGAAAATCTCACAATTCCGTGAACGCCTGGTTCATTGATTTGATATGGATGTTGCGTCAGAAAGACAAGGTTGTGTTTAGTATCGAAAGGAAATTCCTTGAAAACTCTTTTTTTGCTGAAAGGATTAGAATAAGCATCAAATGTTTCCTTATGCAACTTGAGATAATCATCTATGAAATTATCATAAGGTATATCAAAACCACCATTAAAATTAATTATCATTGTTGTATCAGCTAATACAATTAAAGAATTTGTATTTATTTCTTCAAGTACAATTCCATAAATTTTCAGTTCTTCAGAAGTAATAATTGGATTTGGAAGCGTTTCGTTGAAGTCAACTCCAACATCTTTACAAGAGTTCAACATGATGATGAATAAAATTAGAATAGTAATTCTACTAAGAACCTCTAACGACTGTCTGAATTGATTTTCTGTTTTCACTTGGTGAGCCCCTATTTACAATAACAACTTAATGTGAAGGAAAAACTAAAACAATCACTTTTTTAATCTCTATACTCAGGCACTCCGGCACTCAGTTACTCAGCTCAGTTTCGCTCTCTTAGAGAAATAGCTCATCAATGCTTTATCAAACGGCTGGGTTGTTTCTATTAAGTTGTACTCAATTCCAAGATTCAAACATTCTTTTTTTATTCTGCCAAGGAATTCCGCCATAGCTTCCTGGTAGGCTTTCTGGATATGATGAGGTTGGGAGGAAAGTTTTTCTTCAGTTTCCATATCAACAAAAATTGCATCGCGGTCAAAACCAAAGCTCTTCTCTATCGGATCCAAAATTTGAAACACAATTACTTCATTCTTCTTAAAGTGAATTTGTTTCAACGCTGAAATTGTTGTTTCGATGTCATCAAAGAAATCGGAGATAATAATTGTAAGTCCCCGCTTCTTAATTTTTTCGGCAACACTATCCAGACAGCGGGAAATATTTGTTTTACCTTCCGGCTTAACTTTGGCAAGTGCGGTTAAGAGATTCGTTAAGTAAATCCGGTTGGATTTTGGAGGCAAGTAGCTTTGGATTTCATCGGCATATGTAACCAACCCTACGGAATCTTGCTGGTTAATCATAATGTAGCTTAAAGCCGCGGCAAGATTTGTAGCATAATCAAGCTTTGTTACTTTACCATCATACTTAAAATTCATAGACTTGCTGACATCCACAAAAATGTGGCTTATGAGATTTGTCTCTTCTTCAAACTGCTTGATGAAGTACTTTTCACTTTTGGCAAAAACTTTCCAATCAACATTCTTTAGCGAATCTCCTTGCATGTATGGCCGATGCTGACTGAACTCGACGCTGAATCCGTGGTAGGGACTTTTGTGCAATCCTACCATAAAACCCTCAACAACCATACGTGCGCGCAGCTCAAGTGTTTTGAGTTTGGAAATTACAGCCGGATCTAGGAATTTTTTGAAGTCTTGCGCTTTAACTGACACTACTTTGACGATAATTTATTTTCTAAAATTTCTTCCGGAGTTTTACCAAGATTTTCCAATTCAATTTTTATTTGTGGAGCTAATTCATGCTTTGGAAACTTATCTAAAAAAGTCTGGTAAGTCATTTTAGCTTCGTCAAGTTTGTTCAAATTGTTGGCAAGAATGAAACCCGACATGAAAAGAGCCTTTGGAGCTTCTTCGGATTTTGGAAAGTTCTTATAAAGATCGCGGTAGTATTCAACTGCTTTTTTGTTCGATTCATCAGATTGAACATTTGGAACAAGGAACATCTGATACATTGAGCCTACTCTCATTAAGCTCTTTGCAGCATAATCGCTTGAAGAATACTCTTCTATTACTAATTTATAATCTATCAACGCTTCCGAGTATTTTTTATCGTTATACTTTTTCTCAGCAGCATTAAATGTTTCCATATCTTTATTTGAGTTACATGCAGTAATCATAATTAGCGCAATAAGAAGCGCCGGAAAGATTTTTTTCATATTGTTCCCTTTAACTTTTTTTACGGGGCAAATATACAATCAAATGAGAAAGCAAAGAAGTGCTAAACTGAAGGTTGCGAATCCAGCTTAAGAGAATCTCCCCTTTTATAGGAAATCCTCCTACCAAGGGCTTCAATTCTTTTTTTGATCTGGGCAGCGCTTTCCAAAGGATCGTTCTGGCTGCCTCTTTTATCGGGATAGATTTGATATTGTGAGCGATACGGGAACGGTGTTAAATCGGGCATAACAACATTTGCACCGGCAGTTAATCCGCGCTCGCGACCAATGGGGTCAATTGTATCGAGAGCTGTAGTTGCCGGTATATGCACTTTCTTTAGAACTAATCTAGCAACGGCTGTTACTTTCAAAGTCAATTCAGAAGTACCAATTATTTTGTTCTGGTATGGAGTTTTTGGAGAAGGAATAAAGGGACCGAATGCGGCCATATCCAAATCTAATTCCTTGCATAATAAAATATCGTCAGCAAGGTCTTCTATAGTCTGCATCGGAAGTCCGATCAAATTACCAGAGCCAATCTGGTAACCAATCGATTTCAGAAATCTAAGATGATCTAGTCTCTCGGAAAGTTTTTGTTTCAAATGATACGATTCATACAAAACTGGATTTGCTGTTTCATGCTTCAATAAATATCTGTCTGCACCGGCAATCTTCCATGCACGGTATTCATCAAAAGGACGTTCACCTAGGCTTAATGTAATTGCCGCATTGGATTTTTGTTTAATCTGATAAATAATATATGAGATAATATCGGAATCAAAATGTGCGTCTTCTCCAGATTGAAGTACAATAGTTGAAATTCCAAGATTAGTAATTATTCGCGCAGTTTCAATCACTTCTTCCGGAGTCATTCTATAACGAGTTAAAGAATCATTATCATTACGCAACCCGCAGTAAACACAATTCTGCTCACAAAAATTTGAAATCTCAATTATTCCACGAAGATGAACTTCATCGCCGCAAAATTGAAATCGTACTTCATCAGCACGGTTATAAAGCTTCTGCAAATCCTCTTCATTGGTTAGATTAAGAAGATAAATAATTTCATCGCGAGTCAGTTCGTCTTTATGTAAAAGTTCGTTCAAATTCATTGCTTAAAAAAACACATCCTTTTCGCCATTGTTAACACGGTCTACCATCTTTTCTGTTTTGTGTTTGGTAGCGCCATCAAGTTTTTCCATTTCACTTTTGATAAATGAATTTGCAGTTTCTTTAGTAGCTTCAGAAGCAAAATCGTTTGCGTATTCTTGAAAAGTTGAAATCGCATTCGGGACACAGATTTTTCCAATTGTACCGGATTTCGCAAACTCCATAAATCTGTCACCGGTTCTATCGCTTCTATAACACGCGGTGCAAAAGCTAGGCATGTAGCCAAGGTCGCAAACATCTTTTACAACTTCATCAAGCGTTCTGTGATCGCCAAGCTGAAACTGTTCCATCTCATGCTCGCCCAAACTTTCTTGCGATTCTTTATATGCGCCCGGAGAAGTTCTGCTTCCGGCACTAATCTGAGAAATTCCTACATGGAAAAGTTCTCTTCTTAGTTCAGCACGTTCGCGTGTAGATAAAATTATTCCGGTATACGGAACTGCCAAACGAATTACCGCAATTAGTTTTTTGAAATTAGCGTCATCAACTGCAAACGGAGGTTTGTGAGCAGCCGGCGCGTTGAATGCCGGTTCGAGACGCGGAACGGACATTGTATGGGGACCAACACCAAATCTTTCATCTAAATTGAAAGCGTGACTTAGCAAAGCTAAAGTTTCAAAACGCCAATCAGTCAACCCGAATAAAGCACCAATTCCAACATCATCTATACCGGCTTGTAATGCTCTATCCATAGCAAATAAGCGCCAAGCGTAATCACGTTTTGGTCCATCGGGATGCATAGCCATATAAGTTTCGTAATGATAAGTCTCTTGGAAACACTGATATGTTCCTATGCCAAAGCTTTTAAGTGTTTTGAAATCCTCAATGCTCATCGGTGCAGCGTTAACATTTATTCTGCGGATATTTCCGCCATTCACATTCACGTCGTAAATAGTTTTTACAGATTCGCCTATAAAATCCATGCTTGCTTTCTTTGGATGCTCACCACAAACAAGCAATACACGTTTATGTCCTTGACCGACTAAAAATTCAGTTTCTTGTCTTACTTCATCAAGGGTTAGTGTCTTGCGAATTAGGTCTTTATTATCTCTTCTAAACGCACAATACATGCAATTATTTACACAGAGATTTGTTACATAAAGTGGAGCGAAAAGGACCAACCGATTACCGTAAATCTTTTCTTTTACTTCCTTCGCCGTGTGATACATTTCCTCTAACAATTCGGGATCAGAGATGTTAAGTAAAGCAGCACTTTCTTGAAGTGTTAGCCCTTTTGCTTCGCGCGATTTTTGCAGTATTTCTTTCTGCAATTGGATGTTACTTAGCTTTGAGTCATCTATTAGAGAAAAAATCTGGGGCTCGTCTATAAATTCCATTTTAATCCAAAATTAAGGTCATTACCATTTCGTCAATAACCATACCACGTGAAATAAACTGGATTTGGGTTAAAAATGGTTAATGGAGAGGTGATTTTCTTAAAAAAGAGAAGGTTAAACTGGATTATCCTAATTATGGAAAAGTGGAGTAGAAATGCGATTAGCCTTAGCTAACCGCATTTTCCGTAATTTCTATAAACCCTAATGATGCATTTAGAGTACATTTAACTCCGTAAGGGATTGTAATGTTGTCTTTAATATGTCCGTGTTTAACATTGTACAACACCGGCAGTTTAAGCTGGCTTGGAAAATATTGAATGATCACTTCATTTAAAGTAAAAGAAGCCTTTGAGGGATCGTTTTCAACGCAATCAACAAAGTGCCCAAGTATTACACCTTTAATTTGCTTGAAAAATTTCGCTAATCGTAATTGATTCAGCATGCGGTCAACTCTATATGGAGCCTCGCCAATATCTTCAAGCAGCAATATTGCGTCTTTCATTTTAGGAAAGTACTCAGTTCCCATTAGCGAGGTAAGTAGACTTAAATTCCCTCCAATAATTCTTCCCGCTCCTCTACCCTTGTTTAGAGTAAAGAATTTTTCGTTGCGAGGATTATGGAGTTTGCCAATTTTTTTATCGGAAGTAATCGTCCGCCAGAATATTTCTTCCGTAAAAGGACTTACTTCGTCATGAAAATCGACTGCTACCATTGGTCCGGCAAAAGAAATCAACCCGGTTTTTGTAAAGAACGCAGATTGAAGCGCGTTAATATCACTGTAGCCAACAAAAATTTTTGGATTTTTCTTGATAAGATTGTAATCGATTTTGTCTAAAAGTCTTCCGGAACCATAACCGCCTCGAACGGAGAAGATTGCACGCACATTTTTGTTTTTAAACATATCGTGCAGATCATCCAAACGCTGCTTATCAGATCCGGCTAGATAGCCTTCTTTCAATCCAACATTTTTCCCAACTTCAACACGATAGCCGAGTTTTTCTAGGTAAGTAACACCACGATTTATTCTGGTTAGATCATCTGGAGAGGAGGCTGGAGAGATAATACCAATTACTTCTCCATGTTTTAGTTTTTTTGGTTTAACTATTGCCATTCATTTCTCTTTAGAACGTTATTGTTCACAAAATAATAAATGAACTGCAAGGAAGCAAAAGTTTAGACTATTGAAATGTAGAAACTTTCGAAAAGAATGAAATTTGAGTAAAATGCAACAAACTTATTGTTATCTATTCTTTTTGCGGTTTATTTAATTTTTTGAAATGCGTGACAACTTTTGCTTCAACGTAAAAAACTAAGTTTTCTGCAATATTGGTTGCATGATCAGCAAGCCGTTCTATTTGGCGAGTTAGAATAATTAAATGAGCACCGGCTTCAATTACCGAACTATCGCTTTGCATCTTTGAAACCAAAAACTTGAAATTCTGTTTATTCAATTTATCAACCGCTTCATCACTCGTAAGAACCTCGTTCGCAAGCTCACTATTATTATGTATGAAGGAATCAATTGCCTTTCTAAGCATTTCGCGTGCGCGCTTTGCTTCTTCCAATATTTGTGATTCTTGAATGAGAGCGTTGAAACCGGCTGTTTTTTTAACACGCTGGGCAACATTTACAGCAATATCACCGCAACGCTCAAGCTGATTGTTGATCATCAGAACAGACATTACAAAACGAAGATCGCTTGCAAATGGTGTAAAGAGAGCTAGTGTGTTTTCGCACTGTGTTTGAATCAAATTATCGTAAGCATCTACTTCGAGATCTTTAGCTTTGATTCCTTTGCAGAGTTCCACATCACCGGTTTCGAGAGCTTTAATGGCATTTTCAACCATTTCATCAACTACCGAAGCCATCTTTATAAGATTGGTTTTTAGGTTTTCAATTTCTTGACTAAAATGTTCTTGCATTTTTTCCTCTCTTATCCGAATCTTCCACGGATGTAATCTTCTGTTTGTTGTTTATCCGGAGCAGTAAACATTTTCTTAGTATTTGTGAATTCGATTAAATCGCCCATGTAAAAGAAAGCACAATAATCGCTAACGCGTGCGGCTTGCTGCATGTTGTGAGTAACAATAATGATTGTGTAATTATTTTTTAGCTCGAAAATTAAGTCTTCAATTTTAGTGGTAGAAATAGGATCGAGCGCGCTTGCCGGTTCATCCATAAGTAGAATTTCCGGATCGACGGCTAGTGCCCGTGCAATGCATAAACGCTGCTGCTGACCGCCACTAAGTGATAAGCCACTTTTTCCTAAATCATCCTTAACTTCATTCCACAGTGCGGCACGGGTTAAACTTTTTTCTACAATTTCATCCAAATCAGCTTTGTTCTTGATTCCATTAATCTTTGGCCCGAAAGCAACATTTTCAAAAATAGATTTTGGAAAAGGATTAGATTTTTGAAAAATCATTCCAACTTTTTTCCTAAGCTCTACAACATCGATTGCTGATGAATAAATATTTGTTTCATCAATTAAAACACTTCCATCAATCTTAACACCATCTATTAGATCATTCATTCTGTTCAATGAGCGAAGGAATGTCGACTTACCACATCCCGAGGGACCGATTAATGCAGTTACACGGTTAGCCGGTATCGAGAGAGAAATTCCATTAAGCGCTTTTTTCTTTCCGTAATATAGGTTAAGATTTTCTGTGATTATTTTAGGTGTTTCAGTCATCAAAATTCCTAAGTGATTATTTTTTTTCTAAATCTATAACGAACAATAACAGCTATAAATGATAGAGAGAATGTACAAACTAATAAAACAAATGCTGTTGCATATTGTATTCCTCGGGTTGCCTCAACGTCGGTCGATTGTGTTGTCATTACATAAATATGATAGCCTAGGTTCATAAACTGATCGGTAAGCTTAGTTGGAAGGTGGGGAAGAAAATATGCAGCACCGGTAAATAATATTGGTGCAACCTCTCCGGCTCCGCGACCAATAGCCAAAATGGTTCCAGTTAGAATTCCGGAAATTGAATTTGGTAATACAACTTTCCATATAGTTTGCCATTTGGTTGCACCTAAGGCAAGACTTCCGGCACGTAAATCATCCGGAACAGTTTTGAGCGATTCCTCTACAGAGACAATTACTATTGGAATGGTTAAAAATGCCATCGTTAAACTTGCCCAAAGAATATTTGGCTGTCCCCAATTTAGTTCTCCGGCTGGTGTAAAAATTTTATCCATTCCAGCGCCAATAAACTGAATGAAGAATCCTAAACCAAACAATCCAAATACAATTGAAGGAACGCCGGATAAAGTATTAACCGCGAAGCGTATCATTTTTGTAAAAATAGAGTTCTTGTTTGCATATTCGTTCAAATAAATTGCAGTAATTGTTCCAACTGGAATACATGCAATTGACATTATGATTACAAGTAGAACTGTACCAACTATTGCCGGAAAAATTCCTCCCTCAGTCATTCCCTCACGCGGCGGTTGTGTTAAAAATTCCCATGTTAAGTATGATCTTCCTCCCAAATAAATTTCGAGCAACATAAAAATTAATGCTGAAATAATTAATACTACCGAAATAAATGAGAAGGCAATAATTGATTTGCCAAGCAATTTATTATTCATCACTCGCCTCTGAACCTTTTCATCAGTTTGGCGCGCACATAAAACTCTGCTATTGCGTTGATCATGAAAGTAACAACAAAAAGAAGTGACCCAATTAGAAATAGAACTGTATAGTGAGTATCTCCAACTACAACTTCAGCCATTTCTGCACCAATTGTAGCCGAGAGAGTTCGAACAGGCTCAAATGGGTTTAATGTAGAGAGAGGTGCGTTTCCCGTCGCCATTAAAACAATCATAGTCTCACCGAATGCTCTGCCAAAGCCTAATAGAAGAGCTGCAAATATACCCGGTGTAGCCGCTGGTAGAATTACAAATAATGCTGTCTGCCATTTATTAGCACCTAGAGCAAGACTCGCTTCCATCATATATTTTGGAATTGCCGCAATAGCATCTTCAGTTACTGTGTATACAATTGGGATTACAGCTAGCGCCATTGCTACACCGCCAACAAATGAGTTAAGCCGAAAAGTCCATCCAAAAATGTTTTGAAAAAATGTAGCCAAGGTTACCAAAGCAAAAAAGCCAACCACAACAGAAGGAAAGCTTGCCAGCAATTCTATTACAGGCTTAATTACTTCTTTAATTCGTTTGCCGGCAAAAAGCGCAGAGTAAATAGCAGCAAGAATTGCTAAAGGCGCTCCAATAAAAATTGCAATCAATGTAACTTTTAGACTACCAATAATTAACGAGATTAATCCATATTTAGGAGATTCACCTACCGGCTGCCATTCCTTACCGCCAAGATTTTTCCAATCTGCAACATCTTTTTTATCATCTGTAAAAGAAGAATAATTATTCATTTCTGAAGAGGATTCTGTCGCGGGCTCATCGCCATAAGATTCGGATTGCAAAAATTCTGTCTTAGTTGCAGTTTGTTCTTGAGGAGAAAAAATTGGTAGTGTTTCTTTAAATACAAATACAAAAATCAAAATGATTATTGCAAATGAACTAAACGCAACTCCTTTGATTACGTATTCAGCAAAAAACTCACCCAACCTGAATTTACGGCGTAGTGAGTTTTTATGGGAAATATCGTTTTCTACCATTTGCTTATTTTACCGGGAAATAACCGACTTTCGAAACTATTGATTGTCCTTCAGCGCTAAGAATCCAGTCAACATATTCCTTTAGATCACCGGATGGTCTTGTTTTTAAATACATATAAAGGAAACGAGTTATAGGATAATTGCCGTTTTTAATATTTTCTTCTGTTGGGATGTAAGATTTAGAATTTGCATCTTTTTTCACAGCAGCAAATTTAATTCCCTTTGCATAAGCCGCACCGCCAAAACCAATTGCGTTTGCATCTTTAACCACAGCATTAACAACTGCAGATGTACCGGGCATACTTTGCATTGTAGAAGTAAAATCTTGCCCGCCTAAGACGTTATCTTTGAAATAAACATACGTGCCACTGCTGTTCTCACGGCCATAAACAATTATCTTAGCATCATTACCACCCACAGCTTTCCAATTTGTAATCTTGCCGGTATAAATGTCTTTAATCTGCTGAATGCTCAATTCTTTAACATTATTTTTGTCATTTAGATAAACACTCAGACCATCTTTTGCTGTCTTAACTTCAACACCAAGTGAATTGTATCTCTGCTTTAACTTTTCTCTTTCAGATGGCTTCATTGGTCTGGATGCGTTTGCAATATCTGTAGAGCCATTTATTAGAGCTGCTAATCCAACTCCCGATCCACCGCCGGTAACTTGAATGGTAACACCTTGATGTGATGCCATATATTTTTCTGCCCAACGTTGAGCAAGTATCACCATTGTATCCGATCCCTTAATGGTAATTACTTTATTATCGTATGTAAATCCAAATGCCATTGCTGTTACAACTAATATTAAAGCTAATTTTTTCATTTTTTCCTCTTTTACTATTACAAAGTTGATAATTTCATTATTAACATGATGTTAAGAAACTGTTAAGTTTTGTTAGAACTTGTACTGAATTCTGAATGTGAAAACATTATCTCTTAAGTCGGAATTAAAACCGGTTAGTTTTGAAGATGTTTCATTGCTTACACTATCATAATAGAAAACGAATTTGATGTTATCATCCCAATAGTGAACCAAACCTAATCCCAATGTTGAGTATTTTATATCTCCGTTTCCTAGTTTTGCAGCTGCTGCCGCGCCTATCTGATCTCCTTCAACATCTGTATTGGGATCGTAAACATCATACTTAACAACCAACTGATTTTTGTCACCTAAGTTTTGAACATAATTAATATAGTATCCGGAAAAATTTCTAAGATAAAGATCGCCGGTTTGTAATGCTGTTGGCGAAGAAGAACTAGAAATACTTCCACCCGGCTGCTTTCCACTAATAAGTTCTCCGCGTAGTGTAAAATTGCCAAGAATTGGCAAAGCGTAATAAACTTGCATATCAATACCAAGATAATTTCTATCGGCGTATGTTGGTTTTGTATCTGCTGTTGCTAAAGTCGGATTATCAACTTTATAAATTGTTTTGCCAGCAGCCAACTTTACACCACCTATATAAGTAGAAACGCCTCCATCAATTGCTAAGTTCTCTTCGTAGAAAGGAACTGAAAAGCCGAGGCGGCCGATAAAATCTTTTTTATTATCTACCTCAGCATTCACACCGTTGCCGGCAAAAAGTCCGCCTTTAAAGTTAAAGTAGCTTAGGAAATCTTCGAAAGGAATGTATGGGGAATATTCAAAACTGGCTCCCAAATCTCTTTCACCCGGAAAAAGCGTTTGGAACATTCTAGATCTTTCCGGAGCTTCTCTGCTAGATGAACTGTAGCTAATTTCAAAGCCGAAAGGTCTATCAAAGACACCAGCCTTAAGACCAAATGATTTTAGCCAAGGCTCTTTGAATAATACGTATGCATCCTTCAAACCGAGACCTTTTTCCGTTGCATCAATCTGCAAAACGTAATTAGTGATATCGTTATCGTAAGTTACTTTTAGTCTTCCGCGTCTTACTAGAAATCGATTGTGAATTCCGGCAGAGAAATTTCCACCGGAGAAAGATGAAATGCCATCAATCTCAGCAGATTGGAATTGCGTTTGAATGTAACCGGATAGTTTAATTTTTTTTAGGGCATCAACTGTGGCTTTGGTCTCCAAATAGGATTCGTTCAATCCCTCAACTTGACCTTGAAGCTCCTCAATCTTTGCCTTCAATTCTTCGGATTTAGCACGAGTTGAATCTTCCTGAGCTGAAACTTTGGTTAAAATAACTAGAAATAGTAGACTAAGCGGAACGTATTTCTTCATTAAAGATCTCCATTTATTTGGCGATCAAAATTATTAAGAAATAGTTAAGTTGGTGTTAAGGCAATGTTAAGCTAATGTTAATAAATTGTTAAGAAATCGGAATAACTCTCTTAACTGCGCTAAACATGTGGTAGAATCGGCATCCTAAAATACAACTTTTAAGATAATGCTAAGACTTAACTATCAATTCCGGCCTTCCCCACTCAAGTAATTTGCTGGAAATAAAGTCTATAACCATTTGATGTTCTTCTGCCCCACTTCCTTTAACTTCAATCGGTTCACCAAAGCAAATGTTTACTTCCTTACTTGGATCAATCTTGCCAAAATCCTTAATCTTTTTTCCATTGCCCCACGCGTCAGTTAAAACAGCGACTGGTATAACCGGTACATTATTTCGCTTAGCAAGTTTAACTCCTAAGGAATTAAATGATGAGGCCTCAAAAAATTGGCTTCTAGTTTTTTGCGGAAAAATTATTATAGATTTTCCATTCTGAATTCTCTTGGCCCCTTCTTCCATAACAATCTTTAAATCTTCACGTGGATTTTCTCTTCCAACACAAATTGGATCTCGAGCAAGAGCTACTGGTCCAAACAAAGGATAATCTGCAAGCTCTTGTTTAATCACATAAACAACTTTTTTATTAGGTTGAATTATAGAAGGAAGCGACATCACTTCGAGAGTACTCATGTGGTTTGAGATAAAAATTACCGGCCCATTTACTTTTTTAAAATTGTCAGTACCCAGAAAATGAAATTTAATTCCGGTTTTTTCCAAGCTTCGGACAACATAGACCGAACTGTTTGACCACTCTTCGTCGTTATACAATCCTTTTTTAGCAAGATTATTACTCTTGAAAATAATTTTTAAGAGAAGTGAATAATAATACAATGAGGGAAACATTTTCGGGGAATGCTTAGAGGCATCTGTCTTGTATTCATTGTAAGCTGAAAATGAGGTATCGTATTTGAGTGGTTTTTTCATAGTGTAATGTTCAATTTTAAGTGGAAATTACAAAAAAGAGAAAAGCGATTCAAAAAGAAATGATTTTGTGACCCCAACGGGATTCGAACCCATATTACCGCCGTGAAAGGGCGGTGTCCTAACCGTTAGACGATGGGGCCAGAAAATGATGAAATGTTGTGCGTGAGGATTTGTGACCCCAACGGGATTCGAACCCATATTACCGCCGTGAAAGGGCGGTGTCCTAACCGTTAGACGATGGGGCCAGCATTTCAAAACTTCTGGGTGACCAATGGGACTTGAACCCATGACCTTCTGGGCCACAACCAGATGCTCTAACCAAACTGAGCTATGATCACCATGAAAAAGCAATTAACTTTTCGTACGCCCAAGTGGATTCGAACCACTGACCCTCAGCTTAGAAGGCTGATGCTCTATCCAATTGAGCTATGGGCGCATAACACAACGTCAAATAACACAAGATATTGTCGGGGAGACAGGATTCGAACCTGCGACTTCTTGGTCCCAAACCAAGCGCTCTACCGGGCTGAGCTACTCCCCGAGTAAGGAAGAAAACATCTTTTTCAAAATCGGGCTTCAAAGATATATTTTCTGTTTTGAAATGTCAATCAAAACGATACGTTTCCCCTTCAATTAGATTATTCCTATTTTAATCTCAACAATTACCCGGAATGATGCATCTTCTACTACTTCTAACTAGGCGCTTCTTAAATTCGAATAGAGAATCCGGTCTGGTTTCTTCGGTCTCTAAAATTACAATAAGTGGAATTGCCCTTGGAATTACAGTAGTCATCTTAGCCTTAACCATTCTTGATGGTTTCGAAAAAGTTGTATCCGATAAAATAAATGAGTTTAGTTCGCAAATTAAAGTATCTGGATTTGGAAATAGGAATCTTCCGGAATCTGATTTTGTTGCAAAAAAAATACTTGAGAATTTTGGAAAAGATGTCTCTTCTGTTGATCCTTTTTCCAGCAAATTAGCAATAATTAAATCTAAGCGAGTTACCGATGGAATTAATCTCACCGGTATAACTACTAGCTATGCAAAGAGTTCATTCAGCAAATTTTTAGTTGATGGGGAAATGTTCACTTCCAAGCATGACGGAAAAGAAATAATAATCGGAAAAAATCTCGCACAAAGATTAATGATTAGTACCAGCGATAGGATTACTGTTTTCTGCTTAAAAGGTAACTCGCCCCCTTCTCAAGAAAATCCTCCAGCCATTGAACAATTTACTGTTAAGGGAATTTTTGAAACCGGAATTTCCGAATATGACGATGGGAACGCATTCATTAATTTGCATGAGTCTCAGCAACTTTTCGGAATGGTAGATGAAGTTTCGGGCTTCAATATTTCATTAAAAGAGTTCTCTAGAGCCTCATTAGTTTCTTTGCAACTTCAGGATTATCTCGGCTATCCATTTTATGTTAGGACTATTCAGCAAGTTCATCAAAATATTTTTACATGGATTGAACTTCAGAAAAAGCCAATCCCAATTGTACTTGGGCTGATCATAATAGTGGCTTTATTTAACATAGTAGGAACAATGCTGATGGTTGTATTGGAAAAAACTAACTCAATAGGCGTGTTAAGATCGCTCGGGATGAAGCGAAAATCGATTTTGAAAGTATTTTTAGGCAACTCACTATATTTAATCGTTTGGGGATTGTTGCTAGGAATTACACTTTCTCTCGTTTTAAGCATTCTGCAACAACAATTTAATTTAATTTCGTTGCCGGGTGGAGTCTACTTTGTAACGAGTGTTCCAATCTCAATTCGGTTTGAAAATTATGCCTTAGTAGCCTTCATTACAATTTTAGCGGCTTTCTTTTCATCATTAATTCCGGCTTATGTAGCTTCTAAAATAAAACCAATTACAGCAATAAGATTTGACTAAGATGATAGAGCTTTTCATCGCAAAAAAATATTCGCGAGCAAAACACAAACTTAACTTTATAGGTTTGCTTTCAGTCATATCTACTCTGGGAATTACTATCGGTGTAGCCGCATTAGTAATTGTACTCTCCGTTTTTAATGGATTCGGGTCAATAGTTACGAAAATATTAGTCAGCTTCGATCCTCACATAAAGATATTATTACTTGATAATGCTTCTCCTTCTAATCTTGCTCAAGTTAATAGTGCAGTCCAGTCTCTGCCGAACATGAGTTCATATTATTCAGTGATGGAAGGCAAATCTCTTTTTATAAATAGTAAGACTTACGAAGTTGTTAATTTTAAAGGCATTGATATTACTCCGGAGAAACAAGAATGGAGTGTTAGTTCGAAAATTATTAGCGGGAAAGCTGATCTTTCCGAAAACAATATAGTAATTGGTTTAGCACTTGCGCTAAAACTTGGGATTCGTGTCGGAGATACAATTTCAGTAACATCTGCTTACAATATTGAAAGAACTATCACTACCCTTTCGCTTCCGCGAACTATGAATTTAGTTATCAGCGGATTATTCGAATCCAGTAACCGAGACTATGATGCCGGCTACGCATTTAGTTCTCTTAGAACAGCTCAGCAATTGTTAGGTGCAAATCAAAAAATTTCCGGAATAGAAATTAGGTTAAAAGACTTCCACGACTCTGAATCAATCAAAGCCGATCTTGCAGACTCTCTCGATAAAAAAATGTTTTCGGTTCTAAGCTGGTATGATTTGCACAAACAGCTTTATAACGTTATGTTAATTGAGAGGTGGGCTGCGTATATAATACTATGTTTAATAATTGCAGTAGCAACTTTTAACATATTTGCATCCTTAACAATGACAGTGATCGAAAAAAAGCGAGACATCGGAATTTTGAGATCGCTCGGAGTAACTCAAAAATCAATTCAAAAAATTTTCATGTTAAGCGGATTAATGATTGGAATAGCCGGCACAGTAACTGGACTAACTATTGGACTTTTAATTTGCTATTTGCAAGTGGAGTTTAAGTTCTATCCACTTGATCCGATGAAATACATCATCGACGCGCTACCGGTTCAAGTTAGATTTTCCGATATTCTTGCTATTAGTTCAATGGCGATATTGCTTGCATTTTTTGCTGCTTACTTTCCGGCGAAGCGTGCTGCTAAAACAGTTGTAATAGATTCCATAAAGTATGAGTAACTATGAGTGAGATAATTCTTTCTGCAAAAAATATTCACAAGTCATTTACAAAAACCAACAGCGAAAAGCTGGAAGTGTTGCAAAATATTTCGCTTGATATTGAGAAAGGCAAAATTAGTATGATTGTTGGCGCATCCGGCGCGGGTAAAAGCACACTACTTCATATTATCAGCGGATTAGATAAAGCCGATTCCGGCTCCGTAGAAATATCTTCAACAAATATTTTTACGCTTAACGATGATAAACTTTCCAATTTCAGAAATAAACATATTGGATTTGTTTTTCAGTTTAATCATTTACTTCCTGAGTTCGATGCACAAGAAAATGTTGCAATTCCGTTAATGATTGCTGGAGAAAACCTCAGCAAAGCGAAAGAAAGAGCAGCAGAATTGCTGGAATTAGTTGGACTAAAAGAAAGGCTTACTCACCGACCGGCTGAACTTTCCGGTGGCGAAGCTCAGCGGGTTGCAGTTGCGAGAGCACTTGCAAACAACCCGGATATTATTTTTGCTGATGAGCCAACTGGAAATTTGGATTCGCAAAACAGCGATATGCTTCATAAATTAATTTTCGAATTGCGGGATAAATTTTCTGCTACATTTTTAATTGTAACTCACAATCCCGAGTTAATTAAACTTGGCGATGTTGTATTTGAAATGAAAGACGGCAAAATATTCAAACAAGAACGAGGAGAATAATGAGTACTTCACGTAGAGATTTTCTAAAAACTTCACTTATGACCGGCGCTGCAATTGGTCTTTCAAACATTCCAACAATTGGAAATGATCTTACATCTCTCCAAGCGCCTTCAACAAAAAATAAAAATGTTGTTGGACTAGCTTGCGAACCGCTCAACAAAGTAAGAATTGGATTTATTGGCTTAGGTATGCGCGGTCCAGATGCAGTTGATCGTATGATGAAAATTGAAGGAGTTGAAATTAAAGCTTTGGGCGATTTGATGCCGGAAAGAGTTAAAGCAGTAAATGAGCTTGTTAAAAAAGCCGGAAGACCAGAAGCTCTT
>Ga0172380_10000612_pt1 | contig 66643 bp, 74 predicted proteins | sample Leawe162metaG_FD_119747 | JGI IMG/M metagenome (GOLD analysis project Ga0172380, IMG submission 119747) | Leachate microbial communities from a municipal landfill in Southern Ontario, Canada - Leachate well 162 metaG | ecosystem: Engineered > Solid waste > Landfill > Unclassified | place... | reverse complement strand
CAAGCACTCGACTCCAGTGGGAATAACAATACCGGAACACTGACGAATGGTCCGACGTGGCAACAAGCAAACAACTGTAAGACAGGAGGATGTTTGAGTTTTGATGGGGTGGATGATTATGTGAGCGTTACTGATTCGTCATCATTAAATTTTGGGACAGATCAATTTACTGTGTTGTTGTATGGAAAAGCTCAAACTAATCAGGGTACAGCTATGTTTATTAATAAAGGATCTCGTTTTGATGCCAATATAGCTGGATGGCTTATTGGTTTTGCTACATCTCCGTATGTTGTTGTTAGTAGTGATGTGGCAAGAAGAGAATATTCTATAAGTCCGTTTACTCCGAACGCGTGGATACAACTGGGTATTACTAGAGAGGTGGGTGGGAACACATATTTAATAGTAAATGGATCAAGAACATTAATTACGAGCACCGCATATAATGTTACAAATACGGGTTATAATTTATGGATTGGTAAAAGTAATTATTATAACAGTGTTCTAAATGGTCTTATTGACGATGTTCGTGTTTATAATCGTGCACTTTCTGCGTCAGAAATCCTAGTGTTATATAACGCAACAAAATAAGATATTCATAATAATGATCATTTTTTTGTTGAGTTTTTTACTGTTTCTCTGTACTATGTACCGCATGATATGCGGGTATGGTTTAGTGGCAGAATGAGACCTTCCCAAGGTTTAGACACGGGTTCGATTCCCGTTACCCGCTCATAATAAATTATAATTACCCTGCGTGATAATAATTTATTTATAAAATCCAATGCTAGGGAATCGAAGGGTATTCGAAAAAAGTGAACTGCTTCACTTTTTGAGAAACCCAGGCTTTAAAGGAGGAGCGAAGCATGTGCGTAAGCACGGCGAAGCGACGGGTGAAAAGGATTCCCGTTACCCGCTCATAATAAATTATCTATGAAATTTTTCACTCAACTAAAAAAATCAGAAGTAAAAGGAAAAACGATATTATTACGCGTTGATTTTGATGTACACGATGATGATATTAAATATTCACTACGCGTGAAACGTGCCATAGAAACAATTCGTTTTATTCGTACGCGTGGATCTCGGGTGGTTATATTAACTCACAGAGGAAGACCAGCATCCGAGAGAATAATTTCTAATTTCAAGTTTCTAATTTCAAATGAGGAGAATAAAAAATTTTCACTAAAACCGTTTGTAAAAATCATAGAAAAAGAACTAAAAGAAGGAGTTGTTTTTATTCCTGATATTGTGAACGGAAAAAATATTATTACCCAGTCAGACAAAAATATATTTTTGTGTGAAAATCTTCGTTTTTATAAAGGAGAACAGAAAAATAATAAAATCTTTGCAAAGAAATTGGCTCAACTAGGAGATATATATGTGAATGATGCATTTGCGAATTCGCACAGAGCACACGCATCTATGTGCGCTATTACGGCATCTATTCCTTCATATGTGGGTCCTGCGCTTGAAGCAGAATTAGTTGCTCTTAATCGTGTATTAAAAACTCCTCAGCGTCCCTTTGTGGCGCTTGTAGGAGGGGTAAAGGTGTCTGATAAAATTGGATTATTAAATTGGTTTGTCTCACACGCTGATACGATTCTTACGGGAGGAGGGGTGGCAAATACATTTCTTTTGTGGTGCGGATATAATATTGGATCGTCTGTTCATGATGCCGTTTCAACAGTTAAAAAATTTGTGTTACAGTCTAAGATCCAAGTTCCTCGGGATACAGAAATAAAAAACAACTCTATATTTGATATCGGCCCACGAACAGCGCGATGGTATGGTCAAGAAATATCTCGTGCGTATACGATTGTATGGAATGGTCCTCTGGGATTAACTGATGTTCCTCAGTTCCAAAAAGGATCTCGCGCTATATGGCGCGCTATAGAAAAAAGAGCAAAAAGCAACTCGCGAGTTGCTGTTATCATCGGCGGAGGAGAAACGGTTTCATTTATTTGTAAGGAATCAAAACAGATTCCTCAAAACGTATTTTTATCTACAGGAGGGGGAGCCCTTCTTACCTATATGAGTGGTAAAAAAATGCCCGCGTTAGAAACTTTGCGTTAATATATGAAAAGAAAAATTATTGTTTTGTATCATAATGATTGCTTGGATGGATTTTGTGCTTTTTGGGTCGCATGGAAAAAATTTGGTGCGAAAGCTTCTTATTATGCGATTCCTCCGCGTCAGTTTCCGCGTGACTTGCGTACGGTACGAGATACTGATATATACGTTCTTGATAACAGTTTATTAGTAAGTGATATAACTTTCTTACAGAAGAGGGGGTGTCGAGTTGTCATACTTGATCATCACATAAGTAGTGAAAACGATGTACATTTTGCTGATGAATATATGTTTGATGTAGCTCATTCTGGTGCTTTCTTAACATGGAAACATTTCTTTCCTCATATAAGAGTTCCTTGGTTAGTGCGCTATGTTGAAGATGGTGATTTATGGAATTTTAAAATTCCACACACGGATCGTGTTCGTAATATGCTTGTTTTGGGTGGATTTTATTTAAAAAAGTGGGACATATTTTCTCGTGCCTTAGAACAGCCACAACAGAGAAAAAAAATTATTGCACAAGGAGAGATTATAGAACGATATAGAAAAACACTCATTCAACAATCTATTCAAAACGCATATCCTATACGATTTGCTGGACGTATTGTATACGCGGTTAATGAAGCAACGGAAGCTATTCGTTCTGAGGTGGCTCATGCATTGTACAAAAAATATCCTCCCTTTTCTGTCGTTTGGTCTCAAGAAGGGGATGTATTTCATGTATCATTACGATCAAATGGTACCTATGATGTGTCAAAATTAGCTCAGAGGTATGGAGGGGGAGGACATGCGGCTGCCGCTGGTTTTCTAGTTCCTTCTTGTAAACCATTTCCATGGCGGAGGATGAAAGAATCAAAAAAAAGTGTATAATACATGTTATATATGTCTACGCAGACTCATTTTATTATCTATACTGATGGAGGATCTCGGGGAAATCCTGGTCCGAGTGCTATTGGTGTTTTTATTCCTGACCGCGATAAACGATATGGGGAATATATTGGAGAAGGAACCAATAATACCGCAGAATATCAAGCGATTGTTTTTGCTTTAAAAAAGGCAAAGAGTTTATTAGGATCTCATATTGCTCAACAGACTTGTATTGAAATACGTTCAGATAGTCAATTAGTGGTGAATCAATTATCAGGAATATTTAAATTAAAAGAACCAGAATTGTTTTCTTATTTTGTTTCTATTTGGAATCTAAAACAGGAATTTAAGGAAGTTTTGTTTATACATATTCCTCGAGAACAGAATGGTGTTGCGGATCGAATGGTAAACGAAGCCCTTGATGAACATCAAAAAAGATCTCTATTTTAATTATTATTCTATATGCATACACACCATTCTTTTGAAGGAAAATTTGAACATGACACGATGCATCAAAATGAATATCATATACAGTTGGATTCTGCTGTTCTTGAAAAATATCAGGCTGAGTTTGGAGAAATCTTTTCCATGCGTGCGCTCTCTTTATTAACAGAGGGAGATGAGCTGCTCATGCAAGACGTTGATACACTCATTACGCGGAGTCATATATATGCAGGAGAGGTACTTCTTCTCCAAGAATTAGCAGACGTTAAGGATGGATCTGTCGAGGGTATGCGAGGGTTATTAGATCGTCAGGAGGAAGCTCATACACAGTTTATAGATGCCCTTACGACGCTGTATACTCATGCGGTTGAAAAAGGAAAACAAATTCCATTTGAAATACAAGAGATTTCTCGTGTACGTTCAATACAAATTGCTCTTTTCATTGCGTATGAGGATGAAAATAGAACAATAATACACCCTCTTTCTAAAAGTGCATAATCTTTGTATATAAGGTTATTTGACACAATCTTTATTTTATTATATTTTAATATTGGCACGCAGGATAACAGCCCAACATCACTTTTTAACTTTATAATTTATTGAGTTTAAAAGTGGTGTTGGGAGGAAAGTCCGGACACTCAATCTCGTGCTATGCACGAGGTATGTGTAGTGGGTAATTCCCATCGAGTGTAAGCTTAGAGGTGCGAACAGAGACGTTGTATTACGAAAGCAATACAACATCCTCCGAAGCTTTATGTGGAGGAGGATGAGCTCTTATAGTAATATAAGAGGTGAAACGGCAAAATCCTTACATGAGTGCAAGACCGTATCCAGCTCCACCTTTAGAAAATAGAAATTTCTATACTCTAAAGGTGGGGTTGGATGAGTCGCTTGAGCCTGAGAGTAATTGATGGCCCAGATAAATTGTTATCGATCTATATTATATACCGATATAGTGAACAGAATCCGGCTTATATGCGTGCCGGTTTTGTTTTTTTGTACTTTGTGGTACGATATTTATATAATTTTTATTATTAATATAGTATGACATCGGTGATAAAAACCGCTGTTGATATTCTGAGATGAAATCTAGGAGAGATTATTTTTTTGAAAATTTTTGGCGGTATATCACCAATATCTGGACATTTGCCTCTATTCTTGTGGTATTATTGGATTTTTTTGGGAACGATCAGTATCATTATTTAGTGACTCCCTTTTCTGTTATTTACGGTTCTTTACTGAGTATTTTTGTGGGAACGAAGGAATTTAATAGGTGGTTTGAGCGAAATGATGGGGGGCGTCATCCGGGTGAATTATTTGTTGCAGTGTGGAGTGCTTTATTTATGGGACTTGCGATAGCTTCTTTCTGGATGGGAAGTGCTTTTACTATTTCTCCTGATGTCACCTCTATATATATTATGGTTCTCATGGTTTTTGCTATTACACAAAGCTCTAAACAGATACATCTCAAAAAGCGTAAAAGAAAATAATCTTATGTCTCGTTATCATATCTACCGGATGTTATTTTTGTTTGTCTATGTGTTGTGTGCCTGTACGGTTGTTTTAATGGTGAGTCCTTCTTATATTTTTTCAATTTGTCTTGTGCTTCTGGTGCCTTCCGTTGTTAATTTCATGTGGTTGCGCCATGCTCGTATGCGAGTATTTATTTTCTCTCTTATATCTGCGCTTATTTTTGCTCCTCCCGTTGAGCTTGCAGCTCGTTTAGCAAATGCATGGGATGTACAGTCGGTATTTCCTCGACTTTTTGGATTGGTTCCATTTGAGAATATGTTATTCGCGTTCCTGAACTTTTTTTGGGCCCTTTCATTCTATGAATATTTTATAGACAAAGATCATCAACAACGACACATATCAAAATATTTTAAGTTTCTTGTAGGGTTATATGTTGTTTTTGCAGGAGTGGTTTTTTCACTTTATTTTTATGATCCCACCACCGTTTCACTGCAGTATATGATTCTTGCAGTTATTGTTTTATTTATTCCTGCGGTGCTTATTTTTAGTCATCGTCCGCACCTTATTAAAAAAACACTTATTCCCACTTTATTTTTTGCGATTATATTTTTTATATATGAGGTCGTTTCTCTCGTTGTGGGAAGTTGGTGGTGGCCAGGAGAATATGTATTTCCCATTATGTTGTGTGGCCACGTATTTCCTATTGATGATGTTATTATTTGGTATTTTGTTTCAACTCCCGTGCTTATTGGAGGATATGAGTTTTTTGCAGATGATGATAGATAATAAAAATGTTCATACGGTTCTATGGACATTTTTTTATTTTGTGATATATTTATTATCTGGCCACAAGGCGTGGTCTGTTGTACTCTATAATTCTATTCATTTTTTAAAGTGGGAGTCAGTATATGAACAAAGGAAAAAATTGTACTCAGAAAGTTCTACAACTCAAGAAGAAAGCTCAACTTGAGTTTAAAGAGGGAATTATTGGTCCGCACACATGGGAGCTTCTATTCCTACAAGCGGAGATTTCTATTCCTGATAATTTTCTAAGCACCATTCCTTCTACAGAGAGTTTAAAAAACGTTAAACGCTCAAGTGAAGAGATGGTTCTCATTGGCTTGAACAAGGTGGGAAGTGTTCAGATTAATGGGCTTTTCTGGGAAAAATTAGGGGTATCCTTTAAAAATGATCTTACCTCCAATGATTTTGATTTTAATAAATTTCTTCAGGTAGGATTTTGTGTTGAAGAGGGCGTTTATATTGCAAAGCCGAGTGGCGTTTCACTCGGTAAAAAACCTTTAGAACAAAAACAGGATCTGGAAGAAGATTCATTTGTGCCTTTTATGGGATTACAGATAATCCCTGAAGCGGTTCATAAGAATCTTTTTGATAAATTTCTCAATCGTAATCACATGGTTCGATGTAATTCTGTCTATAAGAACACTGTTCTTGTGGGAGGGGGCGACCATGTTATACGTCTTGCTGATACAGGGATCCACCCCAGTAGAGTTTCCTTGGGTATGGCAAAACGAGTATATGTTTAGTTTAGAATTTTTGTTTTTATAAAAAGCCCGGTTTATCCGGGTTTTTATTTTTTTATTTTTCTTTTGAAATTTGCTCTGTTATGTATGTAGACCAACTTTCTGTTTCTTTCTTATTTGCCTCTAATTTTGCAAGTTCTTCTAAAATATGTTTGTTATTATCTTCAGCATATTTATTTTGTAAATAGGTATAGGTAATATCTATTTTAATAAGTGTTTCTTGCGCATCATCTAAGTAATCTTGCAATATCTCTTGCTTTGTTTTCATACGTATGAATTAGTAATAATGGTTTGTAGTGTATCGTATTGGAAGAAAGGACGCAAGACATATCTCCCCAGGATTTCTGCTTTATGATATACTATTCCTATATGTCACATACTAATCGAAAACGTGTTAATATTCCGTCGGTTCATTTAAATGTTTGTCCTATGTCTCAAAAAGACATGACAGATCTTGTACATCAGAAAGTTTCCGTTATTAATAAAGAGTTGTTAGAGGGATTGGAGTTTATTGGTTCATACCCTAAATCAGTTACTTTTTTTGGATCAGCTCGATTTAAAGAAGATAATCCCTATTATATACAAGCACGACGTATTGCATCTCTTTTGGCTCAGCGAGGATTTGCTGTGGTGAGTGGCGGGGGACCAGGTATTATGGAGGCGGCTAATAGGGGGGCATTTGATGTTGATGGGAGTTCTATTGGATTTAATATTGTATTACCAAAGGAGCAAGTTATGAATCCGTATGTTCAAGAACATGTTGATTTTCAATATTTCTTTACGCGCAAAGTTTCACTCACTTTTTCTGCTGAGGCGTACATTTATTTTCCGGGTGGGTTTGGTACGATGGATGAGTTTTTTGAGATTCTTACTCTCGTACAAACAAGAAAAATTCCTCAAGTACCCATGATTCTTGTGGGAACTGATTTTTGGACACCACTCAAACATTTTCTAGAAAATCTGATGTATAAAACACATCAGACCATCAATAAGGAAGATATGAATTTATTCACTATTACTGATGATGAAGATGAAATATTAGAGATCGTCAAAAAGGCCCCGATGAGAAAAGAATAATTTTTATAGCTTCTTGTCTATGTTGTATAAACGAATTATTAGACCTATTTTATTTTTATTTTCTCCTGATTGGTTACATCTTACCACCGTTCAATTTGGTTCGTGGTTGGGGGCCTGGGGTGTTTCACGAGGCTTACTCACCTTTCTTTTTTCATATACCCATCCGTCTTTAGAAACTCACGTATGTGGTATTTCGTTTAAAAATCCTATTGGACTTGCGGGGGGGTTTGATAAAGATGCTCAGCTCATTCAGACTATACCCTGTATAGGATTTGGATTTACTGAGGTTGGTTCTATTACTCGATACGCGTATGCGGGAAATCCACATCCGTGGAGTGTTCGTCTTAAAAAAGATGAATCTCTTATTGTAAATTATGGACTTAAGAATAAAGGGGCAACTGTGTTGACCCCCTATATTCAAAAACAACATCGCACCTGTCCTGTGGTGGTTAATATTGCAAAAACAAATGATGCAAAAATTAAAGGAGATGATTCTATTGCAGATTATATTGCTTCATTTCGGTTATTACAGCACGTTGCTGATTTGATTAATATTAATATCAGTTGTCCGAATTCGGGTGATGGTATTCTTTTTTGTGAAGACATGGGATTACTCAAAAAATTATTAGATGCTCTCCAGGCAGAGAAGTCGCAGAAACCTATTTTTTTAAAACTAAAACCTGATATTTCGAATGATATGGTTCGTGCTATTGTTGCTCTCGTAAAAAACTATTCGTGTGTAACTGGATTTATTGTCTCTAATCTTACTCGGAATAGGAATTTGTTATCCCATACTCAATTAGCTGATATTGAGCAGTATAAAGGGGGGATATCTGGAAAACCTATGCAAAAACTCTCCACCGAAATGATTCGAAGTATTTATGTTCTTACGGGTGGGGCGTATCCTATTATTGGTGTGGGGGGAATTTTTAGTGCCAAAGATGCTTATGAAAAGATTCGTGCGGGAGCATCGCTTGTTGAGTTAATGACGGGAATGATATTTGAAGGACCTTTCTTGATTAAGCGTATAAATAAAGGGTTAGTGAAACTTTTAAAAAAGGATGGATTTCATTCTGTTACCGAAGCGGTGGGAGCGGACCATGTGAGAAGTGTCTAATTTTTCTGCCTATCGGTAGACAGAAAACATCTAGTATCTAAATTTAAGAAATAAAATTTATTAGAAATTTGAAATTAAATAATTAAAATCCCCCTAGGGGGATTTTAATTATTTTTTGTGTCCTTTTTTACGAGCAAGACTATAGGTGCATATAAGTGTCTTATACCATGTATAAAAGACACCAGTGATAATAAATGCTATTTCAAAAGGAATGAGTATTTGATATAGCAATTCGGGACTCGCATACATAGAAACAAAAGAGAGGAGGAGCAATATAATACCTATACCAAAAAAGTATTTTCCTCCTAATTCATTTACTGTGTACCAAATATCTTTGTCTATAAAAACATATTTTGATATGCGAAATCCGTATACGATATTTACAGGAATCTTTCTATATATTAAGGGGAGTGAAATAATCGCAAATAATATACCGACGATGAAAAAAGTAAGTGTGGGTATGTAGTCCATATGTTATTTATTTTTTGTATATAATATAGCACTTATAATAAATGTAGTGAGAAACATGAGTGCTCCATAGAAACAGGGGGTGAGGAATGGATTGACGAGTCCTACTGCACATCCTGTGCTACAGGCTCGTCCGTTTATCCAATCAATAAATTCGATGGCGAAATTAGTCCATGCAAATAATGTACCGACCAGAAGAAGAATAAACTCTGCTTGTATAAGTTTTTTCATATACCTCTATTTTATCACTTTCTTTACATTAAGAAAGGGGATTGTATTTATCTAAAATAATGATAGATTTTATATATAATTTGGAGGGGTCGCATAGTGGTCTAGTGCGCTCGCTTGGAAAGCGAGTATATCGAAAGGTATCGGGAGTTCGAATCTCCCCCTCTCCGCCTTCGCTCGCCGAAGCGAGCTACGGCGGACACAGTCCGCAAAAAGAACTTTTAATTAGATGATCTAAAATCTATGAAAAAGTTAGAATTTAAAAAAGATAATTACAGAAGGGTTCGGGGAGGATCTTCAAAATTTTTGAACATATCTTGTTCGCAGTGTGGAACTTTTGTTGCCTTGTATCAAAAAGATGGCATCGGATCGTTAAAACGAATGTATCTCGATAGAATATCTGCTCCCGAGGAATTAACTCAATTAAGAAATTATCCACTTGAAAAAATATCCCCTTTGACCTGTACAAAATGCAAAGAGATTATGGGAATTCCTTTTTTATATGAAAAGGAAAAACGTCCTTCGTTTCGTATGATTCATGGATCGTTTAGTAAAAAAGTAGAAAAGATAAAAATATGAAAATTCTAAAGATCACAAAAGAAAATGCTCAATTTCAGATATTTCATGCATTGAAAACAAATAGAGAAAAAAGAAATAAAGAAGGGTTTATTTTTGAGGGAGTACGAAATGTCAATAACGCCATTGCCTATAAGTGGAAGATACAGGCGGTACTTTTTTCATCAGATGGGGGACTTTCTCCATGGGCGAAGCATATTATTGAACATGCAAAAGCTGAGGTGTGCTACGATCTTTCAAAAGAGCTTTTGGCAAAATTAAGCAATAAAGAAGAGACTTCAGAAATACTTATGGTAGCTAAAATACCCGAAGATGATTTACATAAAATAAAAATACATAATACTTTATTAGTTGTTGTTTTTGATAGACCTTCAAGTCCAGGAAATTTAGGAACTCTTATTCGATCGTGTGATGCGTTTGGAGTGGACGGCCTCATTATTACGGGGCATGCGGTTGATGTATACGATCCAGAAACAATTAGCGCAACGACGGGTTCATTATTCTTACTGCCCATTGTTCGTATTCCTTCTCAAACAGAAGTTGAAGTATGGATTAAGAATTTAAAAGAAAAATTTCCTCATTTACAAATTGTGGGTACTGATGAGCATGGAAGTCATACGGTGTATGCGCATGATTTCAATAAACCTACTATTTTACTTGTTGGCAATGAGAAACTAGGACTAAGCGTTGGATATAAAGCATTAGCTGATGAAATGGTTGCAATTCCCATACAAGGGTCCGCAAGTTCATTAAACGTTGCTGTTGCTACGTCAATTATCATCTCTGAAATTAAAAGACAAAGAAATATATAAAAAAGGAAAGAAATAGTAGTTTTGGATTGTATAAGAGGTAGATGGGCTGAAATATACGTCACTTTAGCTCTCTATCGTATAATATTAATTCAAAAAAATGTTATGAAAAAAAACATATTAGGATTTGGAGTGTTGGTGTTTATGGTTGGGATTATTGCAATTTCAACAGGTACTGCACTCGCGTATCAAGGAGATCCCACACGCGTTGGTCCAAATTATTCAGTAGAACGTCATACGGCAATGACCCAGGCGTTTGAGAATAAAGATTACACCGCGTGGAAAAATCTTATGCAAAATAAAGGAAGAGCAAGTCAGGTTATTACTCAAGCTAATTTTGCAAAATTTGTAGAAGCTCGTAATTTAGCGGTACAGGGTAAAACAGTGGAAGCTCAGAAAATTCGTCAAGAGCTTGGACTTGGCACACAAAATGGACTCGGGAGAATGGGTGGTACGGGAAGAGGTTTTAACCGTTAATAATTTATGTATCCTACTCAATTCAAATCAGTATATTTAGAATTGAGTAGGATACACGCATATTTTTTAAAGTATTGTATATGAGCGATAGTACGGTATTAACTGATGAAGAAATTGTAGAAAGAGTTCGCTCAGATGATCGAGAACTTTTTGCAGTTCTTATGGATCGCTATACTGACAAACTTTTGAGATATGCAAATCATCTTGTTCATGATGAGGGGGGCGCACAGCACATTGTACAAGATGCTTTTATAAATGCCTATATTCATTTGCATGGATTTGATGTTCAAAAGAAGTTTTCAAGTTGGCTGTATCGTATTGTTCATAATGAAGCGATGAATGTCGTTAAAAAATATAAGAAAGAGATACCTCTTATAGATGATTTTGATATGAAGGACGATTACAGTCTTGAAGAAGAATTTGAACAAAAAGAGATTCAGGCACAGGTGGAAACATGTCTCAGTGCTCTTCCTCTTCTTTATTCTGAACCCCTGAGTCTGTATTATTTAGATGATAAATCATATGAAGAAATTAGTACTATTTTAAGAATTCCCATGGGAACAGTTGCAACTCGTATACGTCGGGCGAAGAAAATAATAAAAAAAATATGTCAGAAGAATTAAAAAATATTTCCGCTGTGGTTATGGAGAAAATTTCGCATAATAAAATAAAAATGCGTTCAAAAATATATTTTGTTGTCGGATCCATAAGTACCTTTGTCGGACTTGTGGGATCGGTAGTTCTCTCTGTCTTCTTAGTTGGATTTATACGATTTTCTATACGCACCCATCGTCCTATGGGAGGATATAGATTTGATCGAATGATGGAACTTTTTCCTTGGTGGGCTCCCATACTTATTCTGGGAAGTTTTGTTTTGGGGATTTGGTTATTGCGTATGTACGATTTTTCTTTTAAGAAAAATTTTAAACTCATTGCGGGGGGATTTATTGTCGCGATTATTATAGGGGGATTTATAATTGATACCTTGGGATTAATGACTTTCCTTGCTCGTCGGGGTCCTATACGAGGACTTATGAAGCCCTATATACAACAGGATATGCCCCAAGATGAGTTTCGGCGGATGAGAAATTAAAGATATTCTTTTATAACCCCATTCGTGTATTCTTTCTTTGTGTGTTATTCTATCTGTATATGAATACTGAAGAACAAAAAATTTCACCTGAATCAAGTTGTCGTAAAAAATATTCTGGAAATACGTGTGCTACTCCGAGTTGTATATATGGCGTCGCGTTTATTGGTGCTGCTATTTATTTTGTGCAACAAGCAGATACGTTTTTTTGGGCGGGAGCTCTTGGTATTTTAAAGGCTTTGGTATGGCCCGCGATACTGGTATATCACGCGCTTGGATTTCTACAGATATAATATATATGTGGAAAGAGAAAGAAAATACCATCTATCGGGAATTCATATTTACTTCATTTCACGATGCTCTTGTTTTTGTAAATAAAATAGGAGTTCTTGCGGAAGAAATACAACATCATCCCGATATATTATTGTATGATTACAAACACGTTCGTGTTACTCTCACTACGCATGACGCAGAAATGGTAACAGATAAAGATAGAGCGCTTGCTCAAAAAATAGACGAAATTATTTAATCTTTTTCTACGAGTTCTCCTAGGTTTAATTCGTGGGTAATTTTTATTTCTTTTACAAATTCAGGGAAGTGACTTACGAGAATCATAGCTCCTTCATATGCATTTAAGGCTTCTGCAATAATGGGGAGATGACGGAAGTTTATATGATTCGTGGGTTCATCGAGTATTAATAGTCCTGGGTGTTCGAGGGCTATTTTAGCAAATGCCACAAGTCCTTTTTGTCCTTCAGATAGAGACCCTATTTTTGTCTTTAATATTTCACTATCCAATAGAAATCCCGCGGCGTATGAGCGAAGCTCTTCTTCACCACCTACTTTCATTGCTTTCCGGAGCGCTTCGTATGTTGTTTCTTCAAAATCAAGTGCGGAAAAATCTTGACGATAATATCCAATATGAACTCCTTTCGCAACTGTTTCTCCCTGTGCATGCCCAGTGGCGAGTGTTTGGAGAAGTGTTGTTTTTCCTATTCCATTGGGTCCCGTAAGTAAGAGGCGTTCTTTCTTGCGTAGTTCTATATGTACTTTCTTAGTAACGGGAATTTGTTCATACGGATGCATAATAGAAACCGATGAAAGAGATAGAAGAACGCCTCCGGTGTGTTCTTGACAAGGGATGGAGAATTTTCTAATTGTTTTATCTTCTCGGCGTACTTCCACGGTGTCTTCTTCTAGTTCTTCAATTTTTTCTCTCATTTTACGCGCCACATCACGCAAATGTCCTCCTTTTTGCCCAAAGAAGTTTGCTTTTTCTTTTCGATGTTCAATGTCTTTTTCTAGGCGCGCATTTTTCATACGTTCACGTTCTCGGCGTGCTTGGATATCTGCGACTACCTTAAAATAGTTTCCGGTGTATTGTTCTATAATGTGTGAAAATGCTTCCAAATAAAACACGCCGTGTGTGAATGCATTTAAGAAATCTGCGTCATGAGAAATAACAATACAGGTTTTAGAATATTCAACGAGAAACTTTTTCAGATGCGCAATACCTGCTTTATCGAGGTTATTTGTGGGCTCATCTAATAATAAAATATCTGGATTTTGAATAAGTGCTTGTGCAAGGAGGAGTCGTGCCTGTTGCCCTCCTGAAAATGTATTGAGTATTTTATCGTGCGATGTAGAAAGGTGGACCACATCTAATACCGTGTCTATTTGTGGATCTATATCATATATTTTTTTAGGGAATACACTCTCAAAAAATTCTTTTACGGTCCAATTCATTTGTTCGCGAGGAATGACTTGTCGCGATGTCGCGATGGTAATTCCGGGGATGGTGGTAATACTACCTGATTCTGGTTTGAGTGTGCCAGTAATGAGTTTAAATATAGTACTTTTTCCTGCGCCATTTTGTCCCATGAGGGTCATTTTGCTTCCTCGGCGTATAGAAAAACTCGCTTCTCGTAAAATAGGTTTCTTATGTCCAAATTCAAAGGTTACTTCATTAAATCGAAGAATTGTTTCGTCTTGTGCCATGTCGCCTTATACTGCCTTATATTCCGTTATTTCGCAAGGGCTTATAATTAGTTTATAGTATATAGCTGTTATGGTTTCATGTGGTGTGTATGCTATACTATACAGAACGGTCATTTTATTATTAATAGAATAAGAACATATATTTTATGGAAGAAATAAAAAAAGGAGGATGTCCTGAGGGATGTGTCTGTTTTATGTGTCAACAAAGACCTATGGGAAAAAGTGGGTGTTGTGGAAATTATATCTTAGTTCGTATTATTTTAACTTTGTTGATTTTTGCATTTGTTTTTTTTGCGGGGGTTTGGTTTGGTAAAATGTCATTTTTGTTTAGACAAGGAGGACATGATGATCAGTATGGATATGGCCGTTTCATGCAAAATCGTTCCAGTATTTATTCTGAAGATGGGCGTTGTGGGGGAATGGATCGTTTTGTAGTTCCTACGCAGGAATCAACTTTAAATACCACCTCTTCATCTGGTGAATAGGGGTATATACTTTTTATAAAAATCACCTTGATGTGTATCAGGGTGATTTTTTTCTTATTTCCCTGGTGTGAGAAATAATTTTTGATATCGTTGTATGCTCAGCGCTCCTACACCGAGGGCAATTATACCGAGAATACTGAGCGAAGATAATAAACTAAATTGACTTGTCATAAATCCAAACCACGCAAGGGCAAAAATAGAGACGGTGTTTGTGGTTGATGATCTTACTGAAAGTACGGTCGCTCGTATTTCTTCTGTGTCAATGTGTTTATTAATAAAATCTCCTAAGAAGGGACTCATAAATCCGCGTACTAAATTTTGAAATAATATGAGATATGCGAGTGGCCAAAAAGGAAATAATCCCATAAGTAGAATAGGTATTGCGATACAGGCAGTCATCCATAGAATAGAATTCCGTTCTGTAGTGAAGTTTGCCATTTGATGTGCATAGCGGCTTGATACCCACGCAACAATATTGATGAGAAAAAATATAAATCCATAATATGCAATGTGAATACCAACTCTTTCGAAATATGGGTTATAGGTAAAAAACCATATTTTTGATGTTCCCGCGATGAATGCAGAAAATCCGATAATCCATCGTATGTATTTATTTCTGAGCGCACATAATACTCCTGCCTTGAGAATACGTATTTGCTCTGAGGCGCTATATTTCTTTGTTTGAGTCGACTCTTTGAATCGAAAAGAAATAATAAGAGGTATTCCCATAGGAATAATAGAGAAGATGAGAGGGAGTCTTGGGTGTATGGTTACCAACGCGCTCACTATCAGTGCGCAGCATGCCATGAGTAAGAATCGTGATCCCACCGCACGTCCTTCCACTTTTTTGAATTGTGTGTGATGTCCTCCATTTTTAAGGCTACTATATAGAAGTGAGACGTCCGCTCCTGATTGAAATGAATATCCAATTGCCCAGGCTATGTTTGCTGTCCATGCAAGGAGGGGAGATGACATACAGGCAAATAAACATATGCTTATAAATAATAGCATGCGTCCGAAAATGAGCATTGTTCTTTTTCCGATAATATCTGCGAGTGTTCCTGAGGGAATATCTAACAAGACACAAATAATAACAACTGCGGATTCCATAAAATAGATATCCGAAAGCGTCATGTGCCCTAATTTTTGTAGCGAGATGATAAGAACGGGTCCCCAGAATAGTGGTTCATTAAATAAAACATACCACTTATAGAGAGACACATTACGATTCATATCTTTCTGATTCATTTCTTTTCTCCTTATGTTTGTTATGAAATTGTAAAGAACGAATACTGAACAAAAAATCTCGACTTTTATTCAGTCGAGATTTTCTTAATTTGAAAAAAATAGATTCTAAAAATTATGCGTATCACGACTAAATATAAGCGTTTGTGTTCCATAAGTGGTAACGGCGAAAAGACCGCATACTTGTGGTTTTTGAATATTGCTCATATTTACGTGATGATGATGTCTGTGCATATTTTTCTTATATATACTATAACGAACCATGTCAAGATTTGTTTCACCTCTTTACAAATAAAAAACAAAAACGTCATAGAGACGTGTTTGTGTGTGTTTCTTATCTCGAGTTGGAACTGCTGGTAGTTATTTGGTTATATAGAAACTTATGTTTATAACAAGCTTTTAAGAAAATTTTCAATAAGATCTTTTATTTGATCTTTTATTTGACGTGTGAATTCAAGAGATTGATTTTTGGGGTCTACAACATTCCATATAACAACTTTTTGGTTATTTCTAAGATTGTCGGGGATTAAATCTCGTTCATCTACTGTTAGAATAATCTTTTCTGCGTCATTAATCATTTCTTGAGTAACTTGTTTGCGGATATTTTTAGAAATATCCAATCCTTCTTCTTTCATGACTATGTTTAGATTGTCTATAATCGAACCCAATTCTTCAATTGGTTGTTCTGCCCCGCTTAATTTAATACCCGCAGAGATTACTTCGTGTCTATTATCAGTCATTTTTCTGAATAAAGCTTCAGCCATTTGGCTCCTTCCTACATTTCCTCTGCAAAGGAATAGAATTTTCATAAATTTATTTTACTTTTTTGAATAAATTTTTTTCTGCTCACCATCGTGGATGATGTTGACAACTCTATTACAGAAGCATCACTTCTTGGTAAACATATTCATATTCCGATTAATCCATCAGATTATGGCTAGTTTACTATTCACCATAATGGATGTGTGTATGTGCTTAAAAAAGCAAAGACACATCTCTTAGATTAACATCATTATTTTATCATACTTATCTTTATTCACCATAATACAAAAACAAATCTATGTCTTACTACGATCAAATCATTGATACACCATTGCGAGCAGCACGTATTGCAAAACAACTCAGCCAACTCCAGGTTGCAGCTCATCTACATCTAAAAAATAATACGATGATTTCTCGATGGGAGAAACAACACGCCTATCCTTGTTTAGAGCATGCATTACGACTCTCTTCATTATATGAAGTTCCAGCAGAAATATTGTTCTCCTATATTCTAAGGGTTCCTGATAATACTTCGGCTACTATTGAATAAAATTTAATTGCCTAGACATCTAAGTTGTCGTATAATATATAATATTATTATATTGTTATATAATCGATATCAAAAGAGACTAATTTTTTATTGATAATACACGAACATCTCTTTGTGTTTCAAAAATTATGAAAATAAGAGAAATTAAAATTCACGGAATTAAATCTCATGTAGATACGACAATAACTACGCCAGACTATACGGTTTTTGTTGGGGAGAATAATTCTGGTAAGAGTAATATATTATTTGCTTTCTTATGGTTTTTTGGGAAAGAAAAAATTTCATCAAAGGATCTAAATAGCTCTGTTAAAGATGATCCGTATGTTGAGGTTGAATTCGAGGTAAAAGAAGATGAGGAATTCAGTCATCCTGCTGAATATCTTGTTGACAAAAAATTTAGAGTAAGGGCTACAATAAGTAAAAGTAAGGTGCTTGAAAAAGCTGTAGCGTGCGAGTATTTCGGCTATACAGGAAATACTGAAGATACAATAAAAGACACTAAATTACTCGGTTGGAAGACAGTGGCCAAACCTAGTTTTGGTGATGTTATTTACATACCTTCAGTTAGGCCGCTTAGTGAGGAATTAAAATTTACCGCCAATTCATCACTGAATCAACTTGTAACAAAAAATATAATCACAAGAATAAAAATTGAGGACGAGAAAAATCAATACTACAGCAAAGTGATAGATTCTATTACAGGCCTTTCGATTTTTATTAGTGAAGGAGAAGGTAGCGCTATTCAAAAACTTAAAACCGATATATCCAATAAGATGTTGGATTACGGTAAGGTCAAAATAGGTTTTGATCTGGTTCCTCCTGATGCAGACGATCTAATAAAATCTTGTTTTCGTCCACATACAAGTATAGATGGAACCGATGATAAATTACCCTTGAGTTCACAAGGTGATGGATTTCAACGCTCTATGATGTTTTCATTGATATCTAATCTTGCTGAACTTAATAAGGAAGATCAAAAATCTTCAAAAAAGACAGCAAAAAATGATTGCACTTTTTATATAATTGAAGAACCTGAACTATTCCTACATCCTAATCATCAAACTTATTTTAGAAACAAATTGGAAGAAATTTCTGTGACAGCAGATTCTCAGGTGATCATAACATCACACTCACCATATTTTCTCAACAACGTCGAAGATTTCTCTCAAATAAAAAGAGTTTATGCGGACGATACTATTTCTAAGGTTGCGATTGTTACCGAGAAAGATGTTGAAGATATCTGCCTAGAGAATGGAAAGTTAATGGCTTTGGCAAAGAATGAGTGTCGAAACCCAAAATTATCTAAAGACGATTTGGAAATTGAATCTGGAACAATCTCAAAAACAGACCATCTTAGATATCTCCTTTGGATTGATCCAACTAGAGCTAATGCCTTTCTTTCTCAGAAAGTCATCCTCGTTGAGGGTCCTACAGAAAAAGCCTTTTTCTCTTTTCTCTTCAATAACCCTAAGGGGACTTTTTATAATGAGAGTCACACGGCTAAAATCACTATTGTTGATACTGTTGGTAAATATCATTTTTATAAATTTGCGAAGTTACTTGCAAAATTCGGTATTAAGGTTTGGTGTATTCATGATGGAGATAACGATGCTTGTTCAAATGGTATTTCACACAAATACTTAAACGAGATAATCGAGAAAATGAAGACTGATGGAACGATTATAGATTTTCTTAGGTTAGATCCAGACCTAGAACAAAGCATTGGTGTCGCAAAAGGAGTAAATGCAGATATTGAGATGTACGTTAACCTTGAACAAAATACAAATAAATGTACAGAGTCAGTAAACTATTTGAAAATAGTAGAGTTTGTAAAGAAAATTATCGAAGCATAAGTTAAGCGATCCCACTGAGGATCATAGAAATAAGCAGAATACTAAATTGTTTAGTAACATTGATGTGGACAATGTTGGAAACCAAATCTCAGTAAACCTATCTGATGGGAAGGACATTCATGGTCTTGATCTAAATCCCACACAAGTTAATTTACTACAATAAGTTTTTCTAAAAAAGAGATGTTGTTTTAATCCTTCTTGTATATTTATCGGTTACTATACCAAGCACCAATCTTACCAATAATCAAAATAAAAACACCCAAAATTGTTAATCCTAGCCATTCGCTGACTCTAGCAATACTACAAAGGAATAAAGAAAAAATAATAACGATCCATGCGAAGAGGATAACTCTCTTCCATCTTTTACTTGTCAATTCTATTTCGACTGGATTTTCCTTCTCTGTTGAAACGAAAACTCTCTCTTTTTGTATGGGATTTCCACAGTGAGGACATGATGAAGCATTTTCTGAGATTTCACTATTACACTCAGAACATTTAATAAGTGACATATGTTTATTTTATTAATAAGATCATTTTACAATAAAAATCATTTTGGGAAAATACCATTCCTAATGATTTCCTTCGCGAGTTTTTTAAAATGCTCATATTCCCTTTGATAGACTGCAATTATTTCATCTAGATTCATTTCCCATATCTCTTTATCTAATTGTTTGGAAATGGATATGTATTCTCTTGTCTTTCCCTTATTAATTCTATATTTATTTTGTCGAGCAATTATCTGAACACACTCAGTCAACCTTTTTGAAATATCTTTTATAGTAGAATTTTTATAATTCTTTGAGGCAATGTTCAGCTTTATTGAATCTCCCTGGTATTGTATTCCGATATTATATTTATTCAACTTGGTCAATTCGTGAAATGAATACATGATTTGCAATAGTGCAGTACCATGTGTTTCGTCAATTTCCGGTTTATCTTTATCTAATACCATGCTATCAGCAATAACACCTAGAAAACTTCTTTGTAATATTGTCTCAAGCTGATTTTGTGCGATATATTTCTGTTTGTCAGAGCAGCGTTCTAAGTTTTCTAATTTTTGTGCCTTTGTTTTCCATCCATCTTCAAATACGTTTGCGTATTGAGAATGGTTGGAGATAAAGTCTTCAACACAAACAACTAATCGTTCTACAGTGTGTATGTATTCATTCAATACAAATTCATCAAATGAAGAAGGTTTTTTTCTTTTATAATTCTTTAGGTTAGAAAATATTTGTTGATATGTAATGTTAACCCATGATTCATTCACCGCTTTGGTTTTTTCTTGTACAAGAGTTAGATATGCGAAATATCTGTTAGTGTTTTGAAAGAAGGATGATGAATCGCTTTGGATAGTGGCTAGATACTTACTCAACTGATTGTCATGTTCACTGGATTTAATTTTATTTTCAATTACATACACATCTGAATCTGCTCGAATTATTATGTCAATATTTTTATATTCCGATAGACATTGGAAAGTTGAATATATTTTTGCCTTTGGATTGATGATTTGCAACAACTGTGATTTTTCAATAGGTGTAAGTGGTGAGTCTGAAAATAACCAACACATCATTTGAGAGTGAATTCTTTCGATTGAAGCGATGCCAAGTATTTCAAATAAATTTTGTTTCATAATAACCTACTCACATATCAAGTTCATTACTTATAATTTACTCAGATTATAAATATATTCAATGGAAAATATAAACGGAGAGTGTATAACTCTCCGCGAAATTCTAATTCAATATAGCAACAGCACTTGTAAAAGCTTTTTTCTTAAGTGCATCTCCCGATCCATACCACATAGATTTTAATCTCGTGGAATTATCCTTAAACGAGTTACTATTGGGACGCTGTTTTCTGCATTATAATTATTTCCAGAAGAAGGAACTGGTTTAGTAACTTCCAGTAATCCGGCAATAACTCCAATATTTCCAATTACGATCCTTGCTGTATAGCTTCCTATAGCAATTTCATTTTTGGAGAATGTATAACTTCCAGAATTAGTGATTCTGATAAGATAATCTCTTCCATTTGTATTTTGTTTATCAAGTTGAATATATCCAGAAGCACCACTAGGAATATCATTAGTTGACCACCATATCGTCTGAGGTTCTCCTGATTGCCACTTTTTACCATTTTTTAAATCGTTACAAATTATTATGGGTTGTTCTGTATGTTTAGATGAGTGTATAAATGTCGTAGGCCATTCTCCAATTATATCGCTTTTACCACTCATAACAATTTTAGCTACATACGTTCCAGTTGGTAACGGAAATCCACTCTCAGGATTATCTGGATTCCATAATAAGGAACCAGTATTTGGGATATTATCGATTATATATATAGCTGAACTATTTCCAGTATTTGTCAGCTCAATGTATCCAATGGAATTTGAGGGATATTTATTGGGGCTCCAATTGAAAGTAAATTTGACGTTTTCTTTGGCTGTTTTTTCTTGTGATAAAGGAATTTCTTGCTTGCTCTTCGTTACATCTTGTTTTTCTGATAATCTAGCCATCTGAATTGCATTATTTGCCATCTGAATTGCTTGTTGTCGCATCGTATCAGAAATATTTGTATTATTTGAAACCATGCTAAGTAGCGCCATAGCAAGTTGAAGAATATTTAATAAACCGGTATCCATATTTTTATTTAATTACATAAATTATCACACTATCCAACTTGATAGTCAAATAACTATTAAAAACGGAGAGTTCATAACTCTCCGCGAAATTCTAATTCAACATTGCAACAGCACTCGTAAAAGCTTTTTTCTTAAGTGCATCTCCCGATCCATACCACATAGATTTTAATCGTGTTGAATTATTCTTAGTGGATAGTCGAAAGTGATCTACATATTCAGTCACCGCATTATACGCGCCCCATAATGTTCCTCTTGTTAATTCTGCCCCAACTCCTACTTCACTCAGTTCAATGATTTTTTCATGAATATCTTTCACACGAGTTTTCTGCATGGTAAAAATTGGTTCAGGAAATATTTCATTGAGGTATTGAGAGAACATAGTAGCATTGATCATCTTCTGACTCATACCAACATAGTATTGTCCCAAGATTTCAAAGAGTTTATTACTCAATCCCAAAATCTCATGCGCTTGTTTCAATTTCTCTTCAGCTTGTGTGGTGTGCCGAATATGCACTTCTTGTTCCGTTCCGTGTAACGCAACCGATAATGTATTTTCACACACAACACGAATCGGCGTGAGCTTTACGGTTACTGCACCTGAGCCATCGTGTGTATTAGTGAGTAATAAAAACGGTTCGACAATATCATGCTTATTTACTTTGATATACTCAGGTAATTTAGCGAGTATCCAAATCCGTTCTCCTTTTCCCAACGCTCCGGCTGTATGATAAATTGCACTTCCTTCACCAACCAAAGAATCAAACGTCGTGAATGCATCTTTATTTTGTATTGGCGTGTATCGCGAACCAACAACTCCTAGTACTTGCATCGTGTCTGTTCTCACTGTTGCAAAATGATCTGGTACCGGCACGTTATGCAACGCAATACGCAACGGCATTTTCTCAACTTGAAAATTCAGATGCGCTGAGGTGATTGCTTCGTGTGCGGTAGCTGGTGTATCGAGTTTTGTTCCTAGATTATGCCAGGGAGTTTCTCCTACATACATCATTGAGGCAACTCCATTTACGATATTAATATTATGACTCATGATTTATTCTCCTTATCAATTTTGTTAAATGAATGCCCTGTGTAAAACAGGGCATGTGTTTAGTGAAGCTATTTATGCTGCGTAGAGAGATTCTGCTTTGGGAACAGATGATTTGTTTTTCATTAAGGGACATATATCTGCATACTCACATTCTTTGCACATGAAGCTTTGTCTCGGAACAAAGATATTTGCTTTGATTCCTTTCAACACTTCGTGTGCGGTATGCAGAAATCCCAGATGATCATTGTGATCACGCTTCGTTTCTATAACAACCATTTTGGGTTTCTTCCCTTTCACAAAATCCACAACCCGGATTCCTTTGGGTGCTTTGCGATAGAGGAGTTGATATGCATAACTGTAAGCTGTTAATTGAAGACGCGCATCAATATCACTTGAGCTTAATGTGGTAGCTGATGTTTTGTATTCCACAATAGTTCCATCTTCCTCTATCAGATCGAAGTAACCTTCGAGTGCAATCTCTAAATCAGGTCCACCAATGGGGGATCGCAAGGGAACGGTAAAAGGTATTTCACACCCTTTTACATTTGGATGTTGTTCTTGAAAAAAGATGGTGAGCATTTCTCTTCCCAGATTTAACAGATTCATTTCTTTCTCACCTTCTTTGAAATGAATCGTTGCTTCGACACATTGGCTATACCAATCTGCATCGAATATCTGGTAGAGTTTTTCAAGAGTTATGGACTTCCCTTGCATCCGCTGTGAGTGAAACCATTCCAGTGTAGAATGAAGCGCACTGCCAAATACCAACGCCGATGGACGAAATGGTTTTGGCAACAGATCGATGTACTGATATCGATACTTCAATCCACATTGGAGATAGAGATTAATTTGACTTGCCGATAAATGATTAATCATGCGCACTCTCCCGTTCTTCTTCGAGTAAGCGTTCAATCATTTTACTTGCGTCAAATTTGGAAACTTCTTTGATCGTTTTTACGCCAAAGAGTTCTTTGAACTTTTCTACAACCTGATCTCCCGCAAGCTGATAGTTTGTGGCGATAAGCCGGAAGAGCAGCCGCTTCTGTGGATCAGTGACTGCTTCTCCGTTGGATCTGCCATTGCCCCTTCCTTCGGGCTTTGACGAATGTTGGATATGCGATTCATCTTTTGAACCAAGAGATATCGCAATGTCTGTGAGCACTGCTCTAAAAAGCAGAATGCCATTTGGGGTATACACTTCAATTGATTTTGCTTGTTGCATCTATGCCTCCTTTTTTAATTGTGATGAGCTATGTTCATCTTCATGCAAAAATCAGATCGGCATAAGAGGGGAAACTATGCTGATATAAACAAAACTACACTGCTTAACTCACCGATATTGTTTCTCTATGATCGATGCATATGGAACACACACAACACGAAGCACAATCAATCACACCCATTGCCTTAACTAATTGGCGAGATATCAGGAAGAAGTTTGGCATCAAAGAAAAGAATCGACGCGGTCATATGTATATCGTGGGAAAAACCGGAACAGGTAAATCAAGTTTACTCGCTCAAATGGCAATTGCAGATATCAATCAAGGTAATGGTCTAGCAATCATTGATCCGCATGGAGATTTAGCAGAAACGTTGTTATCACATATACCCAAAGAAAGAATCAATGATGTAATTTATTTTAATCCAAGTGATAGTGAATATCCGATTGCGTTTAATCCACTCGCTCATGTTTCTCTTGGCTCTCATTATCTCGTGGTGTCTGGATTGATTTCTGTTTTCAAAAAAATATATTCAGAATTTTGGGGCCCACGACTTGAACATATTTTACGTTATTCTTTTTATACTTTATTAGAATATCCACACGGAACGTTACTCGATGTTCCCACACTCTTAACCAATGCTGAGTTTAGAAAGCATGTGTTATCATTTTGCACACAAGATCAAATACGCACCTTTTGGACAAATGAATTTGATAAATATTCACCTCACTTTCGTGCTGAAGCAATAGCGCCGATACTCAATAAGATGAGTCAGTTTCTCACCAATCTTCCCTTACGAAATATTGTAGGACAGGTAAAAAATAGTTTCCGATTTCGGGAGATTATGGATCAGGGAAAAATTCTCATTGTGAATTTATCAAAAGGAAAAGTTGGTGAAGATACTAGCTCACTCTTAGGATCGATGATAACGACGATGATATTTTTAGCAGCGATGAGTCGAGCGAATGTTTCAGAAGATCAGAGAAAACCGTTTTATTTTTATGTTGATGAGTTTCATAATTTTATGACACTCTCCTTTGCAAATATTCTTTCCGAAGCACGAAAGTATGGACTCAATTTAGTCTTAGCACATCAATATGTAAAACAACTTCCCGATCAAATACGAGATGCGGTATTTGGAAATGTAGGCACAATGATTTCTTTTCGAGTTGGGGTTGATGATGCACACTTCTTAGAGAAAGAATTTGAACCTACGTTTAACATCAATGATCTAATCAATCTTCCTAATTACAACATTTGTATCAAGCTCATGATTGATGGAATTACATCTGTCCCCTTTAGTGGAGTTACACTTCCGTTGCCCCATATTCTCAATTCGTGTAAAGATGAAATTGTTGATCATTCTCGAATGCAATATGCGAAACACCTAAAACAGATTGAGACAGAAATTCAAACAAAAAATATTCACACCGCTAAAAGCGATTCTCACCAAAGAAAACTTTTCTGCTAATCGTGAGAAATCGAGCGAGACTTTGAGAGTGCATTTATCCACTTTTACTGATTTTCAAAAAGGTGTATACTGATACCAAGTTGTCATTATGAATACTAAACGCACCGGCTTTTGTTTTAAGCCTTCTCCTTTGAAGAAAGCATTTACACTTATTGAGCTTCTTATCGTCATTGGTATCTTAGCTATTTTAACTGCCGCAGTAGTCATTGTTCTCAATCCTACCGAACTTCTCAGACAAGGAAGAGATTCTACTCGTATGACCGATGTGGCATCTATGCATAAAACTATACAGTTATTACTCACCCAAAATCCTCAGGTTTCTTTAGGTACTGCTTCAACGGTGTATGTTTCATTGCCTGATACCTCTGCTACCTGTGCAAGTTGGGGACTTCCCGCACTCCCTTCGGGATATGGATATAAATGTGTTCCTACTGCATCATCCACTCTCACCAATGGGACTGGGTGGATTCCCATAGACTTCACTGCTTCGGGAATTCAAAATCTTTCCAAACTTCCTATTGATCCGACCAACTCCTCATCCACGGGATTATATTATACGTATGTTCCCAATCCCTCAGCTCAAACCTATGAAGTAACTGCTGTTGCAGAATCAGTTAAATACATACCGAGAGCACAAGCGGATGGAGGTACTAGTGCTACTGCCTTTGAAGCTGGTACTGATCTTACGTTAGCACAAGGTGTCTTTCCCTCTGGTTGGGCTAAAGTTCCTGGTAATACAACCTTTGGTACCTCAGATTTCTATGTCATGCAATACGAAGCCAAGTGTGTTTCTGGTAATACGCCTCTAACTACACCCAACACGGGATATAACACCTACGCAAATAATACGACTCCCTGTGTTTCTCCGCTTACCCCTGCCTCTACGTCTGCTGGCTATCCGATTGCAAACATTTCTCAAACTACAGCCGCAACATATTGCGCATCTATTGGCGCACATCTCATTACCAATGCAGAATGGCAAACTATCGCTTGGAACATACAACAACAACCCATCAACTGGTATGGCGGAGTTGTGGGTACCAATTACCTAGGAAGAGGCAACTCAAACTCATCTGCTGCTCAGGATGGTTCTTCTCAATACGGCACCGGTTATACCGATTTCACCCATCTCCGCACTCACACGCTTTCTAATGGCAGTGTGTTATGGGACATAGCAGGAAATGTGTGGGAGTGGACGAATGACACTATTACAGGAACGAATCAACCTACGGGTTCCACTCCTGGTTTTAACTGGAGAGAATTTACTGCTATTACCACATGGGGAACTATGACTCAACAAACTGCTGGTCCCTATAATAGCGCATGGAGTGCTACTCAAGGAATCGGTCGTATCTATTCTGATGGATCAAGCAATGCCACTGTGTACGGCTTCCTTCGTGGTGGGGGTTGGGGCGATGGCACGCACGCTGGTGTAGAGACACTCCTTCTGTACGGTGCCCCTGGCAGTACGGGCAACGCCGTTGGGTTCCGGTGCGCTCGGTAGTCATCATTTCGCATAGCGAAATGAACCGTAGCAATCTAGCTATCTAAAAATCTATCCCCGCATTTTTTACGATCATCATATGATTGAAGATTTATTGTTGTTTCAAAAAGCGTATGCATACTTTGTGTGGGTATTTCCGCTCGTCGGCAAGTTTCCTAAAAACCAGCGATTTGTATTAGGACAACATATTGAATCGGAATGCCTCGCGTTATTACAAACCATGATGCGATTTCAAATATCAAAAACAAAAAAAGAATGCATCGCATCTATCAGCTTACATTTTGATACGTTGCAATTATATATGCGCCTCGCAAAAGATTTACGTTTTATTTCTATACGACAGTATGGTGTAAGTGCGGAAAAACTAAATGAACTTGGACGTATCTGGCAAGGACTTACCAAACGATTTTTATAATATGCTTCTGATCGTATGAATTATCTATTATCAGAAGCAGGATAATGCCGCATTTAAAACCGGAATGAAGGCGGGCTTCCTTCGTGGTGGGAATTGGAACAATGACACGAACGCTGGTGTAGAGACACTCAATCTGAACAATACCCCAGGCAATACGAACAACAACATTGGATTCCGGTGCGCTCGGTATACATCATTATTTTTATAAGTGGCCCGAATATATATTCTACGGAATATACAACTGTGTCATGATGACTACTGGCTTTGTTCTGTCCCGCAAGGGAATATATGCGCATATACTTATCGCAACATGTTTGCTATAAGATTTCCTCGTATAGAATTCTCTGTACGAGGAAAGCCATGCGCCCGTGGATATCTATGATATGTATCAATCGCTTTGTTCCTTTTCTGAACTCTATTATGCGTATTGTCGTGCGCGAAAATTGCGACGACAGAAACGCTGTGTAGTGAGATTTGAACAATGTCTTGAATATAATTTGGGATACTTATTACATGCGCTTTCTACCAAAACATATTATCACGGCACGTATCGAGAATTTATCGTGTGTGATTCTAAGAAACGATTAATTCGTGCCGCTCCCTTTAGTGATCGTATTGTGCATCATGTGGTGTGTGCACATATTGAACCTCTCTTTGAAAAGCGATTCATTTATGATTCGTATGTGTGTAGAAAACAAAAAGGAACACACCGTGCTATTCGACGATTGAAAAAATTTATGTATGGGGTGAGTCATGGATATACGCGCAGGGCGTATTTTCTTAAACTAGATATTTCTAAATATTTTCAAAGTATTGATCATGAAATTTTATATGCACTGTTAATTCGCGTAATTGATGATGTGGATATACGCAATCTTCTGAGACTCATTATTGATAGTAGTTATGATTCAAACAAAGGGGGAAGAAAAAAGGGTATACCTATTGGCAATCTGACCAGTCAATTATTTGCTAATATCTACCTCAATGAACTTGATCACTATGCGAAAGAACGATTGTATTGTCGGTACTATATCCGCTATATGGATGATATTGTAATTTGCTCTGAGGACAAACAAAGATTACATGATATACGCGATGCCATGCAGACATTTTTAACAGAACGCTTACTTTTAACGATACATCCCCATAAAGTATTTATATCACCTATCACGACGGGTGTTCCCTTTTTGGGATATATACTCTTTCCTCATTATATCCGATTACGCACCTCGACGATCAAACGATGCAAACGGCGTATTAAGAAATATGTAATACAACTACTAAAGAAAAAAATTACTGCTCAGAAAATACAAACATCACGTGCTTCATGGTATGGATATGCAAAGCATGCACATGCATGGCATATTAGTAGAAACATCTGGGAAAAATATTCACACGTTTTTGCTGACTTAGACAAATAATCACTTCTTATTTATTTTTTTATCTCTCGTAAGCTTTAGATAGTTCTTTGATAACAGAATAAGGGACCATCATTATGTATAGTCCAAAAATTTCGGAGGAGTTGATTACCAAACTCTATCCAATCGCAAAACAAAAACGCATACCGATGACACGACTGGTGAATCAATTGCTACATAAAACTATTTCAGAAATGGAGAATAAAATTCCATCTGATTACTCTCTCCATGAGATTAATCTTGTTTCCTCTTCTCATTATAAAGAAAAAGCAAATTCATCTTTTAAGCGTGTCGGCAATGCGTAAAGAAAAAGGGGGATGCTAAACATCTCCTTTTTTGTTTTACAAAAAAATAATAACTTGATTATGTAACGAGATTTTTTGTTGCAATGAATTATGAGGAAATGAAATGGGTGAAAATAAATCAATAGGTATTTGGATTCGTGTTTCAACTGAAGATCAGGTTAAAGGAGAAAGCCCCGAACACCATGAGAGACGCGCTCGTTATTATGCAGAATCAAAAGAGTGGGATATAAAAGAAGTATATAAGCTTGAAGCCGTTAGTGGTAAGTCAGTCATGGAACATCCCGAAACCCAACGGATGCTTTCAGATATCAAGTCAGGAAAAATTACAGGAATTATATTTTCTAAACTTGCTCGCTTAGCAAGAAACACAAAAGAACTTTTAGAATTTGCAGAGATATTTAGAAAGTACAATGCCGATCTTATTTCTCTACAAGAATCGATTGATACCTCAACTCCGGCGGGAAGATTATTTTATACGATGATTGCGGCGATGGCTCAGTGGGAACGGGAAGAAATTGCTGAACGAGTTGCTGCATCAGTTCCAGTTCGAGCAAAAATGGGAAAGCCGTTAGGAGGCCAAGCACCCTTTGGATATCAGTGGCTTGATAAAAAATTAATTCCCGATCTTAAAGAAGCTCCGATCAGAAAACTGCTCTATGAATTATTCATTGAACATCAACGTAAAAAAACTGTTGCCCGTATTCTGAATGAATCAGGGTATCGAACACGCAATGGTTCTAAGTTCAGTGATACGACCGTAACTCGTTTACTGCAAGACCCAAGTGCAAAAGGAGTAAGGCGTGCAAACTATACCAAGAGCTTAGGAGAAAATAAAAAATGGGAATTAAAGCCCCCCTCAGATTGGGTATTTATAGAAATAGAACCAATCGTTTCTGAGGATATATGGAATCAATGCAACGCGATTTTAGATGAGCAACAAAAAAGTAATCATAAGCCAGCTAAAAAAGCAGTCCATCTATTTACCGGGTTTGTATTTTGTGAATGTGATACGAAGATGTATGTTCCATCCAACTCACCCAAATACACTTGTCAGAAATGTCATAACAAAATTGGAACGTCTGATCTGGAATCAATTTTCCATGAACAACTAAAAAGTTTTTTACTTTCTCCAACTGAGATGGTGCAGTACCTCAACACCGCCGATCAATCTATTAGAGAGAAAGAAGAACTACTCTCCACCCTGCTTAAAAAACAATCCAAGATAAAATCTGATATGGACAAATTGGTACAACTCCATATGGCAGGGGAGTTACCCAAAGATGGATTTGGTACCTACTACAAACCGCTTGATGAGCAGTACTCTCAAATGGAGAATCAGATTCCGGAGTTACAAGCTGAAATAGACTTTCTCAAGATTCAGTTTCTTTCTAGTGATGAAATACTTCGCGAAGCGAAGGATCTATATAATCGGTGGGAAACATTTAATTCTGATGAAAAACGTAAGATTATTGAGACTATTACAGAAAGAATCAATATTGGACAAAATGAGGTTTCTATACAGCTTCAGTATGCTTCCGCTGGGGAGAAATTGATGACAGAAAGGCAACACAACTTCATACCTGCGTTGCCAATCTGCAAGTTGGTACTAACAGCTCAAAAACCATCAAATATTCCTAAAAATCCACAATCCTTAGGGGAACATATAAGAAAACGGAGACTAGAGCAAAATCTATTTCAGAAGGATGTTGCCTGTATTATAGGTGTCGAAGAAACCAGTATCTATAACTGGGAAAAGAATCTGAGTAATCCTACGGTTAAGTACATACCCAAAATCATAGAGTTTTTAGGATATACTCCAGAAGTTTTTCCTAATAAGACACTGGGTGAAAAACTGATCTCTTATAGAAAGATTCGTGGCTTAAGCCAGAAAGAAATGGCATTGAAATTAGGAGTGGATCCATCAACTTTGGGTCGAATAGAAAAGAATTCTACGAAGTATTTAAGAGTTAAGAAGGATCAAGTGTTTTTCTGGCGAAAGACTCTACGTGATTTATCTAACAAGCCACAATCAAGTTCTACAAAAACTGATGATATTTAATCGGTTATACTGTTCATCATGGTATAACCGATTAGTAAAATGAATTAAATTAATTGTGAAGAACGTTTGTTTTATTTTTTTCTTTTAGAAAAATGTTTTAAAAATTTCGAGAACATTTTTTTATTAGATTTTTTACTACTATTCTTCTCAGCCATTGTATCATCCCATGATTTAGCCCATTCAACTGTATTATTCTTAATCCAGTAGTGGGACTTACAGGCAAATTGCCAATTACCAATTGAGGGATATAACGAAATAGATTCTCCATCAAAAATTAATCTCCAATCATCAGGGGATAGAGGAGTAACTACTTCGGTATGGCATCCACAGCAACATTTATGAATCGCCACACAATTAGGAATTGAAACATACAGTTTACCCTCTTCAATTTGGTCTGGAATATATTCCACAAACTCATACGACAAAGTCTTCATTGAATAATTCTCCTGTGTTTATCGCATAGTTACTATTGCATTCCTTTCCTAAATCTTGATAGTAAGAAAATATCTTTTTCCATTTGATGACTGCCAACGCCGCATTTAATGAATTCAAATCCGCTATTTGAATATTGCTTGCATAAGCGTTTTCAGATTCATCCGAAAAAGAAATTCTTTTTTCAAGATGATCTGTTTTAGAGAGTAGCCCTGTGGTGACTCGCACAATGCCTACCAGTTCATTATCTGCAAGCTGTAAACCCATTCCCACATCAACAAAAGGAATTTTGTTGTTCATGCAAAATTCAATCAATTCCTTTTTTATCTGACTACCATCGATTGCAAGAAATACAAAATGACTGTCAAGTAATTGATTGATGTTTTCACTGCTGATAAATTCTGCATGGGGAATGATTCCCTTGTGCATCCTTGAGTATACCTCAGCAAAATAATCTACTTTCTTTTTTCGCTCTCGAAGTTTTTCGAGTGATGGTGCACCAGGAGAACGGAATGCATTATGTTGTAGAAATTCATCACCGTCAAACAGATGTATTTCTTTAACAGGAGTTTTTGCAACCAAATCTAAAATATACGATCCGGTTCCTCCTAAACCGACAATAACGATTTTTTGTGATTCCAGTTTTTCTTGTAGCGCATTAATCTTTGCTCTACTCGAATTTGTGTCTGAGTAATGAAATACAGATTCCTCATCTTCAGTAAGATGAACCTCATATTTTTTTACTTCAACATCAGGATTAAGTGATTTTGCGTGGTTCGAAATAATTTCGAAGTAGCGTTTTATTTTTTCATAATAGTTTGGATACCCATTCGCCGGTTTATTCGAGAACGAATAATTCACGACAATTTTGTTCCCGAGATTCTGATCTCCGTTTTGATGCTGAATCGCAAGGATGGGCGAACCATCCTTTTGACATGGGTATTCTCCAATAAAATAGATTACGTGTGTTTGAGGGTTATTGGTTACTTCGCCCGCAAGATCAAGTGTTGACACGAGGGTTCCACTTTTAATTTGTTTTGAGGAAGTAACATAGGGGACATTGTGCACTAATAGATAGCCATGTTTGACCTCTAATTCAAAACCTTCATCCCACAATTGTTTAAGGTCGGGACTAAGACTTATTACTTGGGGTAGCATTGAATATCATTCCTTCTTTTAGTTTAACAATATCGCCTTGTGACATTGAGCCCTTAGGATTTTGTTTGGGACCCTTACTGTAATTAATGGTATAAATAATATTTGGATCAGGATTTGGGTTTCCAGAGGCAAGAAAAACAATTTGATCATACGAAATTGTTTTACCCTGAACGGTTTTCATTCTCCCATTCACAGAAATAGTAAATTCCTTATGCTCTTCTTCATGCTCTAGCTGCTCAACTTTTTCTTCGAGCTCTTCTGCTCTATCTTCAAGTTTATCAGCTTCCTTTTCCAGTTGATGTGCTTTTTTCTCAAGCTGCTCTGCCTTCTCTTCAAGTTTGTGTGCTTCTTCATGAAGTTTTTCAGCATCATTCTCAAATTGGTCTGCTACCTCTTCGAGCTTCTCAGCTTTTTGTTCAAGCTCATCAATTTCTTTTTTCAAATGATCAGGATGAGTTTTCTGTTCATTTTGATTTTTGTTTACTTCATTTGAATCGTTCATCGGATTTCTCCTTTCTTTTATGATTATTAAGTGAATTACCTATAAGCTATTTTTGCTTAACTGCTATGTAAAAAATTTTCCAATACCTCTTAAGCAAATTATACTTAAGAGTAGGGCAAAAAAAATCAAAAGAGAGATTCATACACAAATTCCTTTCCTGTCGATGTTGTTTCGTCTTTCCTGTCTACGATTCTCATATCAAATAAGTTTTTCAATCTTACCGAAGCAGCCGGAACACTGATGTTAAATTTCTTAGAAACATCGTTAGAGGTTAGTTCTTTTTTTATCATTATATACTCTAATGTTTCTTTTAATGATGCTTCAATTCCTTCTGAAAACAGTTCCCAAGTTCCATCTGCTTTACGAAACATCATATAAAATTTTTCTCCAGCTGGACGCTTTTTTGTAAAGACTAATTCGACGTTGTATAAAACAACATCATTCAGATTGGAAAGATAAATTGCTTTTTTACTTACCTTACCAGCGTCCATGCTTTTTAATTCAGTCACAAGAAACTCATCAATAAAAGAACCATCTGCCGTCTCAATTCCTGAAAAATCTAATTCGCACACTGTCTCGTTTTCTTTATATAATCGCTTTACAAATTCAGGTCTCATTTTTTGTGCGGGCTCTCTCCAAATTAAAGTGTTTGGAGTTTTCCATCCCGCTTTTTGGGCTACCTGATAAATCTCTATTTTGTTTTGTCTTTTTAACATACCCTTAAGCATCTTCTACTTAAAGGTAGGTATTCTAGAAATGATTGTCAAGTTTAAATATCTCCATAAAACCAAATTGTTGCATGGGTACCCTGAAAGTAGTGTTCTTCTTCGATGAATGTTATGTCACAAGATCCTTGGGGTTTGTACATAATGCCACTACCAGAAAGAACCAATAAGGCAGTATCGTTTGCGTTCCATTCGTGAAGAGATCGGACAACACTATGTAGTCCCGCTCCACTTCGAGTACCTTCTTCACTAAAAGCATATCTTAAAAAATCAGAATCACCATCAAGATTTTTAGGAAGCTTCCTATTACGAGTCTTTATTTGTTTTTGAAGACTTCTTCTTATTCCAATACCTGTATCAATGATAGAAAGACTAGTGAAAATTTTTCCTTTAGCTTGACTCTCCCATCTCTGTATCAATAAGTATCCATTTGAATTACTATGATCGGGAATATTGGCAGTAATCTCAGATAATATAGTAAAGAAGATGTTTGCGTTTTTATGATTTGTAGAAAAGAAATCAAGAATATGTTTATATCTGTTCTGTAGGTCATCAATGATTAGTGCTACTTTTTTAGCACTCTTATTTGGATCTTTTTCTACCTCAATAATTCCATGCACCTTTTTAGCTTCATTATCTCGTTCCCACAATTTTACATCAGTATAATCACCAATAATGGTACAATATTTTTTTGTGTACTTAAAAAAATCTACCCTTTCCATGTATTGGTATATTGTTTTATCTGAAGAAATATTTATTAGCTTAACTTTTTTTTGAGTGATCTCAAATGTAGATTTAATAAATGCTAACAGACCAAGCAAACAGAAAGGTATAATAAACGTGACGTTTTCAAAATCAATAATTACCTGCTTACCTTTTTTGATAGATTTGGATTCTAGAGAACGATAAAACGCCAACCATCTCAATTCATTTCTAGTGCTGTCGCCGATGTCGATTATAATTTCTTTCAAGATGCTGTCCCAATATTTTTTATTTTCTTGTGAATTTCTTTTAACAGTTCTGTTTCTGATTTTCCAAGTAATTCGGCATCTCTATACTGAAGATATCTCTGAACTTCCTTTCCCCATCTTCCCCCTTGCCGATTAAGAGGGGGTTCACTTGCATGAATTAATATTGCTTCTATATGATTGAGCACGGAGAGCGTTTTTGGGAAAAGACGAGCTATATCACTTGATAATTTATGCTGCTTTGTAACCCAGTTTAAACCAAACCATGAAAATTGATTCCATCTACCAGCAAGATCATCACGTGAATGATTTTTTAAACGAGCGAAAAGTTTTGCATTTCCATTTCCTGCTTGACCTATATAAACAATCTTATAATCAGCATAGAGCACATAAATTCCAACCTGATTTCTGAAATCAACTGTGTCAGATCTTTTTGCTCCAGCAAGTATTCCTAATAGTCTACCTGTAGCTCTTTGTTTTCCCCAAAAGACATCATCTTTTTTCCAGAATAATCCATAGTTCTTAATCAATATTTGATTTCTTTTTATTTTTTTAATTTTTGCCATCTTCAATCACCATATTAATCCTGATTACTTTGTATTGTTTAGTCTATAATAAATACATAATTACTGATGCAAAGCCACACAATAATATATTTTATTTTTCTCCCTTCAATCTTCTCAGCGCATTAACGACAACTCCACTTACTACTTCCTGTTTCTCTTTTTTTTGAGCTTCGGAAATAGTTTTGTATTCCACCTTTACTCTGTATCCTTTCACGATATTTTCACTTTGCTGTTTGACCTTACCTATAGTTTCATTCTCAAAGAACAAAACCAATTCATCAGGCAAAAAGAAAAATACCTTTTCACATAATACTGATTCTAACTTTTCAACTATCAATTTCCTTATTGAATCAAGACGCTTCTTTTCTGGTGAGCAGAATAATACTTTCTGGTACCCTGATTGAAAACACTTTTCAATATTTTTTATCTCGTGATCATCATTTGTGGTTACAGAAATTTCACATGCGATTTTTTCATCATCTCGCTCAAGTCCAACATCAACACGTCCAAGTTTGTCAATTGTCTGTTCTTCAACAACAGCTTTATATCCTCTCTGTTCCGCTAATCGTTTTATTAATGTTTGTAAATATCTATGATAGGTGATGCTCTTTTGATCTTCGCTCTGAGTTCGAATTGTATCATTACTCCGTTTCGGGATTTCAATAGGTTCTTTTTTAGGGACATCTTTCTTTATCGATGTCTGCGGTATGGAATATATTTGTGGTTCCTGTTTTGTTCGTTCAATTACAGCAGGAACTCCACCATATTTTTTTCTGGAAAGATCGATGATTGCTTGCTTAGTTCTGTGCGCTTCTTCGGTATTTTTCAAGCTTGGTAAAAATGTTTTTAGATTAAAATCATAATCAGATCGCTCAACACGAACGATTGCCTCACCAATGCTCAGATTTTGTAAATCGTTTGAATCAAAATGTGCAAATCCACTTTCTAATTTCTGCGCATCAAAATCACCGACACGAAAACAAATGCGCGTTCCTGCGTTTGATATAATGGAATTAGCAAGCCCGGTATCCGTTTCCGATAACTGATGTAAATCTTGATGCGCAAGGATTAGTCCCATATGATATTTTCTTGCACCGGATAACATCGCTTTCATGGATGGCGTAATAAAGTTTTGAAACTCATCTATGTATAAATAAAAGGGTGTGCGTTCATGGCTATTTTGTAATTGCCGTTGCATAACGACTTGGTGTAGTTTTGATACGAGCAATGATCCTAACAGATAGGCGTTCTCATCACCAATAATTCCTTGAGCAAGTTTTACTAAAAGTATTTTTTTATGATCAACAATTTCTTTAAGATCAATTCCTTTCGTTTGAGAGACAATATTTCTTATCAGCTTAGGGCGCAAGAAAAAATCAAGTCGTGTGAGGATTGAGCTTAATGCCGATCCGCGTAAGAGGGGATATTCTTTTTCCCAAAAGTAGATGACATGATCATCCGAAACATCACGCAAAAATTCCTCACGAAAATCTTTCTCGATTAGGAATCTTCGTAAATCCATCAATGAACCAATACGTGAGTTTTCCAGAAATGCTGAAATAGCATTCCCTAAAACCACACTCATTTGATCACCCCAACTGGTAGAAAATCTTTTGAATATCTCAACCAGATCAGATGATAATACATTTTTTTCAACTTCAGTTTTTGCTTCGAGAATGTTAAATCCAATCGGATGCATTTCGTCACTAGGATCAAATACAATCACATCTTCAAAACGCTCTTCTGGTATCTGCTCAAGAATCGATTCTATTAAATCTCCATGAGGATCTAATACCGTTATGCCAAGTCCACGTTCTATATCTTGTGTGATGAGTGATCGTAACAGAGTCGATTTTCCGGTGCCGGTAGCTCCAATAATATGGATGTGTCGCAATCGTTGCTCATGACTCAGTGATACTTCATGTGACGTTCCACTATGAATATTTTCACCAAGTATATAGTCATGTCCAGCTAAGGTATTAGGTGCGAGAATACTTTTTTGATTTTGCCCTCGAAGTTTTTTAGAAACTATAGATGCAGATGGAAAATGAGCGAGTGATATCAACTCTTCACTATTGAGAATCATCCCACTTCGTCTCGTTCGCCGTAAGATAACATCTTCATAGTGCGCAATAGGATTATAATCCTGATTTGTGAGAGGAATTAACTCATTGCTTTGCGGCAGTGTATATGAACTCAAACAACTTGATACAGCTTTAACAATTTCCCATGAACGATGTTGATTTATTCCTTTTCCTAATACTCTCATGTTAACTGCAAAGAGAGGGGACTTACATTTTTCATGAGCAAGTTTTACCATTTCCGGGGCATCGGCAAAAAAAGAATCTCCTGAACTGGTCATAACTGATCGCATGATACTTGAAGACCATGGAGCTTCTACTGGAGTAAAAAGTATTTGTAAGAGCGCAGTTTCTCCTTCTTGTAGATTATCTAATACTCCAATTATTCCGGTGAGAGGATCGGGGTCAAAAGAATCATACACACGAATTGGTCTCATAAATTCTTCAGACAATCCATAATCGATTACCGCAACATCATCATTTTCATCTGGGAAAAATGTATCATAAAATGAATTCTCAGATACTGAGAGTGTGTATTCAGGAAAGTATGCTTTGAGTTGTTGAGAAAGATGTATTGTGTCATGTGCACAACAAGCAAACTGGATGGTTATGGATTCATACGATCCTACTATTTCGAAACTGATCAAAGATGTATGAAGAGTAATGCCAAGAATACACTGCTCAAGATATTCTGCATCCATCTTATAGTCGTGCGGTAATACAATTTTTATTTCCTGAATATCATCACTGCGGGTGAATGGTTGTGGTAAAATTTCTTTTCGATATTCAATTGTTTGATTCTTATGAGCATCTTGAGATTCACTTGGAAGTAATACACGTTTTAATGTATCGGCAAATGAACTGAGAAGTGTTGGTTTTCGTCCATCATCAATCTGCACGACTTTCTCTGCGCTGTGATAATAGAACGGAATAAACGGTGGTTCAGGATCAACGGGAAAGCTCCATAAATCCCAACCTCTTCCCCGTTGTTCCCATTCGTAAAATTGCTTTGTTAATTCTTCAATCAATTCATACTGCATTCAGAAACTCTCACGATTTCTTTAACACATCTTGCATGATTGGTTTTCGTTCCATCTCGGAGAGAGAACGAAGTCCGCTTGCTTGTGTTGTTTGATCTAATACTTCTAAGACGGCAAGATGAATTGATTCTTGAAACATCTGCGTCGTATCGAGTTGATAATATGTTTCCGGTTTGAATGAACGCACCATTAAAGGTCCAATGAACGGAATCATATAGACGAGCGCCATTAGTGCGGATGGTTTTTGTCCTAGCCACCATGATATAAAAAATCCAGTTCCAAATGGTGCGGCACAAATATCAAAGATATATGATTTCCATTTTACTCGGAGATATTCTCTTTTCGCTGAGAATAATCCTCCTTCTCTATAATCAATGCGTGAGAGTTTGATATCTGGTATCTGACGCTTTTTAATTGCTTCTTCAGTTGCTTGGTAAAACTTCATGGAAGATTCTTGTAAGCCCTCACTGAGATGTGACCAGTGAGCAAACGGAATACTATCTTTTGCTGCCATGCTTTCCTCATTATTTGTTAATGATATATACCTAACCTGATATTAATTTCTCCAAAAATCTTTTTGAAAAGTTGATTCCAATTTATTTTGAATACTATCAGGCAACGAAGCAAAAAAATTAATTCCCGTTCGTTTCTCAACAGAATCAACCGGGACAGCAAATGATAATAGATCTTTCTTTGATTGTGCATGAGGGAGAATAAATCCAATTGCACCTTTACTATGTTCACGATACACAAGTATTACTTTATAAAAATATTTTGGAACAGAAACCTTATTACTGCCAATTGATGGCAGTCCTTTTTCAAGTATGGGACCCGTTGCAACATAAATGGTATCTAATGCGATTGCATATTTCCGTATCATTCCTTCGAGTCGTTTCCAAATACCCGCATTAAACGCATGTGATTGGGGACTCATATTACTCATGAGAAACGATTCTAATTCCGCTTGCTTTGACCAGCGCATATCATCGCATGGTGCTAGATGCCCTTTATCATACTTAGTATTTTTATAATCTGACGGAGTGGCTGATCCAGTCTTTACTATTGGGTCGATGCGGAATTTATTCGTGCGCGGATATTTCTTATTAGTCATTGATTTAGTATATCGATACGCAACCCAATCAGATTGTTCATGCGCTTCGTTATACCGTAACGTGAATGCAAAATGTTTTACAATCTGATCATGACTGTATATTTCGGGAAGTTCATAGTGAAGTGTGTCGAGCGTATGCTGTTGTGCAATGTATTGCAGTGGTGTCATCACCAAAAGGAATGTTACACAAGACCAGGCATAAATTTTAATTCGCATACGCCCCCGTTAAGTTTCTTCTTTTCTTACTAGAGCCAATAGATTCTAACAAAAACCAGAACAATACATGCATATCTTAAATATATGTATTTACCAATAAATTATCCAAAGCGTCATTGCACGAAATACAATTCAGAATATGTTTTAGTAATTCATAATAAGTATTTCTTTCGCTCGTGGTTTTGTAGCAATCGCTTCTACCAATTTACTTTTAGATCCATACTTAGGAATGCATTTTTGCACAATACGATTTCCACGATATAGCTTTTTGATTTTGGGATGATCATAATAACTGAGAAGAAATTTTCCTTTGATATTGTGGAGCGTAGTTGCTAATCGTATATGATCTTCATTTCCGAAATAGACCTCTTCTTTCTGATAATATTTTTCTTTCCCGAAGTATGGAGGATCAAGATAAAAGAGTGTGTCTTTGGAATCATATTTTTGAATTACTTTTTCAAAATCAAGACATTCGATTTGCACACGCTTCAATCGAATATTGATTAACTCAAGTCGTTTCAACAGAGGCAACCATTTTCCAGAAAACACATGACTGGGAGATACACGATATGTCCATGAATGACCATCTCCGGAGAATGATTGTGTTTGTAGAATTGAGTAATGAATTGCTCGTTCAATATCACTTAGTGTTTTATCATCTTGTAATTTTGCTTTCGCTTCTTGAAATAACTCTCTGCTGTGTAACGACCAATTCGCTCGATGATTAAATTCAGGAAAACGATCTCGAATGACTCGAAACAGATTAACAATATTTTTATTGAGATCATTATATGTTTCAATGCGACTAGGTTCTTTTTTATAGAGCACCCACCCTCCTCCTCCAAATACTTCACAATAGGATAAGTTTTTATAGTTCTCTGGGAAATGAGAAATCACCCAATCCGCCAAATATGATTTACCACCAAAGTAGGGGATCATAGTTATGCTGATTGATTTACAATCAATAATCCTAAAGCGACTGCATCAAACATATTTCGATGGAATGTTTCCTTCCATTTTCTATCAGAGGTTAAATAGGGTTTGAGTTCGGGATAGAGTGAGACGACTACTTTTGCAACTTCGTCTTTACTTGCAGAACCATTTCCACAAATTTGTTTTCGAACTGTATTTGCGGCAAAAGATTTTACGATCAATCCTTTTCTTTTTCCGACGGATTGTATTTCATCGGCGAATACATTGAGCAGAGCAGAGTTTCTGTTATTTGAGAAAAATGTTTTTTCGACAACCAACACATCAGGTTTATAATCAGTAATTAATCGAAGAATAAGCTTCTTCCCTTCTTGTAATGTTTCTTCTGGAGATTTGAGATGCTTGATAATTTTTACTCCATGATAGATAAGATTTTTCCCTTCAAAAAACGCAACCCCTAAATGTTTTGTCCCCGGATCAATTGAGAGAACTTTTTGTAATGATTGCTTTTTCATAGTAATTATTTTTTAAGAATTGGTGATGACTCTTTTATTCGAATCAAGTGCTTGATTGCATACGATTCCTAATGCAATTGCTTCAAACATTCTCGTGAGATATCTGTTTTTATTTTTCTGTTCTCGTTCATAATCGTGATAGATGACTGGATAGATTCTCAGCACTTCATCGATTAATAATTTTTTATTTGTTTTACCAATAAGGAGTGATCGTTCTATGGTCGAGATCGGATATTCTATGATAGAAAGATGTTCATTTCGGGCAACTGACTTTATCGATTCACTGAGTTTATTAAGCGTTGGAGAACTTCGTGATGGATGTAATTTTTTGATTGCGAACGCGTCAATGTTGAATCGTTGTAAATAATCTGTTGTAATATCTATGAGATATGTGATTTTTTCTTTTACTGATTTTCCACTTAAGGATTTTACAAACCAATCTTGTAGGTCTGATCCTTTCATGATTGCGACTCCGATATATCGCGTCCCTAATACCATCGAGAAAATATTATGTGTGTGATTGAGCATAATAACGAATGAGATATATAAATAATGCGTGCCGACTTTTCTTAATTTTATGGAGCGGGGTTAGTTTTACTTCTGCTAGTATCTTTCTTAAAAATGCTTCAGGATAGGTATGTACCAACTGTTGATATATTTTTATGTGTTCATGACTATTGAGCGTATTTGCTATTTCGTTTGCTAGGGTGTTCTCTTTTGTCACACTAACAACTATGTTGTTATTTATTTCTTGTTTGTTAGTCTTGTTAGTGTCAACTTTTGATACTGGTTGGTTGCACCCATGCAACACCTGTGTATCACCAGTGAAACGCTCAGTGAGCAAAAGATAATAACGATGATGAATTTTATTTTTCTTTTCGATAGTTATGAGTTTATGATCAGCAAGTTTTTGTATTCCTCGATTGACTGTTGCTCGTGAACACCCTAAATGATCAGCAATATATTTTTGTGATGGATAACAGCTTTGGTTTTCATCTGCCATACTTGCAAGAAAGGCATAGATTACAAATGCAGAAAATCCAATTGTAGAGGCATGTTTCCAAATAATAGATTTATCAATCCAAAACCACTCTCCTGATTTTATTGATCGTAGATCGTGCATTGAGGAGTTGTTTCGATTAACGCCGAATCGTCAATTGCTTTTTGTGTGAATATTCTTGTTCTTGCTTATTCACATCAATTCTTAATTGACGAAGCAGATCGATGAATAATGAATCGACCATAACACGGTAGAGAATGGATATTTTAAAAACATTCACCAGATTGGGAATGCACTCTCCTTTCTCCCATCGTGAAATTTTGCTCGAACTTTTTATTCCTAAAATCCGCGCAACATCTTTTTGTTTATATCCGTTAGCTTTACGGTATTTGCGTAAGAGGTTGGGAATTTTTTTACATATGTCATATTCCATAATGTAATTTTATAGTGCCTGTATCGCAAAAAAAGGAATGAGAATTTGCTTGAAAGAGCAACTCATGTGGTGAAAATCAATTGCGATACATTTTTGTTAATATCTTATTCAAATATTTGTTACTTTTAATGTGAATCGAAAATTAATCCAAGGAAATTCAGAGAGTTTTTTAACATAATATTTTAACGCATTTACTGCGTTGTTCTTCTTCGAAAACTGGCAAGTTAAACGTGCACAAGAACAAGCAAGTAAGGTGCGTCCGAGATGGACGCGCTTTCTTACGTCTTTGTGCACAGGCATGCCAGTGCCTCGAAGAAGGATGTAATGAAAGTTGCGTCCTTTTTTTGTTTTAAAAATTATGTGTGAAAGAAAATAACGAACGCTATACGTCTGCAAATAGCGATGCCAGATGTGTGGCCCATCTTTGATTATGCATTGCTCAATACAAAGGAGTCTTTATGAAACGATTAGTGTTAGCTTCCGCTCTCATGAGCGTCTTGTTGTGTTCTTGTTTTACTGTTGGTTCGGCAACGCTCCCTTCCGCAACTGAGGGATATACACCGAAAAAAACATATGAGAAATCATTTGATGAGGTATGGAAATCAGTTCAGGATGTGTTGCTTGCTGAACGTATAACCATAGCCACTCAGGATAAAGCGAATAAAAAAATCCAAACAGATTATATTCAGGGATCTACACAGGTTGGTTTGGTTGGTGGTGCACTCACAACTCGATACAAATACAACATCATATTTGATGCATCCAACAAAAACACTACCTCAATAACCATACTTGCAACACTTGAATCATCATCCAAGTCAATCGAGTGGCACGATATATCGAAAGATAATAGTGAGAAGGTTCAGAATCTAGAAAACTATCTCTATGAAAAAATTGAGAATCATAAATAGTAATAAACGTAACTGCGTGTGGGTGTGGCTAACACACCTACATGGTTTTCACCTAGTGGTGAATAAAATTATGAAGAGGTAATTATGAAAAAATCAGTAACTATTATTTTTCTTTTATTGATTGCAAGTTTTGTGTGGTCTCAAAAAATCGGCACAAAAATCACGACACCGTTTAGTACTGCCCGCACTATTTCTATTCTTTCTGATAATAGAATTTTTGTCGGGACAGAAAGTGATGGATTATATTATTCGCCTGACAATGGCGTAACCTGGGTTTCTCTGAGCTTCCCGTATAAACAAACGGGAATGGTCTATAAAACGAATTCTGGTGATCTATATGTCGATGCATCTTATAATGGATTATACCGAAGTAAAAACGAAACAGGAAATTGGGAGTTAGTCGGATTTCAAGATGTAGAGATTGATCGCATGTTTGAACATGCAAATGGGAATTTGCTCTTTCATATTTCTGCATATAATAACGCGGTATATTCCAGTGTCTATACCTTCTATCTTTCTAAAGATAATGGCAGTACATGGAAGTCTCTTCCCTCACAAAATTCGTTTAGTAAAAGTCTTGGTTTGGGTATTGCTATCCATCCGAATAAAACTATCTACATTGGAACGTATCAAGGATTATACAAATCTACTGACGGAGAATCATGGAGTTATTGCGAACCAGGGACTGTATATGCAACCGCAATACGATCTAATGGACTGATCTATTTTACGACTTCAAACGAAATCAGAACGACTATGGATAATGGAACTACTTTAGGTATTGTCCCAATAACTCAAACTCCATTTGTTACCACAAAAATTTTTAAAGATCAGCAGGAAAATTTGTTTGCAGAAACAAGTGATTATACTTCAAGCTATCTTTATAAAAATACTAATGGCACAACCACATGGAATCTGCTTGGAGAACTGAGTGGTGTAAACACTCATGCGTATGTAAAGCAAATACAAATGAATTCTTTCGGAGATATATTTTATGTTGATAACGGATCAGTATTTAAAATAAATCAAACCGTTACAGATGTTGCCAAAGATTCATATTCTCAGCCGACAGAGTTTCACCTGTTTCAGAATTATCCTAATCCTTTTAATCCGGTAACGAATATTACCTACGCTCTAACACATACTGAAGTAGTACATCTTAGTGTATATGATTTATTGGGAAACGAAGTTGTTGTGCTCGTGAATGAAATAAAACAACCGGGAACGTATGTAGTTCGATTTGATGGAAGTAATCTTTCGAGTGGTGTTTATTTTTACAGCTTGCAAATGAATAACTATACCAAAACAAAAAAATTCTTACTAATCAAATAATACAGGAAGGATTTATCATTTTTTCATAAGGGTTAATCTATCTATGATAAATATAGAAATTATATGAAAATAAATGTATACTTATAATAGTAATCTTTTACAAGTATGTTGATGAATGACATTTCTCGAAATATAAAAAAAATGAGAAGTAAACGCGGCTTTTCGCAGGATAAACTTTCCAAGATAGCAAATGTCGCGTATAATACTATAATAAAAATTGAATCTGGCTGTGTACAGAATCCGACCATTCAAACAGTTTCAAAAATTGCTAAAGCACTCAATGTAAGTATAGACGAATTGATAAAATCATAATATGCGTTATTACGGCGGTAAAGAAAAATTATTGGATTTAATTGAAAACGGTGTAAAAAAAACCGAATTGAATCACGGAGCTAAGTTTGTTGACTTATTTAGTGGCACTACCACGGTTGCCAAACATTTCAAGAGACAAGGTTTTACGGTCATCGCAAATGATTTCCTTGAGTTTTCATTTGCTCTCGCAAAAACATATATAGAGACAAATGAAGAACCAAAATTCTTGAAGTTAAGGAAACATCTCGCAGTTCCCGATTTGGATAATAATTATGTCATCAACTATTTAAATAGTCTTCCTATTAAGAAGGGATTTATTTATAATAATTATTGTCCTGATGGAAATGGGAAAAGAAAATACTTTTCAAATGAGAATGGTCAAAAGATAGATGCTGTTAGAGAAATCATACATGAATGGAAACAAAATCAGCTGATCTCTGAACTAGAATATTACTATTTGATTACATCACTTCTTGAGGCTGTTAATCTTGTTTCTAATGTTGCTGGAACATATGGAGCCTATCTAAAAACTTGGGATAAAAGAGCAACAAAACCTTTAATAATTACTGCACCTGAAATAATCCATAGCTCAAGGAAAAACAAGGCGTTTAAGTCTGAGGCTAATCAACTTATCAAAGAATTGAAAAGCATTGATATTCTGTACCTTGATCCTCCTTATAATAGCCGTCAATATGCTTCAAATTATTTTTTATTGGAACTGATTGCTGAGGGATGGTTCGAGGATAAAAAACCAATTATTACTGGCAAAACTGGCGTTCGTGATTACAAAAATCAATTATCGGAATATTGTTACAAAGGACGAGCATCCAAGGCATTAGATGAATTAATTACGCAAGTAAATGCAAAATATATCTTACTGAGTTATAATAATGAAGGAATCATTCCAATTGGCGAAATAGAACAGATATTATCAAAAAAAGGAAAAGTTAGTTTATTCAAGAAGACACATAAGAGGTATAAAAGTATTAACCAAGATGAAGATGATCCTAATATTACTGAGGAGAGGTTGCATTTCGTCGAGACTCAATCAGCAATGAAAAGAGCAAATAAACTTGATGGTAACTCTTGGCTACAAAATTCGTTTAGTATTTGGAGAAATGTAACAAAAAATCAAGAGGAAACTGGATTAAAACATCCTGCAATTTTTCCCATACAATTAGCCGAAAAGATAATAGATATTCTTACTAACGGATCAGGTAAAAATATTCTTGATTGTTTTGCAGGGAGCGGTAGTACCCTTATAGCTGGTCTAAAAAAAAACATGAATGTTTTTGGAGTAGATATTAGCGATGAATTTAAAAATTTATTCTTTGATCGACTTTCGAAAGAATACTCAACATACAAACAAAATGGGAAGATTAAATATTTTGTAAAAGATTCTCGTGAGATTTCAAAATTTATTGAAGCAAACTCAATCGATTTATGTCTCACATCACCACCCTACTGGAATATACTAAATGCTAAAAGAAGTGCAGATTTAAAAATCGGAAGAAATTATACATCTGACCCTAATGATATAGGTAATATTGAACAGTATAATGCTTTTCTTAACGAACTTAGAATTATTTTAAGTGAGGTATATACTACTATTCGCGTTGGTGGATATTGTGTGATCAATGTGATGGATATTAGAAAAGGGAGTAAATTATATCCTCTTCATATGGATGTGGTGAGAGTGATGGAAGAAATTGGATTTTCTTTCGAAGATTTGCTTATTTGGGATAGGCAAAAAGAATATAACAATTGTAAACCTTTGGGTTACCCATATAAATTTATTATTAACAAAGTTCATGAATACATTCTAATCTTTAAAAAATATGGATCTAACGAATAGACTCTCTTCCTTTTTGAGTGAGGATGCTGCTTATCTACTTGGTTTGATTATTGGAAGAGGAACAATTATCAAGTCAATTGAATTACAAAAATTAGTAATTGACTTTCCTTTTAAAAATCTTGAAGCTGTAAGCCCCATCGATCCTACAAAAAGATTTAATACTCAAATTTATCTATCTAATAGCTTGGATAGAATCGTTGAAAGACTCAAAAGGATTGGACTTGATGTTAATAAAATTAATGATGAGGATAATAGAGGGGTTAGTTTAGTGATTGTTTGGAGAAATACTGATTTAACTTGGCAACTGTTGAGTTATTTACTAAATGGTGATTTCAGTGATTATCATTCCTTTAGGATTCCAAAAGTGATTTTTCAATCTGATCAGGAAAAACAAAAAGAATTTATAAGAGGTTACTTTGATGTAACTGGTTATGTTCGTGCCTCAAATGCTCAATTTGGTAAGATTGATCAACAAAGAATCTATCTCGAGGTAGATCATCGGAATTGGTATTTGGTGTTAGATTTATGCAAGCTTTTTCAAAGTGTGGAAATTCCAATAGAAAGCATTGACTTTGGTCATCCAAATTTTCGAGATCCGAATTTTAGAAAATCAAGTGGTTTCTGGGCAAAAGAACATCAAGTAAAAGTGTTTGCTAACCAATTTTTACCAATAGGGTCATACCTTAGGCACAAACAGGATGTTCTAGTTGATCTTGCATCTATGAACAGACTAGGACTCGGAGACAATGCTGAGAGTAAAAGACTTAGAATAAAAGAAAAAATGTCAAATCCCGAAGAGCATTCGGAAAAGTTACCCGGTTTTTTGAGAGATCTTCATTTTAATCATTATTCAGAACTACTTAATCGGTTGGAAGAAACTGATCCTATCCGTGCATATGAATAACTACGAATCAAAAAAAGAAATATCACTTTATCCAAGTATGCTTACTTGGTTACAAACATATCTAGAAGCAAAACATCCTCGAGCTTCAATTAAAACTTATGATGTCCATTCAGTAGATTTGAGCGATTTTTTACAACGGAATAATTATGCAAGATTCTTTCCTGAATATGCTACCTATAAGATTCGAGTTGATCTCTTAGGAGTAATGATAGAAAAAGAAATGTGTAAATTAGTATTCATTGAAGTGAAGGACACACAATTAAGCTTAATAAATCTATCCCAGTTATTAGGGTATTGTAAGATATTAAAACCTGATTTTGCATTTCTACTCTCTCCCAAAGGATTATCTAAGCCTCTCAAACAATTACTCATTCATTTTAATAGACTGGATATTTTGGAATTCAATAAGAACAGATATATCAAGGTTGCGAAATGGAATTCATCAAAGAATGCTATTGATAATGATTCATTGATTCCACCATCAGGATTTTAAAGCTCGGGTACAATGTTTTGCAGAGCATTCAATTGTTTTGATGTTTTAGAGTAACGATATATAAAAATAAATGAAATTCAATGGATGACCCTCGCGCTATTGTTGTGCATTGTGATGGTGCAATGAATTACGATTCCGCCCAGACTGGTGGAAATGGTTTTATTATCGAATTTCCAGAATCAATTCAACAAGACCCAATCCAAAAGTTTTATAGGAATGATCATCAAGGGATCCAACGACTTGAGATGATAAGTATTCTAGAAGCGATTGATGAGTTATTGGTATTTAATAAGCAAAATCCAGGTGTATTACGAAAAGCAGGACGAGTCCTGATCTATACTGATAGGATGAGTGTGACAGATGAAAGATTATTAAATCCCTATCGGGTGGATAATTATCGAAAAAATAAATGGAAAACTTTTGAAGAAAAACCAATTAAAGACAAGGATTTGATTAGTCGTATACAAAAAGCAAGAATGAAACTTTCAAAAGAAGTTGGTGGCCGAGTTGAGATTCATTACAAAAAAGAAAAGTATAATAAAGTTGCGGATAAACTTTCAAGAGTAGGAAGAAAATCAGAAATTAGAAGCAAGAAAATTCTTAATCAAAAAATCAGGCATGTATCAAAACGCAAGTTTGTTGGAAACGATGTTCATTATCCATCACTGAAAGAAAATGATCAATTAAATATCCGATTGTTTTCATGGGAGAATGTCCAAGACCAAATTGAAATTGTTGGTGAAATATTGGATGATCGTTTTAAGGGAAACAAGATTAATTTCTACGTCGACCATGAAAGTAAAAAAAAATTACATCGACACCATTCTTATACTCTTACAGTTGGAGCTGTATATTCTCATCATATAAAAATTGCTGATCTGAAAGAAATAAGCGAAACTGAAGATAATGAAGAGTAATAAATTGATAGTCAATCATACGACGATTTTATCTTAGACATGTAATCATATAAGACGTTTTTATAATCTTAAGAATTTTCAAAATTGATAACCATTATGGACAAGTAATATGGCAAATCTTAGTACAAACGAAAAACAATTGCTCGAAAAATTATTCAATATGGGTAGTGGATATGTTCTAAATTTCTCAGATAGAACAATGTCAGAATTTTTTAGAGATGATGTTGGTATTGATATTTATAATCCACAATATAAATATGCTTCGGGTTCAAAGGCGAATTATATGAGAGGATTTTGGCAAAATGCGAGTGATGTTTTAGTGGGGAAATCGATTCAAAAACTTATCGAATATATCGAAAACCAAATATTGCTTGGTCATTTAAATGAGATCGACTTCTCTATAAAAATTATGGATCGTGGGAAACAGATATCGAATAAACTTCAAGGCACCCAACCACAAACAAATGAAATTAGGGAAGATGATTTTTTAAGCAAAGATTTTAGGAGTCTCGATGTTAACATGTTGAAGCTGGATGGAACGGTGCTTACAGTAATTCAACAGAGAATTGATGAGATCCAAAGGTGTTTAAAAATAAATGCATCCTTATCAGTAATCTTTCTTTGTGGAAGTACTATGGAAGGGATATTACTTGGAATAGCAAGCAATAACGCGAAAGATTTTAACATTGCTTCTGCAAGCCCGAAAGATAAATCTGGGAAAGTAAAGCAATTTCAGGATTGGTCGCTGAGCGATTTTATCAATGTTGCAAGAGAATTAAATTTTCTGGGTGAGGATGTAAAAAAATTCAGCCATGCTCTCAGAGACTTTAGAAATTATATACACCCATATCAGCAATTAGCCTCGAGTTTCGATCCAGATGAACATACCGCAAAAATATGTTGGCAAGTATTACAAGCAGCCATAGTACAATTATCTAAGTGAACTATTATTAAATAATAACTAAATATCTATTCTCATTCATCTATTACGTATAGTGTAAGAATATTTACATCTGCAAGTAAAATTCATTCAAATTATCTTTATAGAGTGTGTTTTACCCAAAATTGTGGAATATTCGTATCTACTAATTTCTCTCTTAAGATATAGGGTGATTGCATGATATCAGATGAACACATAAAAAAATTCCAAGAATTATATTTTACACATTTTGGAATACAGCTAGATAAAAACGAAGCGTATGAGAAAGCATCTAAAGTAATTCGCTTAGTAGAGTTAGTCTATGAGCCGATTACGAAAGAAAAAATTCGCGCTCTCAAAGATGCCCTAGAAAAAAGTGGGGACTTGCACACTCGATAGTTTAAACGGTATTATTTGTACCCAAGTAAACAGACGTATTATGTTTCCTACACAATCATCCAAAAACCTCAAATATTTCCTTTATGCCCGTAAGTCATCCGAAAACGAAGATCGTCAGGTTCAGTCAATAGATGATCAAATTAGTAGACTTACCCAACTATCAAAGGAATTACATCTAGATGTAATTGAAATATTTTCTGAGGCAAAATCAGCAAAGAAACCAAATAACCGTCCCATATTTGATGAGATGATTAAAAGAATAGAAGCAGGTGAAGCTGGTGGTATTCTCAGTTGGCAGCTCAATCGATTATCAAGAAATCCAATTGATAGTGGTAAGATAAGCTGGCTTTTGCAAACAGGTATACTTCAATCGATTCAAACGATTGATCGGCAATACTTGCCGGATGATAATGTGTTGTTATTCAATGTTGAAAGTGGCATGGCAAATCAATATATCATTGAATTAAGAAAAAATGTAAAACGCGGAATTGAAAGTAAGTTAGCAAAAGGATGGGCTCCCAATGTAGCTCCTCTCGGCTATCTCAACAATAAGGAAGACAAAACTATTATAACTGATCCTATCCGTTTCCCTCTCATACGCAAAATGTGGGATATGATGCTTACTGGTTGTTACACTCCACCCCAAATATTAACGATAGTAAATAAAGAGTGGGGATTTAGAACAAGAAAAAGTAAACGTCAAGGTGATAAAGAATTATCTCGTAGTGGTATATATAAAATTTTTACGAGCATTTTCTATACAGGAAACATTGAATATTTTGGAAAACACTATCAAGGAAATCATGAGGCAATGATTACCCTCAAAGAATATGATCAGGTACAAATAATTTTAGGACGAAAAGGAAAACCTCGTCCTCAAAAACACTCGTTCGATTTTACCGGAATAATTCGATGTGGAGAATGTGGATGTTTGTTCACCGCAGAAACAAAACGCAAAATTATAAAGAGTGACTCAACGATCAAGGAATATACTTATTATCATTGTACGCGTAAGACAAATAAAGTTATCTGTTCTCAAAGAAAAGCAATTCGAGAAGATCGTCTTATTCAGATGATATCAAGTGAACTAAAAAAATACGATTTAATCCCACAATTTTATGCATGGGCTTTAGACTCAATTGGGGACACTGAAAAAGAGTCATCTGAAAAATCCCAAAAGATTAAAATGACACAAGAGGAAACCCAAATAAAATTGCACAAGGAACTCGAAGAATTGACCCGTATGAGGTATCGGGGCTTAATTGATGATTCCTTCTACTTGAAAGAAAAAAACGAAATAGAGGGCAAAATATTGCGATTAAATGACATTCTAAAAAATACTTCAGAGGTTGGAGGAAGGGATGTTGAAACTATAAAAAATGCATTTATTTTCATGTCAAATCTGATGGATTCTTTTAATAAAAAAAGGTTAGAACCAAGGAAAGAATTTCTTTTAACAATCGGTAATGACATTAAAATACGCGATGGAATCTTAAGTGTAGTTCCACATCCTTGGTTCTTTCCAATCAGAGAAAATTACTCTCGTCTTCAAGAGGAATATCTAAGGTTAGAACCAAATAAATTGCCTATAAATTGCGAACAGAATGAAGCTCTCGTATCTATTCGTTCACGCTGGCTCGGGGACAGGGATTCGAACCCCAATTAATGGCTTCAAAGGCCACTGTCCTACCATTAGACGATCCCCGAATATGATATGTTTGAACCCTATCAAAAAAATAGTATTTTTTCAACTATTTTTTTGTTTCTTTTTGTGTTGCTTCAATCAGCGCAATTTCAAATGGAATAATGGGGAGAGAATTATATCTCATGTTTGTTTGCGCCTCTATGAGAAGTTTGAGAAGTTTTATAATATATTCTGTTTCAATGAGTTCTGCATGTTTTTGTAATGAAGCAAGTTCCGTTTGTGCTAATTCGCGAGTAAATAATTTCTCTAAATCGGGGTTTAAATGAAGGGCGAGTGCACGGCGAATATATTCAGTTATATCCCTATTGAGTTGCGGAAGATTATGTCCGTCATTATGGATTTCATGTAATAACTGGAGCGCTTTTTTTCCATCTTTTGTAATAAGAGAGTTCGATAAACTTATAATTTTGAGAATATCTGTTTTTCCTAGTAATAATTCAACATTGGCCGTGGTAATATATGATCCTTGCATGGCAATGATTTGATCAAGTAATGATTGTGCGTCGCGCATACTTCCTTCTGCGAGATACGCTATCATTTCTAATGCTGATGGTTCGCATGTGATCTTTTCTTTTGTGATAATAGTTTTCAACATAGAAATAATCTCACTGAGAGTCAGTTTTCTAAAATGAAATCGTTGCGTTCGAGAGATAATGGTTGCAGGAACTTTTTCGTATTCTGTAGTTGCAAGAATTAAGATAGCGTGCTGAGGAGGTTCTTCGAGTGTTTTCAAAAGGGCATTAAATGCTTGTGTGGTGAGCATGTGTACTTCATCTATAATAAATACTTTGTGCCCAAATTGAGTGGGCATGGTTTTTATATTGTCTTTTAAATTACGAATTTCATCAATACCGCGGTTTGAGGCCGCGTCGATTTCAATAACGTCGAGTGTGTTTCCTGATTCTATTTGTGTACATGCGCTGCATGTTCCACACGGTTCTCCTTGTTTTCTAAATTCTAAATCAGTTTGGCGTTTTTCACAGTTGATTATTTTCGCCAAAATACGCGCCATGCTCGTCTTTCCTGTTCCTCGGGGTCCATAGAATAAATATGCATGAGCAAATTTATCTTGTATAGACGCGTTGCGTAGAATCGTTGTGATAGACTCTTGTCCTACTATATCTTCTATTCTTTTGGGGCGATACGTGCGATAAATTGCGGACATAAAAAATGATGTTTATGGCTTGTAAGCCTCTCCTTATTTTTTGATTATATCTTATATTTAAATTTTTACCAATACCTTTCTTTTTTCTATTACCTACTATTTACGTCTTTTTTCTTCTTTACCCTTCGTCTTTTTTCCTCTATACTACTTCTATGTATCAGGTGCAAACACAGCAATTTTCTGGCCCTCTAGAAAAACTATTAGAACTTATTGAGGCAAAAAAGCTTGATATTACGACTATTAGTTTAGCAGAAGTTACCAACGATTTTCTCTCATATATAGAAATATTACGGAATCAAATACCGTCTTCTGGAGAAGAGGAGGGTCTTTCTCCTCGTATTTTATCTGATTTTCTTATTGTTGCTTCTCACTTAGTCTTAATTAAATCAAAAGAACTTTTACCCGATATTTCTTTTACCCCAGACGAACAAGAAGATATCGTTGATTTAGAGCGACGTCTCAAAATGTATAGCGCTTTAAAACCACTCTTTTTACTTTTGCGCACATCGTGGCAAACCGCATCTCCTTCTTTCTCTCGTGAATTTATGAAGGACTTGCCTCCGATTTTTTATCCACCCACAACTCTTGCGGTGTCTCATCTCGAAACTGCTCTGGGTAATTTATTACAATCTCTTGGATCTCTTGTAGTTGAGACTGAGCATATAGAGAAACAACTTATTAACTTGGAAGAGAAAATTAGTGAACTTTCAAGTAAGATTGCACATGGTATATCTCATTTTTCTCAGGTAACTTCGGCGAGTCCAAAGGGAGAATTGATTGTTTTATTTTTAGCGTTATTGCATTTATTGAGAGATCAAACAATTCGGGTAAAACAAGAAGGATTATTTGGAGAGATTAGTATGGAAAAAATTACTGAGCAGTAAATAATAATTATTTTTGAATTTATAATATGGATAATGAAATCAATACACAAACCACATCGTCGGCATCGTCTCACATAGCTGCTCTTGAAGCGATACTTTTCTTATATGGAGAACCTGTTTCGCGAGATATGATTATGCGATTATTACAGGTTTCTTCTGAGCAGGTGAGTGAAATTATTCGTGCATTTCAAGAAACACTTATGGATTCACAGAGGGGATTACTTCTCTTGGAAAAAGGGGATGCCTATATGCTTATTACTAAACCGCAATTCGCTCCGTTTCTTGAATCATTTGTAAAGGATAGTTTAAAAGAAGAACTTACTCCTTCTGCGGTGGAGACGTTATCGTTGGTGGCATATTTTGGTCCTATTACTCGTGCGCAGATTGATTATATTCGTGGAGTTAATTCTAGTTTTATGTTGCGTAATTTGTTGGTGCGTGGACTTGTGGAACGTACGAGTAAGGGAAATACGTATTTGTATGAAGTCACAACTGATTTTCTCACTCATCTTGGACTTGCGCGTCTTGAAGATTTACCTCAGTATGGACAGTATCAGGAAACACGGAAGAATTTTTTTGAATCAGACGAGACGGCATCTATTCCTGTGACGATTGATTCTGAAAAAAAAGTAGACGATCATCTTGATACATCTTGTATATAATCATAATTTTTGTATTCCTTATTCATGAAATACCAGGCTCTCATTCTTGTTATTGCGATATTATTTTCGACGCTTATGTTACACGCCTTGGTTGCAGAGGAGCGTTCTGTTTTATCCACCCCTCCTCTTCCTGAATCAATTACTCGTTTGGGGACCTATACGGTGCCGTCATTAGCTCAAAAAAATAAATTTCAAACTGCTTCTTTTCGGGAATTACCCGTTGATGTTCCATTACAAGAACCCTCTCCTCAAGGAGAAACTTCGGTTGTCGAAAAACCTTCTGTGGGATCTATAGCCTCTTCTTGTTCGTTATCGGTAGCGGCGTATCTGGTAAAAGATATAACCCATGGAAAAATTATTGTTTCAAAAAATGAAACAGGGAGTAGGCCTATTGCTTCGGTGAGTAAATTAATGACTACTCTTGTTGCTATGGAGTCTATGCAATCTGAGGCAGTTATTACGGTGAGTGAAAATGCCCATGCTCTCGCGGAGGGGTATGCCTCTCTTGAGGTTGGTGCCTCATATACCGTACAAGATCTTATTCGTGCCGCTTTGGTTGTTTCGAGTAATGATGCTACGTATGCACTCGCAGAATCATTTGGATTTGATACTTTTGTTACTCGTATGAATGAGAAAGCAAAAGAGATAGGTATGCGTCAAACTATTTTTACAGAACCATCGGGTCTTTCATATCTCAATCAATCTACTGTGTCCGATTTAGCTCTTCTGCTTGCGTATATATATCAAACACAACCAACCCTCCTTGCTATTACGAGAGAAAAAATAGTACCGATTATGAATCAGACTCGCCAACGTACGATTCGTTTATTGAATGTTAATTATTTTGCCGGAACAAAAAATTTTATTGGAGGGAAGACGGGTTTTATTAATGAGTCGGGGGGAAATTTAGTCGCCTTGTTTCATGAAAATTCAAGTGTATGGGCGGTTGAAGTTTTGGGGAGTGATGATCGTTTTGCAGATTTAAGTAGATTGCTTTTATGTGCACAAAAAATGAAACAATAGGTTTTGTTTTTTATTTTTGTTATTGCAGAAAAAGATGAGCTCGTGGTATTATATATATACTATTTAATTATTTTTTTATGCTTCAATTTCAGGCGATTCGTTTATTACTTTTGACGGGTATCACATTCGTTATTGCATTACTCATTACTCCATTGGTAACCAAGTTACTTTTTAAATATAAAGCTGGAAAACAGATTCGATCTGCTGTCGATGCTCCTATATTTTCAAGTCTTCATAAAGGGAAAGAGGGGACTCCTACGATGGGAGGGATTATTATTTGGATTTCGGTACTTGCGCTCGCACTTATTTTTTTCCTTATTAATTATTTTTTTGGAGATACATGGGGATATTTTAATATTATCAATAGAGCAGAAACATATCTTCCTATAGCCGCCATGTTAATTGCCGCACTCCTGGGACTGTTAGATGATATTTTAGGTATTTTGCGTATTGGACCCAAGGGCGGGGGAATATCTATGAAGCATAAAATAGCAGTGTATTTTATTATTGGACTTATTGGGGCATATTGGTTTTTTGTCAAATTAGGATGGACGACGTTATATATTCCATTCGCGGGATTCTTTCAAATAAATGGATGGTATATTCCTATTTTTCTTTTTATTATCGTTGCTTCTGCTTTTTCTGCGAATGAAACTGATGGACTCGATGGATTATTAGGTGGCGTCTCTCTCTTTTCATTTGCATCATTGACTGTAGTCGCTTTTGTTATGGGGAGATTTGATTTAGCTGTTTTCACTGCCATGATCGTTGGGGCGTTACTTGCATTTTTGTGGTTTAATATTTATCCTGCACGATTTTTCATGGGAGATACGGGATCCATGGCTTTAGGAATTACTATGGGTATTATTGCTCTTCTTACGAATACCGCATTACTCCTCCCGTTTTTTGCTCCTATTCTGGTACTCGAATCACTGTCTGTTATAGTACAGTTGTTCTCTAAAAAAGTTTTTAAGCGAAAAATATTTTTGTCTACACCGATTCACCATCATTTTGAAGCATTGGGATGGCATGAGTCACGGGTGACGATGCGATTTTGGATTATATCTGCGGTCTCTAATGGACTTGGTTTGGTTATCTTTTTTCTCTCACGTATGTTTGTCTAAAAGAATTTAGAATATTCTTTATCCTTAGTATAAAATACATCATATTAAGAACAATAGAGACGGTCTTTTTTGATAAGCTCTTATCTATTGGTGTATCGTGTTTTCTTTTCTATATTACCCTTCTCAAATAGTGTATACTATAATACATATACTATGACAACGTTGATTAAAAATGTGCAAGTTGTTGATGGAACAGGAATTCCTCCTTTTAAGGGCGATGTATTAATTCGTGATGCCATGATTATTGCGGTAGGAAATTTCCCTAACTATAAAGCGGATAAAATTATATATGGCAACGAAGCATATCTTTGTCCTGGATTCATTGATATTAATGCTTCATCGGATAGATATTTAACTTTATTTTCTTCTCCGCTCCACGCTAATTTTATTACCCAGGGAGTTACTACGATTCTTATTGGACAATGTGGATTTTCTTTAGCACCGTCTCTCTATGGTCCCTTACAGCATTTTACTGATTGGGCTCCGACAAGCACTATTAACAGTAATTGGCGTACGGTGCAGGAACTTCTCGACTCATTTTCACAATCTTTTTCATTTGGGGTAAATATAGGAACATTAGTGGGGCATAAAGTTATTCGAGAAGATTTATTAAAAGATCCTCGTGTGTGGCGTGCTCTTACGATGAATGAATTGCGCGTGTTTCGATCTATTCTCTCTGATTCTCTTGCACAGGGAGCGTTTGGATTTTCGACAGGACTTGGTTATTACCCCTATCAAGGAACAACGTATCATGAACTCCGTGCCTTAGTTGAGGTAGTCGCTCGTTATAAAGGATTATATGCAACCCATGTACGTGATGAAAAGGCTGGATTACTTGCCAGTGTACAAGAGGCTGTTCGTCTTGCACAAGATGTATCTGCTCGTGTACTTATTAATCATTTACGTCCTTTTATTGGATTTGAATCTGAATTTGAAAAATCTCTTGCTTTTATTGGTGAAAAAGGAAAGGTTGCTGATGTTCATTTTTCTACAAATCCATTTTCATATAGTGTTGTTCCTCTTGATTCATTCTTGTTGCATGACATGCGTGGATGGGATCGTCGTAAACTCATAGATGCTCTCCACGATCCAGCAGTGGTTCGTTTATTAATTAAATCATTTCCTAAAATTGATGCACGCCATGCTACTATTGTTCATGCGCCAGGTATTGAGTTTGTGAACGGTATGTCGGTGTATGATTTTGCACAAAATAGACAAGTAACTGTTCCTCAAGCTGTTATTTCATTACTACAAGCAACGCATGCGCGCGGATTCCTTTTTTATGAAAATCTAAATCAGTCGTATATTGATACAGCTCTTTTGTCTGATCGCGCTCTTATTGCAAGTAATAGTCCGAGTATTGATACATCTGCAAAATTTTATCCCGATCGTGCGAAACATACATTCTCCCTCTTCTTAGAAAAAGCATCTCATGCGTCTCTTTCTATTGAATCTGCAATTGCGCGACTCACGGGTATTCCCGCTCGGGTTATGGGACTTTCAAAGCGGGGACGTCTGCAAGGAGGATCGTATGCTGATATGGTTTTATTGTCTCATGATTTTGTTCCTTTGCAGGTGTGGGTAAATGGACAGAGAGTTTTGGAAGATGGAGTTGTTACGGCACGTCCTCAAACAGCGTATGGTCAGATTCTCAGAAATACTCGTTTATAACATAATGTGTCTTGATATCTATCTATGAGATTTTTGAAGAACAAATTTATTTTTGCTGGACATCGTGCTGATTATGTCTTACTCGGAGTCATTTTATTTTTAGTGTTAGCTGGTTTTTTATTTCTTGCTTCTGCTTCTTCTGATATTGCGAAGATTAAATATAATGATAGTTTCTTTTTTCTTTCGAGTCAGTTTTTAAAAGGATTGCTTCCCGGACTCATTGGTTTCTGTCTTGGGTATTTTATGTATTATCGTAAATGGAAAAAATTTGCGCCTCTACTGCTTCTTCTCAATATTATTTTAATGATATTAGTTTTTACTCCTTTTGGATTTGCTGCGAAAGGATCTTATCGATGGATAAACTTAGGTCCTTTCTCTTTTCAGCCCTCAGAGCTTCTCAAAATCACTTTTATCCTTTATTTAGCATCTCTTTTCTCTAGTATTTCGGTGAAACGATTAAAGCAATCGTGGACATCATATGGTTTATTTTTGTTTGTATCCTGTGTGGTGAGTGTGCTTATTTTTATTCAACCCGCAACTACTATGGCTGTCATTATTATTGGAGCAGGAGCGGTTATTTTTTTCTTTAGCGGGGCCTCATTTAAACATATTGCACTGACAGCGGGTCTTGCTCTGAGTGTTGTATTACTTTTGGCGATTTTTACTCCCTATCGTCTTCATCGTGTTGCTCCCTTTTTGAATGCAATTACTGATCAGGTCGCCCCATCTCTTTCCTTGCAGGGTGCTTCTGCTGATTCTTTTCATGTGGATCAGTCACGTATAGCTATTGGTACGGGGGGGATCTCTGGTGTGGGGTTTGGAAAATCAACGAGTAAATATAGTGTTCTTCCTGAACCGATGGGTGATTCTATTTTTTCTGTTATAGCTGAAGAATTTGGTTTTATTGGGTCGTTAGTGGTAATCGGACTCTATCTTATATTTTTCTGGCGTTCATCTGATATCATGCTTCACATGCATGATGATTTTGCAAAATTAGTCGTACTTGGATTTTCCTCAATCATCATGATTCAAACATTTATTCATATTGCTGCGAATTCGGGCATTCTGCCCTTTACGGGAGTCCCTCTTCCATTTATTAGTTATGGAGGAACAGCCCTTGCAGTTTCTTTGACGATGATGGGTATCATTGCTAACATATCAAGACACACTACTCATTCGAAATCTGTCTAAATATATTTCTTATTATATAGTACTCATTTCTTAATACTTTTATTTTTTATGCAAAAACATATCAGAATCGCATATACAGGAGGGGGTACAGGAGGACATATTTATCCACTTCTAGCTGTTGCGGATGAAATTACAAAGGGGATGCGTCGATATCCCGATGTTCGTGTTTCTTATTCATACTTTGGAGATCCAGGTATGTATAGTGATGAATTTGTGAAACGGAAAATTACCATTCGTCATATTATGGGTAGTAAGCTGCGTCGATACGCATCGTTTCTGAATATACTTGATGCAATAAAATTTCCGTTTTCATTTCTCCAGGCGTTATTGAAATTATTATTTATAATGCCCGATGTTCTGTTTTCAAAAGGGGGGACGGGGGCGCTTCCCGTTATTCTTGCTGCGTGGATATATCGTATTCCGATCATAGTTCATGAGTCTGATGCTGTTCCGGGACTTACAAATCGTCTTTCTTTTCCATTTGCATCTCGTGTCGGAGTTGCCTTCGAACGCGCACTTACGTTTGTGAAGGGAAATAAAGGAGCTCTGGTGGGCAATCCTGTCCGTCCGTTTCTTCTGACACCGAGTGATGTAACTCAAGAACAAGCAAAGCGTATATTTGGATTTGACCCACAGGTACCTCTTATCCTTGTTATGGGGGGGTCTCAGGGTTCACAGCGATTAAATACGTTCTTATTGGATACGGCTACGGAGTTGGTTCCTCACTATCAAGTGTTACATCAGACAGGTATGAAAAATTTCTCAGATGTGTCACGAGAATTAAATCTTATATTTAAGAATCAAATACATCCCTATCAAGAACGATATAAAGTGGTAGATTTTTTTAGAGATAATCTTAAGGACGCGTTTATCGCTGCTGATATTATTGTGTCTCGCTCGGGAAGTTTTCTTTTTGAAATTGCAACATTCGCAAAACCATCTATTGTTATTCCATTAAAAGAATCCGCAAATAACCACCAGTGGTACGATGCACTTGAATATTCACAAAAAGGAGCTTGTATTATTATTGAAGAAGATAATCTTACGCCGGTTCTTTTTCTCACACAGCTTAAAAAAATTAGTACCGATGTTTCCTCATATCATCATATGTCTACGGCCGCGCATGCATTTGCAACTCCTGATGCCGCACTTGTTTTAGCTCAAGAAATTATAAGATTGGGATGGGGGAGTAAGGTATAAGTTCTAATTCTGATGGTTAGTCGGACCTCCGATTTTTTCCGAATGAAAAAATGTCGAGGTCTTTAGTTTAAAGTTAATATCCAATTTCTATATCTTGGGTATATCTCTTGCAGGGATATAATTTATTTTGAATATTGTTTTCTTGTCTTTTTTTCCTTTTGATGTGTTTCCATATTTTTTCGCGATCGCGAAAAAATATGGAAAGTTATTCATAGTGAGAATATTCTATCTTATAAGAATATTTTACGACTTTATGCATAACATCACGCAATCATAAAACCGCGTATGCGGTTTTATGAAGGATATTATTTCTATTTTTGTTTGTTCATTTTGTCAAATAAGATATCAAGTTCACCCTCAAGTACTTTTTCAATATTATGCGCTTTTGTGTTTGATCGATGATCCGTAATTCTATCTTCAGGAAAGTTATAGGTGCGGATTTTTTCTGAACGTTCGTTGGATCCAATTTGTTCTTTACGCAGCGCGCTCATAGAAGCGACTTGCTGTTCACGCATGGCTTCAAAAATACGAGAACGTAAAACACCCATGGCATTTTCTTTGTTTGCGTTTTGTGAACGCTCGCTTTGAGACGCAACGACGACGCCCGTTGGTTTGTGTACAATGCGTACCGCTGTTTCTACTTTGTTGACGTTTTGTCCTCCGGGTCCTGAAGCGCGGAAGAATGAGATTTCCAAATCTGAAGGATTAATAGCTACTTCTCGTTCATCAACGACTGGAAGAATTGCCACTGATGCCGTGGAGGTATGAATACGCCCTCCTTTTTCAGTTTTGGGGATTCTTTGTACACGATGCACTCCTGATTCTTGTTTGAGAAGTGTATACACTCCCTGCCCTTCGATGCGTCCCATAAAGCTTTTGTATCCATCAAGTGTTGTTTGATTTGAATCAAGTTCGGTAAAGCGCCACCCCTTTTTGATGGCATAGCGTTGATACATATGCACTAAATTTCCTGCAAAAATAGATGCTTCATCTCCTCCTGCACCCGCACGAACCTCTATAATAAGTTTGTTTACATTTTGTTCCATAGTTTTATTTTTTAAAACAAAAAAGTGATTAGTTGGTAGGGGGATAGTGATTTGATGTATATCAAAATCTACTATACGCTAGGTACTAATCACTTTCTACTAATTTTTGCTATTTCTTTTTTGCTACTTTTTTCTCTTTTTTTTCTGCTTTTTTAGTCGCCTTGCTTTTCGTTGTCGTTTTCGCTGCTTTCTCTACTTTTGCTTTAAATTTCTCTACGCGTCCTGCGGTATCAATGAGTTTTTCGTTACCCGTAAAGAAAGGGTGGCAGGCATAACAGATTTCAATTGCCATTTCTTTTTTGGTTGAGCCAACATAAAACACATTTCCGCATGAGCAAGAAACTTTTGCTTGGGAGTGATATTCTGGGTGGATATTTTTCTTCATAATATTGAGATATAGATACTAAATTTGTGTACGATTAAACTACATCATTTGAGTCTATTTTGCAAGTTTTGGTGAGTATTAAGGTGTAAACAGTAGATATTAAGGGTGAGTAGGAATGAAAAATAAAAAAGGCAGCGTGTTGCTGCCTAATTATTTCTTCATTTTTACCTTATAACTTTTTTGTGAAATATCCGAACTGTTCATCAAGAAGTTTGTCTTCGCAGAAAAATTCAAATTCCTTGGAAATTTTTTCCAACTCTTCTTGTATATCATGTGGTTCCAAGGAGTAATTTTCGTTATTTCCAGTTTTTGAGAAATAATTACATCCCTCAGGTGCACATATTTTAATTTCTGCGGACCACTGGTGAGGTTCGTTGGAAAAATAAAACAAAGATATTATCATTTGCAACTCTTTATTATCTTCGTGATAATGCTCATCTATCTTTTGAAGAATCCCTGTGGGGATTTGGTTTTTTAAGAAGAATTCAACTTCTGATATTTTACTATACATTTTTTTTTCTTCTTCTTTCTTAAATGCATATGTACTGTTAGAAATAGAAAGATTTTCTTTGTAGTCATGGAATTCAAAAGAATTTGGACCGTTGTTAAGATTAACTGTGATTTTCATTTCTCGCTCCGAATTATTATTGGATTTGTTAAAAGATTACACAATCTTTACTGACCTTAATATACCACGATATATGACTTAGGTCAACTTTCGTTATATTGGTATTGAGGGGTTATTTTGTAATTTCTAGCCATTCATTACTCATTACTTTTTCCTCTTGACTTTGTGATAACTTTATATATACTTATCTCCACTGGCTGGAAGGTACACGAACGCAATCCTGAACCCTACAAGTTAATAGCGTAATCATCTGTTTGAGAAATTTAAGTGAAGTGTAAAAAAGTTTAAGAATTTTTTCGGTTGTCCCGAAAAAATGTATAGATTCCGGTTCAGCGAAGATCGACTGACTATTATAATTTATTATTGTGGTCATTCGCACTTCGCTCCCTACCATGGAGCTATACATCTATATTGAGAGTTTGATCCTAGCTCAGGATGAACGCTGGCGGCGTGGATAAGGCATGCAAGTCGAACGAACCAAGTTTTAACAGAGATGCGATTACATCAAGTCAATGAAGATTTTTGGTTAGTGGCGAACGAGTTAGTAACACCTTGGTACATACCTCGAAGTGGAGCATAGCCAGTCGAAAGATTGGGTAATACTCCATACTCCCGAGAGGGAAAAGTCGTAAGACGCTTTGAGAGTGGCCTAGGCCCGATCAGCTAGTTGGTGGTGTAACGGACCACCAAGGCTATGACCGGTAGGGGAGCTGAGAGGCTGATCCCCAACGACGAGACTGAGACACGGCTCGTACACCTACGGGTGGCAGCAGTCGAGAATATTCCACAATGGGCGAAAGCCTGATGGAGCGACGCCGCGTGGAGGAAGAAGGCCTTCGGGTTGTAAACTCCTTTTCTATGTGAAGAAGATCACTTCGTGTGGTTTGACATTAGTATAGGAATAAGAGGTTGCTAACTCTGTGCCAGCAGCAGCGGTAATACAGAGACCTCGAGCGTTATCCGGATTTATTGGGCGTAAAGGGCGCGTAGAAGGCATAGTGCGTCTTGTGTTAAATCTTACCGCTTAACGGTAAACATGCACAAGATACGGCTTTGCTAGAGGGCATCAGAGGTACATAGAACGCACGGTGTAGGGGTGAAATCCGTTGATATCGTGCGGAATACCAAAGGCGAAGGCAGTGTACTGGGATGTTCCTGACTTTGAGGCGCGAAAGCGTGGGGAGCAAAAAGGATTAGATACCCTTGTAGTCCACGCCCTAAACGATGTCTACTAGCTATTGGAAGTATCGACCCTTTCAGTGGCGAAGCTAACGCGTTAAGTAGACCGCCTGGGAAGTACGGTCGCAAGACTAAAACTCAAAGGAATAGACGGGGACTCGCACAAGCAGTGGAGCATGCGGTTTAATTCGATGGTAAGCGAAACACCTCACCAAGGTTTGAAACTCTCACGAAAGTCCGATGAAAGTTGGACCCTTCTAATTTATTAGTACGGGAGAGCAGGTGCTGCACGGTTGTCGTCAGCTCGTGGCTTGAGTTGTTCCTTTAAGTAGGTTAACGAGCGCAACCCCTATCGTCTGTTACAAGTGTCAGACGAGACAGCCCGATTTTTCGGGAGGAAGGTGGGGATGACGTCAAATCAGCGTGGCCCTTTGATACCTTGGGCTACACGCATGCTACAATGGTCTGCACAATGGGTTGCCAAGCCGTGAGGCGGAGCCAATCCCATCAAAACAGGCCCCAGTTCGGATTGAAGGCTGAAATTCGCCTTCATGAAGTTGGAATTGCTAGTAATCGCGGATCAGCACGCCGCGGTGAATACGTTCTCGAGTCTTGTACTCACCGCCCGTCATACCAAGGGAGCCGGGAGTAGGTGAAATCTGCGCAAGCGGACTAGCCTAAATTCGGTGACACGGGTAAAGTCGTAACAAGGCACGTGTAGCGGAAGCTGTGCGTGAAACAATTACATATTTTTAGAGTCGTTTATCTACTTCGGTAGATGTAAGGAGTTGGCCATGGATCCTCAAGTTATGGCCCTTCAACGAAAGTTGTCGTACCGGGGCAACTGAAAAAATTCTGAAACTTAATTTTGATAAAGATGAGAAATAAAGCAGTCTATGATAATAGGCTGTTTTATTTTATTAAATATTTATTCTTTTTTTATTTCTTTCTCTATTTCTTTCTTCTTTTATCTCTTTTTATTATTCTCTTTTCTTATTCCTTATTTTCCATATTTTTTCGCGATCGCGAAAAAATATGGAAAAGTATCTAGCGTGATATATTATGATGATTCTTGTTTCCTTATATATACAATTTATATATACAATGAAGAAATGTGGTAAATTTGATGGTTTTCGTTTATATACTCGAGCTCTCTCAGATTCAGATGTCCCAACTCTTTTTAGTACAACTCGGTAAACCTTATTTAGTTCACGTTTTATTTTAAGATGAGATTAATAATTATCTTTTGTAGAATAGTATTGTTTTTATGTTTATTTTGTCTTATACTACATATATATGGAAGAAAAAAAGGTATTACTCATAGAAGATGACCCATTTTTATCGTCGCTTTTAAAAAATCGGTTTGCTCGAGAAGGACTTACGGTACTGCACGCAAAAGATGGAGAAGAAGGAATCAAACTTATTAAAGAAACGCAGGGGATTCTTTTGGTATTACTTGATCTTATTTTGCCTAAAAAATCTGGATTTGAGGTTTTGCAAGTTATCAGACAGGACCCCCAAATGCAGAATGCTCCTGTTATTATTATTTCTAATTTAGGGCAACCCGAAGATGTTCAAAAAGGACAGGAATTAGGTGCTGTTGAATATTTTATCAAGGCGAAAACTTCGATTGAAGATTTGGTAAACAATGTTATTTCTTTCCTAGATTCAGATAAAAAATAGACTGTTTTTTTGAGGAAATTTCTAGGTCCATACACTTATCCACTTTTTCTTTGTACTGTATAAAAGAATGTGCTATAATGCATATTAAATAACAAAATAATTAATTAATTTATGAAGAAAGGTTTTACTCTTATTGAGTTACTTATCGTTATTGGTAT
>Ga0172380_10000611_pt1 | contig 66666 bp, 75 predicted proteins | sample Leawe162metaG_FD_119747 | JGI IMG/M metagenome (GOLD analysis project Ga0172380, IMG submission 119747) | Leachate microbial communities from a municipal landfill in Southern Ontario, Canada - Leachate well 162 metaG | ecosystem: Engineered > Solid waste > Landfill > Unclassified | place... | reverse complement strand
CACTAATTTATCCAAGGCCGCGATTGTTTCTTTTAGTGGAATATTCTCCTCATACCAATGTAGAAGATACAGATCAAGATAAGTTGTCCCCAAACGTTCTAAACTTCTCTGGCAAGCGGCAATGACGTCATCAAACTTAAAATTATCACCCCTAACTTTTGAGACGAGAAAAATCTTTGAGCGATCATACCCTTGGATTGCCCTGCCGACTAACGTTTCGCTGTAACCGTCTGCATAATATTCAGCTGTATCTACATGAGTAATACCGGCCTTGAGTGCCTCTCTTATCCCTGTGATATCAGCTTCATCATTGTTAGAAAAATCACGCTCGAGACGACCACCCATCTGCCAGGTACCCAAACCAAAGACCGGCATTTCAAATCCAGTTTTTAGTTTTTTAGTTGGAATTTCCATATTTATTTACCTTCCATCAGTGTCTTGACCCTATCCTCCGTGGCGGGGTGCGTGCTGAAAAGAGTGGTGAGTTTTTTACTAATCATTGTTTTTACTTGGATTGTTTCTCTTCAAAAACAAGGGTAGACTTGCATCCTGTAACAGCATGATCCTCTTCTAGGTTTTGGTACGCTAAATTCCTTTCATCGTCTCCAATAACGAAGATTTCTTCGCCGTTCCATTTACAGGTTGGACAGGTACATTTTAACAAAGCATCACCGTCTTCTAGGGTTCTTTTGCTGAATTCCTCCATAATCCAAATAATAACACACTATCACTTCAAATAAAATATTAAATAAGCATGCTATAATAGCCATTGTAACCGAGCGCTCGACACAATGAATCAACTCAAGAGACTAAGTTTTAATTTATTAAGAAGATTAAATTAAATTTAAAGACAAGATGAATGTTCCAAATAATTTCGGCAAATTAAGTAAAGCATATGTAAAAGGACGTAGAGGATATCCGAAAGAGTTATTTGATTATCTTCATTCTTTCACAAAAATCAAAAAACCACTCACCTTGGATATTGGGTGCGGGACAGGAATATCGACTCGGGAACTGAAAAAACACGGATTTCAGACTTCTGGAGCTGATAAAGATAAAGCAATGATTGAGACGGCAAAAACATCTAGCAAAGGTATAACTTATATCGCCGCCCCAGCCAATGAACTCCCTTTTCCCTCAGAGTATTTTGATTTAGTTACTGCCTTTACTTCTTTTCATTGGTTTGAAGATAAAAAATCTATTGAAGAAATTAAAAGAGTTTTAAAACCAGGAGGAATATTTTTTGCCGCCCTAAAACAAACCCGCCAAAGTATGAATCGGGATGATTTTTATGAAAATTATAAATCAATATTGAGAAAGTATGCTGGTAAGTATTTCAACAGTGCCAGAAATTATGAACCGAGAGATTCACTGACGAAATATAGATTTAAGAAAATAAAAGAAAACACTTTTTATTTGGATGAAAAATACTCAATCAAAGAAGCTTTGGTTTTGATACAGTCTCTCAGTTTTTGGCACATGGTTCCAAAACCTAAAAGACCAAACATGCTGAAAGAACTCTATGATCTCTACAAAAGATATTCAACTGGCGGTAAATTGACCATACATCGAGAAGTAATTACTACTTTAGGAATAAAAACCAAATAAAATACCTCGTTGAGCAACTCAGAAAAATATCAAGCTAGTTATCAATACCAATTACTTCCCCAACAGCGCCCTCACCCTATCCTCCGTCGCGGGATGGGTGCTGAAAAGAGTGGTTAGTTTTTTGCCGGCGTTACCAAAGGGGTTGGATATAAAAAGATGAGCCGTGGCGGTGTGAGCGTTTTGCATGGGAATATTGGCGCCGGAAATTTTTTGTAACGCTGAAGCGAGGCCCTCGGGATAACGGGTCAATAAGACACCGGAGGCATCGGCGAGGAATTCCCTTTTGCGAGAAATGGCCAGTTGAATTAATTTAGCAATAATCGGTGAAAGGATTATTAGCACCACGCCGACAATCATCAAAATATTTCCAGCCTTACTGTCACTATTTCTCCCCCGACCAGAACTACCCCGTAAGAAAATATCAGCTAAAATTGATACAAAACCGACAAGAACAACAACGACCGTCGAAAGTAAAATATCTCGATTGCCGATATGAGACAATTCGTGCGCAATCACTCCTTCTAATTCTGTTTTATTTAAAATCGTTAGAAGTCCGGTCGTGACCGCGACGACGGCATGATCTTTATTCCTCCCCGTCGCAAAAGCATTCGGAGCGGAATCTTGAACAACATAGACTCTCGGCATTGGCAGACCAGCGGTGATGGAAAGATTTTCGACTATATTATACAGGTCAGTATATTCTTCGCGTTTAGCCTCTTTGGCGTGCGACAGAGACAAAACTATTTTATCAGAAAACCAATAGCTAAAGACGTTCATGAGTAAACTGAAAATAATGGCAATATAGAGAATGCTTGGATCAGCATAATAATAACTGATGAAATAGCCCAAAGCGATTATCACGACCAAAAAGATGGTCATTAAAAACCAAGTGCGTCGAACATTTTTGTCTTGTTCGGTATAAACGGTTGACATTAAGGGTTAAAACTTAACTTCGACTGGTTTCTTGGCCGCTTCTTCTTCGAGAGCAAACAATTCCATTTTCGCAAAGTGGAAGATGCCGGCGATAAGGTTACCTGGAAAAGCTTCAATCGCAATATTCAAGTCTCGAACATTACCATTGTAGAATCGACGGGAGGCTTGAATTTTATTTTCAGTATCTGATAATTCTGTCTGTAATGAAAGGAAGTTCTGATTGGCTTTTAGGTCTGGATAAGCTTCGGCGAGAGCGAAGACGGATTTCAAAGCACCAGTCAGCATGTTTTCGGCTTGCCCTTTGTCAGCGACATTCGAGGCGCCCATCGCGGCGGTTCTAGCTTGAGTAACTTTATCAAAGGTACTGCTTTCATGGGTGGCATAACCCTTCACGGTATTAACTAAATTAGGAATAAGGTCATAGCGTCTTTTAAGCTGTACATCAATATCAGACCAAGCTTCTTTGGCGCGGTTGATCAAGACAATAAAGCGGTTATAGGCAAAAACTATCCACAAGACCAACAAGACTATAATACCAATCAAAATGTAAATTAAGCTCATAAATTTTAAATTAAATAATATTAAAGGCGTCTTTTCCGACTGGGTAACAGTATACCACAAGTTGCAATAAAATGACACTGTGCTATACTCTATCTTAATGACAAGTTTGATTGGTATATTACCCTATATTCAGATAGTTTTATCTGTGATTTTGATCGCCGCTATCTTGATGCAGAAATCCGAAGCTGGTGTCGGTGGTTCTTTTGGTGGTAACGACAATTTCGCCTCCGGCTTTCATACTCGTCGTGGTTTTGAACAAAAGCTTTTCATCTTTACAATCGCAATTGCAATCCTCTTTGCACTGTCCTCCATTGCTGTTCTGGTTCTAAAATAATCGCAATCTATCATTTTCTATTTCGTCATTTAGTTTATGTCAAAAATTAAAAATCTCTATACGCGACAAGTTGTCAATTTCAATAAAATATTTCGATCTTTCAATCTTACAGAAAAGATTATCTTTACCATTCTGGCTTTAATCTTGATCTGGGCGAGTTTTAATTTATTTGGCAGAGTAAATAGCCAATTCACAACCAAAGTCCCAGCACGCGGTGGTTCATTGACTGAGGGTATAATTGGTTCACCTCGTTTTATTAATCCCCTTTTAGAGTTGTCGGATGCTGATCGCGATCTAACTTATTTAATTTATTCCGGTCTGATGCGGGCCACCCCAACTGGTGACCTTGTCCCTGATTTAGCTGAAAGCTATACGATTTCTGAGGACGGTTTAACTTATAATTTTAAAATTAAGAGCGATGCTGTTTTTCACGACGGAGCCAAGATTACCGCCGATGATATTGTTTATACTATTAATATGGTGCAGGATAATACCTTGCGCAGTCCCAAGAAGAACAACTGGATTGATGTGACTGTTCACAAGGTGAGCGATATGGAAGTCTCTTTCGAGCTCAAGCAACCCTATTCACCTTTTTTGGAAAACACGACCTTGGGTATCTTACCAAAGCATATCTGGTCTAGTGCCAACACTGAAGAGTTCCCTTTTAGTCCTTACAATACCGAACCAATCGGCTCAGGGTCATATGAAGTAGAAAAAATAAATCGAAACAGTTCTGGTATTCCTAATTACTACGAACTAAAAGCTTTTGACGATTACACCCTGGGAAAAGCCTATATTGATAATATTAAATTCAATTTTTATCCCAACGAAAAAAGTTTAACGGAGGCTTTTACAGCTGGCAAAATCGAGAGTACCAGTGTCCTCTCACCACAAAGTCTTGATGCTTTGGACAAAAAAGTAGAGCTGGAGCAAGAACAAATTTCTCTTCCCCGCGTCTTTGGAGTTTTCTTTAATCAAAATCAAGCAAAAGTTTTTCTAAATAAAGAAGTGCGCCAGGCCTTGGATTTAACCGTCGATCGTGACCGAATTGTCAGCGAAGTTCTCGGTGATTATGGTCAAAAAATTACCGGCCCATTACCAAACGGTATCTTGTCTGAAAATATTGCAACCACGACCTATAACCGTGATGAAGCTATAGAGCAAGCAAAAAGTATTCTAGTTAAGGCGGGTTGGAAATATAACGAAGAAGGACAGGTTTGGGAAAAGAAAAAAGCCAAAACTGAAACCGAAAAATTAGCTTTTTCAATTGCCACGGCCAATACTAATGATTTGAAAAAAACAGCCGAGATTCTGAAAGAAGATTGGGGACGATTGGGTGTGCCAGTCGAAGTCCAGACTTTTGATCCGACTGATCTAAACCAAACAGTTATCGCCCAAAGGAAGTACGACGCTCTACTTTTTGGTGAGATAATTAATCGTAGTCTAGATTTATTTGCTTTTTGGCACTCTTCACAAAGAAACACCGGCTACAATGTGGCGATGTATACCAATAGCAAGGTAGACACCCTCTTGGAAAGTGCTCGACAAATTTCTAATAAAGATGAACGACTAAAAAAGTATGCTCAAGTGGTGTCGGAAATAAAAAATGACTTACCAGCCGTTTTTATTTACTCACCAGAATTTGTTTATGTTTTACCAACAAAGATTCAAGGTTTTGAATCTGGTTTTATTAATAATCGAAGTGAAAGATTCGAATCGGTTCATCAATGGTATATTGAGACTGATAGAGTTTGGAACTTTATAATTTAAGATGATAACCCCTAATAACAACGAGAGACGACGTTCAGCTCCTTTTCACGCTGATAGCACAATATTACGACAAACCGCTAGACCAGCGCATAATTCAACCATGCCCGGCCTTCAGCATAATGCCAAAAGAAGCCTAAAAAATAATCGTCGAATGGCTCCGGCCAAAAAACACGGGCCGAGCACTCACAAAAAATTCGAAGATGTTGTCCCAACCCTAAAAGAAAAAACTGTTCGGATTATTCCCCTTGGTGGAGTCGAGGAAATCGGAAAAAATATGATGGCGGTAGAATATAAAAATGATATTATCGTCATTGACGCTGGTATCCAGTTTAAGACAGAGGAGACTCCTGGTATTGATTATATCTTGCCAAATACTAAATATTTAGAAGAGAGAAAGGGTAAGATCCGCGCTTTGGTGATCACTCACGGACACTTGGACCATATCGGCGGTATTCCCTATTTGATAGAAAAACTTGGTAACCCACCAATTTATACTCGTGAATTCGGAGCTTTACTCATTAAAAAAAGACAAACAGAATTTCCGCACTTGCCAGAATTAAATATCAAGATTTGCGGTAAAGATGATGGTTTTATTCCTTTGACACCAGATTTAAAATTAAAGTTCTTTGGCATTACTCACTCAATTCCTGATTCAACAGGAGTGATTATCAACACCCCACTTGGTGATATTGTGAACACTGGTGACGTGCGGGTGGAAAATGAGGGAGGAATAGTATCAGAGGAAGAATACGAGCAATATAAATTCTTTAAAGAGCGTAATGTGATCTTACTCACCATGGATTCGACTGGAGTAGAAAAGCCAGGTTGGACGATTTCTGAAAATCAGGTGGTAAAGACAATTGATAAGATTGTGAGTGAAGTGTCTGGTAGAATTATCATCGCGACTTTTGCCTCACAAGTCGAACGTATTATTCACTTCATCAATATGGCCAAAAAGTATGGCAAGAAATTAGTGATCGAAGGACGCAGTATGAAGAACAATGTCGAAATTATTAAATTCCTGAAACTGGCTGATGTCGAACACATTATTCCCGTCGAAGATATCGCCGACTATCCCCCACATAAATTAATGTTCCTGGCGACCGGAGCTCAAGGTGAAGAATTCGCGGCTTTGATGCGTATTGCCAACAATTCACACAAGCAGATTAAACTAAATAAAACTGATACGGTTATCCTTTCTTCATCAGTCATTCCTGGCAATGAAAGAGCGATTGCTGGATTAAAAGACAATCTTTACCGACATGATGCTAAAATCATTACTTATTACGAAACCGACGTGCATGCCGGCGGACACGGTAAGCGTGAAGAATTAGCTTGGATTCAAAAACAAATTCCTCATCAGTTTTTTATGCCCGTTCATGGTCAGCACTTTATGCTGAAAATGAATGCCGAATTGTCTGTTTCGCTTGGCAAACCCAGAGAAAATGTGATCGTGCCGGATAATGGTAATATTGTCGAAATCAGTGAGGGTGAAAAAGGCTTAAAAATTCACGTTTTAAAGGAAAAAGCGCCATCGGGCTTGGTGATGGTGGATGGTTTTTCAATCGGTGATGTTCAAGATGTGGTTATTCGCGATCGTCAAATGCTGGCTCAAGACGGAATGTTTGTTATTATTGCAAGCATCAATACCACCACCTGTCGTTTAAAGAAATCTCCCGATATTATTTCTCGTGGCTTCGTCTATCTTCGTGAATCACAAGAGCTACTCAATGAAACTAGAAATATAATTAAAAAGACAATTGAAACGAGTGCCGCGGGTATGAAGCCAATTGACTTTGATTATGTTAAAAACAATGTCGCTGATGCGATTAGTAAATATCTCTTTCAAAAAACCGCCAAAAGACCGATGGTCATCCCGGTTATTATTGGAGTATAAGATTATTTAGTGTCTTTTATTCTGAGGCTAAAAATAATACCAAAAAGCATAATTATTCCTAAAATCAGGAAGAGGTATTTCATATCAAGATTAGTGTAGACCAACACAACCGTAGCTGACAGCGGTCCTAAAATATAAGCCATTGGTCCGGCGGTACGAAAAAAACCAATCATATTAGCATTAACATTTCCAACTTTTTTGAAAAAATAGGTTTCTGACATTATTTCTATCACGCTCGCACCAATTCTGGTGACAAACAAAATTCCCGCCCAGACAATCATATTGGTTGAATCAATAAACGAGACTAGTGCAGTTGAGATCGCCATGACGATAAAACCAATTATGAGCATCTCTTTTTCACCATACTTTTTATCAGCTAGTTTACCTAAGGGATAAGGGGTAAGAATGAATGGAATCAGCATAATACCAAAAATGACTCCAATCTCTGACCAAGCAATACCAAGATATTTATGTAGATAGATTGGGGTATAAATCACCATCCAGGAATAAAAAAATCTAAGTAATAAACCAACCCAAAAAATATTCCGAATATTTCGATTGTGTAAAATTTCTTTAGCGGTCACAAGAAACGGAACAGCCACATACTGCGAATCATGAAAACGACGCAAGCGTTGAGTAATAAAGAGAATTGGGAACAAGAGAATTAAAGGGCAAAGATAAATTAAACGGTAATTTTCTGTCTGCAAAAGAAAAGCAGCGGTCATAGGAGCAAAAACCCAGGCGAGATTTGTTAAGGTCAAAAAAGTACCTCTAATCTTGCCAGTCTGAGAGTCTTTAGAATAACCCTCCATAAAAATGTCGAAAGAAAAATAAATAAACGAGCCGATCATGATCGCCAATAAAAAGAAAGCAGTGAGAGCGTAATCACGACTAGCCAGAGTCAATCCGGCAAAAGCAATAATTTCAAGTAAAATTAAAACATTGGTTGTGTGATAGTTACCAAAGCGCCTTAGAATAAAGGGCAAAGTCCAAAGACCTAAAATGGTAAGAATCGAACCTAAAGCATAAACTGGGCCGACATATTCTGATGAGACAAAAGTTTCCAAAAAGCTGGAATTCACATAGGCCGGAATAGCCACATGAAAAGCCAATAAAACTGCCAAGAAATACAACGAAAACATTGGCAAATATTTGAAAGTTTTGATTGGCTGATAAACCATAAATTATAGACTAGTACTGTAAACTGAAGCGAAACCATAGTTTTCAGCCTGTTGAATCAGAATAGCAAAGATCAAACCGATTAAGATGACAAGGATGATCAAAATATACTTGTTATTGATAATAGTTCTGATAGTATTTACCCGACTTAGATAGCCCATATTAAACAAGCTTAGTTTATTGACGGCGTTTGTCGCCGATGACGGCATCTGCCTTAGTAAGTTTAAATCCTTGAATTCCCCGCTAGCACCGAGCATACCAAGACCAATAACGTTGGCAAAAATAGAGAAATCTTTGTCTTTTCCACCAAACGAGTTTAAGTTAATATTATTACCATTTTTCACTACCTGAACTTCTTTTTTCAAACGGCCCTTAATTAATTCAACAAGACCAGGCAATAAAGCCGATCCCCCGAGCAAATAAATATCATCTAGTTTTTGCTTAAAAGTTTCTTCGTAATATTTAATTGCCCCTTCGGTTTCTTTTAGAATATCCTCAATCATCGGCATGATTATCTCGCGGATATTGTTTTCCTTAACATCTTTAATACCAAACTTAGCCTTGAGTGACTCAGCTTCGTTATTTTCAATTTTCAAACGAGCCTTGATCGTCTCGGTAAAATCCGCTCCAGCCACTGGCACAGTTACAGACATATTAATTTTGTCATTACTATCAAAAAAACTGAGATTGGTCGAGTGCGCGCCTATATCCATAATCAAACTTTGCTTGTCTGACTTCTTCAAAATAGCTCGCGCTAAACTGAGGGACTCAACACATAAAGACACTACCTCGAGACCAATCGAGTTACAGAATTTGACATAACCAGTCGCAATATCTTTTGGCACGCTAATAAAAATAATTAATTTTTTATTTTTATCGGGCAATGGTTTGACATCGTAATCCCAATAAGTCTTATCAACGCCGATCGGCATCAATAAAGAAACTTTATCAATAATAGCCTGCTTTAAGACATTTGATTTCAAATTAGCATCCAAAACAAAACACTGAATAAAGACTTGAGACTCTGGCAAAGAAACAATCACCTTATTCGTTGAAACCCTCTTTGGTTTCACATCTTTCAATAATCTTTTGATTTTTTCTGCTAAGGCATTAGCATCAAGAATTTGGCCGTTCGAGACTATTCCTTCGGCTAATTCTGTTCGGCCGTAAGTCTTGACTGAAAAACGAAAGACTTTCTCGAGCTCGACGATTTCCACCGAACGATCGGAAATATCCAGTCCAAAAGCTTGGTCAAATTTAATCGTCAAAGCATCTTTTAAAATCTTTTTTATACTCATATGTTTTATTCAAAATCAGCTACCAGCTCCCAAGAATTAATAATTACAGACGGGGTATTTGTCGCCACTTCAATCAGTAATTTTCTGGTAAAATCAGAAACCGTTGACGAAGCCTTGATAATTTTGGCTGATCCACTAGTTTCTATAGGGTAAATATAACATGGATTATTATCATTTCCAACATCGATTTCTACGTCACCACCATATGACCAACCTTCACGACTATTAGTGGTGGTGGAAAGCTCGAGTACAGCAATTTCGCCACAAGCGTTGACCGTACTCCAAGCCTTGAGTGCCATTTCAGAATCTGAAGTTTCAGTGACTTCGCCGATTGAACGAAGCATAATTCCCGCCCCCACAGCTAAGACCACAGCACTAACCAAAAGTACCATAGTTAAAACTAAAAATCCTCGGTTATTTTTTTTATTGGGTGACCACACCATTGATTTCAATTGCCTCACTAACCGAATTACTAATCTCATCCAAAACCGAGCGACTGTTTTGGTTGACATCTTGGATTGTCTCGATTTTCGCCCGACCAAAGATCACATTAAAAGCAAAACCGCTGATGAAATACAAAACCGTACCAGCAATCGCCAGATATAAAACTGCTTCAATTAATGTAAAGCCTTTTTTCATTTTATAAATTATATCACAAAAAAAACTGATTATCTCCAATTACCAAGTATCGTAGTCAGACTTACACTGGCTTCTCTGGAGGGTGTCACATCCCAAGTAATTGTTGAAATAATTTGTTTTGTATCAGCTGATAAATCACTAATAGCAATGACTCTGGTATATTTATCATCACTAATTAAATCATAAGCAGCCCCATTGAACCTCCACGACCCTTCTGCCTCAAAATTAAGACCCTTATTTCCTGTTTCCAAATCTGCCCAATCATTGTCACGGATTGATCGCGTTGCTTCGAGACCCTCTTTGGCATAAAACAAAGCTTCTGTTCTCTCAATCGCTGTTTTAGTACTCAAGTTTGAATCAATAATCAAGGTCGCCATGGCAATACTGCCCAAAGAAAAAATCGCGATCGCCAAAACTAATTCGAGTAAACTAAAGCCTAAATTTTTATGCGTATTTTTTGACATTGTGTTTTCTATCTTCAAAATTATGGTTTTTCTTCATTATATATATTGCTAATTTCATCAGTAGTTAAGGCTCGGTTATAAACACGAACCTCATCAAGTGAGCCACCCCAATAATAAGTACCGGAATCCATAAAACCAATGGTGGTCATAAATGTTCCAAAGTTTGAAGTGGCGGCGTCATTACTACAATTATTTATCTGTACATTATCCAGATATATATCATGCGAAGCGACGTTAAAATTAACAACCAAGTGATGCCAACCAACCGCAACGCTACCGGCAGCGTCGCACCAGCCGTATTTTATATTGCTTGACGGCATAGCAATCGAAATAATTTCATTGGTTAAATAACCAGTGACGTCTCCGGCGGTTATACCAGAATAACCACCACCACCAATAGAATAATTAGTTTCGATTATACCTTTTCCGCCAGAGCTTGCAGTTAAAATTTGGCTATTATAAAACCAAACTGATATTGTTTTAATTGTACCAATAGTCTGGCTTATATTTATATATTTGCCAGTTCCAAAACTATAAGCAGTATTGGACAAACCTTTTACACCGGTTGTTAATGATGCACCACCTACAACTGTTCCATTTTTACTAGCAATAGATTCATTCGCATTACCGTTGAATGACCAATAAGCGATAAGTCCGCTGGAAGGAATAGATGTCGGTGTTATGGAATTTGAAGCGCTAGAAGAATCACTTGTACCAATTGCATTTGTGGCGGTAACAGTAAATGTATAACTGGTGGTATTAGTCAGACCAGAGACAACAATTGGCGAGGATGCTCCAGTACTAAAAAAATTACCCGGAGATGAGGTGACAGTATAGCTGGTAATGGCGGAACCACCATCATCAGCAGGGGCACTAAAGGTTATTGTCGCGCTTGCATTACCAGCAACGGCAGAAACGCTGGTTGGCACACCAGGAACTGTATCGGATTGATTTTCAGCAGTCGATGTCGCCGTTTTTACGACACTACCACTATCAGCTAAAAAAATATGGCGAGAGATGTCTCCAAAATTTATGGTTATCGTACCCGTGGCGCTTGGTTGACCTGTCAATTTTGAAAAAACAATTTCATCAGAATCGCCGAAATTTGAAGTATCAATAGTTATGCCGTTTGTCCAAGTATAAACTTCATCTGAATCACTTGGATTATTATACGCCGAACCACGAAATAGTGTGTACCCATTCGCATCAGCCAAGCTTACTCCTAAATCGGTGTCGCCTTTTTGCAATATGGCATTATGTCGAGCTCGCTGAATAGTGTCAGCTAAATTATTTCGTGCTTCCTCGACAAGCTGGGTTTGATAAAACTTCAAACTATACGGCGCCGAAAGTAAAAAAATACCGGCCGCAATACCGACCACCAAGAGAATTTCGATCAGTGTAAAGCCTCTTTTAAACATAAATTTTAAATTCCTAAGTTTCCAGTCAGTTTGTAGATTGGTAAGATAATAGACATCGCGATCAGACCGACCGCCAAAGCAATGACGACCAGCAAAACCGGCTCGATAATAGTTGGTAATATTTTTGTGCGATCAATTATTTCTTTGGTCCAAAAATCAGAAATTTTAAAGAAAGAATCTTCCAAGGTTCCGCTATTCTCTCCCACCAAAAGGACGCTCATCGAATTGGTCGGATATAATTCACTATAATTTTCCATAGTCGCCACTAAAGAAATACCGTTTTTAATGCGATCAATAATTTCTCTCAAGACTTTTTTATAGTACAAATTAGAAGTACCGACATAAGCAATTTCCAAAGCTTCATCAATAGTGATACCAGATTTTAACAAAGTCCCCATCAGCTGGGCAAAAAGAGCTAACTGATAACCAACCACGAATTCTTTAATGTAGGGCAAGAAGACAAGAGTCTTGTGATAAAGATATTTCATATATCTAATCCTAAATAAGAGAAAGATAAACAACCAGATCAAAAAAGCTCCAGCAATAACAAACAACCAATATTGCTGAATAAATAAGGAAATGCTCAAAACAACTTTAGTAATCAAAGGTAATTCGACATGAAGACTGGTAAACATGGGGATCAGTCGGGGTAAGATGAAAATCGTCAAACCACCACCAAGTAAAATCACGGCCGTTAGCACAATTTTTGGATACAGCATCACGCCATTTATTTCTTTACGTAGATGACTATCACGCTCGAGCCAGACCGACAAGAATTCCAAGTTATCAGCTAATGATCCAGACAACTCACCGGCTTTGACCAAGCTGATAAAAATCTTACCAAAAGAGCCTTCTTCTTCAGCGATAGCGGAATTCAAAGACACACCGTTTTCGATTCGGCCTTTCAGACGATACAAAATTTTCTTCATCGGGCCAGGGCGAGCCTGATCGGCGAGAGAATTTATCGCTTCATTAAGCGTCACGCCACCACGGAGCAAGACGGCTAGATTTTTTGCAAAGTTAATCTGCTCTTCGATTGGAACTTTATTAAAAAATTTATTAAAATTAATTTTTAATTTCATTTTTAATCGAGATTAGACAAGCTATCCAATTCATCGAAAGTCGTTGTGCCGTTAAATAAGTGGACAAGACCGTTATAGTACATTGGAATCATTCCATTCTCTTCAGCTTTGTTCTGAATGATTGAAGAAGAAGATTTGACGCTGATCAAGGCTCGAATATCGTCATCTACCTCCATCACTTCAAAGACGGCGATTCGACCCAAATATCCAGTGTGTTTACAAACTTTACAACCAGTCCCTTTATATAATTTAATGTCTTTTAATTTTTTACCTGGAAAGAATTTCTTGAGAATATTTTGAAATCTTGGTTCTTCTTCCATTGCCACGAGACCGGGCACATCGGCCGCGGTTTTAGGATGATTCATCTTACAATGAGGACAAACTTTTCGAACCAATCTTTGAGCCAAAACGATATTGACTGAAGAAGCGACCAAGAACGGCTCGATGCCCATTTCGAGTAAACGAGGAAAAATCGTCGCAGCATCATTGGCATGCAAAGTCGAAAGGAGTAGGTGTCCAGTCATCGCGGCATTCACTGCAATACTGGCTGTTTCATTGTCGCGAATTTCTCCGACCATGATAATGTCGGGGTCTTGACGGACAATCGAACGCAGACCATTGGCAAAAGTGATGTTTTTCTTGAGATTCACCTGAATCTGCTGAACTCGATCAATACTGTATTCCACCGGATCCTCAATCGTCACAATATTTATTGGCAAACTCGCCAGAATCTGAACTAAAGAATAAAGAGTCGTGGTTTTACCAGCACCAGTCGGACCAACAGACAGAATCATTCCGTATGGTTGAGCAATCGCCTTCTTTACTCTCACAATATCATTCTCATTTAGACCCAAATCTTCCAAGACAATTTTCTTGGTGCGTTCCGATAAAATACGGAAGACAATATTTTCGCCGTTTGTGACTGGCAACAAAGATACACGAACATCGAAGGACATGTTTTCGGTCGTATATTCAAAACGACCGTCTTGAGTAGCGTCACGCTCGTCGGTGCGCAAATGTGACATAATTTTGACACGAAAAACGATTTTGTCATGCATTTCAATCGGATATCTGACCACCTCATTTAAAATACCGTCAATTCGAAAACGGACAGAGACTGTATCGTCAGACAAAGGCTCAATATGCACATCCGAAGCGTTGTTGTCATAAGCATATTCCAGAAACTGGTTCAACAAAAGGGCAATATTATTTTCATTATTATGAAGTTTATAATCTTCGATCAAATCAACAACATTTTTGAAGATGTTGTTTTTATAGGCTTTGAAAGCTTCTTCCATGCCTAAAGGAGTCGCATAATAGACCGTCACTCTTCCTTCACTAGCCTGATCGACATGCTTGATGAATTCGTAATTTTCTGGATTTGAAGTAGCAAGATTATAACCTTCCAAAGTTTTACCGAAGATTACCGCTTTTTGCGCTCGGGCCACGGCTTCTGGTAACATTTCCAATAGATCGTTCTGAATATTTTCTTCTTTCAAATCAACAAAAGGGACTTTGTAGTATTTTGACAACGCTTCTCCCAATTTTTCGTCTTTGATAATATCGGCTTTGACTAGATCAATTTCCAAGGATTCCCCTTTTCGGGTAGCCGAAGACATCACTTTATCAAAACTAGATTCACCGACATAACCGCCAGTCACCAGTATTTCTTTTAATTTTTCAAGGGTTAAAACCATGTATTGTTTAAATAGACAGATGACGAGAGAGAGAAAAACTATCGAGTGACCTCGATTTGATCACCACCACTTGGTATATTTCCTTCACCGACAGAATTTGGGGCACAAACAGTTATACGATGAGTTGTGGCATCCTGACTAAGGTAGTATTCGGCTTCAGTCGTAGGATCTGTCGCTGTTGGATCAGTTGGAATTGCTGTTAAATAGGTTGCTCCAGCACCAACAAGGGCGTCTTCTAGTAATAAAGCGTCAGTTGCATTGGCAGCACCACAATCTGAACTAGCGTAAATAGGATCCGTAAGACTAACAATTGTATCTATACCTCCTGGATTATCAATTGAATACTGATAGATGGCGTTTAAGATAGTTAAAACATCAGAACGGCGTTGGGCGTTGCGGGTGTCACCGAGCTGGCGGGTGGGGTTGATCGCCAAGATAACGATACCGGCCAAAATAGAGATGATACCGACAACCAGTAAGATTTCCAAAAGGGTAAAACCTTTTGCGCGAGACTGTGTTCTTTTCATAAGAGACATATTTTATTGTTAAATTATTAAAAGCTATTAAGCTCCTTCTATTATAACAGTTGAGTTGAAAAGTGCAAAGGTAAAAGTTATCCACAGCACTAAAGACTAATTTCTGCTAGAATCAAAGGATGAAAAAACGAATTGATATCTTGCTTTTTGAGAAAGGCCTAGCCAAAAGCCGTCATGCTGGAAGTGAATTGATTAAAGCTCAGAGAATAACTGTCGATGGTAAAATTATTCAGAAAAATTCTGAGCAAGTTGACCTTGATTCAAAAATAGAGATTATCGGGACAGAAAAGCAATATGTCGGCCGTGGTGGTCTAAAACTCGAAAAGGCTCTTTTAGAGTTTAAAATTGATCCAAGTAAATTGATTGCGTTGGACGTCGGATCTTCAACTGGTGGTTTTACGGAATGTCTGCTACGTCAGGGGGCCAAAAAAGTTTACGCTGTGGACGTCGGAACGGATCAATTTGATGCTGATTTAAAGAAAGACCCTAAAATAATATTGATGGAAAAGACAGACATTAGAAAAGTAGAGAAATTACCAGAAGAGATTGATTTAGCAGTGATTGATGTGTCTTTTATTTCTTTAGAATTGGTCTTGGAATCGGTCAAAAACTTGGTAAAACAAAATGGATTAATTATTGCTTTAATCAAACCGCAATTTGAAACAAAGAAGGAGGAAAAAAATAAAAGTGGAATTGTGAAGACAAAAGAAAGTCGAGAATCAGTGCTCAAAAAGATTGGTGATTTTAGTGAAAAAATAGGGCTTAAAATAATGGGAATCATTGATTCCCCAATTCTCGGTGGTTCTGGTAATAAAGAGTATTTTATTCTTTTACAAAACTAGGTCACAGTGATATAATTATAAGATAAATGAGAGCTGTTCTAAAAAAATATTTAGCAAGTTTGGCAATTTTTGCTTTGGTTATATTTATTGGCACAAATTTAAGCCAAATTAGTAATCTCGATATCGGCAAACAATCAGCCGCGGTAATTGATCTTGTCGAGGCCGACAGTAGCGCCACCACAACTTCCGGTTACGCTTGGAGTGATACAGTTGGTTGGATAAACTTCGGAACAGATACTAGCCATGTCGAAGGCCGGGTGTATGTTTCTGATACAAAACTATATGGCTATGCTTGGGGAGAAAATATTGGCTGGATTTCAATGACTTGTGAAAATATTGATGGTTCATGTGATGATTTTGAATACGGCGTATCAAATGACAGTATTGGAAATCTTTCCGGTGAGGCCTGGGGAGAAAATATTGGTTGGATAAAATTTAATCCAGATGGGGGTGGAGTAACGATCAACCGAGACACCGGTGTCTTTTCTGGCCACGCTTGGGGAGAAAATATTGGCTGGATTTCTTTTTCTGATACACCAAATAATCAAGGAGTAGAGACAGCTTGGACTAATCCAACACCAGCCCCACCACCAGAGGATCCGGGCGGTGGCGGTTCACCTGATTGTAGATCTTTTGATTATAGTGACTGGGGACCATGTACAAACGGCCAAAGAACCAGAAGTATTTCCCGAGAATACCCATCAAACTGTAGCGGTGGAGTAACAGCGACAACCACTGAATCTTGTACTGTCATAACTTCAACAACGACCCCATCAATAAATGTTTCAATTAACACCCCAACCCAAACAACTATTTTTGCCAATCAACAATTACAACTAACCGCGACCGTCACAGGCACAACTTCTACTAATCTCGTTTGGAACATTACCAATATGCCAATAGTTTATGGAAATTATTACGGCACAATAAACGATAGCGGGCTTTATATCGCCCCATCTTTTGCCGACGCTCCCCTTCTACAATTTCTCACCATCACCATTCAAGCCAGACTACAATCCGATCAAACCAAGACTGATACAATTTCAATTACTGTCAGAAGAATCATTCCGCCGCCACCAGTAGTTATTCCATTTTGTTCTGAATATACATATTCTTCTTGGTCAGATTGTGTAAACGGCAACCAGACTCGCAATGTCTTGATTAGACTACCAGCAAACTGCGAAGGTGGCGTAGGACCAGACATAAGTCGAGCCTGCCAAATAAACGACGAGGGTGAAATAGTTCCAATTGAGACACCGGACCCTGTCGAAAATAATCATCCTGGAAAATCTACTGAAAAGACAGAGACTTTACTTCCGATCGAGAATTTGGAAGTCCTCGGCACCACCACCCAAGAAATTATCTTAGGCGCCAAAAAAATTATTGATAATCCGACAGGTTCTGCCGTAACAAAAACTATCACGACCGCCGGAGTGATTGGTGGGGGTTTGGCCGCCACTTCAGTCCTAGCGATCAATGGTATGGCCATCGCCGATCTCGCCTTTTTACCATTTAAAGTCTGGGGATTACTTTTGAGCGTCTTAGGTTTAAAGAAAAGAAATCGCCCTTGGGGTACCGTGTATGATAGTGTGACCAAACAGCCTATCGATCCAGCCTATGTCACTCTCACAAAAATTAATAGCAAAGATGATATGACTTCGATCACCGACCTTGATGGTCGCTATGGCTTCTTGGTCAGCCCAGGTCAATATCTTCTGACTGCAAATAAAACAAATTATATTTTCCCTTCTAAAAAAATGGCGGGTAAAACTGAAGACGCTTTGTATAATAACCTATATTTGGGTGGCGAAATAAATGTGCCAGTTACCGGCGCAGTGATCAGTAAAAATATTCCTCTTGACCCAGTTAAATTTGACTGGAATGAATTCGTCAAAGGTCAGAAAAAATTAATGAAGTTCTATTCCAAACGAGAAAAAATCGTCAGAATCCTCACCGACTGGATTTTCCGAATTGGTTTTCTCGTCTCGCTTATTTCTCTATTCCTAGTCAGCGCTCCATACAACATTGTCATCTTCTGCTTGTATCTTCTTCTCGCTGTTCTGAGAAAATTTGGTTTAAAACAAAAAGCGACTGGTGCCCTGCTCGACAAAAACGGCAATCCTCTTTCTTTTGCTATCGTGCGAATCTTTTCCGCTGATTTAAATGTGGAGATTACCAATAAAGTTGCCGATAAAATCGGACGTTATTACTGCTTGGTCAATAAAGGAAAATATTTTGTCAAAGTCGAAAAGAAAAATGACGATGAGAGCTATTCACTCGTCTATACTTCCCCAGTGATTCTAGCCGACAACGGCATAATCAATAGAAACTTCACTGTTTAAATAGAAAGATTTATTTCTTTCGGGCCCGCAAGATTCTCGCGGCTTCAGCAATAATACTGTCCACGGTCATCGAAGCTTTGATCAAAAAACTAGTGGCGCCCAAATCCAAACCTCGTCTAATATCGTCTCGCTCACCCAAGTTGGATAAAATAACAACTGGAATGTCTTTAGTCTTATCATTTTTCTTTAAACCAGCCAAAACATCAAAACCACTCATACCTGGCAAAAGCAAATCCAAAAATATTAGATCCGGGATTTCCGACTCGATCGCTGAGCCAGCCAATTCACCATTTTCAATATGACGCACCGCACAGCCCTCATCAATCAATTTTTTCGATACCAAACCACCGAGGAATTTATCATCCTCGACGATCACAATTTTAGTCCCCGAAGTAAATGATTCATTTATCATAAGTTCATTTTACCGCAAGTCGCTTTTTAAAGCAATAAAGCTAAAAACTCACTATCAACGAGTATCATACGCCCAGTGCAATAAAGCCTGACGCTGTTTGGGGCGGCAAAAACGATCGCCAGCGCGGCAATTTTTCTGAACCTGGGCCAAATGACGAGTCATCGCCCGCCAACGTTTGATTTGAATTGCATCTTCTTCTGGTCGTCGACGGCCAAGATAATAGCGACAATACCACTGAAACCAACCGCGCGGATCGTCTTTGTGAATCCAGCCCTTCTTTCTCCAAACTGATAAAGGCTGTGAGGCATCGACACCAAAAAAATTTAAATTTTTATCGTGCCCAGGTAAACCGAGAGGAAAAAGTTTGGCTTTGGTGAACCAATCTTTGGGAAATTCTTTTTGGCAGTCTCTAATATATCGCCCGCCAAACACTCCTAATGCCAACATTTCTTTCGGCTTCAAATCCGGCTTAAATTGCGCATCAAAATTCTTCCCCACCGGCTCGGTACACTCGTATAAATACCCCGTCTGCATTTTGTCGTTTACTTTGATAGTGCGCATAATTGGTTCGTTTAATTTAATTTACTTTACTTAAATCACCATTAATAATTATCGGACCGAAACCATTAATTTCATCTTTCAATATCCCCTCTGGAATATCATTAAACATAAAAATCTTTTTACCAAGACGAAAGGCATCATACATTTCTAAGAAGGTCGCACCGCCAATGTAATTCTGAATATCATTTTTTTCAAAATTAAGAACCAAGACTGAATCGTTGTTATTAATAACATCAGTGCTATGGAGTAGTTTCTCAGCTTTCCATTTTGAATGTTCCTCCTTACTCATATCTCTATACCGCGCCTCGGTTCCTGGATCGTTATAACAATTAGGAAGAGTTATAATATGACCCATTTTTTCGAGCGTCTCTTTGATTTCTGGAATTCGATCGTAAAAATTTTTACTGCAAATGATAAATATTTTCATATAATAAACATATCATCTCTCTAGAAATAAGTTAAGCGCTGATTTGTCGACCGTGTAACAGAAAAACCGTCCCCGTCTTTTCACTGGCGACTATTCGCTCTATTATATTTTCACTCTTACCTTTTACAATATGAACAATTATTCCTTTTTCAGACAATTCCTTGGCAACGGCAAACTTTGAAATCATCCCCCCTCGCCCACTATTTGACTTACTTGGATTAATCCAATCAGCGACCAAATCGAGATTAGATACATTTACCTCAGAAACAGTCTCTCCTTGATCATTCAAAATACCGTCAGTGCTCGTGAGAATTATCAAAGCATCAGCTTTAAGTTGTTTGGCGACGAGACCCGCTAACTCATCATTATCCGTAAACATCAATTCCGTCGTAGCGACAACATCGTTTTCATTGACAATCGGAATGACCTTGTCGAGAAGCAGGGCCTCAAAGCAATTTTGCATATTTTCATAATGTTCTTTATCACGAAAATCTTCTTTAGTCGCCAAGACTTGAGCACAATGATATTTATATTTTTCAAATAACTGCGCATACACGTTCATCAGCTTAACCTGACCAACGGCAGTGAAGACTTGTTTTCTGACCGTCTCTGATTTTGATTCATTAAGTGAGATAAGTTCCCGTCCTGCCGCTCCAGCCCCAGAAGTTACAAGCACCACCTGTAATCCTTTTTCGCGCAACCTCACTAATTGATCGACAATGTGACCAAGGAAAGAAACATCGAGCGTCCCAGCCTCAGTGGTTAATACCTTTGTTCCTATTTTTACAATGATTCTTTTATACATACTTGTAAACTATTTTAGCACAAAATATTGAATTTTCGGAAACAAGAAAGCCCGCAGGAGCTTTCCTGTGGGCTATTGACCTTAACCCGTCTAGGGCTTTACCCTAATGTCTTTGAACCAACCATATGCGGAATTGTCCTCAAGAAAGCGCAAATTAAAAGCGCCATTCTTAAGTCGGTAAGGCACCAGAAACATCGCCGATGAACGGCCGTGATTGACGACCCAGTCGGAGTCATCAGCGCACTTCCTTTCGACCGTACCAGGACGAAGGTCCTGAAAAAGCCGCAGACAATGTTGCACCGATGGGTGCAACTGCCACATTGGCACACCGGCCGGATTTGTGAGCTGTTTCTTCAGCTGTTTCAAGTTCAGAACACTGAGGGTGGGCGAGGGTTTATTCTTCGTCTTCATTCGGAGTTGCCTTTCTCTCTAGAGCATGAACGGTCACTCGGGGTCCAAATAAGATATTACTCTAATTTTGCTGGGTGTCAACAATTTATATATTTCACTGTTAAAGTATTTAACAGCTGTATGGTATGAAGTTGGAACTATTTTAACACCTCAATCATCGTCGCTTTCGGTGCATCTATACCCGTAAAAAGCTTAAATTGTTCAAAGGCTTGACCTAATAGCATCTCTTTTCCTTCTATTGTCACAAGCCCAAATTTTTTCGCTCTTTTAATTAAATCCGTCTCTCCATACACCATATCAAATACTATCTTTGCATTTTTTAAAATTTCGTCTGATATTGGTAATACTTCCCCGTCCTTCAATCCAATTGTAGTGCAATTAATTATGACCTCAGATTCATCTGGAATTTTTTCAGAAAAATGAACATCAAAGTCTTGAGAAAGTCTTAAACCTTTTTCTATTGTCCTATTCCAAATAGTAATTTTACTTACCCCCATCTCCTTTAACGCAAAAATTGTTGCCCTAGCTACACCACCAGCGCCAATTAGCAAAAAAGATTTATTCTTAATGTCTCTAATATTTTTCATTGCATATTGAACACCGATGCAATCCGTATTCTCGCCAATCAATTTATTCTGAGCTTTTATAATTGTATTGACCGCGCCAATCTTTTGCGTCCTCTCTGAAATTTCATCGAGAAACTGAATAATTTTTTCTTTGTGTGGCACGGTTACACTCAAGCCAGAAAATTCATTAAGTTTTTTTCTTCTTGGATAAATGATTCGAGTTTCTCGGGTGGAATATCCACAGCTTCATAAACCGCATCTATTTTTGAGGCAGAAAAAGCAGTGTTGAATATTTTAGGAGACAAAGAATGAGAAACTGGATGGCCTATAACTCCAAATGATTTCATAAAAAAGGTTTGTCCGTCTAAATTAATAAGCCTTCGCAAACAAAACCTTATTGGGAGCGTCCTGTTTACAATAAATGCACCTTCCAGAGTTGCCAATTCCATTGCCAAAAGGAATACATCGGCTGGTGGAGTTTGTTTCCTCTTTAATCTTTTCTTCGCAATTTTTATCAGTACATAAATGAGTAGAAATAAAACCTGGTTTATTTTCAATCACCTTCTTAAACTCTTCGTAATCTGATACTTCTCTTGTGTTTTCTAATCTAAATTTTTTCGAATTATCTAATAAAGTATTTTGAATACTTTCTAGATTAGATTTAATAAAAGAAACCAAATTTTCATCAGCCACAAATTCTTTCTTGCCTTGCAATCTTTCAACGACAACCACAGAATTCTTTGCGACATCTTTTGGACCAATCTCCAGTCTGAGAGGAATACCCTTCCTTTCCCATTCAAAATATTTGAAACCGGTACGACCCTCTCTATCATCCAACTTAAAAGTTATGCCAGCGGCAACCAACTCCTTTTTCACTTTCTCGACTTTCTCAAGTACAATCGCCTTTTCGTCTTCGCTTCCGTGAATTGGAATTATTACTGTTTGAAACTGAGCAATTTTTGGTGGCAAAACTAACCCTTTATCATCTGAATGTGACATGATCAAAGCCCCAATTATTCTGGTGGACAAGCCCCAACTTGTTTGCCAAACATACTCCTTTTCCTGTTTTTCATTTAGGAACGAAACTTCAAACGACTTCGAGAAATTTTGACCGAGCATATGCGAGGTTGCGGATTGCAAAGCCTTACCATCCTGCATCAAAGCTTCGATTGATGTCGTGTAATCTGCGCCAGCAAATTTTTCACTTTCGGTTTTTCTACCAAGAACTGGCGATATTCCCAGATAATCCTCCACGAATTTTTTATATACTTCAAGCATTTCCAGGGTCTTTCGGTCTGCCTCCTCTTTTGTGGCATGAGCGGTATGGCCTTCTTGCCATAGAAATTCCGACGTTCTTAAAAAAGGCTTTGTCCTCATTTCCCATCTAAACACGTTGCACCATTGATTTACCAATAAAGGTAAGTCACGATATGAATGTATCCATTTTGAAAAAGTATCGTAGATTATCGTTTCGGAGGTGGGACGGATCACAAGCGGCTCTTCGAGTTCTCCAGCCGGGATCAGCTTGCCGTCTTTTTCTTCAAGTCTATGATGCGTCACGACGGCACATTCTTTTGCAAATCCTTCAACGTGTTCCGCTTCTTTTTCTAAAAAACTCTTGGGAATTAGAAGTGGAAAATAGGCATTTTGAGTTCCAAGTTTTTTAAACTCGGCATCTAAAACTTTTTGAATATTCTCCCAAATCGCATAGCCGTAAGGTTTTATGACCATACAACCTCTGACTGGTGAATTTTCAGCCAAATCTGCCACCCTGATAATATCAAGATACCATTGAGAAAAATCCTGGCTTCTTGGTGTTATTTGATCAACAAAAGTATTTTTTTCTTGTTCTTTTTTCATTAAAATATTTCGATATATAGCTTTTTCATGAATAATATTAACACAAGAACCTCACCAACTCAACTCAGTAAATAAAGGGTCGATAATTTCTCCATCAAGCACTTGGCTAGTCGTGTGGTATGAAGTTGGAAGCCCTTAATCAACAAACACGATTTTGTTTAAAAATGCAGCTATTTGTTTGCGATGTCCAATAAATATCTCTTCCTCTTGCGGTAAGTCATTTAGATCAAACCATTTCAGTTCAGAACATTTATCTGGTTCGGTAAGTCTTGGCTCACCCTGAACATCTTCCGCTAAAAAACCGACGTGAACATAATGCCCACCTTCATCTATCGGTGGATCATTTATAACATTCAGAAATGTTAACTTGTCAGCGGTAAGCCCTGTCTCTTCTTTTAACTCTCTTTTTGCTCCACCAGTCATCGATTCCCCACCCTCCAAATGACCGCCCGGTAATCCCCAATAGCCATCGCCAAAGACATTCTTTCCTTTACCCAGAAGTAATTTGTTATCCTTAATAACAAAAACGTTTACACCGACTTTAGGACGTTCTATTTTCATAATAATAATTATAACAAAATTCCAACACACAAAACAGGTCGATTTTTTGATGTTGAGAAACGAGGATAAATCGCGAGCTGGTCGTGTGGTACGAAGTTAAGGCTATTCTGTCTAAATGATGTAGCCTCTCAAGGCAGCCAATAACGGCCCCCTATCCTTACCAGAAAAACCATGGTCACCATCAAGCGGCGCCAATTTTATCTTTGGACTAAGTTCTTTTAAATCAACCTTTTCTATCAACATGTCTTGATTTGCTTCTATGATAATAAGTTCCGTCTTTTCGGCTAGATTATTGTAAGCCTCAAATGCTCTTACCTCTTTGCGTTCAACCCAATATTCAGGCGGAATAATTCTTACAAGACCACTTGAAGATGGAACGACAGAGATACCATTGATATTCACAACCGCGTCGGGCTTTGAGGTATACCTTTTTAAACTACGCTCAAGACTCATATCAAAAGGTGGCGAAAGTAGAATAGTCTTTCTAATACCAATAGGTGCGGCTAAACCAGCAACGATGGTCCCCTGAGAATGACAGATCAGGTCTATCGTCGCTTCGGGATGATCTTTTTTAGCTTGATTGATTACAGTCAGTAACATTTCCACTTGTTTACTAAATGGGCAAATGGTTAAAGTATTATTTCTCTCATTAAATTGATAATAATCAAAGAGTATTGATTCAGCTTCAGGAATAGCTTTGGCTATCTCGGTCAAAAGGCCATTGTCGTCTTTACGGACTCCAAAACCGTGTGAAAATATTATGATATGCTTTTTTGTTTTCATTGTTTTAAATTTAGACAAAAACGTTGGCTGACTGTATGGTTTGAAGTTGGAAACTCTTTACCAGAGAATAATGATTAAACCTGCTATTTTTCACCTTTCCACTCACTAATAAATTGTTCGATAAATTTATTCATGAAATCAGTCCTTCCCTTAGCCATATTTTTTGCAGTTTCTGTATTCATGTTTTTTTCTAATTTTAATAGTTTTGAATAAAAATGGTGAATAGTAGAAGGATCTTTCTCGGATTCATCAAAGTGATCTCTATCGAAAGGTTTTTCGGGGATCCACATGGGCACTCCATGTGCTCCACCAAAAGCAAAAGTTCTTCCAACTCCAATTGCTCCGATGGCGTCTAAATTATCAGCATCTTGTAAGATAAGAGTTTCTAAATCATTTACAGTTTTACCATCTTTTGAAAAACTATACTCCTCGTGATGTTCGATTGAGTGCAAAACCCTAGAAATAATAACATTTGGAAAATCAATTTCTTTTAGTAGCTTTTTAACTGCTGGTAAAGAATTTGTTGGTGGACAAAATACGCCCGATTCTTTCTCCATTAAACGATGAAGATCGTGTAGTAATGCCGAGACTCCAATAATCAGTCTATTGCCACCTTCTTTTTCTTGTAGATGTAAGGCTAAGTTAAATACTCTGTGTAAGTGATAGATATCATGTCCACTACTTTCAGAGTTGAACATTTCTCTTATTCTTATATCTAATTTTTCGATATATGTTTTTAGATCATCTTCCATATACTTATTATAACTTATTAGCTGGCCGTCTAGTACGAAGTTGGAACTATTTTAACACAAAATAAAGAAATTTAGACAAATGAAAGCCCCGCACGAATGCGAGGCTCCAGATTCTGCGCTGTTATCTGGTTAGCGACTCTTGTTGAGGATCAGTTCCGCCGTGTGACCTTGGCGACCTGAGGTGCGAGGTGTTCCCGAACATCTGCCAGGCCGAGATGCATGTAGACGATTCCACCTTCGGTCTTAACCGTGGTATGATCACCGAGATGACGCTCGACATCCACGGCCGCCGCATGCGTGTTCGCATTGTGTGTATCACGAATGGGTTGCGCATTGGGATCGCCCTCGGAACGAAGGATATCAATCGCCCGTTCCGCCGCACCTTCGCCATTGTCGCGGTTGTAACCCCACGTATCCACTTCGTCCTCGATGAGCGTGATTTTCATGACACGGCCCTTGAGGTAATCGAAGCGTTTACGCGGATTGCCGTCGAGTTCTGCCTGCGCTTCTTCCACCGTCATCGGTGTCGGATCGTAGTGCATGAACCCCATGCCTTGGGGTTTGGAAGCGTTGTAAAGCGCTGCGAGTACTGCGGCCTTGCTCAGTCCATTGATATTCATTTCTACTTCTCCTCTTGTGTTAAAAGGTTGATCTACAAGACCAACCAAACTAGTTCATTATCAAGTCTAGCATACTTGATACTTTTTGTCAATAGCTGCCAGACCTGGATTCGAACCAAGATAACATCCTCCAGAGGGATGTGTCCTACCATTAGACGATCTGGCAATACAGCAAGGATACGTTAAAAATGAGACTTTTTCAAGGGCTTGTGGTTTGACAACTGAAATCAACTTGCTATACTTAGAGTGATTATGGGCTTCGGCCTCTGAGAAATCCCCGCAAGGGGATTTCGTTGTTTACAATATACCTCTGACCATATAAGCAGTCTTTTCCAATAAAGCTTGATAATCTCCGTACTTAATAGTCCCAATTTTTCTAAATAGTCTTTTTGAACTAATTGATTTTATCTGGGATAGACAAGTATTATAAACTTTATTATCCTCACCAGTGACAGCAAAATAGTACTTATTATCTCTATCCTGAGTGGTGGTCGGAATGACCAGGGTCATATATTTATTAAATTTTCGAACCACCACCACTGGGCGTAAAAATAATTCATGCTTACCGTCTATCTCTACCCCAATATTTGTACCAATAATACACCACCAGACTTCCCTTTCATAAAAGAGAACAATGTCATCAATTCGTTGAGTTTCTTTTTTCTTAATATTCCAGAGATCAAAATCCTTCTCCATAACGCCGAGTATTCTAGCATTTACCCCAAAAATATTGCGACTCTTCAGTTGTGGATAACTGAGCCGAGGTTCCCGTCTATATCTTCAAATACCTATGCACCGCGAGATAACTCGAGATTGCACCGAGGGCGATACCTGAGCCAAAGACGATGAGGAAAATTTGACCAAAGTTTTTGAGGTAGAAATCAAAGAGGTCGAGACCGATGAAAAAGTTTTTGGATAAATTGCCGACCCAGAAAGTCAGGCCAAAGAAAACCACGATCACCAGAATCGCCGAGACAATACCATAAAGAATACCGGAGACGACGAAGGGACCTTTGACATAGCGACCAGAAGCTCCAACCAGACGCATGACGGAAATCTCGTCTTTGGAAATAAAAATGGCGAGGCGAATAGTATTGAAAGTAATGACGATAGAAATAATCAGGAAGAGAATGGCAACCCAAAAGCCGACAGTATTGGCCGCGCTGGTAATCTTGGTCAGCTTGTCAATCACCACTTTATTTTGATAATAATTCACCTTTTCGATAATCGGATTGGTACTAGCACTGCCATCGGCGCCACCTAGAAATTTAGCAATTGATTCATATTGCGAAGGCTCTTTCGCTTTAATACTTAAAGACGCCGTCAAAGGATTTTCACCAAGCTCATCAAGGGCCTCGAGGGTCAGGGCATCGTCTTGATGACGCTCTTTGAAATTTGCTAGCGCCTCTTCTTTGGAAACATAAGTCACGTTGTCCACTTCCGAAATCGTTTCAATAGATTTTTTCAAACTAAAGATGTCGGCTTCACTGGCGCGACTAGTGAAATAGACGTTGATATCAACTTTATCTTTTATTTCTTTCAAAGAAAATTGTAAAATCGCACTCATAAAAATCAAAGAAGAGATCATAAACAAGGTGATAAACATCACCACAAGTGAAGAAAGTGAAACAAAACCATTACGCCAAAAGTTTGTCAGACCAGCGCGGAAAACTCTTTTTATTTTTGTAATAAACATAATTTTTATTTATAAGACATAACCTCCGCTTTTATCATCTCTAATAATCTTGCCATTTTGCATACTGATCACGCGCTTACCTAAATTGTCCACCACCCCACGATTATGCGTCGTCAAAATCACCGTTGTGCCCAAATCGTTTATTTTTTTAAGAATCTGAATGATTTCATGCGCATTAGCTGGATCCAAATTTCCCGTCGGCTCATCGGCAATAATTACTTCTGGCTGATTCACAATCGCCCTAGCAATCGCCACTCGTTGTTTTTCTCCACCCGACAGCTCACTCGGAAAACTATAAATTTTTTGACTGATATCCACTAATTCTAAAACGTGTGGCACATCAGCTTCAATTTCTTCATCAGTTCGTCCCGCCGCTTCCATCGCAAAAGCAATATTTTCATAAACTGTCTTATTTGGCAAAAGTCTAAAATCCTGAAACACCGTTCCAATCTTGCGGCGCAGTTCAGTCATCTCTTTTCCTTTCAATTTGTGAACATTTACCGACTCGTAAAAGACCTCACCGTCAGTTGGTTTTTCTTCGGCTAAAATCATCTTAATCAAGGTCGTCTTACCGGCGCCTGAATGACCGACAATGGAGACGAATTCATTAGGCTTGATAGTCAAACTAACATCGGACAAAGCCACTGAATCATCAGAGTATACTTTAGATACTTTATCAAAATAAATCATTACTCAATCATTATACTACAGATCGCGCTCGGCATCCAATAGCTCGTCAATTTCTCCCTCCAAAACTTTATCCACTTGAGCAGTTTCAAAATCAGTCCGATGATCTTTGACCATTTTATAAGGATGAAGGACATATGAACGAATCTGATTCCCCCACTCAATCTCCATAGTTTTTGCGACATAGAGGCCTTGTTCTTTTTTTCGACGATCTTCCTCATATTTTGTGTAAAGTTTGGCGCGTAAAATCTGCAAAGCTTTCTCTTTGTTTTGCGCTTGCGACCTCTCACCATCCGCATGAACGGCCAAGTTGGTCGGAATATGGACCACTCGCACTGCCGTTTCTTTTTTATTCACGTTTTGCCCGCCCGGACCACTAGAGCGAGAAAATTCCAAACGCAACTCATCTTCGGGAATTATAAAATCGGAGGCGCTGGCTTTTTCAAATTTTGGAATAAACTCCACTAAAGCAAAAGAAGTGTGACGCAAGCCTTTGGCATTAAATGGCGATGTTCGCACTAAACGATGCACACCAGATTCTTTTTTAAGAGCACCGTAAGATCCCTTACCAGAAATTTCCACGGTCACGTTTCGAAAACCACCATGATCATTTTCATTTTGATGAATGGTCCGATAAGCCCAACCTTTTTTATCAAAATATTTTAAATACATTTGAAGGAGCATCCGCGCAAAATCCTCAGCGTCAATACCACCCGCGCCAGCCATGATCGTCAAAATCGCATCACCACTGTCATATTTCCCCACCCCAGCGATTTCCGCTTTCAAATCAGCAATCTCTTTGATCACTGCTTGAGCATGATTTTTATCACTCCAAAAATCCACGGTATTCATCTCCATTTCCAATTCCGTCAACTTTTTCTTTTTGTCGTTTTGCTCCAACATGAGCCATCTCGCAGGATCGAACTGCGGGCCTCATCTTTACGAAAGATGCGCTCTACCAACTGAGCTAAGATGGCACTCCCTTATCTTATTTCACTTTCCAGACCTTGGCAAATGCTTTTAATCAGACCCGGGCCTTCGTAAATCATCCCGGTAATCATGTGGATTAAATCCGCGCCGAGATCAAATTTCTTCTTGGCGTCTTCATAAGAAAAGACTCCGCCACAGCCAATCACCGTAAATCGATCAGCATACTCTTTTTTGGTTAAGGTGATAAGTTCATTGGAGCGATTTTCACATGGTTTACCAGATAAACCGCCTTCATATTTTTGCGGAATATAATCGCGCTTATCAATCGTTGTATAATCTTTTTGCAAGTTGCCGAGAATCACTCCTTGGGCGTTGTGGCGATTTAAAACTCCGAGCAGTTGTACAAACACATTATCTGTCACGTTGAGGGGCATTTTTACATATAAAGGTTTCGTACGCGGTATTTTATCAACTTCAATAAAAAGTTTTTCTAATAAATCTGGCGTCGTAAACGGTTCGCCATTGAAAGTATTAGGACAAGAAATATTAATAGTATAGTAATCACCAAGATTACTTTCCACAATTTTCTTTAAACTGTAAACATAATCAGCAATCCCCGCCTCGACCGTCGAAGCTGCTTTTTCATTGGTTCGGGCAAAACTGATTCCAATTACAAAATCTTTAATTTTTTTCTTTTTTTGTAAGCGGGTTAAAATAATGTCCACGCCATCATTTTTCAAGCCTTTATTAACCAAAATACTTTTACTAAAAGGCAATCTAGTCAGACGTGGTTTGGGATTACCAGCGCAAGGTTTGGCCGTCACTGAACCCACCTCCACCCCACCAAAAGAAAGTGAAGGCAACACTTGCGTCAAATGTCCGTCATAATCAAAGCCGGCTGATAAAAGAATGGGGGTTTTGTAATAAACTCCATCCACCGTTTTGGAAATATCTTTACCACGATAGCCGTATAATAGTGAAAGTAAAAAACGTCCGAGACCAAAAGATCCCATAAATCGGCCGACATAGACAAAAAGATTGTGAATTTTTTCTGGATTAAACCTAAATAAAATCGGCTTTAACAAGCGTTTGTACATGGAGCCATTGATCGGGATTGAACCGATGACCTCGTCATTCGTTTACACCTCTCCTTGCGGGAGGACTAGACTGTATCTTTTTCCAAATTGGAAACCCTTGTCAGTCGTTCGGGCTAAATCACAAAACATGATTCGCCACGGTCTTGTCCAGATTAGGATATTAACCGTTATTCGGGATTCATCTAAGCGTTACCACCTAAATGGGCAGGGGTTACGACCCACCAATGACGTGCTCTACCAACTGAGCTACAATGGCAAACTTTTTGCCTTTTACTAGAATAGCTTATTTTCTATAATTTTTCAATCATTACAATAATCTATAATTAGGTCTGCAATAGCCAAGCATAAATCATGAACACGGTAGTAATAAAACTAGTTAAAACTAAAATCCCTCCACTAATTTTTGAATTTTCCAAGACCGATGCCTTATAGCCAAAATAACCATATAAAAGCGATAGTAATATCCACACCAAAGTAATTGGTACAAAAACAATTAGACTATCTTTGTTTATATTGTAAAAAACACCCCAGACAAGATACACAAAAATTGCTTGTGATAAAAATACCAGGAATCCTTTTGTTAAATTTTTCATATTATAAAGTATAACATAAATAATAAGGTCTTTAATTACAAAAACCGCGCGCTTGGGATGGCGGGCGGTTCTGTGAGGTGATCCTAGTGTGGGAGCAGTTGGATCACACTGGCACTGTTTGGTCCAGACTGTCCTCGGACGAGAAGAGTCTGGAGAGTATCAAAGAACAGAAGAAGAGTGTCCTCGAACGCCCGAAAGATATCAGGCAAGAGGTAACGAATCATGATAATCGCTAAGACTAGTCCTAAGACTTTAAATATTCCCATGGTAAATGAAGTTTAGGGCGAGAATTGGTGGTTCGACAACCACGTACGCGCGATAAATCACGCACTCCCCCTCGCTAAAATCCCAAGGACTTAGAACCTCAGCGGGAGGGCTGTTCTTTATTCACTTTTCAAACAACTGTTTCTCTTACACAGGCAGTATAGCATATGTGCTATATTCTTACAAGTAGACAAAGCCCTCGGGTAATGGGGTATTTTTATGCCTTTACTACTATTTTTTGGGCTCAAATCGGCCGAATTTTTCGGCTAAATTTTTAAAAGCACCCCGACCCAATCTTCGTTCAATAAATCTAACTATATCTAAGAAACCGCTGCCGGTAAGTTTCAACATGGCTACTTTTTCAATAAATTCCATAGTTTTTTGTCCGATTATAGATGGGTTGGGGTCTTCTTTAGCAAACATCTCACGTATTTCCCTATTAACGACTTCAATTTCTCTGGTACGCTCAAGATAATAATTCCATTTGTCCTTAGGCGAAAGACTGCCAATCTTCTTTCGATAAAATTCAATTTTCTCTTCAGTAGAAATATCACTTCGAATAACCCCGGCGATTTCTTCGGCGAATGGTATAGAAATAATGTAGTATTTGTCCCATTCGGTCTTATCCAAACCGACGGAATCAGGTAAGCTGTGAAGCCACCCTCTGACAGCATCTACCGCCAAACACTCATCGGTATATACTGCCTTTTCCTCAGGATGGTTTCGCACTCTGTTCAACTCTAAATTTAAAAACTTATTACTAATATATGAAGTGGCTGCTTCATCCAAAATACCAAAATATTCTTTGACTCCTGTCTCTTCAAATTTTAGAATTCCCAATCCATCAATATGTGGAGCTGTCCTAACTCTCCCCCCTTGCTCTTTAGCTTTAACCGAACTGAATGACAAATAGTGAACGAGCTCGTGAGCTAGGACTTTGGCGAAGACAATTTTTGACTGACAACTAATCATTGGTTCCAAATAAATATCACCCGATGGAGATTGGTACAGTCCACGACCATATTTATCACTCAGAGTCCCCTCTCTGACAATATGAATTTTTTCTTTCAAAATTTCCTTACAAGGAATTTTATAGATATACTCGAGCATAATTTTCAAGCCATGAGAGACTTCGTCGATGACTTGTGTCTCTTCAGCTGTCGGTGGAATTTCAGAATCTTTAAAATCTTCTCGAGCGGCATTCCTACTGATTTCTAATCGTTCTTCGACCTTGGGTAAAGGAACGGAACCGCTGACATTATTTATATTGGGAAATTTATCCATGTTTTTTTCTTACGCTGTTATCTGAAAATTCTGTCTAGTTATATCTTTCGCCTCATCAGAAGCCAGAAAGAACACCTTTTCTGCAACCATCTCTGGTTCAATCAGCTTACCCTGAGCTTCAACCTCTTCCTTAGGCGCGGTGAGCCAATACCCTGCCCTGACGGCACCAGGAGACACGGTGTTTGCCCGACCAAAAGGTTTTAATAATTTTGAATATATCTCAGTAATATTAATTATTCCAGCTTTTGCTGCAGAATAAGATAATCCGTCAGACATACCAGAAATGCCATGTCTAGACGATATACTGACAATCACCCCACTTTTTTGTTTTTGAAATACTTCGATCATATATTTAGAAACATTCATTACTGAAACTAAATTTTGTTGTAATGATTTTAACCAAATATCAGATAAACCGTTCCATTCATCACCATCAATATATCGCCCAGCATTATTTACGAGAACATCTATCTTTCCAAAATTTTCAATAGTTTCGTCCACAACCTTCTTGGCTTCAGCTTCATTTATTAAATCAGCTTGAATAGCGAGAGCTTTCTGACCAAATTTTTCTATCTCTTTTACGACTTCCTCAGCTCCCTCTTTATTACTTTTATATGTAAAAGCTACATTGGCACCATTTTTAGCAAACAACAAAGCTGTTGCCTTTCCAATTCCACTTGAACCACCGGTGATTAAGATTGTTTTCATATCTATAAAAGTTTTTTAAAATCTGTCTGTAATCCTTTAAAATTATCCGAAATAGTAAAATGACCTTGATTGTGTTCAATGAAAGTCATCGCATCCAGCTTCGTTTTAAAATACTCTTCTTGGTCTAATGGCACATAGCTATCATTGTCAGAAAATATAGCGATTACACTTTTCACTGTTTTCTTTATCTTTTCAAAATTAATCGGCGTTTCCATCCATGGTCGAGCGATCTCAATTACCTCTTCCCCTTCTTCCTCAATTGTATTCATATCTAATTTCATCCACGGCGCGATTAAGATAACTTTTGGAATTGAAATGCTAGAATCGAGAGTTTCGATAAATCTTAAAACCGCCTGACAACCAATACTGTGTCCGATAATTAAATCGGTTTTCTCATCAAAAACACTCGCCATTTTATTTACCCAATCTTTAATGATGGGGGCAGCGGGATTTGGCATGTTTGGAATCTCGACTTTATAACCAACTGCTTCTAGTTCACCTCGTAAATATTGATGCAATGGTTCGTCTGGATTTCCATCCCAACCATGTATGATTAATGCTTTTTTCATACCACCAATATACCACTTTTTCGCCCAGCAAAAAAGCCCTTTTCAGGGCTTTATTTTGCGCGGGCGATGGACTCTCCCTCGCATAAAATTTTGTCGTCACAAAATTTTTGCTGGGCACGCCTCGCTCCCAAGTCTGCTGACTTGGGTCCCGCTCCGGCGTCAACACCCATACGGAAGTGATAACATCACTTCCTCACCCACGCAAAAAGTCGCTCGAAAGCGACTTTTTCTTGCGCGGGCGATGGGTGCTGACCCCACGGCCTCTCCCGTGCACTAATTCATTACTTTCGTAATGGCATGGACTATATCTTTATCCTTCCCTTTCGGATGAGGATACTCCGGTATCTAGTCTCTACGGCGCCCCCTAGCGAATCTAGGGGTTCCCACGGTGTTCGCATATTTCTAAATGAAACTTAGCCTTCACCGTTATCCCAGAGAGTTTCAATCAGTCTCTCGACCGAAAGCTGCACGTCTACAGGGGAGTGCTCTACCGTTGAGCTACGCCCGCATTTTTTCAAATCTCTCGAAGACAGCCACCTTCCTCTTCAGGAATAGACCATCCTTTTTGAGATCTATACCATTATACATAAAATTAAATAATTTCAAAGTGTTTTTAGTGCTAAATGATAGACGGCAATTAAATCAGGTAATTACACTAGGTAAATTATCATAAAGTATTATGTAGCCATCTTTATATACTATATCTTGTTGGCTGGACCATAGTAAGAACATAACCACGGTCTTCAGAAGTAGTGAGTAATTCGGTCCTTAAACCAACATCAGAGAATAATTTAGTTATCGCATACTCAGTAAATTTAATTGATTTTGCTAATAGGATACTTTCGTCTTTTTCGATAACAAAACTATAACCAGCAATTTCAGCTTTTACATCTTTATTGAAAACTGCCCTCATCTCGATTTGAGAATTTTTATCATTCCATAACACCTCATATCCAAAAGATTTATCTGAAATATTTAAATATGATAAAGTATGACTTACAAGAGCCTTCGCAGCAGAGTTTTCATAATGAGGAATAATTTTATTTACCTTTGCAATATTTGTAAGCTCTACACCAACAATTAGATAATCCTTCGACGTCATCGAGTCTCTAAAATTTGTTAAAACCCTACTTAAATCTGAATGATTACCCAATGTACTACCCAAAAACACCATTAAATTCACCGAGCCGTCTTTTTTGATCTCATACATAAGATCTGAAAATTGCCCCAATTCAAAATCCATCTGAAATGGTTTGCAAACGACATCAGAAAATTTAGATCTTACGGTATTTAGGGCAAGATCAATCATCTCCCCACTTATGTCCATTGGTACGTAAGTAAAGGGGATATTCTTCTCTTGGAGTCTTTGTAAGATTGGCACTACTGGCAAACCATTACCACAACCAATATCAACAAGATTAACACTTTTACCTTTATCTAAAGTTGAAATAAAATCATCCATTCTCTTTTTTAGTAGATTAGCTTCAATCGAGTTAATTCCTCCGGAAGTGGATACTCTTTCCTTGGCAATTGAGTCCCAATTTTTTGCTCCTTCTCCTAAATAAGCAAATTTTAGAGGCACCTCTCCCCGTCCCTGTATAGCCGTGACTAACTCTGCTTCTTGTCTTTTTGTTAACATAATTAGAAGTATACCAAATAAGAATTAAGAAGTCTAAACTGTGCCGATGAATGGAATTGAACCATTTTTTGAGGCTTATGAGTCCCCCGTTCTACCATTGAACTACATCGGCAGAAAAGCGCCACCTTGGCGCCAATCTTTCCTTGTTGCGGGGGGCCGATTCGCACGGCCATCTCAAGGTTATGAGCCTCGCGAATTACTGTTACTCTACCCCGCTCCATATATTATTTCACACTTTGCCTTAAAAAACAAGGCCGGCTAAATATATTCAAACTCTTGAAAAACTAGTTCATATAAGCCAATCACCCTCTTGGCCTCACGTTCATTGATAGCAAATTCTGAACCCTCATGAGCAATCGAATTCCTAATTTTATGAGCTTCCCAAGCCGCCTCGATATTTGTGAAATCACTCGGTTCGATTGATTTCAATTTCTCGCCGATACTAGGTTGGATATAGCCCATCTTTTCCAAAATTTCTCCCAGCATAATATCGCATTCTAGAATCGCCAATTTCCAATCGGATGGGTTGGAAGAATTGATATGCTTGACCACACTCTCCCACTTTTCATTGACAAACATTTTTGGCACGCCACCTTTTGGCGCTTCGGTACCAGGCAAGACCAAGGCATCAAGCATTTTCTTTTTGTGTCTGATGATTTGGTTTGACGTCCAGATCACAATGATAATTAAAATGATTGAGAGAACAAGAGAGAAAGAAAACAGGCGCATCATCACCAAGACGGCATAGTCTGGCAAAAGTAGGTATATATTCTTGGCGGTTTCACTCAAATCTTGCTGGAGAATTTTAGGAAAAAATCTCATTATCACCATAAATATCAAAGCAAAGACCAAGACAAAAGCCCAGAAAGTCAGTCCCAATAATGTATTTGGGGGAGGAGCGCTTGGTTTTGGTTTAGAACCTGCCATATCTAATATTTTACCAGATAATTATTGATTCTCAAAGTCCGATCCAGCCTGAAACAAGATTGCCTCATTGGAATGAGCCGACATTAGTTGTATTCCCAAAGGCAATTTCTTACCGTCAATTTCAGTCGAGCCGGCTGGTAGAGAAATAGCTGGGACACCGACGAGATTTGCGGGTACGGTAAAAATATCTTCAAGATACAGAGTCAAGGGATCGCTGATTTTTTCACCGATTTTGAAAGCAGGGCTGGGGGCGGTCGGGGTTAAAATCAAATCCACTTCCTGAAAAGCTTTTTTAAAGTCATCGCGAATCAAATCTCGCACGATATTGGCTTTGTTATAATAGGCATCATAATAACCAGAAGAAAGAATGTAAGTCCCTAAAATAATTCGGCGAATAACTTCCTGACCAAAACCAACCTGGCGGGTTTTGAAATAATCATCAACCATATTGGCTCCGTCCGTGTGTAAACCATATCTCATTCCATCAAAACGAGCTAGGTTCGAAGACACTTCAGCGGGAATCAAAGTGTAATAAACAGCGAGAGAATAATTGATATTGGGCAGACTGATTTCTCTGATTTCATAACCCAGCTTTTTAAATTTTTCAATCGATTCGGTGAAAACCCTTAAAACTTCTAGATTAATCCCCTGTACTTCGGTGACCTGCTTGGGCACACCAATTTTAAAGGATTTTTTTTCTGTGATAAGTTCTGGTTTAGTGATTGTGGTACTATCCAAAGAATCTTGACCGGCAATAAAATCAAAGACGATTTTGGCATCATCAATATTTTTAGTAATCGGACCAATTTGATCAAAAGACGAACCCATCGCCATTAAGCCATGCCGAGAAACAGCACCGTAAGTTGGCTTTAAGCCTACCAAACCACAAAAAGAAGCTGGCTCACGAATCGAGCCACCAGTGTCGGAGCCTAGAGCCACTAAAGCCATATCACCAGCGACCGAAGCCACAGCCCCACCAGAGGAACCACCTGGAACGCGAGACAAATCGTGAGGATTATGAGTTGGACCAAAAGCCGAATTTTCTGTTGAGCCACCCATCGCAAATTCGTCCATATTGGTTCGGCCCAAAAAGACCACTCCAGCTTCTTTTAATTTTTTAATCACAGTCGCGTCATAAGTCCCGTGATAATTTTCGAGCATTTTTGACGCCGAGCTGACTATTCTATCTTTAATCAAAATATTATCCTTGATAGAAATAGGTATGCCGGTCAGTAAAGTCACATTATCTTTATTTTTAATTCTTTCATCAGCCTTTTTTGCTTGAACTAAAACATCGTTATACACCTCGAGGTAAGCATGAATACCTGGATCAAACTTTTTAATATTATCCAAATAAGCTTGCGCTAAATCCACACAAGTATATTCCCCCGCCAATAAAGAAGCGTGGGCTTTTCTGATCGTTAAATTTTTAATATCGATTGTCATTTTATTGCTCCAAGATTTTTTTAACTTTCAAATAATTCTTTTCCGAACGAGGAAACTCTTTTACAATTCGGTCAGACCTATCAGCATCGAGATCTGAAATTGTGTCCGCACGAGAAACGTTTCTTAAATCTGGTATCTTTCGCTCATCTCCAGTCTTAGACACTATATCCTTGATCTGATCAACATAACCCAAAATCGCTCCAATTTCTTTCAAATAAGCCGTTTTTTGCTGCTCGGTCAAGTCAATTCTGGCTAATTTCGCCAGTTTTTCGATATCTTTAATTTCCATAAGAAAAGAATAACATAAAATCCTGCTCGTTCAAAACCTTCACACCCAACTGTTTGGCTTTCTCCAATTTCGATCCGGCATTTTCCCCAGCGATTAGATATGAGGTCTTGGCTGAAACAGATTCAGAAACATCGCCACCAAGTGCGCGGATTTTATCTTTTGCTTCATCGCGGGACATGGAAGATAGAGTTCCAGTAATCACAAAACTCTGGCCGGCTAATTTTTGAGAATTATTTTTAGTTTCTGAAATTTTTTCAATACTTACTTCTTTAAGTAAATTCGCCAAAACTTTTTTATTATCTTTATTGGCAAACCACTCGGTCAAAGTTTTTCCGGCGATTGGGCCGACACCATTCAAGCTCTGCAATTCATCAAAACTAGCATTCTTAATCTCTTCAATCGTGCCAAAGTGTTTAGCTAGATCAATCGCTATTTCTTCACCAATTCGTAAAATAGAGAGACCAACCAAAAATCTTGGTAAGGTGACTTTTCGTGCTTTTTCAATTGACGCCAGCAAATTATCAACCGATTTCTCAGCAAACCTAGGCAGACTCAGTAAATCCCCTCTCTTTAAAGTAAAAAGATCTTCATAGGAATTTATAAGATTGTTATCAAGTAAGACAACGATAATTTTCGGCCCACAACCATCCATATTAAAAGCTTTCTTTGAGACAAAATGATAAAACTGACGACGTTTCTGAGCAAAAGATTGATTAGGAACACTTTTAGGGAAAACATAAGGCTTCTCTTTACCCGTTCGCAAATCGGTCAAAACTGAGACAATATCTGGAATCACATCCCCCGCTTTTTGCAAAATCACCGTATCGCCCACTCGCACATCCAATCTTTTAATTTCATCAGCATTATGCAGGGTCGCTCGCGAAACCAAAGAACCGGCCACGCGCACCGGTTTTAAATGCGCCACTGGAGTCAGTACACCCGTACGCCCAACCTGCAGGACAATATCCTCCACCACCGTCGTCACCTGCTCGGCCTTGAATTTATAAGCCACACCCCAGCGTGGAGTCTTGCCGGTATAACCCAAAGCTTCTTGAATTTTTCGAGAATTTATTTTGATGACAATACCATCGAGCATATAATCCAGTTCATCTTTTTTCTTCCCCCATTCTTCATAAAATTTTTCTATTTCAGCAATATTTTTACACACTCGAAAATATTCATTGGTTTTAAAACCTAAACTTTCTAATAATTTGATTTCTTCATCTTGCGTTTGGGGGATAGCACCAGAGATTTTATCAATATCGTAAATAAAAGTACTCAATTTTCTCTTCGCTGTGATTTTTGGGTCCAGCTGACGAATCGAACCCGCCCCAGCGTTTCGGGTATTAGCAAACACCGCCTCACCCGCTTTCTCCTTTTCTTTATTAATCCGTATCAATTCTTTTTTGCTCAGCCACGCCTCACCAACGGCAATCAGATCAATCTTCTCGTTTAAAATAAAAGGAATGGTTTGTATTGTCTTCAAATTCTGCGTCACATTCTCCCCGATTTCTCCATCACCTCGTGTCGCGCCTTGGACGAATTCCCCATCCTTGTACGTTAAAATAATCTTTAGGCCGTCAATTTTTAATTCACAGCAATATTCTAACTTTTCATTCTTTAAATTTGCTTCTTTTTCAATCAGACGTTTAATTTTTTCCTCCCACTTCACCAACTCATCAAAATCAAAGACATCGCCGAAAGACCATTGTCGCACTTCGTGTTTGACCTTATTAAATTCTTTCAGTGGCTCACCACCCACACGCTGGCTGGGACTGAGGGGAGAAATCAGTTTGGGATTTTCTTTTTCGATCTGCTCGAGCTCACGCATCAAAGAATCATAGGCTTCGTCGCTGATTTCGGGTTGATCTAAGGTGTGATAAAGATATCGATGATGCTCGATCAGTTTTATCAATTTGTCGTAACGATCTTTGTTCATATTAGTAAGTCTGCTCAATCGCTCTTTCCACCCGATCGTCGTTAGCTGAATCGTAGCCATAAGCTGTGACTGTAGTTTTTATTCTATCCTCTAGTATGGGATCATTCCAATCTTTTTGAATATCAACATAAAAATTCGCATAATCTCCACCCACAACATCGCTCATAATACGAATCGTCTTCGTTGTGGTGTCCGGGATTCTACTTGTAGCTCCTCCATCATCAGAAGAAACACTCACATTAGTTAAACTTCCACAAGCGATTGTTCCTTGGATCTGATCGTTGACTATCGTGGGGATTTGTCCCCCTTTCACATCCCAATATATAGCACATTCGCGACCACTATCGGCGGCGTAAAAAGCGTGGACAGATTGGCGGACGGCGGTGGAAATGGAGAGCTCTTTCAAAGCAATACTAAAAATAGACAGACCAATAGTCAAGAGTAAGCTCGACAACAAAACCGAGAAAAGTAGAGCGAAGCCTTTATTTTTTAAATTTTTCTTTCTCATTTTATCGATTATAAATTAAGCTGTGAATTGTTACATGATTTTTATCCCCCGGCCAAGTGACATCCACTGTTACCAAGGCTTCATTTCTAGTCGCGCCACCTGTACCATTTACATCTCTCAAGTCAATTTTAATATTTCTTTTAAATTTTGTCTCTGTGCCACCATCTTCGTATCCATAAAATTGAAATTTACCCCCATTATCTTTAAGTATTTTAATATTTTCACCGGAAACAGAAGCAGATTGAACATGAGTATTGTCAAAACTACTTCTTACAGTATCAATCTCACAACCGTATTCTCCTTCACACACCCCTAATACTTGTCTAAATGCCCCCCAATCAGATGTTGGACTATTGATAGAGGCTTGGTCGCGTTGGTTGATGACATATTCCAGTGCGTCTTGGGCTAGATAGGAAGCAATCATTTGATCCTTGGAATAAACGGCCGAGGACAGACCTTTTTGCGCAATCGTAATCGGCGCCGCCACGGCGACCATTAAAATAGAAACGGCAACCAAAGCTTCAATCAAAGTAAATCCTTTTTTTAAATTATTTTTCTTCATAATTTTATTCTCTCACCCTCTGCGACACTGAAGTTTGCAAATCAAATTCAGTCTTAATTTTATCTTTCTTCCCTGCTTCACCGCTTAAGGTAATTACTACTCGGGGTTGTAATCCTGTTCCGTTTATAACATAAAAGGTCATATTAGTAATTGTCACATCTTCAGAAGTAATTGCGGAATCAATAGTGTTGGAATTACATGTGATAGCACTCTTATCTAGACAACTCCAAATCTGACCAGCTTTAAACTCATAATAAGCGTAACCACCAGGAAAAGCTCGTGGAGATTTATATTTTATTCCTGTAGCACCATCACTACAGTCTGCAATACCTATACATTCATAACCTGACCCCATCCTCATATCCTTTGAAATACCTTCCAGCGCAAAATGGACATTGTTGATCGCGGTTTTCAGGGCCTGAGCTTTCAAATTGGCGTCAATCACATTAATCAAGGCGCTCATCGCCACCACCATCACGAGTGAAAATACTGCAACCGCCACCATCATTTCCACGAGAGTGAAACCAGTATTTTTTATTCTTTTGTGAAAACTCTTTCGCATTTAATTATTTCGCAATCGAAATTAAACCATTTTGTCCAACTTTAATTTTTCTAAAGCTCCCCCCATCTACTCCCGCCAAAATTATCGTGACTGTGCTATCGATGACTGTGACAGTAGTGGAATTAATTTTAATGCCCTTTATCATTGCATCTGGATTAGGGCGTGTAAACACGATATCTAATTCTTGCAAATCTTTATCTTGACCACAAACATCTCTTTCTTCCAGAACATCCTCAGCACATAAAGCGGAAATGCGATTTCCTCTTTTAATAGTATAGCGACTCACACAACCGTCTGACTCATTACAACTAGTTGGAAGAGGAGTCAGGGAATCTATCCAAAAAAGACCATCGCTATCTTCACCATCCCAATCTTCATCCGCAAACAAAATAAATGATTTGGTATCTTCCATATCAAAATGCACACCATATGGCACAAATTCTTTCTCGGTACCAGTATTAAACTTCTTAATATTAATCCCATAAGTCTGCGCTTGACGAATGGTGAGAGCGGTATCGTAAGCCAAATTGGTAAGTAAAATCGTACTGTTAAATTTTTCTTGATTCCAGAGCACCACTGCAGTGAGCATCACAAAAATCGTAATCGTCACTAGTAATTCCACCAATGTAAAACCTTTCTTGTGATTCTTGAAATTTCGACGAGAAATAGACATGCGCTAATTATAACACATTTTGACCTTTATGGAATCAAAAACGCTAAGCCTAAAATATCAATTTTCCAAAAGAAAACCACCAAAAAACCCAGGATCAAAAACGGCGCGAAAGGTAGCTCACTTTTACGATCGATTCGGAGACCGTGCCAATGAAATTTAGAAAGGATCATTAAAATTAAACCGTAAAGTGCCCCAGTCCAAAAAGCTAGGATTACAGCAGACAGGCCAAGAATCGGTCCGAGAAACCAACCAATACAAAGCACTAATTTGGGATCGCCCAAACCCATCCACTGCCCTCTCGAAAAAAGCCAGATTAAAAATAAAGGTAAGGCGAGGATTGGACCGGCAACCAGATACCAAAATAAATGACTGAGTAATTCTTCGTTGGTGCCGGCCATGAGAAAGAAGTCTAGGGCGATTTGAGTGAGAGATAAAATACCGAAAGTGATGACCAGGCCATCGGGAATTATCTTGTGTTTGATGTCATAAACGGTGATTGAAACCAAAACCCCAATCAAGATTAGGGGAATAATCAAAACCCAAGGCTCGCTGAAAATCGAAATCAGACCTCCGGCATTCATAAAAACCCCTAAAAATAAAAAGCCAGTTAGAAGTTCGACAATCGGATATTGCCAGGAAATTTTACTTTTACAACCAGCGCATTTTCCGCCCTGAAAGATAAAACTTAAAATCGGAATCAATTCCAAAGGCCCAAGTTTTTTTCCACAAGCAAAACAAAAAGACCTTCCCTTCATCGCCGAGATCCCGGTGTTGTAACGCAAAATAAAAACATTCAAAAAACTACCAACGATTGTGCCTAATAGAAAGAAGAAAATATAAAAGAAAGTTTCTATCTGCATATTATTTAAGGATGGACGTCATAAATATCGATAGCTGTACCATCAATACCTGTACCAGTGCCACATAAGCTATAACCTTCATCAGATAAAAATCTAGCATTTGTAGCATTTGCAACCTGGGTTGAATTCAATAGAGAAACAGTCTTATCCCTTGGGTCAATCTGAGCGCTTTGTAACTCAAGCTTCACTCCTAAATGATAATAGGTGCATTTTGTTGCATTGGCGCCTCTTTTCAATGGAACATACATATATGGGTCGCTTTCAACCGGGCTCACCAAGGAATCAGCTGGTAAATAATTTGTGTTTAAAAGTGTGTCGTTGAGATCAGTGGGATACCCTCCTGTTTTATTGTAAAAAAGTGATAAAGCTAGTTGAATCGCGGCGATGTCAGCGACTTTTTCGGCATCGCGATTTTTGGCGCGGATTTGAGTGATCGAAGGAAAAATCAAAACAGTCAAAATCGCAATGATTCCGATGACCACCAAAACCTCGATAATCGTAAAACCACTTTTACTTTTCATCAGACTATTATACCACCTTAAAACCCCAAAAACAAAAAACCCACGCTTTCGGCATGGGTTTTTTGTTTTTTTACACCAAGATTAGTTACAACCAGAAAACGCAATAGCTGAAGATGTTGCGATAATGGCTTGAGTACAAGTTCCTCCTTTTCCAGTGAGTGGAGTAATAGTAATAGCAGCATTAGCCCCTCCATTACCATCACAAGTCACAGTAGAAGAAGCAAAAGTAGAGCCGGCAGGAAGAGAATAAGTACCGCCACTGGATACACCATCACAACCAAGAGCAATATTTGCGCGTGCACTATTCACTTCAGACTTGAAAGCAGCAGAAGCACCTTTTGCTCTTGCACTATTCAACGAAGCCAAGACGACCGAAGATAAGATACCGATAATTGCGATAACGACGAGGAGTTCGATAAGAGTGAAACCTCGTGATTTTGACATTTTCATAATTAAATTAATTTTGTTTTTAAAAACTAATAAATTCCTTTAGTTTTTGACTATTTTTCTCACTTTACGTAAGAGTGATAAAAACAGATCGACCAAAAACTTTTGGCTAGCTAAATTTAAATTCTTAGCTTATGCTGTTTATTATATCATATCCACAATAGTCAACAATCTAAGGTGTGGAAAACCCTCGCTACATCGCTGACGAAATATTGTAAATTGGAATTAGAACTGAGGCTAAAAGAAAAGCCACGCCAAAGCCCAAAAAGACAATCATGACTGGTTCGATGAGGCCCACCAAGGCATCGATAGCATTGATCACCTCTCGACGATAAAAGGCGGCTAAAGTTTTTAGAATATTTCCAAGCTGTCCGGTTTCCTCACCAATTTTCACCATTTGAATAAAAATACCAGGAATTTCGCTAGACTTCATCATCGCATCCGAAATCGAATTACCAGTTTTCACATCTTCTGTAGCTTTTTTTAATACATCTTCAAACACTTTATTATCCACAATCTTGGACGTCAAATCCAAACCGCGAACGATTGGGATGCCCGACAGAAGCATCACATTCATATTGTCAGCAATCCTAGACAAATATAATTTACGATACAAAACCTGAAAAGCCGGCATGGAAATTTTAAATCGATCAATCGAATACTGCCCTGCCTCGGTGCGACTATAGCGCCAGAAAAAGAAACCGCCCACGACTAAAATAATCAAGATCAAAACACCGTAATTCACAAAGAAACCTGAAATACCGAGAACAATTTGAGTATAAACCGGTATGGCTTGTCCGGAATCAGTCAAAATCGCACTGATTTTTGGAATCACCACGGTGAGCATCAAAACCATCACAGCCACAAAAGTGAAAACGATGAAGGCTGGATAAATCAAAGCGCTTTTTACCTTGGAGGTGACTTCATGCGTACGATCCAGATAGTCAGCCAAATACAATAGAGTTTGATCCAATTTTCCTGATTCTTCGCCTGATTTAACCATGTTGACATAGAATTCGGAAAAAATATCCGGATGTTTCGCTAGGGCCTCAGAAATGGTATTACCGGCTTGCAGATCGCTCGCCACTTCACCGAGTTTTCTCCTCAGGGAGGGATTTTCGGACTGAGTGGATAGAAGTTCGAAGACTCGTAAGGCTGAAACTTGAGCCTCGAACAAGGTCGCCATCTGACGAGACAAGATCACAATGTCTTTATTGGATACTCGATCAAAGAAAGAAATATTTTTTTCAAGAAAAGATTTTTCGTCAACCGGACTGATATTAGACAAAACTAATTCTCTTTTTTGCAGAGAACTGATGGCCACCTCCATACTGACGGCTTCGATTGTGCCTTCTTTTGGCTGACCAGTATTATCAATGGCTTTATATTTGAAAATCATAGTAATCTTTCGAGAGTTTTAGGATTATTGGAATATAAGTAAGCATTTTCAATCGTAATTTCACCGCGGGCGACCAAATCAGCTAAACAGCGGTTCATATCCACCATTCCCTCTTGTGAACTGGTCTCAATGACGGTATTTATTTCATGTGTTCTTTTTTCACGAATCAAGTTTGAAACGGCGCTATTGTTTATCAATAATTCATAAGCCGGAACAAGTCCACCAGAAATCCTCGGTACCAAACGCTGAGAGAAAATACCATTCAAGCTACTAGATAATTGACTGCGAATTTGATCTTGTTGACTACCAGGGAAAGAGTCGATAATTCGATCAATAGTCTGGCTAGCGCTATTAGTATGTAAAGTTGAAAAAACCAAATGCCCGGTCTCTGCCGCAGTCACGGCGGTTGAAATAGTTTCTGTTCCGCGCATTTCTCCAATCAAGACCACATCCACGTCCTCACGAAACATACTCTTCAAAGCGTTGGCAAAATCGGTAGTATCAATACGAACTTCTCTTTGATCAACAACCGATCTTTTTTGTTCATAAATATATTCGATTGGATCTTCGATGGTCAAAATGTGTTCAGCCCGACTGTTATTGACATAATCCAGCATGGCCGCCAAGGTGGTACTTTTTCCATGACCGACGGGACCGACAACCAAAAAGAATCCCTGCTGTTTCTCGGCGAAAGTTTTCAAAATTTCAGGTAAATTCAACTCCTCAAAAGTTCTGATTTTTTTAGGAACCAGACGTAGAGCAATCGATACCGCACCTTGTTGAAAAAAAGCATTACCTCGAAAACGAGCATCGAGCGCACTGTAAGAAAAATCGATTTCCTTGGTCGAGTAAAATATTTCTTTATTCTGCGGTGATAAAAGTTCAGACAATAATCCAGCCGTATCTTCTTTACTTAAAACTGCGTGCTTGACCAAAGGTAAAAGCATACCAGAAACGCGTATGGTTGGGTGTCGGCCCTCAGACACGTGTAGGTCAGAAGCCCCTTCGCCTACCACCGTCTTAATTAAATCCATTAAATAAGCTTTGTAATCTATCATATTACTTGGTTATTGTATTTTTTTGTAAATTATAAATACGAATTACTTCTTCCACGACTTCTGAGGGAATCGTGGTGGCTTTGATAATATAACCACTCGTTCCAAAACTTTTGGCTTTTTCAATATCAGACAATTGACCTTGATTAGTAAGCATGATCACCGCAGCGGTGGAAGCTAGATTTTCTTTACGAAGGGTCTCTAAAATACCAAAACCATCCATCCCCGGCATCACAATATCGAGTAATATAATGTCTGGTGTATAGCCTCCTTTTATCTTACCAAGCGCCTCCTCACCAGAAGCAGCCGAAGCAACCTCAAAACCATTCTTGCTGAATTTTATCGAGTACATATTCAACAAAAATTTGTCATCGTCAACGATCAAAACCTTTGGTAATTTAGTTTCCATATTTTTTATTTTATTTAATATTCCCTAATTATATCACACTTAAACTTCCTCTTCCATCAAGCCCAAACTGTCCACCTCGCTGAAAGGAATCTGCTTGTTTAGGGCCTTAATAATGGCATCTTCTTTCATTGTCAACATTCCTTTCTTTCGTAATGACTCAAAGATTGCGGTAGCGGTTGGATTGGTCAGAATTAGTTTCTCAATTTCTTTATTCATTTTAAAAGCCTCAAATACCGCCACTCGGCCTTTAGTACCAGTTGGACACTCGGCGGTTGATTCTGGTTCATAAATATTTTCAAATTTTGGTAGTTTACTTTTATACTCTTCCGGTAAATCAGCAAACTGTCGATCGAGCATCGCCTTGGTGCTACCTTCCACCGGCACAGCTTTACCAGTTCCAGTATATAAAGTTCTGACCAAACGCTGAGCCATGGTCAAAATCAAAGTTGGCGCAATCAAGAATGGATCGACGCCCATATCAATCAAACGTGGAATAACACCGACGGAATTATTTGTGTGAATCGTAGCCAAAACCAAGTGACCAGTCAAAGCCGCCTGCACGGCAAGCTGAGCCGTTTCTTTATCACGAATCTCTCCCACCATGATCACGTCGGGATCTTGACGAAGAGTGGTACGCAAACCGGTGGCAAAAGTGTAACCAATATCAGAAAAAATCTGTGATTGTGAGACACCGTCAATATTGTACTCAATCGGATCTTCCAAAGATAAAACGTTTAATCCCTCTTTATCAATCTCCCCGAGCATAGAATACATCGTCGTAGTTTTTCCCGAACCAGTCGGACCGGAAATCAAAATCATACCATAAGGTCGAGTGATAGCATCGCGAATATAACCAAGGTTTGTTTCAGATAAGCCAATCTTGTCGAGTGTCTGCACGCCTTTTTCCTGATCCAAGATTCTCATCACGATTTTTTCACCGTAATAAGCTGGGAAGGTGGAAACACGAAAATCTATTTTGCGACCATCAATTTTGGCCGAGAAACGCCCGTCTTGAGGCTTTCTCTTTTCATCCAATTTCATATTGGACAAAATTTTGATTCGAGCAATCACCGCCGAATGAACCGTCGCCGGCAAAAGCAAACTAGTATTTAAAACTCCATCGACGCGAAAACGGACCCGGACTTTGTCTTTCATGTGTTCGACGTGAATATCCGAAGCGTTGCCCTCGGTCGCATATCGCAACATCGTCGCCACGATTTTTGTCACTGGCGCATCTTCAACGATTTTAGTTTCGAGTGGATCCTCTTGAGACGCCGCCGTACTCATCTCTACCCCATCGACATCTTCAGATAATTCAGTCTCCAACTCCGACAAGGCTTTGGTGACTTCACCGGAAAGGCCTTTATAATCATCTAAAACTTTTTCGAAATCTGACATGGAAATCAGATATAACTTGAATGGTAAGCCGACTTTGCTGGAAATAAAGTTTAAGGCATCACGAGCTTCAATATTTTCTGGATCTACTATTCCCACTTCAAGCAAGCCATCTTTCACAGCAATCGGCACAAAACTGTAATGACGAGCTGAGTCTTCAGAAATATTTTTTAAAACCGCAAAAGGAATTTCCATACCCTCCAGATTTCTAGTGGGAATATTATAATATTGACCCTTGGCATCCAAAACAGCATCCTCATTGATGCCTTTTTTCATCAAGATCTGTTCGACTGGCACACCGGCTGATTCAGCCTCGGTTTTGATTCTTGCCACATCGCCTTTCTTGATTATGTCTTTTTGGGCTAAGATGTCTAATATGCTCATATTAAATTTTATCGCGTGGTGCTGGTTGCAGTTTTGACAACCTGATTTTCAACCCCAATTGGAGCAAAGGGATTGTTTCGACTGATGGCTTGATCTTCTACTGGTCGTTCAAAACTTTCTAGACTAGTAAAAACACTACTGGTAAAAATTGAAGTATCTAGAGTGACTTGATTTAATTTACCGAGCAAAAACAAAATCGCTTGACCATCGACGAATTGGGCAGAAGAAGCTTTATCCTCCACCAGCGCCTCATCAGAACTATTACCGAAAAACATCTTGAAGCCGACAAAAGCTACGATAATCACGATGACGGCGATAATTATTTGTTTAATTTTTTGGGTCATAAAATTTATTTTAGCCAATAAGTTTTCAGACTGACGGCAAATTCATAGAGGCCTGTATCATTGGCACTCACCGAAAGATCGACGATATCCACCAAACGCAAACTTCTCTCTAAATCAGTTAAGAAATTTTGAAAATTATCATAGGACGCAGTCACTGAGAAAGATAAACCGACGGTGCCATATGGATTATTATCAGTGCCAAGTTTGCTGGAATCGGCCTTGGTAGCGGTATCTAATTTAATATTCTTTAAAATCAGGTTGTGGATATTGGCAATCTGATTCATATCCATCACTAATTTAATATTGTCGATATTATTTGGCAATAATTTTTCTAGCTTTTCGAGCTGAACTGGGTCAAAACTATTACTAATATTTTGTAAGCGATCACGATTTTCTCGAATCGATTGAGTATCGGTCAGAGCTTTTTGATACTCAGCATCCTCAGCCAGTAAACTCTGAACACTTCTCCTCTCTGGGTTGGCATCTGAGCCACGATAGGTAGGATCGACATAGCCAAAGAAAGCGGCGATCGAAATGATAATTAAAATAATTGGGGTAATAAAATTCATATTTTTATTGTGGCGAAAGTTTTTCTTGATAAGAAATCAGTTTCGGTGTCAGTAAGGCAGTAAAATTGAAAGCGATTGTACCATTCTCTGTCGGATTAAAATCTGAAACGACCGGTTGATATAAAAACTCTTTCAAGTCGTTGGTACCCAAAGCATCAGCCTGTTTTAATAGAGCATCGTAATTTCTGGCATTTCCAGCTAGGTCGAGTTTGATTTGATTGTTGGCCCCTAGACTAAACTTCATTGTTTTTAACTGAACATTTTTTAGAATATTTTGCTCGAGTAAAACAAAAATCGGCGAAATGGCAATGTGTCGATCTAATAGATCATTTGAAACATTGATGCGACTGTCGAGACGAATCAAATCATTGATGGCCCCTTCTTCATAAGACGCCCGAGCAGCTTCTAGATCGGCTTTATCTTTTTCGATTTGTCCGACCAAAGATTTTTGCCAAATCCACACCCCACCACACAGGGCGACACTGACAATAAAAATAATAATCGCTAGTAGTAAAAATAGACTGATACCAGAACCTTCGGATCGACTTTCGACGATCGGTTTTTTCGGTATGAAAGATGTCTGCATTTTAGTTTCCATATTCTTCTATTATTATAATATCAAAGCAAAATAAAAGCCAGAGTTTAAGCAAGTTTAATTCACATCTTGCAGACGGCGCAAGGCTAGACCGATTGCCACCGCGAAAGACGGACCCGCTTGCTTTAGGATAGTCTCCAAAAAGGCTGGGAATTCAACCTTAGAAAAGGGGTCAGCCATTTCCACCGGCACATTAAAACTGGACTCAGCTTTTTCTTTCAAACCTTTTAGTAAAACTCCCCCACCGGTCAAGAAGACCTTGCTGACATTTCTTTCGGTTTTCTTTTGATAATTGAGTAAGACTCGGCCGATTTCTGAAAAAATATAATCGAGAGTTAAAGATGTAATTTCATTGATATCCATTTGATCCGTACTTTTCTTTAAAAGGCCGCGTTCGCGTTTCATTTTTTCTGCTTCATCAACGCTAATACCGAGCGATTTAGAAATCGCCAAAGTAATATCTTGAGAACCACGACTAATTAAGTGAGACGTCCTCAAGATGCCCCGTTCGATAATATAAATTTTAGTAGAATTAGAGCCGAAATCGATAATCATCTGGGGTGCTGTTCCGGGCTCAAGCACTGAACGCATCGAACCAAAGATTTCGATCTCAGAAAAAGCCGTATCAAGTTTGGCTAAGCGAGTAATCTCGCGATTTTTCTCCATCGCATCATTGTGAATCACGACCAATAAAACGTCGATGGTTTTTTCTTCTGGTTTTTGTTCACTGTTTTGATATTCGGAGGCGGTGCTTTCATTGCGAGGAATAACCAAATAGTCCAAGCTGACCTCGGAGATTGGCACTGGAATATATTTACGGGCCTCAAGAGGAATCATTTGAGCCAACTGTTTATCATCCACTTTTGGCAATTTTATAAAAGACACCAGACTCGAACCCATAGGGATGGAAATGCCACAACGATTTGTGGTAGTATTGGACTCGCGTAAAACATCGATCACCGCTTCGGCGATTTTTTCGGTCGGCAAACTGGTCGAGCGACCGATTTCGATACCGGCATAAGGACCCAGGGATAGCTCTCCGTAAGTTTCCAGAATGGCACGTCCCTTTCTTTTCTTTAGTTGCACCACCTTGATTGATGATGGACCAATATCAATACCCAAAACACTTTTGTTCTTATCGTTTTGAAAAATATTTTTTAATGAGTCAAGAAGATTAGACATAGTTTATACTACTTATGCTCAATATTATAACATATCTGGAAAAAATACTCGACAAGCTGGCTGATTTTCTTTTACCAAAAGAAAAATTAGTAAAACTTTTGGAGTCTCTCGGTCCAACTGGATTATTTGAACAACTGACACCGGCTCAACTGCTCGATAATCAAATGCGCGCTCTATTCAGTTACCGTCAGCAACTCTGTCGCCAGGCGATTTGGGAAATAAAATTTCGGGGCAATAAAAAATTAATCCGTGATTTTGCTTTACTACTCTACGAATTTATCATTGACGAACTGGGCGATCTACAAGACTTTCATGGTTTTCAAAACATTGTTTTAATCCCTATTCCCTCTTCAAAATCAAGACAAAAAGAACGGGGTTTTAATCAATGTGTTTTACTTGCTCGAGAATTAATCAAAATCGACAACGAACATCAGACCAAAAATTTTACCCTGCTCGAAGATTTATTAATTAAGAAAGAAGAAACCGCTCATCAGGCCCGCACCAAAAGCCGTCAAAAGAGAATTGAGAATCTCAAAGACTGTTTCACTGTCAATAATAAATACAAAGATATAGAAAATTATTCTTTCTTTATTATCGACGATGTGATCACCACCGGCGCGACCATGTCAGAAGCAATCAAGACCCTACAGTCCGCCGGTGCTCAAAAAATACTATGCTTGGCCCTGGCTCACTAGTTCTCAATCTCACCCAAAGCATCATCAACTAAATCCAGAGCATCACTAGCATCATCTTCAGCATCAGCATAATCACCATTATCGTAATTCTCTTCGGCTGAATCTAATTTTTCCCTTGCCTCATCAAGAAAATCTAGGGCATCACTCACATTCTCGCCATCTTCTTCAGCAATATCGATGTCATCCTGCGCCTCATCAATTGCATCCTCAGCATCATTTATTGCGCTCTTGGCATCATCTTTGTCGCTACTCTCACCAATCGCATCAATAGCATCTTCTGCTAAATCAGCGGCATCATCGGCCAAATCTTGAGCGGTGTCATAATCTTCATCATCAAAGGCATCTTGCGCTTCGTCCAGAACGTCTCTAGCTTGGTCTAACAAATCTTCAGATTCATCGACGTCTTCGTCATTATCATCTGCTTTTTCGATTTCTATTTCAGCATCATCTATAGCATTTTCTGCATCTTCAATCGCCTGATCGGCTTCATCCTCTAATGATTCACCACCGGCATCTTCAAAGGCATCCTCAGCGTTTTTATATGCATCCTCGGCTGAATCAAAAGCTTGTTCAAAATCATTTTCGAAATAAGCTTCAACGGCATCAAAGAAATCGGCTTTAGCATCATCAAAATTATCTTCCGCCGTGGTTGTATCTTCATCTGAATCATCAATCTGATCTTCAGCGTCTTGGATCATATCTAGAGCTTTTTTGATTTGATCACTAGCTTTTTTCTCCTCCGCAGAAGTCGATTTTGTTCCGGCTTGAGCGGTCGCCAGTTGTGCCTTCAAAGAAACAATCTGACTATTTAAATCAGTGATCATAGCACTTGGTGAAGCATTCACATTCGATGATGTCACACCAGTTGAACCACCGACAACCTGATTATATTTTGCGCGAGACAGAGAACCAAAATAGCCAGTCGCTGGCGACACGGCGTTGGCTAGTTGCCATTTATAGACAGCCTCCTTGGTCAGATCTTTAAAAATACTAGTCTCATTGCCAGGTGATCCGACACCAGCAGCGGCAATCGTGAAGCCCGCTCCGTTTAAATATTTCTGCAAACAACGAACGTCTTCACCGACGACGCCGACTTCCAAATCTCGAGTGAAATTACAGTTAGTGGCGGCACCAGCCTCAACCGCCGAAAAAGCGATCGTTAAAAAGAATGCTGTTAATAATATTTTTTTCATAATAAAATTTTTATTAGTTTTATAAAAAGCTAATTTACTTAGCCTACCTCTTACTATTATCTCATATAATTAAATATTAAAAAAGCCACCTTCATCGTGGTGGCTTTTTTAATCAAAATTTATTTAAGATTTAAGATAGGTGTTTGGAGATATGTCCCGCCATTTTCATCATATGAACGGTCTTTTCACCACCGAAAACTTTTTGCAATTTCTCATCGCAAACGACAATCCTCTTGTCTTTGGTATCTTGGAGATTATTACCCTTGATGTAAACCCAAAGCTTGGAAACAATTTCTGATCTTGGCATTGGACCCTTGCCAACGACCGCCTCCAATTCTGCACTCAAATTCTTTGGTTGCATAAACGCCGAATTACTTTTTGCCATATTTTTACTTAATTAAGCTAATAAATTAATAAATACTACTTAGAGTAGTATAGCATAGTTATAGATTTATTGGAACAATTATGTTAGATTATCCCCATGGAGCCGTGTCAGAGTGGTCTAATGTACCTCTTTGCTAAAGAGGCAGGGTTTAATCGCCCTCGCTGGTTCGAATCCAGCCGGCTCCGCCTTCGCTCGCCGAAGCGACGAGCTACGGCGGACAATGTCCGCCAGTAGATCGTCGCGAAGGAGAGACTTGCCGGTCAACTTATCCACAGTTGACATCCCCTCGATATTTTTCTAGACTTGATCGCCACTAAAATGGCGGTTATGTATTATGTTTATATATTAAAGTGTGTAGATGGGAAACCCTATACGGGTTGCACCGAAGATTTAAGAGAGAGGCTAAATCGGCATAATAAAGGATACGTGCCAGCCACGATTAATCGTCGACCAATGATACTGGTCTCTTATACTGCATTTGCAAATAAATACAAGGCCTTTAATTTTGAAAAATATTTAAAATCCGGATCCGGTCGGGCGTTTTTGAATAAACATTTGGCTTAAAGAAGAAATTCCAGCCAGCCCTCCATTTCTTTCAAACAAAAAAGGCACAACGCGAAGCGTAATGCCTTTCTTCCAATGTCTGGACGACACCAGATTATCGATTTTGCAACGTTGCAGGAATGTAGAAATCGGGACTTGTGTAATTTCCACTTAGTGTTTCAACACAAAAAACTCCGCCAGCTCCATGTTGAGCAAATAAGATATGCTCGCCCTTTACCTGTCCGAGGTATATACCAGCGTGACAGTCTGCGTCCTCTGAGTACGAGAAGCAGAATGCCCCGGGGATCATCCTTTCTGGATACCGACGATAACTCGAGAACAAACGCCCCTGCAAGTTTTCTGGATCGAATTCCCCCGTGTGATCACCAAGTTCATCATCATAGGCATGGTAAGGATAACCAATCTGATCAAGCCCAGCGACAAAGAGTGCTGTGCCGATACAATTTGGTGGTTTAAGTTCGGACTTCTTATTTATTACTGGCTTCTGAGCTATTTCCGGATTCAGAAGCAAAAACCAGATTCGACTAGTGAATGGATTCTGGTTTATTAACTCCACGATACTTTCCACCACAGACAAGATCAAATCTTTGTCGTGGGGCAAGATTGCATCTTCAACTACAACCTTAAGCGTTTCAAACATGGGACGCTCCTTTCTCAAATAACAAAGCCTAAAGTTATACTATAACTTTAGCTGGTGTTATCAATCATCCCCTACTCATGAAACCGTTCCGAGTTTTCTGATAAACAAATTTTAGTCGAAAGACGAATTCCAGCCAGCACAAGTATAAAAAGGCTAAATACTTTTAGTTAAAAAATTCCCACAAAATTCATTGTCATTATCAATCAGACGATAATCACAAGTTATTTCTTCACCCTTTTTAATGTCCCGATTGGCAATAATCACACCATCTTTAATCTCTGTTGTATTCGGATCATCAGGATGATTAAAAAATCTTGCGTCGTCTAAATTAATGCAGATCATCTTTTTGCCAAAAATTTCTTCCGCTGGAGAATAACCGTGTCTTTTGATAAAGTCTTGAAATGGTGGTGGAAATTTATCAAACTCTTCTGGCGTAAACATTTTATCTACCAAATCATTCCATTCCCAGACGAGCTTATCTTTCGGAATATTTTCATTGGCAAACAACCCAATTCCACCATAAGAATCAGTTTTAAGAAAAGTTTTAATTAGTAACATAAAACAATTAGACCTTATTCATGAAACCTCTCCGAATTTTCTTTCTCCACTTTTCCATCGCTGTAGAAATCATTTGGAAATTAATGAGTATTAACGACAATCGTAAATATGACTATCGACTATTACTGACAAGCTGTCCCAGTACTATTACACCTTGCACCACCACCACAAGAAGTCCATTGTGGGTTATTATAAGCGCAGGTCTGGTTATTCCATGTTCGCTGAACCATATATGCTGCATTACTCAACTGAATACAATAAGGTGCCTCTAGTGGATTAGGCTGATTTGCGCAACCACCACAAGCCCTGGTCTCATTTAGTAGGCATATCCCCGTGGAGCTACAGTCCCAATGACGACGATTATAAGTCTTAACAGTATTGATATTTTGACAACATATAGTACCTACCCAGCGACTATCATTCCCAACTACCACAACCCTACCACCACAACAAACTCGGTCATGGTCACTGATACTGCCATCTGGATTAATACCCTGCCAAGATTCACTATCGTATATTACGCCATTGCAACAACGTTCGAAACCAGAGTACGGCCTACCGCCGCAACAGGGTCGGCCACCAGAACATGGCCCACTACTACTGCTACTTGAACCCATACTTGAAACAACCGCCGCACCCAAATTATCAACAGCATCATTAAAATTTTCACTTCTTATAATAGAAAGCGATACGCCGACTGCAATCGTGATCAGTAAAACTGTAGGTAAAATATATTTTTGAGCTCTGGTCATTATTAGATTTTGTTAATAAATAATAAACATATTGTATCATGCTAATAATAATGAAACAATGGTTATATTTTCTTGGACGAATTTCGTACAAAAATGGTATTATTGTACGGATATGAGAGAATTTCAGAGAATGATTCGTTATGGGTTGGTGGGTGTAACAGGCACCCTTATTGATTTAGCATTTTTATTCATTTTAGTCGAATATTTTCATTTACAAGTTATTTTGGCGGCAACGATATCCTTTATTTTAGCAGCGACGAATAATTTTGTCTGGAATAAGATTTGGACCTTTAACAACAAAAATAAAGCCTATCACCATCAATACCTAAAATTCCTAATTATTTCATTTATAGGATTGAACATAACGCTTCTGTTGATGTCTCTCCTGCACTTGATACTTGGCCTCTGGTATATATTAGCCAAAATCATCACCTCGCTACTTGTCTTATATTGGAATTATTGGGGCAATAAACACTGGACCTTCAAAGTTTTTGCAAAAAAAGAGTTTCCGGAAGTCAGATACGATTTTGATTATACAATCGTGATCCCAGCTTATAATGAGGAAAATCGAATTACTAAGACCTTAGGGTTGACTGATAATTTTTTAAGATACTTCAATTCGAGGTGTGAGATTATTGTCGTCAATGATGGTTCGAACGACAATACCTCAAAGATAATAGACGAAATAACTTTAAGTTATGCAACTTTTAAAAAAATAGATCTGAAAAAAAATCAGGGCAAGGGTAGTGCTATCAAAATAGGAATAGAAAATAGCTCGGGCAAATATATTTTATTTATGGATGCCGATGGTTCAACCCCTATTGAGGAATTAATAAATCTTAATAAGTATTTCGACGAATATGATGTCGTCATTGGCTCAAGAAAATTAAAAAGTAGTGTAGTAGAATTAAGACAACCTTTGTATCGTAAAATCATAAGCAAGGTTGGCGCAATATTAAGTTCAACCTTAATTAGAGACATAAAAGACACACAGTGTGGTTTCAAACTCATAAAAAGCCAGGTCGCCAAAGAGATTTTTAGTAAGCAACAAATTAAAAGATTTGGTTTTGACTTAGAGTTTTTGGCAATTTCCCAATTCTACGATTATAAAATAATAGAAGTACCAATTAGATGGAAAAATGATCGGATCTCGAGTCTTAGGCCCGTACGAGACACCTTGCTGACTTTGTGGGATTTTATTCTGATTCAGTATAATTTTTTAAGAAATAAATATTAATGAAGAAGATCTACAATATCGCAATCATTATTATTTTAGCGTTTGGGATTTTTCTTAGAATATATCCCTTAAATTTTCCCTTTTCCCATGATGAGTGGTATACGTACGATATAGTAAATCGTGGCTTCGTCGATATGAACATTCAGATGTACAACGATGTACACGTCCCTTTGTATTTCTATCTTGCTAAAATTTTTACCTTATTGTTTGGAATGTCAGAAATTAATCTTAGACTTCTCTCCGTCTTGTTCGGACTCTTGGGAATAATAATTTTCGCTAAATTCTGCATGACTTTTTTTAACAAGAGAATTACCATACTTGGTACAGCGATCACCTCCCTATCAATCTTTCACGTATCTTACTCACAAATCGCCAGGATGTACTCGTTGTTATTTCTTCTTGCTTCTGCATCATTATATTTTCTATTTAGTCTTCTATTTAAAAAGAAAAAATACTCCCGCCTCGGATATATCTTTGTAAACTTGGGTATTCTTTACACGCATATCTTTGGGGTTTTTTTATTGTTTTTTAACGTTGTTATTTTATATAGATATAGAAAGAAGATAATCGATTTAAGAAATACGATTCGAGATCATTTGATAATTCTGGTCGGGGCCTTGCCGGTTTGGTTGTTTATTGGTGTACAAATTTTGAGAAAAATGAATGGTACGTCGTATGGTAATTGGATGCCCCCAACAAAACTTAGCGACATCTACTCAACCTTTGCCGCCCTGTCATCTAACGATATTCTCGTGATCCCATTTTTAATTCTTTTTATATATTTTATCATCAATCACTTTTGCCAAAAAAATTGCGGGGGTGAGACGTATATGGTTGAAGAAATTATTATTATTGGTTTAGTTATCTGTTTCGTCCTACCTTCAATCATCACTTTAATTTCACCCCTGTTCGCTTGGCGATATTTTTTCATCGTATATCCAATATTCATTTTATGCATTTGTCTTATGTTTGAAAGAATTTCCTCTCAATATCGCCCGGCATATCTATTACTAGTTTTCGCTACATTAGTACTACTTGGTATGTCAGATATTACAGATATTAATAAAAAAAATAGCGATCAGATAAAAGAACAAATGTGTTTACAGAGCGTAAAAACGGTAATCTCAAAATACCAAAAACTTGATACAATTTTGGTCTCCAGTCGATGGTTAAATGAATGGGTGCCAAACCACAGATCGATTACCGGAGCTCATAAAAGACTTAGGGAGATTCTTGGTACAGACACCTTACTAGTAAATGATTATAATACCGATCTTACCCCACAATTAGAAGACCATGAGTATATTCTAAACATTAGCCCATCAGAATGGGGAGAAACCTTCATAAAAACTGACAATTTAAAATTAATCGCTAGAGGAGATTGCTATGGCTATCACTATCGAATCTACAAAAAATAACAATTGTCCCTACTCATGAAACCTCTCCGAATTCTCTTTCTCGACTTGTTCATCACTGTAGGAAATCTTTTTGAAAAGTTTTTCGACATACCAGAGGATAGTAAAGATTAACAAAGTAAGCAGAGCGGCGATAATAGCGAGTGAAAACAAACCAAAACCCGCCGACATACCAATACCCGCGGACACCCAGAGGCCAGCGGCCGAGGTGAGACCGGAAGTCTTCATATCTTTATTGTTATGAAAAACTAAACCAGCACCGATAAAACCGATACCAACCAAAACTTGAGAAGCTAAGCGCAAAGGATCAAAATTGGTCAGATTGATAAACTGCAAGGAAACAATTTGCGACACCAAAACAAACAAAGCCGAGCCCATGGCCACCAAAGCATAAGTGCGCATGCCAGCATTTTTGCCCGCCAAAGTTCTTTCTACACCCACCAAAACACCGAGTAATAAAGCGACTACCAAACGAATCAAGATATCTACAGTAGCTAGTTCCATATAATTTATAATTATTTATTAACATTCTAATTGTAACATATTTTTGCTAAGATACCCTAGTGCAAAGACATGATCTAATAGAACAGCATTTTAAACTCCAGGAGCTTCAGAAAAAGGCTCTAAAAAAAATTGGCCTAAAAACCATCGAGGATTTGCTGTATCATTTCCCTACTCGCTATGGTGACACGGCGGAGATGAAAAATATCGGAAGTCTGGTCATGGGTGAAAACGCCGTCATATTTGGAAGAGTTTCTGGTTTAAAAACCGGTAAAGCTTTTATCAAAAAAACTCCGATTGCCGAGGGTTATATCGAAGATGAAACTGGAAAAATTAAAGCCGTCTGGTTTCATCAACCCTATATTGCCAAAATGATTCAGGAGGGGGCTTTGGTACGCGTCGAAGGAAAAGTTTCCGAGCGAAAAAATATTCTGGGATTAGTGAATCCAAAAATCGAAACCGTCGGCAAATTACCCATCGGCGTCGGTGACTCTTTGTTTGGTGAAGATGGCGAGGTACACTCTTTGTATCCCGTCTATCCCGAAAGTCGCGGTATCACTTCACTTTGGATTTATCACGCCATTCAGAAAGTTTTAAAGAGTGGAATTTTAGATAATTTAAGTGATGCAATTCCTGATTATATTTTGAAGACATACAATCTCCCCTCTCTCACCACTGCCCTAGTCTGGATTCACGCGCCATTAAAACAAGATGACGCTTTATCGGCCCGCAAAAGATTTGCTTTTGAAGAAGTCTTTCTCATACAACTTCAGAAAAAAAGGGACAGAATAGTGTGGCAAAAAGAACCAGCTTTTGTAATTGAAAAGACTCCCAACGAAGTTGAGCAATTCGTAAAAAGATTTCCTTTTCAAGCAACTGAAGCCCAGCAAAAAGCAATCAACAGCATCATGTCGGATTTTAAAAAAGGCCAAGCCATGTCGCGATTACTGGAAGGAGATGTGGGTTCTGGTAAAACCGCCGTCGCCGCCACCACAGCTTATTCAGTTATCACTTCTCGACCGAAAGGACAAGATTTTGGCCATCTACAAGTCGCTTATATGGCCCCGACTGAAATTTTAGCCAAACAACATTTTGAAAGTTTTATCCAATATTTTACTTATTTAAATATTAATATCGGTTTGATTACCGGAAAAGAGTGTCGCAAGTTTCCCTCGAAAACTAATCCCAAAGAATGGACCAATATTTCTCGACCTCAACTTTTAAAATGGGTGGAAAATGGTGAGATTCCGATTTTAATCGGTACTCATGCTTTGATCCAAAAAAATGTGAAGTTTAAACATTTGGCTTATGTGATCATTGATGAACAGCACCGTTTCGGCACGGCTCAAAGGCAAAAACTCGCCAAAAAAGAAAAATTTAATCCTCATTTATTATCCATGACCGCCACGCCTATTCCCCGAACTCTGGCGCTGACAATTTATGGCGATCTAGATTTAACTTTACTTGATCAAATGCCGTCGGGAAGAAAACCGATTATTACAGAAATAGTTTTACCGGGTGAAAGGGAAAATACTTATGAAAAAATTAAGCAAGAATTAAAAGCTGGGCGACAATTATATGTCATTTGTCCACGTATCGATGAGCCAGATCCAACCAAAGAACAGGCTGTAATTGCTAAAAGTGTGATGGAAGAAGCCGAGAGATTAGAGCGAGATGTTTTTCCGGAGTACAAAGACCGGATTGGCATCTTGCACAGTAAGATGCCGCCTGACGACAAAGAATATGTGATGGAAGAGTTCAAAAAAGGTAACATTAAAATTTTAGTGGCAACCTCGGTGGTCGAGGTCGGTGTAAATGTGCCAAACGCGACTGTGATTATTATTGAAGGAGCGGAAAGATTTGGTTTAGCTCAACTCCACCAACTTCGCGGACGAGTGATTCGAAGTAACGATCAAGCTTACTGCTATGTTTTTGCCGATTCTAAAACCCAAAAAACTGTCGAGCGCCTGAAAGCTTTTAAAAATTCTAGTAATGGTTTTGAATTAGCAGAATTTGATTTAAAACTGCGCGGCCCCGGCGAATTATCTGGTAACAAACAATGGGGTATTTCCGACATTGGCATGGAAGCTCTCAAAAATATTAAAATGGTCGAAGCTGCCCGCGCCGAAGCCGAGTATCTTCTTTCTCAAGACGAAACCCTCACCAAATATCCCCTCCTAAACACCAAACTCACCTTGCGTAAACAAGATGAGTTGCATTTGGAGTAGAAGATCTTGAGAACTACCAGCTAATTCTTGCGACTAAATATTCTGATTCTTTTACTGCCCAACCGTCAGACGAAGAGGAGGATTCTCCCTTCTTACTGATGAACTCTACTTTAAATTGACCCAGCTCTTTTAATTCAAGTAAACCTTCATAAAATTCCTGATTCTGATCAATCTGAATCCTGTAAGTAAAATCTTTTTCATCTTGAACCAAGACATCATTCTCGTGTTCCATTGTATACTTTTCTATTTTTTCCACAGGAAATGGAAAATGCATGGTTACCTCACTCAAACCTAAAGAAGCCTCTGCAAAAATTCTTTTGTATAGCCGTTTTTTCTGTTCAGACATATTTACACCATTAACTTCATCCCACAAGGGTTTAGTCGTTTGAGTTAATAATTTTACCCCATCAGCTAACCTTGTATCAATACTTACCATCTCTTCATTTTTATTTTCAGGATTTTTCATATTTAAAATTAATTAATAATACCCTCATTTTACCCCCTCCAGTAAAAATGCAAGGGGTGAAAAGGGAGGCGATTTATCCACTTTTTATTGACTTGACTATCACCTATGATCTGCTACACTTTAAATACAAGTTGGGGTTACCCATTCAAGGACCGTCGTAGGACGGTCTTTGTGATTTATACCATAGGTTGTGTATGTTGTTTCATTATTAATGAACAATATGCTATTTTGACATTCTCAAGCTCAATTTCTGATATCTCAAATATCTTTTGGGCAAGCCTCTTTCTGTCCAAGATCCTACCTTGGTTAAGGATGACAAATCTAGAAAGATCTCTGTCTATGATTTCATAATACCAATCTCCATAGTGTTCTCGAGTCGTTAGCGGTAACCCCAAAAACACGTCCCCTGAATACTTTTTTAGAATCAACGCTGGTCGTCTAAAAAATTCTCCTTTTCCAATAATCTCGTTGCCAATGTTTATACCAAATATACACCAACGAACTTCACCCTCACGAATCCTAGTTATCACATTTAGATTGTCGGTCCTTTTCTTTAATTCATTCCATTTATCAAAATCTTTTTTCACGCCTTGTATCCTAACACACAAAAACACCGAAAAATTTGACTTGGGTGTGGATAAATCGAGGGGTTAAATTTAATTGCGAAAAGTGGTTTTTTGAGATAAGATTCGGAGACGGATGCGTGTGTAGCTCAGTTGGTAGAGCGCCGAGCTTATACCTCGGTGGTCCTAGGTTCGAGTCCTAGCACACGCACTTTTATCCCTGATGCTCAATGTCCTTCTTCTGCTTTGGCATAATGCCATGAGCGATAATAATTTTTTCGTATTCTTCGCGTTCGATGGTTTCAACTTCGACTAATCTTTTAGCGACGGCATCCAGAGCCTTACGATGAGCATTGATAATTTCTTTAGCTTTAGTCATCGAAGCTGTCATAATTTCTGAGACTTCACTATCAATCAAAGCACTGACTTTTTCTGAATACTCATTTTCACCCACTCCACGGGAACCAAATAAAGTATTACCGCCAGTTCCTTCCAAGGCCATTGCCCCAATTTTGTCGGACATACCATATTTAGTGACCATCTCACGAGCGAGCGCGGTCGAAACTTGCAAATCATTTGATGGACCAGTTGTCACATCATCGAGAATTAGTTTTTCGGTGGCATAACCAGCGAGCGCGACCGTGATATCGTCCAAAAATTCTTTTTTACTTTGCATTTTCCTGTCTTCTAACGGAAGTTTCAAAGTATAACCAGCGGCACGACCGCGAGAAATGATAGAAATTTTATGAACTGGATCAGCATAAGGCAAAACCGAAGAAACAATCGCATGGCCGGCCTCATGATAGGCAGTCAATTCTTTTTCTTTTTTAGATAATAAGTGAGATTTTCTTTCCGGACCCATCATGACTTTTTCAATCGAGCGGATCAAATCGAATTGAGAAACTTTAGTGCGATTTTCACGCGCCGCCAAAATCGCCCCTTCGTTCATTAAGGAATAAAGATCAGCACCAGAAAAACCAGGTGTTCTCTCAGCAATCACTTTCAGATTCACGTCTTCCGCAAATGGTTTCTCTTTTGAATGCACTTGCAAAATCGCCTCACGATCGGCGCGATCTGGCAAATCAATCACCACTCGGCGATCAAAACGCCCTGGTCGCAGTAAAGCGGGATCCAAGACATCGGGACGGTTGGTCGCCGCCATGACAATCACTTTTTCATTTGGCTCGAAGCCATCCATCTCCACTAAAATTTGGTTTAAGGTTTGTTCGCGCTCATCATTTCCCCCACCCATACCAGCGCCGCGCACGCGACCGACGGCATCAATCTCATCCACGAAAATAATCGCTGGGGCCATTTGCTTGGCCATTTTAAATAGATCGCGGACACGTGAAGCACCGACACCGACAAACATTTCCACAAATTCCGAACCAGAAATAGAAAAGAAAGCGACACCGGCTTCACCGGCCACCGCTCGCGCTAGCAAAGTTTTACCAGTACCTGGAGCTCCCATCAACAAAATACCTTTGGGAATACGCGCACCAATATCCAAAAACTTTTTCGGATTTTTCAAGAAATCGACAACTTCTGATAATTCTTCTTTTGCTTCTTTCGCTCCCGCCACATCTTTAAATGTAATTTTTTGGGTTTTATCATTTGGCAAACTCATGCGCGCCTTGCTTTGGCCAAAAGTGAAAGCTTGCATCCCCGCCCCTTTCACTTGCCTAGTTAAAAACCAAATAAAGAAACCAATAAAAATCAACGGGATTAAAAATGGTCCTAAAATCATCAACCAATAACCAAGCCCGCCTTCACTTTGAATATTTATTTTCACTGCACTCAATTTTGTAGTATCAACTTTGTAGTTTACGAGAGTATCCGTCAGCGCCGTCCCCTCTTCTTTTTTCGACTCTTTAATCACCGCCTCAGTTTCGCCGATTTTTTTGTATTCAATCACTAGATCGTTGCCATTCACTTTTATTTCCTGCACCAGTCCAGCCGAAATATCTGAAGCAAGCTGAGAAATTGCAATTTCTTCACTCGCTTTATTCCCGCCCGTGATCATCGAATACAAAGAAACGATAATCAACAAAATTAAGATGACATTAATAATATTGGAAAAAAGTGATCCCTGGCCCAAAAATCTTGGCCCCACTGGTCCCTTCTTTCGCTTAGGTTTTTTGTTATTTATAATTGGCATATTTGAATCATAACATAAAGACGTTTGAAACTAAACAACGAACGCTTGACAGCGATGTATGGTTTGATATGATTAGCTTATATATGGCTTAGGCCTCGCCCCCACCACAAGTGGGGGTAAAATATTATTCAAAAATGACCTTCTTCAGCGAGTCTTGTAGTCGAATGAAGGTCATCTCATCTAAAGTTTCAATCTTCCTGATTAATCTCTTCGTATCAATAATTTTTATTTGAGATAAGTTAGCAGTAGAATCGACATTATCGACCTTACCTAGATAAAAATAATATTCTCCAGCCTTTTTTCTACCAGTCAATGCTAGTCCTAAAAAAGTATTTTTATTGAAGCCTTTAATAACTAAAACAGGACGATCAAAGTTAACTCCAGTACCATCTTGTTCAAAACCAATATTAACACCAAGCGCACACCACCAAATTTCTCTCTTACTATAAAATGGCGAATCGCCGCTTAAGTGCAAGAGCTTCTTTTCATCGTTCCATTTATCAAAATCTTTTTCCATAAGCGCGGGCATTCTAGCATAGAATGATAAGTGGGGGCGACTGGTCGCCTGTGGATAAAATAGCCTAAAAAATGCTAGTATGTATTCATGTCCGAAAGTCTAATCCACAACAAAAAAGTCTTCTTTAATTACGAAGTCACGGAGAAATTCACCGCCGGGATCGAGCTTTTTGGCTTCGAGGTGAAAACGCTCCGTCTGAAGCGTGGCATTATTGATAATGCTTATGTGACGATCCGTGGTGGTGAAGCTTTCTTGGTCGCGTCCAATATCCCTGCTTTTCAACCCAAGAACGCGCCGGAGACTTTTGATCCAAAAAGAAATCGCAAACTACTCTTAACTAAGAAAGAATTGAAAAGATTGGTGGAAATTGAAAGCAAGAAAGGCTTGACAATTGTGGCAATTGCGGTGTATAATGCAGGACACAAGCTCAAGTTGGAAATCGGTATCGCTAAAGGAAAAAAGAGTTTTGATAAAAGAGAAACGATCAAGCGACGGGAAACTGATCGCGAGATCCGCAGGACCTTGAAAACACAATAAATTAACGCGAGCAGAAGCAATCAAATTTTTTGGGACGGACCCAACCATCCACAAAAAATTTAATTCTTCCGCTCGCTTTAATAAAATATGGGGATGATCGGCCTAGACGTTTGAGCCGTTCTCCATTGCGCAAAGTGGTGCATTATTGTACACACCTTAAATGTCAATAAACAAACAACTGCTGATAGCATTGTTTCAAGAGTAAAATCCGTTGTCTCTCCATTTTATGGAGCCAACAGTTTTGCTTTCGCTTACGTTTCGTAAAACAAATCTAAGCGGCATCCGTTCCGCCCATATCTAATAAGTGGGATTGGGTGATATATAATTAGATTATAGTTCGACAGTGTCTCGGGTCGAATTGAAATT
>Ga0172380_10000610_pt1 | contig 66703 bp, 52 predicted proteins | sample Leawe162metaG_FD_119747 | JGI IMG/M metagenome (GOLD analysis project Ga0172380, IMG submission 119747) | Leachate microbial communities from a municipal landfill in Southern Ontario, Canada - Leachate well 162 metaG | ecosystem: Engineered > Solid waste > Landfill > Unclassified | place... | reverse complement strand
GGTGGCGAGTGTCTCGCTGTTCTTGAAACCGCTCAGCGTTGTTGTCAGCGTCGGGTTGGCGTCGCCGTAGAGGCGGGCCTTGTCATCGGCGGTGACGGTGAGGTGGGCTTTGTCGATGGTCAGCAGCGCATCGGTGTAGACAGTTACGCCGTAACCCGTGGGTGCCGCTAACGTGCCGGCCGCCGCTGTGATCGTGTAGGGTGAGGCAGACACGCCCGCGGTCAGCGCAGTACCGGCAGAAGTGAGCGAAGGGGTGCCAGACGAGGCGTCCTGGGTGAACACGCCACCATAGTCGGCTGCATTCACCAACCCGGTGACCGTCGATGTCAATGCCACCGCATCGCCATAGAGTTTGCTCGTGGCATCGGCCGTCACGGTCAATGCAGGCTGATTGGCGAACAGATAGCGATTCCCGAGTTCCGTTACGCTCGCCGGAGGATAGGCGTCGTAGGTTTTACCCCACAAGGCGAGATTGCCACTGAGCAAGCCAGCAAAGCTGTCATTCACCGGGTCACCGGAATACACCAGCCACCTGCCGTTAGGTGTGGTGATTGCGCTCGCGCCTACAGCGTTGATAAAACGGCTTGCGGCAAGAACCACGGCGTCGCCGCTGCCATTGGTGGCAATGCCGGAGGTGGCGAGCGTAATATCGCCCGCCGTGTTCCGATAGATGAGGTGGTCAAGAGCCCCCGTACTCGTTATCGCATTGATGGTGGTGTTCCCGCCGGTTTCAGCCACGGTATAGGTCAGCCCGGTCGACAGCAGATTCTGCGTGGTCGCGGCCCCATTGGTTATCACGCTGAGATCCGTCAGCGTCCCCGCATTGTTGATGTCAAAGCTGGCTTCGGTGATTAGCGCGAGCTTTGCGGCGGTGATGTCGAACGGCGTTGTGTTGCCGATGGTCGATGCGGCATCGAGCGTGAGCATTCCACTGATGGTCAGCGCGCTGGTGCCAACGTCATTGAGGGTGCCGCCGGTAGCCAGTCGCAAATTCTTCGTGCCGGCAGTAATGCCGCCCACGATCATCGCACTGACGAGCGTTCTATCGCCAATTGTGATGGTGCCGGTGGAACCAACCCGCGAAAGCTCGTCGTCGCTCACCGAGAAAGTTCCTCCGCCCGTCCCGACACCGACGGAAGATGCCGCTTTCGGCTTCAACGTCACATTCCCCGAGCCGCTGTTTACTGTTGCGGGTGTCGTCAGCGTCAGATCGGAACCGGTGATGGAAATATTTCCGCCAGCAGAACTTAAATTGTCGCTCACCGTGACGAAGCCGGTCTGGTCGATGGTTATTGCGCCGCCCGCGGTGGTGACGGTGCCGCCGGCGGGACTGGTAAAAGTGGTGCCAGTGCTCTGAAAAGTGCCGCCGAAGGTCGTGATCGGCGCGGACAGGGAGACCGTGCCGCCCGACGCGGCGAAATTCACATTCAAGGGGTTGCCGCTGCTACCGGAAATAGAGCCGCCTGCGGCGATGATGATGGCGCCTGTGGCAGGGTCCGGCGTCAGGGTCAGGGTGGTCGCCGCCGAACCGCCCGTGGCCCGGGTGATCGGCGCCGTCACGGAGATATCCCCATTCTCGCCGCCGCCACCGGTGGTGGTGATGGTGACGTTGGTGCCCTCCAACTTGCTGCTGATGTCCGCATTCGAAACCGTGGATGCCGTCGCGCTTGGCGTCCAGGTGAAGGTACTCCCCACGGAACCCGTGAAGCCCCCCGCTGAGGAGGCGGCCGTGATCGAGACATTAAAGGGATCGAGCAGCCAGTTGCCTGGCGTGCCATGTGGAGCGCTGGCGTCGATGCCTGCCCCCGCCACATCGAGGTAGTGGCCCGAGGTTTCAATCAGGCCGCCATCGCCGGACTGCGGCCCGCCCCGTGCGGTAAAACTGCCGTACGCGCGCGTCGAGTCGTCCGACCAGACGATTATCTTGCCGCCATTGCCGCTGGCGATGGCGTCTGCAGTAATACTCGTGCCAGGACTGACATAAGTCGCGGCGGCATTCGGTACTGACGGATTCTTGCCCTGATAGTCGCCGCCGATCAGCACCGTGCCACCGCCACCCGCGCCAGAGGCATCGATGTGCGCATCGAACAGGCCGACTTTCTCGCCCAGCACAGATACCGTACCGCCGGTTTGCCCCGCGGCGCTGCCGGAGGCTTCAATCGTCCCGGACACCCACGTGGTACCGCTTTCCGACTGAAGCGTTATCGCCCCGCCCTGTGCGCCATTGGCGCTGAGGCGACTGCCGGCGTCGAGGACCACGTCCTGTTTGGCGCGCAGGACGATCTTTCCGCTTGCCTCGCGCACCACCTGATCGGCATTGACGATGCCCGCGTTGCGCAGCGCCGCACCGTAGATGCCGACCTGCCCGCTTTGCGCCAGGATCTCGCCAAGGTTGACGGCAGCGTTATCGCTGGCCGTAATTTCGACTCGCACGCCCGGCGTGCTGGAATCGAAGATTTTTACCGACTGGCCCGCCGCCAGGATCACCTCGCCCTGCGGGCTGCTGATGATGCCGCTATTGCTGACGCCTGCTCCGACCAGATAAATGCTGCCGCCCGAAGGCGTGGTGATGCTGCCCAGGTTTTCCACGTTGCCGGCCAAAGGATTGGCGGTGAAATTGAACCGGCCATTGAGAAAATCCTGGTCGCTCAGATTGAGCGTCGATGCCACCAGCCCCCCCACATCGATACGCGCGCCCTGCCCGATCAGTATCCCGCTCGGATTGATAAGGAAGACCCGGCCATTGGAGGTGAGTGCACCGAGAATTAAGGAGGGATCGGGGCCGATGACGCGATTGAGCACGCTCGACGTTGCGCTTTGCTGAATGAAACGCATCGTTTCGCCGGCGCCGATCGAAAATTGCTGCCAGTTGATGATCGCTCCTGGACTATTGGTGACGCTGAGCGATCCGCCCAAAGTGGAAAAACTCGCCTGCCCCGCCACCACCGTCGGATTCGTTCCGTTCGCATGGGCCGGGCTGACAGCAAAAAGACACACGGCCACCGCACCGACAGCCTTTCTTTGCCACAGGATCGAGCGATCCGCCGCTCGACCGCCGACGATCGACTTTGCTTGCGCCGGCCCCGAAAAACGACGGGTGCCAAGGGCGTTTGGAAAGCCTTGCAGCGGATTTGGCTGACTGGAACGCATCATCGTTGCACATGGCGAAATAATCTTCGAAGGCTAGCGACTTTGCCGCGCAACGCTCTGTGCGACAGCGTACAGAGAGCGCATAAGTTGCTTTTAGCATATGTTCTTTATAGAACATTCGATGAAAATCCGGATGAAGACCAACGAAGCAAAAACCGAATGGATTTTGCGACCGTCTGGATTTAGTGCTCCTTGACGACGCACCTCCATCCACTCCACCGATCCCTGCGTGACTCGATTCCAACTATGTGCGGCAACGCACAGCGCTTAGTTCTCTGCTGGCGATAATCGACCCACGATATATCTCGTTCGGTGGGTCGCTTCCTTTCCGCCGCAGAGCAGCGCTAAAAGAGGTAGTCCCCAATGCGCAATATTATTTTCATGTGTTTGGTTGCATTTGCCGGCTGGGCAAGTGCGGCACCACAGGCGCCCCCGGATATACAACTGCGCACCGCCACCTCGGCGATGACCACCGGCATCATGCAAAACAAGAACCTCCAGGAAAACAGTATGGAGAAGATCGTGGAGCTGGCCGAGTCGACGATTCTGCCGATGTTCAACTTTCGCCACATGACCCGGCTCGCAATGGCGCGCAGCTGGCGCATCGCTTCGCCGGCTCAGCAGGACGCGCTCGTTATCGAATTCCGCACGCTGCTGGTACGCACCTATTCCGCCACACTAACGAGCTACCGCGATCAGACCATCGAGTACAAAACGCTGCGGATGGCGCCCGACGAAATCACAGTCACGGTGAAATCCGTCTTGAAGCAGCCCGGCACCGCGAACATGAGCATCGACTACGACATGGAAAAAACTGCGCTCGGGTGGAAGGTCTACGACATAAAGATCTCGGACATCAGTCTGATTACGACCTACCGATTGCCTTTTGAACAAGCCATTCGAGAAGGTGGTGTGGACGGTTTGATCAAGTCTCTGGCAACCAAAAATCTACGGGCCGACTCGTGGCTTAAGTCGCGCGAAAGCGGCGCGGGATCCTTTTTATTCGTGTATTCGGTGATATCCGGCTTGTCTGGAAGCAGGCGGTAGCCGCTCTTCTTCGGTACCGTCGATGGCGGCCCCGAGCCTAAGGAGACGCTGAACGCGTCATATCGTTTGGCATTGAGCTTGTCGAAACCAGTCCCGAGCAAGTCGAAGGACTCAATGCGAATGGACTAAGCAAATTAGTAATTGAAACAAGCCGTTGCCAAAGATGCCGGCGCCATGCCACGCCCCCCGCGATGCAAAGGCTCAAATTGAGTCAGATATGTACGCCACCGCACAGATCCCCTTTAGATCGAGGGGCAGACTTAAAAATGTAAAGCTCCGCGAAAGCGATTGTGCAGAACGTCAGCGTGCGTACCGACCACAAGTCGGCCGATGCATTGACGGTTTTCTGGATCAGATGAAAAGGTGAAGTAAATGAAAATTACCGAAAGCTATTCCAGATTTTCCCTCTGGCTAATGACATTGTTGCTGAGTGCCATAGTGGCAGGCTGCGGAGGCGGAGGCGGAGGAGGCGGGCGAGACCCGATCCTCGGTATAGGCGGCATCGCCGTACTCGGGCCCACCGTAACGGCGGTGGCACCGGTCAACAATGCCACCGGCGTACCCATCAGCACAAAGGTAGTCACCGCCGCCTTCAGCAAAGCGATGGATCCCGCCACCCTCACCACGGCAAGCTTTACGCTCGCCTGCGGCGCCGCCGGTACTGCCGGTGTTGTCGGATCGCCCCAAACACCGGTAACAGGAGGCGGAGCAGTAACCTACCTGGCAGCAGGCAGCGTTGCGACACTTCCGCTTCCGCTAGCGACCGACCTACCTGCCAGTGCAGACTGTACAGCCACCGTCACCACCGCGGCCAAGGACACCACCAACGTTGCGCTGGCCGCCAATTTTGTGTGGACCTTTGCGACAGGTGTAACGCCGGACACCACCCGCCCCAGAGTGACGCTCACCGTCCCTGCGACGACGAGTCCCGGTCCGACCCTTGGTGCAATTGCAAACGCAGCCATAACCGCCGTCTTCACCGAAGACATGGTGCCCGCATCGATCACCACCGCCGGTACTTTCACGGTGACATGCGGCCCCGGTAATGTGGCACCTTGCGTCGCACCCGCTGCCGTAGGAGGCGCCGCAACCTACGCCATCGGTAGCAGAACCGCGACCTATACGCCAACGGTGGCGCTTGCCGCCAGTACAACCTATACCGCCACCATCACCACCACGGCAACCGACATAGCGCTCAATGCATTGGCGGGCAATCAGGCCCTCCTGCCCGCGGCAAGCGACTATGTGTGGACCTTTACCACGGCGGCGGCCTTAATTCCGCCGGCGCCCATCACGGTAATTTCCACCAATCCTGACGTCGGTGCCGGCGGAGTGTGTCCCAACGCGACCGTCAACGCCACCTTCAACGCTTCAGCTATTCGGATGGACGATGCGTCGGTTGCAGCGAATTTCAGCGTCACGGGACCGGGCGCGACTGTCGTTACACCGGCCTCCGTAGTTCTTGACGGGGCCACCGGCCGTGTTGCGACATTTACACCGCTTGCCGTTCTCCCCGTAGGTCTTTATACGGCCAAGATCACCGGCGGTGCCAGCGGGGTCAAGGATTTGGCAATCACGCCCAATACCATGGCCAGCGACTTCTCGTGGACCTTTACCGTAGTTCCCGCCACGGGAGCGTGCCTGGTTCCCGTCTCTCTTGGCGCAGCCGCGCCGTTCGGGGTCTTCGGAGGTGCAGCCGGGATGACCAATATGGGCAACTTGACGGTCATCAACGGGGATATAGGCACCATCGCAACGGGCACTTCATCGATCACCGGTTTCCACGATGCGCCCCCGGCGCTGGTAAGCGATAGTTATACGGAAGTGTGTCCGGGTACGCCCCTGCTGGGAACCGGATGCGGCCTGGTGGCCGGGACGATCTACACGTGTACCGTGTCTTCCATCGGCCGCACATCCGCTATCTCGATCGGCCCCGCCACACAAGATCCGGTCGCCTGCGGAATCGCAACCGCCGCCCTGGGTGCCGCAGGAACCGCCTATGGCATTCTGGCCGGACTGGCGCCGGTCGGCGCAAGCCCGGCTCCGGGTGCCAATCTGGCCGGGGTAACGTTATTCCCGGGCGTCTATGCAGCCCCCGGGGGCTCCTTCCAGATTCTCGGCGGCGACTTGACCCTCGACCCCCAAGGCAACGCCGATGCGGTCTGGGTATTTCAGATGGCAAGCACGCTCACCGTTGGCGCCGCCAACGGGGGGGCCCCGCAAAGCGTGATTCTGATCCCACCGGCTCAAGCCAAAAACGTCTTCTGGCAGGTCGGCACATCGGCGGTAATCAACGCACCCGGCGGCGGCACCATGGTCGGAACCATCATTACGGGCGGCCCCCCGCCGGGAATCGCGTTCTCGACCGCCGGCAATGCAACCCCGGTGACACTCAACGGCAGGGCGATGACCACGACAGTCACCGGTGCTTCGGTCACCCTCGTCAATACCATCATCAACGTACCTGCTCCGTAAATAAAAGGCCGGCAGAAATAAATCTGCCGGCTTTTATTGCCCGACAAAAAATAGCACCAAGTCATATTCCAACATCGCCGGATTCCAGCCCCTGTATTTGGATACGGTAACGTCTCTAGGAGAAAAACATGAAATTCGCAAAGACCTCAAGAGCGCTCGGGCTCGTCACACTCGCGGCACTGGCCAGCCCTCTCGCGCAGGCGGAAAACGCCGGCTGGTACGGCGGGATCAACGTCGGCGAGGCAAAATCAAAAATCGACGACGTGCGAATCACCAGCAGCCTTCTGGGTGGAGGCTTCGCCACCGCCGGAATCAAGGACGACGACCGCGACACAGGCTACAAGCTCTTTGGCGGCTATCAGTTCAACAAGAATTTCGCCATCGAGGGCGGCTATTTCGATCTGGGAGAGTTCGGCTTTGTTGCAACCACGGTGCCGGCAGGAACACTGACCGGAAACATCAAGCTGAAAGGCTTTAACCTCGATGCAGTCGGCATTTTGCCGATCACCGAGAAATTCTCTGCGTTTGGCCGGATCGGCGTAAACCGCGCGGAAGCGAAAGACACCTTCACCGGAACCGGGCTGGTCAACGTGCTCGCGCCAAGGCTCAGCAAGCGCGACACGAACTACAAAGCGGGCTTCGGGTTTCAGTACGACTTCACCGAAGCGCTCGGCATGCGCCTTGAGGCAGAACGCTATCGGATCAACGACGCGGTCGGCAACAAGGGCGACATCGACCTGATCTCAATCGGCCTGATTTATCGCTTCGGTGCCAAATCGGCCCCACCCGTCGAGCGTCAGGCAGCCCCCGCACCCTACGTCGCGCCGCCGCCCCAAGTCGTGGCCGCCGTCGCGCCGCCGCCGCCGCGTCCGGCACCCGCCCCGACGCCGAAGCGGGTCACGCTCTCCGCCGACTCCCTTTTCGATTTCGACAAATCCGCCGTAAAAGCCGACGGCAAGCAGCATCTCGACAAACTGGCGGCGGACCTGAGGGGCACCGACTTCGAAGTCGTTACGGTCACCGGGCACACCGACCGGATCGGTTCGCACGACTACAACATGAAGCTATCGATGCGCCGCGCCGAAGCGGTCAAAACGTATTTGGTCGAATCGGCAGGTATCCCTGCGGCGAAAATTTCGGTCGAGGGGAAGGATGGATCCGATCCCGTCACCAAGCCCGGGGAATGCAAAGGCAAGAAGGCCACCAAGGCCCTGATCGCCTGCCTGCAGCCGGATCGACGTGTGGATGTCGAGGTATCGGGTACGAAGTAATACCGAGCGACGTGCGCCCCGACCAAGACCGGATTGCACGTCCTTACTCCTGAACGCTTCGATTCTTAACGGGCGTAACGGAGAGCAGAAGTTTCAAGGGCTTACCCGGAACGACGCTTCGGGTAAGCCCTTTTGTTTTCGCCGCAGGAAAGCGCCGCTGCCTAGGCGACGACGCTTTGCGAAAGCAGCCGGTCGTATTCGCGCTTCACCACCGCATAGCACTCGCAGACACGCGCTTCCAGCTTGGGACGGTCGATAACGGTGATGTGGCCGCGACTGTAACGAATCAAACCGGCCGCCTGTAGATGTCCGGCCGCTTCGGTAACGCCCTCGCGGCGCACACCCAGCATATTGGCGATCAGCTCCTGGGTCATGCACACCTCGTCCGTCGTCAGCCGATCCAGACTCAACAGCAGCCAGCGGCACAACTGCTGGTCGATCGAATGGTGGCGGTTGCACACCGCCGTCTGCGCTGCCTGCGTCATCATCGCCTGCGTATAGCGCAACAGCAGGCGCTGGAACGTACCGCTGCGCTCGAACTCCGCTTTGACGACGCTGCCTTTGAGCCGATAGGCATGGCCTGCGCTCTGCACCACCGCGCGGCTGGGCGTTGTTTCACCGCCCATGAACAGAGAAATGCCCACTACGCCCTCGTTGCCCACCACCGCAATCTCTGCCGAAGCGCCGTTCTCCATGACGTAGAGCAGGGAAACGATGCTATCGATCGGGAAATACATATAGCCCTGATGACTGCCGGATTCGTAGAGCGCCCGGCCGAGTTCCAGCGGGACCAACTCCAGATGCGGCAGCAGGCCCGCGTAATCGGCATCGGGCAGCGCATCGAGTAGATGATTCTGCCGCGGCATAAACGGGGGCGGCCTTGGAATGGCGGACGCCGATAACGGCGTATGGCTGACGCTCATCATGGTGGTTTCCTTTGGAAGGCAACAAGAGTGGTACAGCACTGCATAGAGCATAGTTCAATTGACTATGTTCGGTATGGAACATTATTGCCTTCAGAAAAAAAACCGCCATCGGACTCAAAACTCCCGTTAGTGAGAGGTGCTTGCGGGTTACGTTCTGAAATGATTTCTTTAGTGCGGCGACCGGGCGCCCCCCCGCCAGCCCATCTCAAAGCGCCGAATTTTCAATCCCGCATCGCGGAGATTGGCCCCCAAGACCGCGCGGGCAGGACATCCGCTTCCCCACTATGTACACCAGTGCACATACGCAACACATCAACGTGGAGCGATACAAGCCCGAACTTCGAACTTATGTCCGCAACCGAACATAAGTAATTGTTTTTAAATAGTCTTTATACTGACAAGAATTTCGCAGTTCAGCCCATGCGGGTTCGATTGAGCGGGGTTAAAACACCGGACAAAGAATGCATGCAACGCGCCGCCCAATCGCCAGATGAGAACCGACTCCTCGCTGCCCTGTCCCGTCCCAGCTACCAGCGCCTGGCTGAATACCTTGAACCGGTATCGCTGACGTTCGGCCAGATTCTGTACGAGCCCGGAGATCGCATACAGCACGTCTATTTCCCCTACAGTGGCGTGATTTCGCTGCTCAGCGTGGTCGACTCCTGCAAGGCGGCCGAGGTGGCGGTCGTCGGCAACGAAGGGGTCGTCGGCAGTTCCGCTGCGCTCGGCATCAATATCTCGCATCTGCGCGCCGTGGTCCAGGCGTCGGGCACGGCCGCGCGAATTACGGCGGCACGCATGCGCAAGGAGTTCGATACACACGACTCGTGGAAGCCCGAGTTGTTTCATTTCACCCAGGCCCTGATGGATCAGATCGCGCAAACCGCCGTCTGCAATCGTTTTCACAAGGTTGAAGAGCGTTTAGCCCGCTGGCTGCTGGCAATCCGCGACCGCGTCGGTTCGAACCGTTTCCATGTCACACAGGAGTTTCTTTCGCTGATGCTGGGCGTGCGCCGGGTTGGCGTGACGGCGGGGGCAACCGCGTTTCAGCAGCGCGGATTGATTGCCTACTCGCGCGGGAATATCCAACTGCTCAACCACGCGGGACTTGAAGCCGCCACCTGTGAGTGCTACCGCATGGTAAAAAAAATGTACGACCGCAGCTATCGGAAGTAAAGCGAAAAGCAGGTGCCGGTTTAGCGCTGTAGGTGCCGGCCTGACAAGCAGGCCCGGTCGGCTAAGAAATCGCGGGGCAGCCGCCCCGATCACGCAGCATCACCGCTTTTCGGCAAGGGATTGCCGAAATTCCTCAAGCTTGGCCTCATAGTCCTCGGCCGCCCCGTAGGCGAGAAAATTTGCATAGCGCGCATGTGTGCCGAGCATCCTGCGCGCATGCTTGATCGGGCAAAAATACTGCTCCGTTCTCGCCACAATCTCGCCGATATACGCAATCATTCCCGTGCCGTAAGCGCAATAGGTGCAGTGGAATTTTTCGATGAAGTTGAGGTATTCGAGATGTTGCCGATCGAACACGATGTAATCGGCGCGGCGGACCTTCTCAATCCGATAGATCGGGAAACACACCGCCTGATAGAAGCTGATGCACAGATCGACCAGCAGCAACGGCACGATCAGCCCGTAGATCACCGGCCCAGTGATCAGGTTCTGCGGACGATTGGTTACCAGCCAGCGAAAAAATCCCGTTTTCAGCCTGCGGTGCGCCAGCCTGATCGACTGCTCGAATTCGACGCGCTTGCCCTTGATCTGGAAAAACACCCGACTCTCCTGCACATGGACGGCTTCGCGCAGTTCATTTTCGATGACGGCCATTTGGTCCAGCAACTGGCGGATACGGGGATTTTCCATGGAGTTCAAAGGCCGGTAGGGGTGAGTGCGCTAAAACGCCGGCACATGATGTCACATCCCGGAAGAATCTCCGCAACATCCGATTGCGGGGTAATCCGCGATCAACCTGCGCTTCAATTACCCCATCAGTTATCTCATTGCGCCGGCTGCGTGCTCCCTGCCGGAAGCTCGCTTTGTGCCTTACCGAACAGAGCGCGCCAATGCCGAAGTGGATGATGAACGCATCAGCGGCAACCTGTTCATCATCGCGCGCGGGTTTGGGCGCATCTCGCGATGTCTATGGAATCACCCCCGGCGCGAGCGTCGATTAGCCGCGTGTCAGGTTTTTTTGAAAGACGTCAAATGAAATCCGCCCGCTCTCCGCTCACGAAAGCACCGACCGGCATCGCCGGCTTCGATGAAATCACCGGCGGCGGATTGCCGCACGGGCGAACCACACTGTTGGTCGGGGGCCCCGGCTCGGGCAAGACCCTCTTCGCTCTGCAATTTTTGGTGCACGGCGCACAGGATTGCAAGGAGCCGGGAATTTTTGTCGCTTTCGAGGAAACAGCGAAACGCATCGTGGCGAATGCCGAAAGCTTTGGCTGGAGGCTCGCCGAATTGCAGCGAACAAAACTGTTTTTCCTCGATGCCCAACCCATGCCGGACCTGATCCAGTCGGGCGACTTCGACCTCGGCGGAATGCTTGCCGCACTGGAGGCCAAGACCCGCGAAATGGGAGCGCGGCGCATTGTGTTCGATGCGCTGGATGTCGTATTGGCACTGTTGCAAGATCCGGCGGCGAGGCGGCGCGAAATCTACCGCTTGCATGAGTGGCTGTTGCAGCGCGAGTTGACCGGCATCATCACCACCAAAGCGGGGGGCGATGAAACCAGTTCGGTCGCCCAGCAGCCGTTCGGCTTTATGCAATTCATGGTCGACTGCGCCGTGATCCTCAACCACAGCGTGATGTTGGGCGTATCGCATCGCAATCTGCGCGTACAGAAGTATCGTGGCTCCAGCTTCGACGAGAACGAGTCACCCTTCCTCATCGGCAAAAGCGGATTGGAGGTCGCCGTCGTGCGAGCGCCGGGGCGGATGGACGCCAAGGTCAGCAACAAACGCGTATCCAGCGGCGTCAAACGGCTCGACACCATGCTCGGTGGCGGCTATTACCGCGGTGCCAGCGTGTTGATTACGGGTTTCTCCGGCACCGCCAAAACAACCTTGAGCGGCACATTCGCCGAGGCCGCCTGCAAGCGCGGAGAGCGCACCATGTTCGTCAGCTTCGATTCGGATTGCACCGAGGTGATCCGCAATCTGGCCTCGGTCGGCATTCGACTGGATCGCTACGTGAAAAGCGGAGTTCTGCGCATGATCTTGGCGCGATCCATTTCCGGCAGCGCGGAAACCTATCTGGTGCGCATCAAGACGCTGGCGCAAGAGCATGGGGCACGCTGCCTGGTGATCGATCCGGTGTCCACCTGGTACAAGTCCAGCAATGACTTGACCGCACAAAGTGTGGCCGACCGCTTGATCGATTGGTCGAAGGGCAGCGGCATCACTCTGGTGTGCACCAGTCTGCTCGACGAGATGTCGAACAGGAAGGAAAGCGACTCGCCAATGCAGATATCGACCCTCGCCGACACCTGGATCCACCTCAATTACCTGGTTCAGGCCGGGGAGCGCAACCGCGGCCTGTCCATCGTCAAATCGCGCGGCACCGCGCATTCGAACCAGGTACGCGAGCTGATCCTGAGCAACACCGGAGTGACCTTGACCGACACCTATACCGCCGGCGGCGAGGTGCTGATGGGCACGCTGCGCTGGGAAAAGGAAAGTGCCGAGCGTCTCGCACATGAGGCGGCCGAAGTCGCCGCCAAACTCAAGCGCGTCAAACTCAATGCCGAGGAGGCCGAACTGGAGGTGCGTCTGAAGGCACTACAAGTCGAGCTTGTGGCAAAGCAGGTGGAGAAGGCGTTGTTGGCCCGCACCACGCTGACGCGCAAAGGCGAACTGTCGCGCGGACGCACGCGGATGCGCGAGTTGCGCGGGGCCGATGCGGCCAAGCCAACGCGGAAGTGAGACCGCCATGAGTCGACACGGCCTATTCAAGTTCCGCCTGTATATCGCGGGCGATGCGCTGAATTCAGCACAGGCGCAGGCCAACCTTGCGGCTCTTTGCCGGACGCATCTGCCGGATCGCCACGAGATCGAAGTAGTGGATGTATTTCAGGAACCCAAACGCGCGCTGGCAGACGGCATTTTCATGACGCCGACACTCGTCAAACTCACCCCCGCACCCACCAAAACAATCGTCGGCACGCTCAGCCAGATGCAACCCGTGTTGCGCGCTTTGGGACTGGAAGCTTCTGGAATATGAAAGATGAAAAGCCGCCGCCTGCGGGCGGGCAGAATGAGGAAATAGCCGCGCTAATCGGCAAACTGCACCGGACCGAGCGGCGTCTGGAAGAATTGACCGCCGGCGAGGTAGATACCGTAGCCGACCGCGACGGCCGCACGTTTTTGTTACACCGCGCCCAGGAGTACATGCGTCACAGCGAAGCCTCCAAGCAGGCCGCCATCCTCGACGCATTGCCGGCGCATATCGCGCTGATCGACACCCAGGGACTCGTTCTCTCGGTGAACGAAGCATGGCGGCAATTCGCCCGCGAAAATGAATTGAAAGCGCAGCGCGAAGGAATCGGCCTCGATTACCTCGCAATCTGCGACAGCGCGCAAGGAGCGGACGCGACCGAGGCGCACCAGGCGGCCAAAGGCATTCGCTCGGTATTGCGCGGCGAGATCAAGAACTTCTCGATCGAATACCCCTGCCATTCGCCGACAGCGCAGCGCTGGTTCCTGATGACGGCGACGCCGCTGACTGCGGACCGTCCGAATGGCGCCGTCGTCATGCACTACAACATCACCCAGCGCAAGCTTGGCGAACAGTCGGTACTCCGCTTCGCCGGTGCGATAGATGCCATCGCCGATGCGATCTTTCTGGTCGATCGCTCCAGCATGCGCATCATTCACGTCAATGATGCCGCTTGCTACATGCTGAGCCAGACGCGTGCAACGCTGCTTTCCCAGGAACCCTGGGAATTGCTTTCCACATCCCGCGCAAAGCTGGAAGCCCTCTACGACGGCATCATCGCTCGCGGAGTGAAAGCGGAACCGCTGGAAATGCAGCATCGCCGCGCGGATGGCGCAGAAACCTGGATCGACGTGCGGCGCCACGCACAACGCTTCGACAACAACTGGGTTATCGTCACCCTGATCCGCGACATCACCGAACAGAAGCACGCCGCGCTGGCGCTGAAAGAAAGCAAACGCCGCTTCAGCCACACACTCGACAACATGGATCTGGCTTCGGTGATGCTCGACCGCGAGGCGCGGATTACCTATTGCAACGATTACCTCCTGCGCCTGAGCGGCTGGCGCCGCGAAGAGCTTATCGGGAAAAACTGGTTCGAGATATTCCTGCCAAGCGAAGTCGAGGTTATGAAACTTGCGTTCCAGGCGCTCCTTGACAACGCGCCCGACGCGTGGAATCGCGAGAACAGAATCCGCACCCGTTCCGGCGAGTACCGGGTCATTCACTGGAGCAATTCGATATTGCGCGCGGAATCCGGCGAGGTGGTCGGAACGTCGAGCATTGGCGAAGACATCACCGAACGCCGCCAAGCCGAAGAAAAAATCATCTATCTCAACCGCGTATATGCCGTACTCAGCGGCATCAACACGTTGATCGTGCGCGTAAGCACCCGCGATGAGCTGTTCCGCGAGGCGTGCCGGATCGCGGTCGAAGCCGGCGGATTCCGCATGGCCTTGATCGGCATCCGCGACCCGCACACGATGGCGATGGTTCCAGTCGCCTCGGCGGGTGTGAGCGAGGATCTGATGATCGCCATCAACAACCACCTGTCATCGAGCAAGGATGCGCCGAATACCATGATTGCACGGGCGACCCGGGAGAAAAAAGTCGTCGTGTCCAACGATTCGCAGAGCGACCCGCAGGTTTTGTTGGGCAGAATACACGCCGAATACGGTATCCACTCGATGGCGATTTTGCCGCTGATTGTCGCCGACGAAGCCGTCGGCGTGCTCGCCCTGTACGCCATTGAAATTGGCTTCTTCCAGGAAGAGGAATTGAAGCTGTTGACCGAACTGGCCAACGATATCGCCTTCGCCATCGATCACATCAACAAGCAGGAGCGGCTGGCTTATCTGGCCTACTACGATGTACTCACCGGACTCGCCAACCGCACCCTGTTCCTCGAACGGGTGGCTCTGTACATCCGTAGCGCCACCGGCAGCGGGCACAAACTTGCTGTTTTCCTGATCGATCTGGAGCGTTTCAAGAACATCAACGACAGCCTTGGTCGGGCCGCGGGCGATGCGCTGTTGCGTCAGGTGGTGGAGTGGCTGATGCACAGCGTAGGCGATGTCAATCTGCTGGCGCGGCTGGACGCCGATCATTTTGCAGTGGTGTTGCCGAAAGTCGCGCAGGAAGGCAATTTGGTGCGGCTTGTGGAGAAGCAGATGAGTGCTTTTTTCGAACACCCGTTCATTCTGCAAGATGCGGTATTCCGCATATCCGCCAAGATCGGCGTAGCGCTATTTCCCGATGACGGGAGTAACGCGGACACCTTGTTCAGGAACGCCGAGGCCGCACTCAAAAAAGCCAAGGCGTGCGGGGAACGCTATCTGTTTCACACGCAAACAATGACCGAGGCCGTGGCCGGCAAGCTCTCCCTGGAAAACCAGCTCTACCAGGCGCTCGACAAGGGGGAATTCGTACTGCATTACCAGCCCAAGGTGAGCCTTGCCAGCGGCAAGCTCACCAGTGCCGAGGCGCTGCTGCGCTGGAACGATCCGCGAACCGACCTGGTACCGCCGGGAAACTTCATCCCGATCCTGGAGGAAACCGGTTTGATCCATGACGTCGGGCGCTGGGTGCTGCGCAAAGCCATCGAAGACTATCTGCGCTGGCGCAAAGCCGGGCTGGCCGCGGTTCGCATTGCGGTGAACGTATCGGCAATGCAATTGCGCGATCCCGGTTTCATCGCCGAGATCGAACAGGTCATCGCCATAGACCCACTGGCGGCAGCCGGACTCGAACTGGAGATCACGGAAAGTCTGGTCATGGAGGATGTGAAGCACAGCATTGCCAGCCTGCGCGCAATCCGCGCCCTGGGGGTAAGCATCGCCATCGACGACTTCGGCACCGGATTCTCGTCGCTCAGCTACCTCTCCAAGCTGCCGGTGGATACGTTGAAGATCGACCGCTCATTCGTGATCGAGATGACGGCCGGCGCAGAGGGACTGGCGTTGGTATCCACCATCATCGGCCTGGCGCACGCGCTGAAACTCAAGGTGGTTGCGGAAGGCGTCGAAACCGAAGAGCAATCGCGCCTGCTCCGCTTGCTCGACTGCGACGAGATTCAGGGCTATTTATTCAGCAAGCCGATTCCGGGCGAACTCTTTGAAACAAAGTACCTGGCCCCGCTCGCCCCCGATTGACGAAGAGCGCTGCAAATGCAGACCGCGACCCGTTCACGCCGGGCTTTGATAATCTCGACCTAAAAACGTCAAATGACACCTCTTTTGATACGACCGCAGCAAGTCCCCGCGGGACAGAGGACACAGAGACACAGAGGAAATGCTATGGGGGGGAGGTAACTTGCCTTGTCTCTCTCCGTGTCCTCTGTATCTCTGCGTGCTCTGTGTTAAAGGCGGTTAACTGTTTTCCCCAGGATCAATGCACCAACTGGTTGATCTCGATGATCGGCAACAGGATGGCGAGCACGATCAAAAGCACGATGCCGCCCATGATCAGAATCATCACCGGTTCGAGCAAGGTCAGGAACACGGCCAGACGGCGCTCCAGCGCCTGGGTTTCCAGCTGCGCCGCGCGCTGCAGCATCTGCTCCAGCTTTCCGCTCGCCTCGCCGCTGGCTACCAGGTGGACCAGCAGCGGCGGAAACGCGCGCGTTTCGCGGAGTGCCTGCGCCAGACTCGTCCCTTCGCGCACCCGCTCGATGGCACGCTCGATCGCTTCCCGCATCACCGCGTTGGTCATCACCCGCGCAGCGGAATTGAGTGCGCCGAGCAACGGCACGCCGCCCCCGACCAGAATGGCCAGTGTGCTGGCAAAGCGCGAAGTATTGACGCCGCGGACCAGCGGGCCGAGCCATGGCGCATTCAGTAACAGGGCGTGCCAACGACGCCGCACGTCGGTTCGGCGCAGCGCCATGCGTGCAGCCATCGCTGCGCCGACAAGGGCGGCCGCGAGATAAGGCCAGGTCGCCCGCAGAAAGTCGGAAAGCCCGATCAGGCCACGGGTAAGCAGCGGCAGGCTCTGCCGCGATTGCTGGAATACCTGCACGACTTGCGGTACGACGTAGATCAGCAGTCCGGCGACGATCATGATCGCCACGCCGGTGACCAGGATCGGATAGAGCAGTGCCAGGCTGGTCTTTTGCCGCAAAGCTTGGCGCGCATCGAGATAATCGGCGAGATGTTGCAGCACAGTCGGCAGTGCGCCCGACTCCTCGCCGCCGTGCACCAGCGCCCGATAAAACTCGGGAAAGCTTCTTTCATAGACACCGAGCGCTGCCGCTAACGAGCTGCCGGCGGTGACTTCGCTCTTCACGCCGACGAGCACTTCGTGCGCCAGAGGTCCGGCGGCTTCCTCGATCAGGGCATTGAGCGACTGCTCCATGGTCAGGCCGGAAGCGAGCAGCGTCGCCATCTGCCGAGTCACCAGGCTCAGTTCGGTGGAGGACAACCCGCGCGCCCAATCGCGACGTGCCCGCTCGCGCGCATGGACCTGACTGACCGCCGAAGGCAGCAATCCCTGGGCGCGCAACTGGGCCCGCGCCTGGCGTGCCGTATCGGCCTGCACCACGCCGGAGACGGTGCGTCCGGCGGCATTCAGCGCCTGATACTGGAAGGCTTCCATGGCCGGGGGTTACTCGCGCGTGACGCGCACAACTTCTTCGAGACTGATAACGCCCTGCCCTGCCCAGCGCATGCCATCGTCGCGCAACGAACGCATGCCGCGCGACAGCGCATGTTCGCGCAGCGTCTGTTCGGAGGCGCGGTCGTGGACCAAGCGGCGCAAATCGTCATCGACGGTCAGCAACTCGTAGATGCCGGTGCGCCCGCGATAACCCGAACCGTTACAGGCAGCACAGCCTTGTGCCAGGTAGAGCGTGCCGTCGGTCGGCGCCAGACCGAGGGCGAGGAGTTGTTCCGCGGTGGCGGCGAAAGGTTTGCGGCACTCCAGGCACAGCCGGCGCACCAGGCGTTGCGCGGCCACGCCGATCAGGCTGGAGGCGAGCAGAAAAGGCTCCACCCCCATGTCCACCAGCCGCGTCACCGCGCTCACCGCATCGTTGGTGTGCAGCGTGGCGAACACCAGGTGGCCGGTGAGACTCGCCTGCACGGCGATCTGCGCCGTTTCCAAATCGCGGATTTCGCCGATCATGACCACGTCGGGGTCCTGGCGCAGGATGGTGCGCAGCGCCCGCGCGAAGCTCATCTCGATGCGCGTGTTGATCTGCGTCTGGCTGATGCCGTCGAGGTCGTATTCGATCGGGTCCTCGACGGTCATGATGTTGAGCGCCTTCGGGTCCAACCTCGACAGCGCGGCATACAGCGTCGTGGTCTTGCCCGACCCGGTCGGCCCGGTGACCAGAACGATGCCGTGCGGTTCGCGGATCAGCCGGTCCATGTGCGCGAGGGTGGCGTCGTCCATGCCGAGCCGCGTCAGGTCGAGACGCCCGGCCTGCTTGTCGAGCAGGCGCAGCACCACGCGTTCACCGTGCCCGGTGGGGATGGTCGATACGCGCACATCGATCGGCTTGCCGGCAACGCGCAGGGTGATGCGTCCATCCTGCGGCAGGCGCTTTTCGGCAATATCGAGCTGGGCCATGATTTTCACCCGCGACACGATGGCGCCGTGCAGTGCCCGCGCCGGCTCGATCAGGTCGCGCAGCGTACCGTCGATGCGCAAACGCACGACGGAGCGGGTTTCGAACGGCTCGATATGGATGTCCGAAGCGCCGTCGCGCAACGCCTGGGTAAACAGGGCATTGATCAGGCGGATCAGCGGTGCGTCGTTATGGCTGTCGAGCAGATCCTCGATGCGCGGGATCTCCTGCAACAGACGGGAGAGGTCGAGATCCTGCGCGATATCGTCGGCCAGCGCCGCGGCGCCCTGGTCCGCGGCGTTGTACAAAGCCGAAACCAGATCGTCGAACTCCTCGCTACCGATTTGCCGTGCGTGCAGCGGCACACCCAGAGCGCGGCGCACTTCGACGATCGCACCGGCATGGGCGCCGGCACGCACGGCGACCTCGGCGCTGGCCTCGGTCAGCGCAGTGACCACAATGCCGTTGGTTTTGGCGAAGCCATAGGGAAGGGACGGCTTTATCATCGCGAACCTATTGCTCAGCAGATGGTCCGGGAGGCGTGCCCGAAATTTGTGGCAGCGTGGGCGACGTATAGTCGGGAAGAATGAGGCTCGGCGACGGTGTCGCCTTGATCTGTTCGCCGCGAATGAAACTGTAGCGATCGCTGGTGAGCGCATCGGTGCTTTGTGCGGTGCGCATCACCGTCGGGCGCAGGAATACCATCAGGTTGGTCTTGCTGCGCGCACGCGATTTGTATCTGAACAAGCCGCCGACCAGCGGCAGGCTGCCCAGCCCCGGCACCTGCTCGACGCCGTCGCTGACCGAATCCTGGATCAATCCACCGATCACCACAATCTGCCCATCGTCCACCAGCACCGTCGATTCGACCGCGCGCTTGTTGGTGGTCACCCCGGCGGGATTGGCCGTGGTCTTGTCCACGCTGGAGACTTCCTGGTAAATCTGTAGCCGCACGGTACCGCCTTCGGAAATCTGTGGTTTGATGCGCAGCGTCAGGCCGACATCCCTGCGTTCGATGGTCTGGAACGGATTGGTAGAGCCGCTGCCCGCGCCGGTGTTGGTGTACGAGCCGGTAAGGAAGGGCACGTTCTGGCCGACGACGATTTTGGCTTCCTCGTTGTCGAGTGTCAGCAGTGTCGGCGTCGACAGGATGTTGGCTTTGCTGTCCGACTCCAGTGCACGCACCAGCAGGCCGAGATTGAGGATTTGCTGGCCGCCAATCGTCACCACGCCTTTGACTACGCCGATGTTGAGGCCATGCCCGGCGGCGGCGGGGTTTTGCGCAATGCCGACGATGTTCTGCCCGGAAGTACCGAAATTGGTGCCGCCAAAAGCCGTTGCCGTCGTCTTGCCGACCCCGCTCAGATCCTGCCATTGAATACCGAATTCGGCGGCTCGGTCGGAGGTGACTTCGGCAATCAGCGCTTCCACATACACTTGGGCGCGACGCGCATCGAGCTTTTCCAGCGTGGCCCGTAGATTGTTGTAGACCGCATCCGGTGCCGTGATGATGATCGAATTGGTGGCTGCATCGGCCTGGATAATGCCGGACACCGTACCCGCCGCCGCGACCGCATGTTGCGCCGTGCCCGCCGCAACCGGGGATCCCGGTGCCGAACGTACCGCTGTCGATTCGCTGGAAAAGATGGCGCGCAGGGTTTCCGCGACCTTCACCGCTTCGGCGTTCTTCAGATAGACGACGTGAATGTTGCCGCCGGCGCTGGTCGGGGAATCGAGCATGGCGGCCAGCTGGCGCACCCGCGCCAGCCGTGCCGGGTCGCTGGAGCGGGCAAGAATGCTGTTCGAGCGCGCATCGGCGGCGACGGCAACGCGCTGATTGGGGTCCGCGCCGGCCTGCGCCGTAGCGCCCTCCACAAACAGGCGTTCGATGGTCTGCGCGACATCGATCGCCGACGCATTGAATAGAGGAATCACGATCGGGTCGGCGCCGCTCGGCCGATCGAGCGACTCGATAATGCGCTCGATGCGCTGCAAGTTGCCGGCGTAATCGGTAATGATCAGAGAATTGTTGTTTTGTGCCGCAGCGATGGTGTTGTGCGGCGCGATCAGCGGACGCAGGATCGGCACCAGCTGCGCCGCCGATTCATAGGTCAGATTGAAAATGCGCGTCTGCACCTGATCGCCGCCTGTTCGACGATCCTGCGGATCGAGCGCCGCGCCGCGATGCAGTTTGGCATCGGCCTCGGGAAGGATCTTCACCATACCGCGCTCCTCGACGGCAGCGAATCCCTGCAAGCGCAACGCCGACAGGAATACTTCATATACCAGCCCCCTGGACATCGGTTTCGAGGAGATGATGTTGATGGTGCCCTTGACGCGCGGGTCGATCACAAAGTTCTTGCCGGTGATCTCGCCCACGGCCAAGGCTACGCCGTCGATATCGGCATTGACGAAGTTGAGCGTCACCAGATCGGCGGCCGAGGAATTTCCTGGTTTGTCGGCGGCCCACACATGGCTTGCGCATGCCGCGATCGACAGCGACACGATTAGCGTTCGGAACCAGGGATATCTCATAGTCACCTTCGAACGCGCCATGGATCGACGGCGCAATCTATTTACTTGTTGCAGGGCTGGCAGGTAGCGCCAGCGTGTTTCGTTCCGGCAGCGCGAGGGTTTCGCTAAACCCGCGGCGATCGAGGACGACACGATCCGCGAACACTTCGACGAGCTTGACCCCGGGAACGACGCTTTCGCCCGCGCGCACGGCGAGCCGCTGCTTCCCATCCAGTTGTACCAGCGCATAGGCCGGCAGACCGCCGGTTGCAGCCACGACACCGAGCAGCTTGATGGCGACCCCGGTGACTGCGGCACCGCTTTGTTCGCGTTGCGCGCTGCCGAATAAAGCCAGCGCCGCTGCCGTCGGCGCAACCGAGCGGCCACCTGCCTGGGCCATCGTCGGCGGCTGCGGTTGGAGCGGCGCCGCGAACCATTCCCAGGTCCAATACGCCAGGATCAGCCCAAGCAGTGCAAGTGCAGGAAAGGTCGTCAACGAGACAACGGCGGTCTGCACAAAACTCGATCGTTCGATGGAAATCGTCTGCATTTTTCGCCAATCGGAATGGCCGCTTCTGAATGTGGCCCATCGTAGGACGATATCGCTCAAGGGTATGTGCGTTAGCGAACAGAGCATCGGCGGGCGATGGCGATAATGACGGCATTAGCGCCTGATACCGCCACTGTTCCTGGCTTATCGGCAGAGGCGCCGACGGACGGCGTAACTCGCCGGCCCAGGTTCGGCCGGCCATGGCGCGTAGCAGAAGGCCCTCGAATCCATCGAGCGCAGGGAGGGTCAGATGAAAATCCAATCGTGGCAAGACGGGTTTACCTTGCTTGAGGTGATGGTGGTGATGGTCATCCTCAGCATTCTTGCCGCGCTGGTGGTGCCGAAAATCATCAGCCGTCCCGACGAGGCGCGCGTCCTCGCCGCGAAGCAGGATCTAGCCAGCCTGATGCAGGCGCTCAAGCTCTACCGCCTCGACAACCAGCGCTACCCGACGACCGAGCAGGGCTTGCAGGCGCTGGTGATAAAACCGGCCGCCGCGCCCGTCCCGCCCAACTGGAAATCGGATGGATACGTCGAACGCCTGCCGAAAGATCCGTGGGGCAACCCCTACCAAATCCTGACTCCCGGACTGCACGGCGACATCGACATTTTCAGCTTCGGCGCCGACGGCGTACCGGGGGGCGACGGTAACGACGCCGACATCGGCTCATGGGCGCTCTAAGTGGAAATCGCAGGCCATGAAACGCCGCCCTCCGACACAAAAATTCCCCGGCTTCACGCTCATCGAGGTTCTCGTTGTGCTGCTCATCATGGGCCTGTTTGTGGGTCTGGTCAGCGCCGTGGTGCGTCCGGACGAACGTGGGCTGCTACGCATCGAGGCCGAGCGGCTTGCGCAATTGCTGGATCTTGCTGTAGCGGAATCCCACCTGACGGGAAAATCTATCGCCTGGACGGCCGACGGACCCGCCTATCGATTCTGGCACACGGCCGAAGCCGCCGATGGCACCGCGCAATGGTCGGAAATTCTCGACAACGATCTGTTGCGGGCGCGCAGGCTGCCGCAGGGCATGATGATTACCGAATTGCAGATCGAAACCCTGCCTGCGCGCGGCCCCATGCGCTTGGAGTTCCCCGCCTACGGTACGACTATGTCATTCGTCGTTGCCGTCTCCCTCGGCACGGCGTCATACGCGGTGGCGATGTCGCCCATGGGCGAGGTCAGGGTACTGCCGGGCCAAGGAAATTGACATGCCATGGATGACGATCAGGCGTCATTCCGAACGTGGCGGGTTCACGCTGGTCGAGGTATTGGTCGCGCTGGCCATCGTTTCGATCGCACTCCTTGCAGCACTGCGTGCTGCCGGTATGGGCACATCCAATGTCGGCGAACTGCGCGCGCGACTGCTCGCCGGCTGGGTGGCGGAGAATCGGTTGGCAGAGCATCGCGCCCGCGGCGATTGGTTGCCGCTGGGCATACAACGCGGCAAGGAGCGCGAGGGCGGCATCGAATTCGACTGGCGCGAGGAGATCATCGCGACACCGAACCCGGCGTTCCGCCGTATCGATGTCTTCGTGTTTTCGGCGCCGGAAGAAATGCAAACCCTGGCACATCTCACCGGCTTCTTAGCGTTGCCGCCGAGGATGCCAAAGTGAACCCGACGACGCTACCCCGTGGCTTCACTCTGATCGAGCTGCTCACGGCACTGTTCATCCTGTCGCTGCTGGCGCTGATGTCCTACCGCAGCCTGGGTGCCGTGCTCGATGCGCGCGCGCAGGTAACGCAGGAGGTCGAAAAATGGCGGCGCGTGGCGGCTTTCCTGGCGCGTTTCGAGCAGGATGTGCAACTCGCCGCGCCGCGCCCGGTACGCTCCCCGGGCGGCGATGTCCCGGCCTGGCTCGGCAAGACCGACAGCCCGCGCGGGCTGCGTCTGGAATTCAGCCGCTTTGCCACGGTCGAGGGTATGGATTCGCCGCGACGCATCGGCTACGGACTGAACGACAAGGGAGAAATCGAACTCTGGCTATGGCAGGGACTCGATGTGCCGCCCAATGTGATGGCGATGCCTGCGCGCTACCCCGTGTTGCGCAACGTCACACAGCTCGAGATCCAGTATCTCGCTGCCGACCTGGCATGGTCGAACGCGTGGCCGATATCGCCGCGCGATGCCACCCTGCCGCGCGCAGTGCGGCTGCGTTTCAAGCTTGCCTCCGGCGAGGCCATCGTACGCATCGTTGCGCTGAACTCATGAGAACGCCACGTCAGGTAAGAACTCGCATACCGCAACACGGCGTCGCCATCGTGCTGGCCATGGGCGTGGTGGCGCTGGCGGCGCTCACCGCCAGCGCACTGCTGGTGTCGCAAAGCACGTGGTCGCGACAGATCGAACTGAGCAGCGACCATGTCCAGGCGCAAATCCTTCGCCAGGCGGGGCTGGATTGGGCGCGTGCGGTGTTGAGCGACGATCGCCGCAGCAGCACCGTAGACCATGCCGGTGAGCCCTGGTCGCTTCGATTGCCGCCGATTCCGCTTGAAAACGGCAGCCTCGCCGGTCACATCGAAGATCAACAAGGCAAATTCAATCTGAACAACCTGCTGAACGAAGGGACGGTCAATCCGGTGCAACTCGCCCATTTCCGCCGCCTGCTGACGATCCTGGCTTTGCCGCCTGCGCTCGCTGACTCGCTTGTAGACTGGATCGATACCGATGGCGAGGTGCAATCGCCGGACGGCGCCGAAGACGCGTATTACCTCATGCGGCAACCGCCCCACCTCAGCGCTAACCGGCCGCTGCTGGATGTCGCAGAACTCGCGTTGGTACGCGGCTTCGACGACAACGTTCTCGCGCGCCTGAACCCGTTCGTGAGCGCGCTGCCGCAATTCACCGCCGTCAACGCGAATACGGCGCCGCCCGAGGTCATCAGCGCCGTCGTCGACGGCCTCAATCTCGAAGGCGCGCGCGCCATCGTCGCACAGCGCGAGCGCAGCCATTTCCGCGACCGCACCGATTTTCTTGCCCAAATTCCTCGCGGGCTCATCGTCGCCCCCGAGGACATCTCGTTGAGCAGCAATTATTTTGTCGCCAGGATGCGCGTTACCCGCGGCGGCGCACAGGTCACCGCTAGCGCACTCCTCGCGCGCGCAGACGCCGGCTGGCCATCAATCGTCTGGAGCCATACGCCGTGAGCCTGCTACGTATCCGAATTTCACTGACCGAAGCGCCGCTGCGCTGCCAATGGTCCCTGGTAAACGATGGCCGCGAAGCGCTGGCCGGAGAAGGAACGCTCGCCGAGTTGCCGCAGCGCGCCGAGCGCATACAACTGGTGATTCCAGCCGCACAGATGCTCATCACACGGGTACACCTGCCGCGCGCGGCGCGTCGCCACGCCGGATCGGTCCTTGCCTACGCCGTCGAGGATGCCACCGTGGGCGAACCGGTCAGCCATCAGGTGAGCTGGGTCGGTACCGCTGGAGACGCCGACGTGCTCGCCGTCGCCGACAAGGCCGGCCTCAAACGCTGGCTCGATGCGCTGGAAGGCGGCGGCATCCGCGATCCCGAAGTTCACTGCGAGACCTTGCTCCTGCCTTGGACTGCGGGCGAATGGAGTCTGCTCTGGGATGGCTACGAGGGCGTTGTGCGCCGCGGACAGTTCGAGGGTGCGGCGACCGATTGCGGCAACCGCGAGTCGCCCCCGCTCGCGTTGCGGCTGATGCTCGACGAGGCGCAAACGCGAAGCGAACGGCCGACATCGATTGCGCTCTACATCACCGCGCAAGAGGCGATACCGGATATCGAAGCCTGGCAGCACGAACTCGGCGTCGCCTTGCGCCTCGCCGGGCCCTGGGCATGGCAGACGGCCCCTGAGCAATCGGGTATGAACCTGGCGCAACGAAGACGCCGCTGGCGCCTGATGCCAGGCGTCCTGCCACGACTGCGGACGGCGGCCTGGATTCTGGGCGCCGCGCTGGCGATCCAGGCGGTAGCCCTGATCGCGGATTGGACGCAGCTGGCCCGCGAGCAACGGGCGCTGCGCCAGAATATGACGCAGCGTTTTCGCGCCACCTTCCCCGATGCGGTCGCCGTGGCCGACCCGGTGCTACAGATGCGGCGCAAGCTCGCCGAAGCCCGTCACGCAGCAGGCCAAGCGGATCGCGGCGACTTTCTGCCGATGATCGAGCATGTCGCCGCGGCAAGCAAAGAACTCCCATCCGGCGCATTGCGTGTCGTAGCTTACGAAAGCGAACGCATGACCCTCGAATTTTCTGCTGCCGGAGAGGCAAATATTCAGCGCATCGTGACCCGACTGCGCCAGGCGGGATTGAGCGTCGACACTTCGCTGCCGCCCTCTGCCGCACCGACGCACCCGACCAGCGCGACGATTGTTCTGACGGTACGGCCATCATGAGAATTCAACCGGTCAAGATGTGGCAATCGCGGTCGCCACGGGAACGCACAGTCATCGCCGTGCTGGCGGCGATTGTGGGAGTTGTTTTCTATGTTTGGCTCGTACAGTCGGCCGCACAAGCACGCGCACAGTTGCGCAGCAGCGTAACCGTGCTGCGAGCGCAGGTACTGCGTCTCGACCAGCAGGCGTTGGAGTACGGCCGACTACGCACGATGCCCGCCGCAACGGCCTCGGCTGTAGATTTGCGCCTATTGATGCAGGCCCGAATTGACGATGCCGGCCTGGCCCGCTCGCTGCTGAGCCTCGACGCTCCGAGTACCAACCAAGTCAAAGTGGTGTTCGGAGCGCTGTCATTCAGCGACTGGCTGACCTGGACGGCAAGCCTGCAAGCACAGCACGTCCGCCTCGACACCTGTCGGATAGAAGCGCTGTCCGCGCCGGGACTGGTGAGCGTGACCGCCACGTTCACACGCGCCGGATCCTAGCCATGCAGTGGCGGCTATTCGTCGTTGGAATCGGCGTTTACGCGGTGGCACTGGCTGCAACCGTCCCGGCCACCCTGGCCGACGGCCTGGTGCGGGAGGCAAGCGGCGGACGCCTGCGCCTTGCCGCAGTGCAGGGAACGCTCTGGTCGGGCGCGGGACAGATCGAATTGCGCACGGAGGGCGAAGACAGCGGGTTGACGAAACGCCTGACATGGCATCTTCAGCCCAAATCCTGGCTGCACGCGACGCTCACCTACGCAGTTGTGACCGACCAGGAACCCAGGCCCATTACGGTAACGATTTCCTGGTCGCGGATCCAGTTTGAGAACATCGATATCAGCATGCCCGCCTGGGCCTTGGGAATCGCCGTGCCTCGACTGTCCAGCCTTGAACTGACCGGAGAAATTCAGCTTAGAGCCAACAGCTTGTCCTTCGGGCGAAACGACACGCAAGGCAGTGCCACGCTGCAATGGCAGGTCGCCGGATCGACGCTCACCCCGGTGTCCCCGCTCGGCAGCTACGAACTGCGCCTCGTCGGCGAAGGACCCTCGGTGCACGCCGCGCTGAACACCCTGCAAGGGCCGCTACAGCTTGACGGACAGGGTTCGTGGGGCAACGACCGAAAGCCGGTGTTTATCGCCAGCGCACGCATGCCACCCCAATTCCGCCAGCAACTTGCCCCGTTCCTGCGCATGATTGCCATCGAACGGGACGACGGCAGCTTCGCGCTACAGATCAAATAGCGCCCGGCTATGCGCGCTGCCGTACTGAGCGGCGGTCGCTGGGAACATAGCCTTAGAAGCCGCATCAAGAAATGTAGCAGGTACCACAGACGCCCCAGATGTCATGCGCTGTGTTTGGGGGCCGCTTCTCCGCGCCATGATCGCAAACGGAATCCATTTTTAAAGGAGCTATCAAATGAAACGCTTACTTATCGCAACTGCACTGATTGCCGTCTCCGTTCCTGCGCTTTCGGCAGATGTCGGAGTTTCGCTCAGTATCGGCGAACCCGGTTTCTACGGCCGTCTCGATATTGGCGACTACCCGCAACCACAATTGATTTACCGCCGGCCGGTCCTGATCGAGCGGGTACCGGCAGGCAGACCTCCGGTCTATTTGCGCGTACCGCCGGGCCACGCCAAGAACTGGAGAAAACACTGTCGCAAATACGGCGCATGCGGCGAACCGGTCTACTTTGTGCAGGACAGCTGGTACAACCGCGAATACGTCCCGCGCTACCGGGAACGGCAGTCCGACTATCGCGAAGGCCGTCGCAACGACCATGAGGATGGCCGTCGTAGCGATCACGACAACGACCGCCACGGCCGCAAGGACGGCGACCGTGGTCGCGATCGGGATCACTAGGAAATTGGTTTAAGGAACCGCTGATTAAGTACCCCACCGTTCGGGCTGAGCCTGTCGAAACCTGTCCTGAGCTTTGCCGAAGGGCTCAATGCGAACGGACTTTATCAATCATTCCATAATCGCCGATCAGTTCATTCCGCTACCGGAGAGCGAGGGCTTGTGCCCATACAAAACGATGCCCCAACGATGAGCCATGCCGCCATCAGGGTACTTCTCGTCGAGGAGAACGCCGCAGATGCGCGCCTGATCCAGGAGGCACTCGCCGGCGCGGGAGTCGGCCACTTTCACGTCGAATGGGTAACGCAACTCGCCGCGGCGCTGGAACGCTTGGGCAGAGATGGCATCGAGATCGTCCTGCTGGACCTTATGCTGCCCGACGGCCAGGGAGTCGAGGTATTCGATCGGGTTTTTCAGGCCGCGCCAGATGCGCTGATTCTGGTCCTCTCTGCGGCAAACGACGAGGAAACCGCCCTCCAGGCCGTACAGCGTGGCGCCCACGACTATCTCGCCCAAGGCCATGTCGACGCCCATTGGCTGCCCCGTGCATTGCGCTATTTCATTGAACGCAAGAACGATCGCGACGCCCTGCGCAAAAGCGAAGTTCGCTTCCGCACCATGAGCGATGCCGCCCCGCTGGGCATCTTCGTCGCCGATGCACAGGGGTGTTGCGTCTATACCAATGCGGCGTATCACACGCTGTTGGGGCTGACCTTCGAGCAGACCGTGGGTACGCATTGGGCCACGGCCATCCACAGCGAGGACCGCCCACGTGTCCTTGCCGAATGGGCCGAGGCCACGCAAAGCCGGGAACCCTTTCTGTCGGAAGTGCGCTTTACCCAAAGCGACGACAGAATCGTTTGGGCACGCCTGAACGCCGCAGAAATGCGCGACGGAACCGCCTCGCTTGGCCATGTCCTGACGGTCGAAGACATTACCGAGCGCAAGGCTGCGGAAGAGGCTCTGTTCGACGAAAAGGAACGCGCCCAGGTGACCCTGAACTCCATCGGCGACGCGGTGCTGACAACCGACCTTCAGAGCAACGTGACCTATCTCAATCCGGTGGCCGAGGCGATGACCGGTTGGTCTCGCACCGAGGCGTTGGGCCGGCCGCTGGCCGAGGTATTCAAGATCATCGACTCGACAACGCGCCTGACAGCGGCGAATCCGGCGCAACGCGCCATTGCGGAAGACCGCGCTGTGGAATTGGCCGCCGACAGCGTGTTGGTCCGCCGCGACGGGATGGAATCGGCCATCGAAGATTCCGCCGCGCCGATCCACAACCGCGACGGCCGCGTCGCCGGCGCGGTGATCGTCTACCACGACGTCAGCCAATCGCGGGCCATGGCATTGAAGATGTCCCATCTCGCCCGCCACGACTTTCTCACCGATCTGCCCAATCGGGTGCTGCTGACCGAACGGCTGGCGCAGGCGATCGGATTGGCCAACCGGCACAAAAAACAGGTCGCTTTGCTTTTTATCGACCTGGACGACTTCAAACAGATCAACGATTCGCTCGGCCACGCCGTCGGCGACCTATTGCTACAGGAGGTGGCCGACCGCCTGGTGGAATGCGTCCGCGCCACGGACACGGTATGCCGCCAAGGTGGAGACGAATTCGTGATTCTGCTGGCCGAAATCGAACGACCGGAGGATGCAGCCAATATCGCGAAAAAATTGCTCGCCAAATTTTCCGTACCGCAACATGTCGGCGAACATACGCTCAGTATCACTCCGAGCATCGGTATCAGCATCTATCCGGATGACGGCAGCGATGCCGACACAGTAATGGAGAACGCGGATACCGCGATGTATGACGCCAAGGCAAGCGGGCGGAACACCTACAAGCTTTTCAGCAAGGACATGGCATCAAAAGGCAACCGGCCAGAGCGCCCGTAGCGTCCATTGACGCGACGGGCGGAGGCTATTCTCAACGGCCATATGTTCGACAGCGTACCGACCGTTGGCGTACTGGTGGTTAGGCTTTCCAGAGCTTCGGCACGCAAGTGCGGAGGATTTCAATGGAGTTGTTGGCAGGGCGTTTTAGTTGCCCGCTATCAATGCATCGACCAACCACCGCGGAGACAGCTCATCATGCAGGAAGACACAACGCCGAAAAGCGAACGGCGCGAAACCGTTGGAGAGCTATTGGAATTGATCTTCGTTGTTCAAACGATGGGCCACCGTCTGGCCTACGAAACGCATGGCGAAGCCTACGATCTGGTCTGGGACCTCAACGGCCTGCTGCACCAGGCCCGCGACAAGATCGAACGAATACAAATCGCGGCAAAGTCGCTGCCCTAGCCACCGCAATACCCCTCCGCCAGTCGAGCCGTGCGGAGCACATGAAAGCCGAGGGAAGTTCCTGTGTCGCCGCCGAATCTCAGCTTAACTCCGAGGAAGCCGGAATCCAGCGGCCCTGTCGATCTGTTGGTCAATGTCCCGATCTACTGGGCAAAGCGCCTGAAGATCGTTCTGATCGCTTCGCTGACATCCTGGGTCGATCACCGTGCCGCCAGCAAGGGTGCCGCCCTGGCCTTCTACACCCTATTCTCGATGACCCCGATTTTGGTATTGGTCATCGCCGTTGCCGGCTATATTTTCGGCGCCGAAGCGGCCCAGGGCGAGATCGTTGCCCAAATGCAGGGTCTGGTCGGACCAAACGGTGCGCAAGCGATCCAGGCCCTGCTGGCCGCCGCGCAAAACCCCACCTCCGGTCTGGTGGCGACGCTTCTGGCCGGCGTTCTACTGCTGTTGGGCACCACCAGCGTTTTTGCCGAGTTGAAAGGCAGCCTGGACGAGCTGTGGGGCATCGAAAAAACATCCCGGTCAGCCTTCAGCGTTCTCTTGAAGACACGCCTACTGTCCTTCGGCTTGGTGCTTGTGTTGGCCTTCCTGCTTCTGGTTTCACTCGTCGTCAGTGCCGCGCTGGCTATGCTCGAGCGCTATGCGCACGGAGCCCTCGGCGGCTCTGCCGGGGTTCTGGCGACGACCTCCTCGCTCATTTCGTTCGGCGTGATTGCCTGCATGTTTGCCATCATCTACAAGACTCTGCCGGACACACCGCTGTCGTGGCGCGATGTCTGGATCGGTGCCGCGTTTACGGCAGGATTGTTCAGCCTGGGGAAATATCTGATCGGCCTGTACCTTGGCAACAGCGGCGTGGCATCGGGCTTCGGTGCTGCCGGATCGCTGATCGCATTGTTGCTCTGGGTGTACTACTCGGCGCAGATCTTTTTTCTCGGAGCCGAGTTCACCCGGCATTACGCGCTCTGGTTCGGCAGCTTGCGCGAGAAACGGATGCGTACCGAGGAAATGGATCGCCGCGCTGCGCTATCGCAGGATTGATCCGCGGCTACGTCTGTCAGGGAAAAGCAGATAACCGTTTCTGACACAGAGAGAGATGGTATGGAAAGAAGCCAAACCATTCACTCGAGGGTACGTATCAGGATCGCGCGGTGTTCTCCGCGATTAAGGGCGTTGCTTCAGCAGTTTTGCTATTCAAAGGCCTTGCCCATAAACACGGAGTTGATCTCGATGGCTGCAATCAAAACACCTGAAGTCGGCGCGGTGCAAGGCACCCACTCACCGGCGATGCCTGAACTGCTTGCGCCGCCACCGGCAACTCCACTGCTGGCGGTTGCCGGCAGTGTGTCGCTGACCATTCTGGCCGCCATCGCCATCGTATTCGCCTTGAAATGGATGCAGAGTTTCCTCGTTCCGCTGTTGCTCGGCATCCTCTTCGCCTACACACTGAATCGCCTCGTGGTCTGGCTCGAACTGCTACGCATCCCACGCGCGCTGGGGACCAGCATCGTAATGTTGGGCGTTGTGTGCACACTGATCCTGGGAACCTACGCCTTGCGCGGGCAGGTGCAAACCATCCTCGATCAATTGCCGGAAGCGGTGAGCAAACTGTCGGTCGGTCTCGCCCGGCTGCGCCAGGGGCAGGACAGCACGATGCAAAAGATGCAAACCGCGGCGCACGAGATCGAGCGGGCCACCAACCAGGCGACAGGATCGGCGGCACCACTCACGCGCGCGGTGACGCGCGTGGTCATCGACCCGCCCGGCTTCAAGCTGGGCAATTTCCTCTGGGCGAATTCGATGGGCGCCGCAGCGCTCGTCGGCCAGATCACCATGGTGCTCGTGCTGACCTTCTTCCTCCTGCTCTCCGGCGACACCTACAAGAGAAAGCTGGTGCGCATCACCGGGCCGACACTGTCGGACAAGAAGATCACTGTGCACATCCTCGATGACATCAACGACTCGATTCAACGTTACATGTTCATGTTATTGGCAACCAATGTACTGGTGGGCCTGCTAACCTGGGTCGCCTTGCGCTGGATCGGCCTGGAAAACGCCGGGGCCTGGGCGGTGGCCGCCGGCCTGCTGCATGTCATTCCCTACTTTGGCCCATCCCTCACAACCGCCGCCATCGGCGTGGCGGCCTTTATGCAATTCGACGACCTATCGACGGCGCTCCTGGTCGCCGGCGCCTCGTTGGCGATCGCCACGGCCGTCGGTTCCTTCGTCACCACCTGGATGACCGGCAGGATCGCCAAAATGAACACCGCGGCGGTGTTCGTCTCGCTGTTGTTCTGGGCCTGGCTGTGGGGCGTGTGGGGAATGCTGCTGAGCATTCCGATCACTGTCATCGTGAAAGTGGTGGCGCAGCATGTGGAGCAATTCGAGCCGGTGGCCGAACTGCTGGGAGAGTAGGCGGCCGGCATTCGATGGAATGGCCGCCGTTAAGCTTTAATTTGCCGGAAAGGGTCTACCGAATTGAACGCCCGCACGCAGCTCACGACCTATGTCCGACAATTGAATACACGCTTCCGTGGTCGTGAATGGCCGCGGACGGCGGCCGGCGAAGAACCGCCGCTGCGTGCGGAATTATTCAGCGCCGAGCAGATGGAGCAGCACGGCAAAGTGCTCGCCGCCGCCCACAAGCTGGCCTCGGGAAGCGCCCCGGACCAGTTGCTGGCGCGGCTGGCGGCGAACGAAAATGCCCTGGTCGATGTCTCCAAGCTATTGATGGCCGCCGTCACGGCGAAGCGTCGCATCACGCCGGCCGGGGAGTGGCTGCTCGACAATTTTTATCTCATCGAGGAACAGATCCGCACCGCCAAGCGGCATCTGCCGAAGGGCTACAGCCGCGAGCTCCCCCGCCTGGCGCGGGGTCCGTCCGCCGGCCGGCCGCGCGTGTACGACATCGCGCTGGAGACCGTTGCGCACGGCGACGGCCGCGTGGACACCGAAGGTCTCGGCCGCTTCGTCGCCGCCTACCAGAGCGTAACCGTGCTCAAGCTGGGCGAGCTGTGGGCGATCCCGATCATGCTGCGACTGGCGGTCATCGAGAATCTGCGCCGTGTCGGCGTGCTGATCGCCGCCGGCCTGGCCGAGAGCCATTTGGCCGATACCTGGGCGGACCAGATGATGGAGACCGCCGAGACCGATCCGAAGAGCCTGATTCTGGTGATCGCGGATATGGCGCGCTCGAATCCGCCAATGGTCGGCGCATTCGTCGCCGAGCTCGCCCGCCGCTTGCAGGGGCGCGGCCACACCCTGGCCCTGCCGCTGACCTGGATCGAACAGCGCCTCGCCGAATCGGGCCTGACCATCGAGCAACTGGTGCAACTGGAGAACCAGCAACAGGCAGCCGACCAGGTCTCCATCAGCAACAGCATCGGCAGCTTGCGCATACTGGGGGCGATGGACTGGCGCGACTTCGTCGAAACCATGAGCGTCGTCGAACAGACGCTGCGGCTCGATCCGGGCAGCATCTATGGCGGAATGGATTTCGCCACCCGTGATCGCTACCGCCATGCCACGGAAAGGATCGCCAAGAAGGGCCGTCTGGCGGAGAACGAGGTGGCGCGCAAGGCAGTCGAACTGGCTTCTGCCGCCGCGAGCGACAGCGGCGGTGAGAACGATGAGCGTGCGCGGCACGTCGGCTTCTACCTGATCGGCAAGGGCCTGGAGGCGCTCGAAAAGGCGGCGGAAGTGCGTCTTTCCGGCGCCGAAAAACGGCGCCGGGCAGCCGGCCGGTTTCCCTTGTTGATCTATCTCGGCGGCATCGCACTGATCACCGCGATCGTCAGCGCAAGCCTGGTGGCGCACGTCGGCAGCGCAGGCATGCGTGTCGGGATGCCCTACTGGCTGCTGGTCCCGGTCGGGCTTTTCGCGCTGCTGGCGGCAAGCCAACTCGGCGTGGCGCTGGTCAACTGGCTGGCGACCCTGCTGGTCACGCCGCATCCGCTGCCGCGGATGGATTTCTCCAAAGGTATTCCGACCGCATCGCGCACGCTGGTGGTCATCCCCACTATGCTGACGAGCGCACAGAACATCGAGGATCTGGTCGAGACACTGGAAGTCCGGTTTCTGGGCAATCGCGATACCAGCCTGCATTTCGGCCTGTTGACCGATTTTCTCGACGCGCACGAAGAATCGCTCCCCGCCGACGAGTCGCTGCTGCAAGGGGCGCAGAGGCAGATTGAAGCACTGAACGAAAAATACCCTGGCGCTGCCGACGGCGGCGATATCTTTTTCCTCTTCCACCGCCCGCGCCGCTGGAACCCGCAGGAAGGGATCTGGATGGGTTACGAGCGCAAGCGCGGCAAGCTTGCGGCCTTGAACGCACTGCTCCGCGGCGGCGGCAAGGAGGAATTTTCCCTCGTCGCCGGCGACACCGCGCTGCTCGGCGGCGTGAAGTACGTCATCACCCTGGATACGGATACGCAGTTGCCACGCGATACGGCGCGGCAATTTGTCGGCGCCATGGCGCACCCGCTGAATCGGCCGTGCTATGACGCCGCGCAGCGGCGTGTCGTCGACGGCTACGGCATCCTGCAACCGCGCGTGGCGATCAGCCTGCCGGGGGCCAACCGCTCGCACTACGCGCGCCTGTACAGCGGCGAGCCGGGCATCGATCCGTACACCCGCGCCGTCTCCGATGTCTATCAGGACGCATTCGGCGAAGGCTCGTTCATCGGCAAGGGCATCTACGATGTCGATGCCTTCGAACAAGCGCTGGCAGCGCGCTTTCCCGAGAACCGCATTCTCAGCCACGACTTGCTGGAAGGCTGCTACGCCCGCGCCGGGCTGTTGAGCGATGTGCAGTTGTACGAAGACACGCCGGCCCGCTACGACAGCGACGTCAGCCGCCGCCAACGCTGGATTCGCGGCGACTGGCAGCTCACCGGCTGGCTGCGCCGACGCATACCGGGCGCCGCGGCACAACGTCACGACAATCCGCTCACGCTGCTGTCGCAATGGAAGCTGATCGACAACCTGCGCCGCAGTCTCGTCCCCGCTGCACTGACGCTGCTGTTGCTGCTCGGCTGGACGCTGTTCTCGCCGCCGTGGTTGTGGACTGCAACCGCTATCAGCATCCTGCTGCTGCCTTCCTGGTGCGCCGGCATCGTCGATCTGCTGCGCAAGCCGGAGGACGCCCTGCTGCGGCAGCATCTCGCGGCCGTTGCCGGTTCGCTTTTGCGGCGCCTGGTCCAGGTTGCATTCGAACTCGCCTGCCTGCCCTATGAAGCCTTTTTCAGTCTCGCGGCCATCGCACGCACGCTGTGGCGAATGCTGGCGACCGGCAAGGGATTGCTCGAATGGAATCCGTCGAGCGAGGTCGAGCGCCAGTCCGCCCGGCTCGGCAGCGAACGCAGCGCGCTGGCCGTCAACCTGCGGACGATGTGGATCGCCCCGACCGTCGCCGCCGCAACAGCGATCCATCTGACGACCGCCACACCGGGGGCATTGGCGGCGGCGGGGCCGATCCTGTTGCTGTGGTTCGTTGCGCCCGTCATCGCCTGGTGGATCAGCCGCCCGCTCGCCCCGCACAAGGCGAGCCTGACGCAGGAACAGACTTTTTTTCTGCGTTCGCTGGCGCGGCGGACCTGGGCCTTTTTCGACAATTTCGTCGGTGCGGAAGACCACTGGCTGCCGCCCGACAACTACCAGGAATATCGCGTCGCCGCCATCGCCCATCGCACTTCGCCGACCAATATCGGGCTGGCGCTGCTGGCCAATCTGACCGCCTACGATTTCGGCTACATCACGACGGGAAAACTTCTCGAGCGCACGGCAAACACCCTGCGCACAATGCAAGGGCTCGACCGGCACCGCGGCCACTTCTACAACTGGTACGACACGCAAACGCTACAGCCGCTGCCGCCGCTCTACATTTCGACGGTGGACAGCGGCAACCTCGCCGGCCATCTGCTCACCCTGCATGCCGGCTTGCTCACCCTGGCCGACGACAGGATGCTCGGTGCGCGACTGTTCGAGGGCTTCAGCGATTCGCTGGAAGTCCTTGCCCAGGCGGCGGACGGCGCGGCGATCGCCCTGGCGGCCGATTTCCGTAAAGCGCTCGAAGCCGCCTGCGCGGTGACTCCGCGCACCCTCTCGGCAACACACCGGCACCTCGTCGGCCTGGAGTCGATTGCCGCCCGTCTGGTCACCCAGGTCGCAAGCAGCCTCGACTTCGGCGACGATAAGGCGGTGGTGGACGAAGCCAACGAATGGGCGCAAGCACTCGTCCGCCAATGCCGCGAGGCGCTCGAAGAACTCTCTCTGCTCGCGCCGTGGCTGACGCTGGCAGAAGCCCCCGGAGGCCTGGAATCGTTTCCAGAAATCGCCGGCCTGCCGACGCTACGCGAACTGGCGGCGCTGGAAGCGCTGCTCTGTCCGGGCATCGAGCGACGGATCGCGGCGGATGCGACGCCGGCGCAGCGCGAATGGCTCGCCGAGCTACAAGACCGCATCGCCGCCGGCAGCGCCCAGGCTCGCGCCCGGATCGCCGCCATCGAGCGCCTGGCCGCGCAATCCTTCGCCCTGGCGCAGATGGAGTACGGTTTCCTGTTCGACAAGACACGTCATCTGCTGACCATCGGTTACAACGTCGATGAGCGCCGTGCGGATACGAGCTATTACGACCTGCTGGCGTCCGAAGCGCGCCTGTGCAGTTTCGTCGCCATTGCGCAAGGGCAGGTGCCGCAGGAAAACTGGTTCGCCCTCGGCCGCCTGCTCACCGGCAGCGGCGGCGCACCGGTGCTACTGTCGTGGAGCGGTTCGATGTTCGAGTATCTGATGCCTCTGCTGGTGATGCCGACCTACGACAACACGCTGCTTGACCAGACCTGCAAGGCGGCCGTCGCGCGGCAGATCGAGTACGGCAAGCAGTGCGGCATCCCCTGGGGCATGTCGGAATCCGGCTACAACACGGTTGACGTCCATCTCAATTACCAGTACCGCGCCTTCGGCGCACCGGGCCTGGGCCTCAAGCGCGGCCTGGCCGACGATCTGGTGGTCGCGCCCTATGCATCGGTCCTCGCGCTGATGGTGGCGCCCGAAGAAGCCTGCCTGAATTTGCAGCGCCTGGCGGAGGAAGGTTTCATCGGCAAGTTCGGCTTCTTCGAAGCCATCGACTACACCCCAGCACGCCAGCGGCGGCGACAGGCGAGCGCCGTGGTGCGCTCCTTCATGGCCCATCACCAGGGCATGAGCCTGCTCGCCCTGGCCTATCTGCTGCTGGAGCGGCCGATGCAGCGGCGGTTCGAATCCGACCGCCAATTCCAGGCGGTCATGCTGCTGCTGCAGGAGCGGATTCCCAAGGCCACGACGCTGTTTTCGCACACCGGGCAACTCTCCGAGGTGCGCTCGGCTTCGGTCGCCGCCGAGATGCCGATTCGAATGTTCAACAGCCCCGACACGCGGATACCGGAGGTCCAGCTATTGTCGAACGGCCGCTACCACGTAATGGTCACCAACGCCGGCGGCGGCTACAGCCGCTGGAAGGACGTTGCCGTCACACGCTGGCGCGAAGACGCCACCTGTGACAACTGGGGGACGTTCCTTTATATCCGCGATGTGGCGAGCGGAGCGTTCTGGTCGGCCGCCCATCAGCCGACGCAGAAGCGCCCGGAAAGCTACGAAGCGATTTTCTCCGAGGGCCGCGTCGAGTTTCGCCGCCGCGATGCGGTTGTCGCCAGCGATGGCACCGACGCCGGAAAGTTCGATACGCATACCGAGATCGTCGTCTCGCCGGAGGACGACATCGAGCTGCGCCGGGTGCGCATCGTCAATCGTTCGCGGCAGCGGCGGGAGATCGAGGTCACCAGCTATGCCGAAGTGGTGATTGCGCCGGCGGCCGCGGACGCGCTGCACCCGGCCTTCAGCAATCTGTTCGTGCAGAGCGAAATCCTCCCTGAGCGGCGCGCGATCCTGTGCACGCGGCGCCCCCGCTCGCACGGCGAGCAGGCGCCGTGGATGCTGCACCTGATGGCGGTACACGGCGCCGAAGTCGGCGAAGTGTCCTACGAAACGGATCGCCTGCACTTCATCGGCCGCTCGAAAAGCGCCGCGGCGCCGCTGGCGATGAGTAATCCGGCGCTTTCAGGCAGCGACGGCTCGGTGCTCGATCCTATCGTTGCCATCCGCTATCGGATCGTCCTCGATCCGCAGCAGCTGGTCACCCTCGATATGGTCTCGGGTATCGCCGAAACCCGAGACATGGCCGTGTGCCTGGTGGAGAAATACCAGGACCGGCATCTCGCCGACCGCGTCTTCGACCTGACGTGGACCCACAGTCAGGTGGTGTTACGGCAGCTCAACGCCAGCGAGGCCGATGCGCAACTGTATGCGCGACTGGCGAGCTCCGTCATCCATGCCAACGCCTCGCTGCGTGCCGACGCCGGCGTGCTCATCCGCAATCGCAGCGGGCAGTCCGGCTTGTGGGGTTACGCCATTTCCGGCGACCTGCCGATCGTGCTGCTGCAAATCGGCGACGCGGCCAATATCGATCTGGTACGCCAGCTCGTGCAGGCCCATGCCTACTGGCGCCTGAAAGGCCTGACGGTGGACTTGGTGATTTGGAACGAAGACCACGCCGGTTACCGTCAGCAGTTGCAGGAACAGATCATGGGCCTGATCGCCTCGGGCATCGAGGCCAGCGTGATCGACCGGCCGGGCGGCATTTTCGTGCGCCCGGCAGAACAGATATCAAGCGAGGATCGCATCCTCTTCCAGTCAGTTGCACGCGCCGTCATCACCGACGGCCGCGGCACGCTGGCCGAACAGCTCGACCGTCGCGACCTTACCGAAGCGCGTCTGCCGCGGCTTACGCCGAGCCGCCCGCCGCGTGCCGAAACGCCGCCCGTCGCGGCGCTGCCGCGCAGCGATCTGATTCTGTGCAACGACCTCGGCGGATTCACTCCCGACGGGCGCGAATACGTCATTACCCTCGCCCCCGGCCAGACGACGCCGGCGCCGTGGGTGAATGTTCTGGCCAACCCGCACTTCGGTACGATCGTTTCGGAGAACGGCGTCGCCTACACCTGGAGCGAGAACGCCCACGAATTCCGCCTCACGCCATGGAACAACGACCCGGTAGCCGATGCGAGCGGGGAAGCGCTCTACCTGCGCGACGAGGAGACCAGCTACGTCTGGTCGCCGACGCCGCTGCCGGCCCGCGCCGAGGTGCCTTATGTCGTCCGCCACGGCTTCGGCTACAGCGTCTTCGAGACCCGTGTAGGCGGCATCAGCTCGGAGCTGTGGGTGTATGTGGCCATCGACGCCGCAGTCAAATTCTCGGTGCTGAAAGTGCGCAACGCATCGGGCCGCCCGCGCAAGCTCTCCGCGACCGGCTACGTCGAGTGGGTGCTGGGCGATCTGCGGGCGAAATCGGCGATGCACGTGAGCAGCGAAATCGCCGCCAAAAGCGGCGCGCTGTATGCGCGGAACCCGTATCACGCCGAGTTTGCCGAGCGCGTTGCATTTTTCGATGTAGACGACCCGACGCGCAACCTGAGCGGCGACCGCGCCGAATTCATCGGCCGCAACGGCTCGCTGCGCAATCCCGCCGCCATGCAGCGCCTGGGCCTGTCCGGCAAGGTGGGCGCCGGCCTCGACCCGTGCGGCGCGATCCAGGTCAGCTTCGATCTGGATGACGGCGAAGAGCACGACATCGTCTTCCGCCTCGGCGTCGGGCGCAATGCCGAAGACGCCGGCCGGCTGGTGCAGCGCTTCCGCGGCACCGCGGCGGCACGCCGCGCGCTGGAGGCGGTGTGGCAGCACTGGAACCACACCCTCGGCGCGGTCCAGGTGGAAACCCCGGATCCGTCGCTGAATGTGCTGGCCAACGGCTGGCTGATGTATCAGACTTTGGCCTGCCGCATCTGGGCACGCAGCGGCTACTACCAGTCGGGCGGCGCCTTCGGCTTCCGCGACCAGTTGCAGGACAGCATGGCACTTATCCACGCCGAACCCGGACTGGTGCGCGAACACCTGCTGCTCTGCGCCAGCCGCCAGTTCCGCGAGGGCGATGTGCAGCACTGGTGGCATCCGCCATCGGGCCGCGGCGTGCGCACGCATTGTTCCGACGACTATCTCTGGCTGCCCCTGGCGGTGAGCCGCTATGTGCTCGCTACCGGCGACAGCGGGGTGCTGAATGAATCCGCGCACTTCCTCGAAGGCCGTCCGGTCAACCCCGAGGACGACTCCTATTACGATCTGCCGGGCCGCTCCGCGGAAGCGGCCAGCCTCTACGAGCACTGCGTGCGCGCCATCGAACACGGCCTGCGCTTCGGCGAGCACGGCCTGCCGCTAATCGGTTCCGGGGACTGGAACGACGGCATGAATCTGGTCGGTCTGGAGGGCAAGGGCGAGAGCATCTGGCTCGGCTTCTTCCTCTGCGAAGTGCTGCGAAAATTTGCCGAAGTGGCGCGGAACCATGGCGATGCCGCCTTCGCCGAGCGCTGTACAACCGAGGAGGCCCAGCTGCGGCAGAACATCGAGCAGCACGGCTGGGACGGCGAGTGGTATCGCCGCGCCTACTTCGACGACGGCACGCCGCTCGGCTCCGCCGGCAACGTGGAATGCCGCATCGATTCGATCTCGCAGAGTTGGTCCGTGCTGTCCGCCGCGGACGATGGCGCGGGGGCAGGAGCAGGCAACATCGAGCGCTCGCGCATGGCGATGAAAGCCGTCGACGCGCGGCTGGTGCGTCGCGACTCCGCATTAGTGCAACTTCTCGATCCGCCCTTCGACACCTCGGCGCTGGACCCCGGCTACATCCGCGGCTATGTACCCGGCGTGCGCGAAAACGGCGGGCAGTACACCCATGGTGCGGTCTGGGCGGCGATGGCCTTTGCCGCGTTGGACGAGCGCGATATGGCCTGGGAACTGCTGGCCATGATCAATCCGGTGAACCATGCACTTTCCGCGGAGGGCATCGCCACCTACAAGGCGGAGCCCTATGTCGTCGCCGCCGACGTCTATGCCCTCGCACCGCATGTCGGCCGCGGCGGCTGGAGCTGGTACACCGGCTCGGCCGGCTGGATGTACCGGCTGATCCTGGAATCGCTGCTCGGCCTGCGGCTGGCGGGAAATCGGTTGCATATCGCCCCCTGCCTGCCTGCCGATTGGGGCGCATTCACGATTCACTATCGCTATCGGGAGACGGTCTACCACATTGCCGTCACGCAGACGCGTGCCGATGAAAGCCCCGGCGGCGCGATACGCGTAACGGTGGACGGCGAGGACCGGCACGACAAGGCGATTCCGCTCGTCGACGACCATCGAGAGCATTCGGTTGACGTTCGCCTGCCTGCGCCTTAAGTTCTGCCCCCCTTGAGCTCAGCGGCGGGCGGAACCGAAGCGCCGATGGCACCGGGCATCGCCCTCGGCTGAGTCATCGGCAACTTTTTGCAGGTCGCCGACGTACGCCGCTTCGCCGTGGCGTACGGAAACTCCTGTCCGCAAACTTTGCCACGCGTTGGCCCCGAACCGGCGGCATGAGTACGGTGGCGTACAGACCGCGGGTTCGGCGCGGAACAAGATGCCAGCCAGAGGAACGGTCGGGGCCGGGTGCAGCGTGTTACCCATCCTGAGTTGTGTACGGTTCCTCGGCAACGGCAATACGGTCGTAATCCCAGCCGCGATTGCTCCCGATCAGGTGTACCAGGAGATCACAATGACTACCGAACGGATCGCAAACTATGGGACTTTCGAAGACAAGAAGGAAGCCCTCATGAAAGATATCAAAGCCGTTGTCGGCGACGCCGATGCCCTGTTGAAGACGATCGCCCATTCGACGGCCGAAGAATTTGCGGCGGCCCAAACATTGGTCGACGGAAAGTTGGACGATGCGAAATCCAGGCTTGACGATGCGCGAACCGCGATCGCAAAAAAGGCCAAATGCGCTGCCGAGGCCACGCAAGCGTATGCGGAAGATAATCCTTGGAAACTCTTCGGACTTGCGGCGGCGATCGGCGTCATTGTCGGCATCGCTGTCAGCCGACGCTGATTACCCTATGTGACGACCGCTGCCGGCAACCCAGCGGCACACTCTACCCACCGAGTTTCGCTAATTTACATACGTACCGCGTTGGAGGCTCCATGCCGGAATATCGCTTGCTGACGATCTGGCGCATAGAAGCACCGCTAGAGCAGGTCTATGCGGTTGTTCTGGATTCCACGCGCTGGCCGGAATGGTGGCCAAGCGTGTACAAGGTTGAGCAGACAGCCGCCGGCGACGCGGCCGGCATCGGCAGCGTACGGCGTTATTCGTGGCAGGGGCGATTGCCTTACCGGCTGACGTTCGACGTACATGCGACACGCATCGAGAATCTGGTCGCCATCGAGGGAACCGCACGCGGTGATCTCGAAGGCACCGGGCGCTGGCATTTCTCCCGCCAGGGCCCGGTATGCGTTGTCAGTTACGAATGGCATGTGCGCAGCACCCGCGGGTGGATGAACCTGATCGCCCCGCTCGCCCGCTCGATGTTTATCCGCAATCACGCATGGATCATGGGACAAGGGGCGAAACATCTGGCCCGCCGGCTTGATGCAGCGCTGTTGAGTCAGGAAAACATCGACCTGAGCGGGTCAAACCTGAACCGGCGAGGTTCAACGCCATTGCCGGTAAAGACCCTGCGACACCGGTAGCGGGCTACAGCGCCCGCATGAAGACAACGAGGTCTTTCTTCTCCTGCGCGTTCAGTTTCAATTCCAGCACCAGGTTGAAAAATTCCACCGTGTCGTCCAGCGTGAGCAGACGATCATCGTGCAGATAAGGCGGCGAATCCTTGATCCCGCGTAGAGGGAAAGTCTTGATCGGGCCGTCGGCCGAGGCCCGCCGACCGTTGATCGTGACCTCCTTGAAAAACCGCTCCACCTTCAGGTTGTGCATCAGGTTGTCGGTGTAGTACGGCGGCGTGTGGCAGGTTGCGCACTGACCCTTGCCGAAGAAAAGTTCCTGGCCGCGCATCTCGCTTTCGCCGGACTTGGCGGGATCGAGCTTGCCGAAGAGATTGAGCTTCGGTGCCGGCGGGAAATCCAGCAGCGCCTGAAATTCAGCCATGAAATGCACCTGGCTGCCGCGTTCGAGGATGTTGCTGCCCTTGCGCGTCGCGTCGGCCGGGATACCGTCGAAGTAGGCGCCGCGCTGCTCGAACTCGGTGAAGTCCTCGATGGTTTTCATCGCCCGTTGCGAGCCGAACAGGCGCTGGATGTTCACACCGCGCAGCGATGGAGTGTCGATCCGGTGGCGGTGCTCGTTGGGGCGAATGTCGCCGACGGTATGGGTGGCGGCGGTGGTATGGCCGTTGGCGTGACAGTCGAAGCAGGCCACGCCCGAATGGGCCTTCAGGCTGCGCCGGTCTGCACTGGCGTTGAACTGTTGCTGCGGAAACGGTGTGACCAGCAAACGCAATCCCTCAAGTTGCTTGGGATTGAGAATGTCCCGGAATATTTCGTCGAAGTTGTCGAGCGTGACCAGCTTGCCCTGCGAAACGTCGCCCAGATCGAGCCGCGTCGTCAGATAGATCGGTGCCGGGAATTCAGGCAGAAAATGCTCCGGCAGGTCGAAGTCAAGGTCGACGCGGGTCAGATCGCGGGCGCTCTGGCGCTTCGTTTCCTCGATCAGAACTTTCGGGAAGACCATGCCACCGGCTTCGTGGTGCGGATGCGGCAGGGGAAGAAAGCCGGCCGGCCAGAGATTCCGCTGCTTGATTTCTTCCGCCGACAAGGCGGCAAGCTCTGCCCAGCTCACGCCTTCCGGCAACTTGACGCGCACGCCGTCCTGCACCGGCTTGCCACGCGACATGGCGGTTCCCCTCGCCGGTCGGTCGGCAAGGTCGTAGCGCGTTGCGAGCAGGGCCTGCTGGCGTTGCGCGAACCGTGGCTTCTCCGCTTGCAGACGCCTGGTCAGTGTGGGGAAGTCTTCCTCTACAGCCGATGCGGCGGGCGCGCAACAGACAACGGCTACCGCGGGCAGTGCAGCGAGCAGGCGGCGGATTCGCGTAGGCATCGACATGGCATTTCAACTCTGGAGGAACGACAGCAAGTCGGCATTGAGTTTCTCTTTGTGCGTATCGGCGAGGCCATGGGGCGCACCCACATAGATCTTGAGGATCGCATTGTTGACCAGATCCGATGAGCGCAGAGCCGCGCCGGCGATCGGCACGATCTGGTCGTCGTCGCCATGGACGATCAGCGTCGGTACGTCAAACTTCTTCAGATCTTCAGTGAAATCCGTTTCGGAAAAGGCCTTGATGCAGTCGAAGGCATTTTTGTGCCCCGCCTGCATTCCCTGGCGCCAGAACGAGTCGATCATGCCCTGCGAAACCTTGGCGCCCGCTCGGTTGGCGCCGAAGAACGGGCCGCTGGCGAGATCCTTGTAGAACTGCGAACGGTCGGCGATGGCACCGCGGCGAATGGCATCGAACACGTCCATCGGCAAGCCAGCGGGATTGGCCGCCGTTTTCAGCATCAGCGGCGGCACCGCCGCAATCAGCGCCGCCTTGATCACCCGCTTTGTGCCGTGGCGGCCGATATAGCGGGCGATTTCGCCGCCGCCCGCGGAGAAGCCGACCAGGGTGGTGCCCACCAGATCGAGCGAGTCGATGAGTTCGGCGAGGTCGTCAGCATAGGTGTCCATGTCGTTGCCGTTCCAGGGCTGGCTTGAGCGGCCGTGACCACGACGGTCATGGGCAATGCAACGGTAGCCGTTGGAGGCGAGGAACAGCATCTGCGTTTCCCAGCTATCGGCGTTGAGGGGCCAGCCGTGGCTGAACACCACCGGCGCTCCGGCGCCCCAATCCTTGTAATAAATCTGCGTACCGTCTTTGGTCGTGATCGTGCTCATTATTGACTCCGTTTCAAGGTATGAATTCTGTTCCCGGCCGCGACCCTTGCCTCATCAACCGCCACCCGACAACCATGAGGGCGATGCCCGATGCGAGGAACAGCATGTCCCACAGCAGTTGTTGTGGATGCCCCGGCAAGACATGATGGATGCCGAGAATCTGGTGATCGACGATCCCCTCGACGAAATTGAACAGTCCCCAGCCGGCCAGCAGCGCACCGAGCAAAACACGCCCCGACCAGGCTCTGACCCGATGCTGTCCGGCGCGAAACAGCATGACGGCACCCGCCAGCGAAATGATCCATACGGTCAGGTGGAAAAACCCGTCTTGTACGATCTGGCGTTGCAACAGCTCGACGGATGTCGACTGGCAATATTGAGTGACGCAGACCAGGTGATGCCAACCCAGAATCTGGTGCAGAACGATGCCGTCGGCGAAGCCGCCGAAGCCCAGGCCGAGGACGATGCCGGCTTGTATCAGCGAATTACCGCGCATGGGGCATCCCTGCGACGCTTGATGTATCGGCCATTGTTGACTCCTAAAAAAGCGGGCGTGGCGGGCCGCTACCGTCGTTAAGGATCGATGCGCCCGGTTGCCGTAAAGCCAGCCGGCACGATGCGCTTCAAGCGCCATCGGCTCTGTTCGATAACGCACAGAGAACAACGCTCTGCCTATGTGCGCTGCCGTACAGCGCGGGGCGTCATGCGCTGCCATTCTGTGATGCCTTGGTCAAAGAGCGTCGGTCATGGACGAGATAAAAATTCTGGGTATCGTTGGGAGCCTGCGCAAAGATTCCTACAACCGTGCCGCACTCAAGGCAGCGCAGGAATGTGTGCCGCAAGGCGCAGTGCTGAACCTAGTCGAACTGCACGGCATTCCGGTCTTCAATCAGGACGACGAAATAACCTTGCCGGCAACCGTGCTCGAATTCAAGCGACGGATTCTGGCCGCCGATGCCATTCTGTTCGCCACACCGGAATACAACTACTCGCTGCCCGGTGTGCTCAAGAATGCGATCGACTGGGCGTCGAGGCCATATGGCGAAAGCGCCTGGCTGGGAAAACCGGCGGCCATGATGGGAGTCTCTGTCGGCAACATAGGGACTGCCCGCGCGCAATACCACCTTCGCCAAATCCTCGTCACACTCGACATGCCCACGGTCAATCAACCGGAAGTGCTAATCGGCAATGCCGCACAGCGGTTTGACGAGCACGGCCGGCTAACCGACGAGCCGACCCAGCAGTTCATCCGGAAGCTCCTGTCCGCACTGGTACGGTTGGCCAGAATCAATCCGAAGCAAAACACCCGGGTCGCTTGAGACTCCATAACGTGAAGGGGAGTGTGCTATGAAAGACGAAATCATGTCGCGCCGAGTTATGTTGCGCAAAGCGTTGGCCGTGGGTTGCGGTCTCTGTTTACCGGTCGCCCTGTTCGGCTGCGATTCGAAGAAAGGCACGAACTCGACCGGCGCGGCGCCGACCGGCACCGCACCGGCCAGCGGAGAAGGGGCTAAAGCTCCGGCCGCGGCCAGCAAAATGCCGCAGGCAAGCGCGAAATACCAGGCTCAGCCCAAAGGCGTGCAGAAATGCAGCGAGTGCCTGCATTTCGTCGCCGAATCGAACACCTGCACGCTGGTCGATGGCCAGATCAGCCCCGAGGGCTGGTGCCTCATGTGGACAAAGAAAGCCTGAGCCCCAAAACATTTCGGTCGGGCAGCTTAGACAATACGCCAGCCGACGGCGGAATCCAGACGGATATCCGCGTCGGCAGACGCTGTAGCCAAGCGGATATCGCGCCGATGACCGAGGCTCGGCTTCATTTTCCCCGGCAACGCATCCCGGCCCGCTGTAGCTGCGCCTGCAAGGCGGCAATTTCGTCGAGCAGATCGAGGGCCAACGCGATGCCGGGCGGATTAACCTCCAAATCGCGCGTGAGGCGTAGCGCCACCCGCGTGCGCCGCAGGGACTGCCCTGTGAAATGCCACTTCTGCGGCCCGTCGCCAAGGGGCTCCAACACCCCTTCATATACCCAGGCGATAACGTGCTCTTCGGCGGCGCCGCAGGCTTGACACAACTCCATCAAGGTCAGCTGAATTTCCTCCTCGACGACCGGGCCGCGGGCTAGTTGCATGTCTGCTTTGCTCATGATGGATTACCCTTTCATCTCGGCGCGGGGATTGAAATCGAAGGCCTTGGCCAACGCACGGTAGGCGTCCTTCTCGGCCTCGCCGACCGCGGGCGGCAAAACAATTGTCAGCACGGCATACAGATCGCCCGGTGGATTACCGGGAATGCCTCGACCTTTCAGGCGTAACTGCCGCCCTGCCGCCGACTCCGCAGGGATGGTGAGGTGTACCGATCCTTCGGGTGTCGGCGCAGTGACCGAGCAACCGAGCGCCGCCTCCCAGGGTGCCAGCGGCAGATCCAGAAAGACATCGCGACCATCGACGCGGAATTGCGCGTGCGGATTGAAGCCGATCTCCAGATACAAGTCGCCGGGCGGTCCATCGCCGAAACCGGGTTCGCCCTGCCCGGCGAGGCGCAGATGCTGTCCCGCATGGATACCTTTGGGAATGCTTACGTCAAGCCTGCGCTCCCGCATCGCGACATGACCCTGGCCATCCAGTTCCGGCAAGCGCAGAAAGATACTGCGCTGCGCGCCGCGGTAAGCGTCCTCCAGATCGATCAGCACCTTGGCGTGATGATCCTGGCCGCGACCGTGCCTGCCCGACTGAGATCCTCCTCGTGCATGGCGACCGAACAGCGCTTCGAAAAAGTCGCTTTGATCGGTTCCGTCGCCGCGTCCGCTGAACTCGAACCCGGCATCCCATCCGGGCGGCGGCTGGAAGTCCTGACCGGCTTTCCACTCGCTACCCATCTGATCGTAGGCAACTCGCTTTTCGGCATCCTTGAGAACGGCATAGGCCTCGCCAAGCTCCTTGAAGCGTGCCTCGGCATCGGGCTCCTTGCTCACATCCGGATGGTATTTGCGTGCCCGCTTACGGTAGGCGCGTTTGATATCGTCCTGCGTTGCGCCGCGCGGCACACCGAGGGTTTCGTAATAATCTTTGAATTTCATGGTCCGCTGCCTCGCCGCCCCGGTGCGCTGATAATCACTGTTTGCAATTCGCTACAAGCCCAGTCTAGATCGGGAGGAAGCATATGGAATCCTCGTTTGACGGGTCAGGTGGCGATTCCAAACACCGCCCCTACGCCGGCGGTCAGCCCCATGGCCAGTGCCCCCCAGAAAACCACGCGCAGCGACGCTCGCGCTATCGGCGCACCGCCGGTATGCGCCGCCAATGCGCCCAATGCAGCAAGGACGATCAGCGAGGCGCAAGCCACCGTCGGCACCAACAGTGCGGCCGGAGCCGCCAGAGTCGCCAGCAGCGGCAACGAGGCACCGACCGCGAAAGTGGCCGCAGAAGCAAGTGCAGCCTGCACCGGCCGAGCGCTCGACGTAACGCTGATGCCGAGTTCGTCGCGGGCATGTGCGCCAAGCGCATCGCGGACCATCAACTGCCGCGCCACCTGTGCCGCCAATTTGGGCTCGATTCCGCGTTTGACGTAAATCTCTGCAAGCTCCTGACGTTCGCGCTCGGGTTGCGCGTCGAGTTCGGCGCTTTCACGCTTCAGGTCGGCCCGTTCCGTATCGGCCTGCGAACTGACCGAAACGTACTCGCCCGCGGCCATCGACATCGCTCCGGCGACCAGGCCGGCGACGCCGGCCACCATTAACTCGCCGCGCGCGACATGCGCCGCCGCCACCCCGATCATCAGGCTGGCGGTCGATACGATGCCATCGTTGGCGCCCAGCACGGCAGCGCGCAACCATCCGATGTGCCGGGTGCGGTGCGATTCGCGGTGGGTGCGGGTCATGGGAACATGAAGTCGTTAGTCGGACGACGCACCCGACGTTTCACGCTGTTTGACGGAGGAAATGAGCATCGTATCTTGCCCAAACTGCGCCTGATGGCGTTCCACTCCAGACTATCGATCAGCGGCATATTCTGTAAGTACCCCGGTAGCGCCCCGGGTGCGCGCCCTGTAGGGTGTAATAGCGCGCCTTAAGGAACCACTGAACAAGGCCGTTCGGCTGAGAGCTTGTCGAAGCGCAAGCCGCTCCAGCACTGGGCTTCGACAAGCTTGCCCGAACGACGGGGTGCTTAATTGCGTTTCCTTAACTCGCCTTCTTGATATCTTCCTTCAGATCGCCATACCCGGCTTGTACTTTGCCGACGGAATTTTGAATCTTCCCTTCTCGCTCCAGGCGCTTGTTGCCAGTAATCTTGCCTGCGACTTCCTTGACTTTGCCTTTTACTTCCTTGACGCGGCCTTTAGCTTGATCCTTGTTCATGGTGCTCTCCTAATATTGACTGTTGCAGATAATCGGGGGCATCGTATTGAGTATCGAATTCCCGTCCGATTGCCACATGAACCGCGGCTGCTTTCTCCGCGCCCGACGGAAAGCCCGTTGCAGGGTTCCGTTGAGCATAGAAAACAAGCCAGCCTTACGGTTCACGAATGCTCAATTGACTTTGCGGAACCGATGCTATGAAACATGTCGGTCGCCATCTGTCTGTTGGCACACACAGCAACTCAGCATGTCCGACTACCGAGCGCAGGCGGCCAATTCCCTCGATGCCATACCCGTAGATCGTTTGGAAAGTCGGTCAGCCCCAGAGGGCAGCGGGAGAGGTACGGCCGACGCCCGACAACGCAATGGGCCGGAAAGGGAGAACAAGGTGAACGCGGTTGACCAAAAAAAACCGGCCGGACGGGTCAGCATGCTTTGCTTGTGCACTTGTCGGCCGGTCGCTTAGGGACATCCGCCCCAAGGTCGCCACCGATCAGGACGACGTCCAGAAGGCCCAGGCCCTACTCGGGCACAAGCACCTGAGCACAACCGAGCGGCATTATTTGAGGGTTGGAAAACTGGTCGATCCGGCAGAATAGTGAGCGGATAGTGAGCATTGTGAGTGTGGAACAAATCTCACAAAATCCGTGAAACATTCATGAATACTTGGTGCCCGGGACCGGACTCGAACCGGCAAGCCTTGCGGCGGCGGATTTTAAGTCCGCTGTGGTTACCAATTTCACCACCCGGGCGGTATTTCAGACCGGCTTGCGCCCCAGCAGTCCGCGCAACGATTCCTGTAGATCGGCGGGGATCAGGACGGTTTTGGCGTTCTCCGACTTGGCAAGATTTCCTATCGCCGCGATATATTTTTCGCCCAGCATATAGCGCATCGGCGCATCTTCCTGACCGATGGCGGCGGTCACCCGCTTGATCGCCTCGGCACTGGCTTCGGCCAAGGTGACCTGCGCTTCGGCCTGCAACCGCGCGGCTTCGAGCTGGGCTTCGGCGTTGAGAATGGTGGCCTGCTTGGTACCTTCGGCCTTGGTAACCATCGCCTTGCGTTCACGCTCGGCCGAAGCCTGAGCTTCCATCGCTTTCTGCATCGACTCCGAAGGTTTGATGTCCTGGATCTCCACCGACTTGACGGTGAGGCCCCAATCGATGGCCTCGTCGGCAATGCTCTCGCGCAGGCGGGCCTTGATTTTGTCGCGGTTGGTCAGCGCTTCGTCGAGATTCATCTCGCCGATGATCGAGCGCAGGGTGGTCATGATCATGTTGCGAATGGCTTCGGCGAAATCGGTCACCCCATAGACCGCCTTGATCGGGTCGGTAACTTTTATGAAAGCGATGGCGTTGGTGAGGATCACCGCGTTGTCCTTGGTGATGACTTCCTGCTCCTGCACATCGAGGATGATGTCCTTGGTCACCAGCTTGTAGCCAATGCGGTCGAGGTAGGGAATGATCACCGAGAGACCCGGCAACAGCGTGCTGTTGTACTTGCCCAAACGCTCGACGATCCACTCTTCGCCCTGCGGCACGATGCGCACGCCCTTGAGTAGAGTGATTACGGCAAAGACCAGCAGGGCAATGACGAATATTTCCATGGAATGCTCCTTGTTAAACTTTGCCGACTTTCAGCAGACTGCCTTCGACCGCAGTGACCTTGACCCGGCTGCCGGCAGCAATGGCTTCGTCGGCAATGCAAGGCCAGACATCGCTGCCGAGGATGGGTTTCTGGAAACGCACCTCGCCGCGCGCAAAGGGCGCAACCTCCAGCGACAACAGCCCGACTTCGCCGACCATATTGGCATCCGATCGGCCGATCCGCGTTTTCATCTGGTCGGGTCGAAAAAGCTTGAACCAGAGCAACGTCAGCAGCAGCGAAGCCGCCAGCCAGAGCGCCAGTTGCACGGTGAAGCCAAGACCGGGCACGACCCCGAGCGCCAATGCCACCAGCAGCGCACCGAGGCCGAACCAGATCAGGACGAAGGCCGGCACCGCCAACTCCGCCAAAATCAGGCCGATGCCAGCGACCGCCCAATGCCACCACTCGGGATTCATCATCGACTCATCCCTTGCGCTTGTGCTGCGCCAACTTGAGCCAAGTATCGATCACCGTGTCGGGATTCAGCGAAATACTCTGGATACCCTGATCCATCAACCACTCGGCCAGATCGGGGTGGTCGGAGGGGCCCTGGCCACAGATACCGACGTACTTGCCGAGGCGGTTGCAGGTTTCGATTGCCATCGCCAGCAACTTCTTCACCGCCGGATCGCGTTCGTCGAAGGCATGCGCGACCAGCCCGGAGTCACGATCGAGGCCGAGGGTAAGCTGGGTCAGGTCGTTCGAGCCGATCGAGAAGCCATCGAAATACTGTAGGAACTCCTCCGCCAGCAACGCGTTGGAGGGTATCTCGCACATCATGATGAGGCGCAGGCCGTTGTCGCCGCGCTTCAGGCCTTGCGATGCGAGCAGCGCCTCGACGCCGGCGGCTTCGTCGAGATTGCGCACGAAGGGCACCATCAGCTCGACGTTGGTCAGGCCGAGTACGTTGCGCACCTTCTTCATCGCCTCGGTTTCCATCTCGAAGCAGTCGCGGAAACTGTGGGCAACATAGCGCGACGCGCCGCGGAAGCCGAGCATCGGATTTTCTTCCTCTGGCTCGTAGATTTCTCCGCCAAGCAGCTTGCGGTACTCGTTCGACTTGAAGTCGGACAGGCGCACGATCACCGGATTCGGATAGAACGCCGCGGCAATGGTAGCAACGCCTTCCACCAGTTTCTCGACATAGAAATCGCGCGGGCTGGAATAGCCGCGTGAGCGACGGATAATTTCATCGCGCAGCGAGGGCGGCACGTGATTGATGTCGAGAATCGCCTTGGGGTGGATGCCGATCATGTTGTTGATGACGAATTCGACCCGAGCCAGACCCACACCGTCGTTCGGCGTCTGAGCAAAATCGAAAGCCAGTTCGGGGTTACCCACATTCATCATGACCTTGACGTCGAGCGGCGGCAGATTGCCGACGTCCTGGTGGGTCACCTCGAAATCGAGCCTGCCGCGATAGACGTAGCCGGTATCGCCCTCGGCGCAACTGACGGTGACCGTCTCGCCCTCGCTCAACGTGACGGTGGCATTTCCGCAACCGACGATGGCCGGAATCCCCAGTTCGCGCGCGATGATCGCCGCATGACAGGTACGCCCGCCGCGATTGGTGACGATGGCCGAAGCCCGCTTCATCACAGGCTCCCAGTTGGGATCGGTCATGTCGGCGACCAGCACGTCGCCGGGCTGAACCTGATTCATCTGCGCCGGATCAAGCACCACACGCACCGGGCCGACGCCGATCTTCTGGCCGATGGCCCGCCCCGTCGCCAGCACCTTGCCATGCTGCTTGATCTTGAACTTCTCCACCACTCCGCCAACCTGCGACTGAACAGTTTCGGGTCGCGCCTGAAGGATGTAGAGCTTGCCGTCGCGACCGTCCTTACCCCACTCGATGTCCATCGGCCGACCATAGTGCTTTTCGATGATGACCGCGTAGCGGGCAAGTTCGAGCACGTCGACGTCGGTCAGCGCATAGCGATTACGGTCGGCTTCGGGTACGTCCAGGGTGAGGGTGGACTTGCCGGCCTGCTTGGTCTCGGAAAACACCATCTTGATCAGTTTTGAGCCGAGATTGCGACGGATCACCGAGGGTTTGCCCAGCGCCAGCGTGGGCTTATGTACGTAAAACTCGTCGGGATTCACGGCGCCCTGCACCACTGTTTCCCCGAGGCCGTAGCTGGCGGTGACGAAGACCACGTCCTTGAAGCCGGATTCTGTATCGATGGTGAAGATCACGCCGGCCGCACCGGTATCGGAGCGCACCATGCGCTGCACACCGGCGGACAACGCCACCTCGGCATGGGCAAAGCCTTTGTGCACGCGGTAAGCGATGGCGCGGTCGTTGTACAGCGAGGCGAACACTTCCTTGATGGCGTGGAGAATATTCTCGTAGCCGTGGATATTGAGGAAGGTTTCCTGCTGGCCGGCAAAGGACGCATCGGGCAGATCCTCCGCGGTTGCCGAGGATCGCACCGCGAACGAGACGTCGGCACCGCTGCTGGCGGTCAGCGCTGCGTACTCGGCTTTTATGGCGGCCTCGAAGGCGGGCGGAAACGGCGTATCGATCAACCACTGGCGGATTTGCGCACCGGTCTTCACCAACGCATCAACATCGTCGACGTCGAGCGCAGCGAGCGCAGCGTTGATTCGACCGGACAGCCCTTGATGCGAAAGGAATTCGCGATAGGCATCGGCCGTGGTGGCGAAACCGCCCGGCACCCTCACGCCGGAAGCCGCGAGCTGGCTGATCATTTCCCCCAGTGAGGCATTCTTGCCGCCGACCTCGCCTACATCGGTCATGCGCAGGTGTTCGAAGGGAATGACATGGCGGGTCATGGCGATGCGACCTTTCTGGTATCGAGGGAGCTGTTCTGTTGATCGGACTCAGGGGAAGCGGTTATTGTACCGCCTTTGCCTATTCACCCTCCCCGCCCCATGACCACGCGACGCACCGTTTTCTTCGTTTCCGACGGTACCGGCATCACCGCCGAAACGCTGGGCCACAGCCTGATGAGCCAGTTCGAAAACCTCACCTTTAATCAGGTGCGCATGCCTTTTATCGACTCGATGGAAAAAGCGCTGGATTGCGTTCAGCGCATCGAGGAAACAGCCCGCCGCGACGGCGTACGCCCGATCGTGGTGTCTACGCTGGTTCGCGCCGAGGTGGCGGCGGTGCTCAACCGGTCGGGCGGCGTAGTGCTGGATTTTTTCGGTGCTTTCATCGCCCCGCTGGAAGCCGAGTTGGGACAAAAGTCGTCCCACACCATCGGCCGCTCACACGGGCGCGCGACGAGCAAGGACTACCTCGCACGAATCGAAGCCGTAAACTTCACCATGGCCCACGACGATGGCGTTACAGACCACGACCTGGATAAGGCGGACGTCATCCTGATTGGCGTCTCGCGCTGCGGGAAAACCCCGACCAGCCTGTATCTGGCGCTGCAATTCGGCATCAAGGCAGCCAACTATCCGCTGATCCCCGAGGATTTCGAGCGTAATCGCCTGCCGGATACGCTCGCGCCGCATCGTCAGAAACTGTTCGGGCTGACCATCGCACCTGAACGGCTGACCCAGATTCGCCAGGAGCGGCGCCCCGACAGCCGCTACGCTTCGCTCGATAACTGCCGCTGGGAAGTAGACCAGGCGCAAAAATTAATGCGCCGTGAAAACATTCGCTGGCTCGAATCCACTACCAAGTCGATCGAGGAAATTGCCGCCACGCTGATGCAAACCCTGGGGCTCGACCGACTGACCTATTGAGTACTATTCCTTCATCTGGCGCAGACGGTTACCGATATCCTCGGGCGACGGCAGGCTCAGGTCCAGCGAACGGACCACCGCTTGATTTACGCCAACGCTGAAGTAGCGCGGACTCTGGATCGGGAGCGCCCCCTTTCCCTCACGATACGCGATGACCATCTCAGCCGACTGCCGGGCTAACTGCTCCGGGGTCGAATACGTCGCCAGCGCCGCGCCGGCGCGCAGATAGGCTTCTGAGTAAGCAACGACCGGTACGCCATTGCGATAACTGATCAACAACAATGGCTGTACCGTATTCGCGGTATGAACGGTCCCGTCCGGCAAGGCGAGCAGCGCGGTGCCGGCTTGTACGAGGCGCTCCACCGCCGGCCCGACTTCGGCTTCCTGGGTTACCTTTTCGATCCCCAGATGCAAGCCGCGTTCCGCCGCCGCCCCTTCGATACGCCCAAGTTGGGAGGTCAGTTGAGGGCCGGCAATCAGCCCGACCTGACGCCGATAAGGCAAAGCCAGCTGGATCAGATTGAGCAGCCTGGACGGCGGCGGCTCGGCGAGGATGACACCTGCCAGCCGCGCGCGTCGACCGACGCTTTGTTCAAGGGTTTGCTGCGGCACCATCACCCCCAACAGCGCGACATCCGGCCCCAGCGTGTCTACCGCCTTGCGCCAAGCGCCTGCCCCGATGGCGACTACGAGACGACGGCTTTTCTGGCTGCCGGTGGCAGGTTCGGCAACGACATCGATGTCGTTGTTATGCAGCAATGTCTCCAGTTGAGTCGCGGTGCGGGCGGCAAACACGTTACCTTCGGAGACCAGCAGCCGTACCGTAATCGGCTCGGCCCCCAGTGCGACACTGACCCGACAGCCGGCAACCGCCAACAACAGCCAGCAGAAGAACCGCAATTTTAGGAACAGTCCGCGCACTTTGAGCCATCTACACCCGGTGTGGCCATATTGGCCGAATGCCTGTGGCCGGGTCCGGTGCGACCGATTAGCACACCATGTCGATAGCGCCCCGTTTCCGACAGGCAATCTAATTCATAAGCATATCTGCTTATCGTAGCACAATGACATCTACCTTCTAGAAGTCGAGCGAAAGTTGCACCGACGCAAGGCGACTGGCGATCGTTTTCGGAGTGGACAGGTAGTACGCATGGTGGTTCCCCAGCGCTTCCTGTACCACCAAAGCCGCCTCGGCTCGATTGGCACCGAAGTGGTACGCCTTGGCCAAGCGTAGATTGAGGTGTTCGATCGGCGCGATGGGCCGTTTGGGCGATCCTGCATCCGTCCAGAACATGGCACCGACACGCTGATAGTTGGCTGAAAATTCGAGTCCGTAAGCCAGTGACTGCCCCAAGAACAGCGACACCGTGTTATCTGGAGCGCTAATTGAGTAGGTTCCGCCCTGATCGTTCGCATATATTTTCGTTTTTGAAAAAGCCATGCGCAGACGGGTGCCGGCCCGAGGCAGCCAGTTGAGAGTCAAGTCCCCTCCTCTCACATAGACATCGTCCATGTTGATGAAGGTCACCCCGCCGTTGTTGATCTGTCCGACAAGCCCCCCCAGTCGATCGGAAAACCAGCGCATATCTCCGCTCAGCCGACTATTCGGCAAACTAAAGGCGTAGCCGATTTCGTGGGAAAGGATCGATTCGCTATTGGGGCCACCCCGGCTCATTTGAATTTGCAGGCGAGCCGGCGGAATGGCGACCAGCGGGTTCACCGGGGAAACATAGCTTGGAGTGTCGAAGTAGTAGTTCACATACTTTTCGAACAAGGTCGGCGTTCGCTGGGCACGACTGCTGCCCACTCGGAACACATGGCCGATGAAAGGCTCGTAGGTCAACGCCACTTTGGGTGACCAGGCGGCTTTGGCATTGGTGTTGCGCTCGATCATCGCCGCACCGTGAAGCGTCCATCGATCCGACCACTTCCATTCGACGTTGGAAAAGCCGCGTGTCAAAAAGGCCGTTCGCTCATCCCGAGTGCCGAATAGGCGGGTTGAGTCCACGGCATCCCTGCGGGTTTCCAGCCCCCAGACAGAACGCAGTGATGCCCCCCAGCGTCGCGTCTGCTGCAATTCGATGCCATCGCGCACCACGGCATAATCAAGATCGACGGTATAGGGGAGTGCCGAGGGGAACAGGATGAAAGCCGATCCCGTCGGGAAAAGCACCGGACTGATGCCATTCAAAACACGATCGATCTGTAGCCGGGCATCGATCGTCACCCGATCCTGTGTGGCACTTTGCTGATGGTAATACTGCACCCACACCTCATCGTCCGCCGATTGCGCCCGGGTCCATCGCACCTGGAAATCGGCGCTGTGGCCAAAAGCCGTATGCGGGTACTGATTGGAAACTCCGGTCTCCGCATAGTCGCCGAGATCTTTTCGGTTATTCGCCCAGCGGGCGGTCAACTGTAGGGCATCGGTGTGATCGATGCGATACTCCGCGCGTGCATTACCGAATAGGTAACGTTGCGTATCTGGCCGGGTCTCGAAACCATCCGATCCCCGCTGGCCCAACGTGGCGCGATAGCGCCACCCTCCTGCAACGCCTGCATAGCGCCCCGCGCCGTCGGCGATGCCGTCTCCACCCATTCTGGCTTCAACGCGGAATCCGCCATCGGCCGCCGGCTCGCGGGTGATGATGTTGATGACGCCGAGAAACGAATTGGGGCCGAAGATTGCCGCATTGGGTCCGCGGATCACCTCGATGCGCTCGATATCGCTCACCGCGATCGGCAGTTCCTCCCACTGCATGCCTCCCCACAGCGGGGAGTACACGGAAACGCCGTCGATCAATACCTGCAAGCCGGATGCATACACGCCCGACATCCCTCCGCGCAGCGTCACCACCGGCCGATTGCCATCGTTGTAGCCGACGATGGCACCCGGCACGAAACGCATCAGGTCAGCGATCTGTCGCACACCGGATTTTTCGATCATCTCGCGGTCGATAACCGTCACCGCCGACGGCGCCTCAGCCACCGCTTGCCGCAGCCGTGAAGCCGTCAGGACCACCGGCAGATCGCCGAAGCCATCGGCCTCGTCGCTCGACGCCAGTGGCGCCGCAAAAGCACTCAGCGTCGGCAGAAAAAACGCAAGCCCCAGTCTACGGATACCCCTTGCCATCAACAAATCCTCCCTATTTTCATTCGCCTCTTTTTTGCCTCAAGGCTTCAAAAAAACATACAGCGGCGGCGGCTGCAACATTCAGGGATTCATTCCCCTCAACGAGAGGAATGGTAACCCGACGTGCGCTCAGACAAACCAGCGCCTCGCTGAGTCCCCTGCCCTCACTACCGAACAGCCAAGCAACGCGCCCGCTCAGATCGATACCAAAAATTGAATCTCTTGCATTCACCACCGTGGCCAGCGTCTGCCCGGGGAAATTTTTCACCGCCACGGCCAAATCGTCGCATTCCCGAAGGCGCAAGCCGAAATGGGCGCCCTGCGCAGCACGCAGCACTTTCGGTGTCCACACGCCGGCACAGCCGGGGCCGAGAATCACATCAACAATGCCGGCGGCGGCGGCGCTACGCAGAATCGAGCCGACATTGCCGGCATCCTGAATCCCATCGAGCATCGCGCAATCGCCTTGCAGCGGATCGGCAGACTCGCCCGGGATCGGGATGGCCGCCAGGATACCAACAGGACTCACGGTGGCACTGAGTTCACGAAATAGAGCATCGCGAAAGCACAGAGCCTCGCCGTCATGGGATTGCAGCAGCGCCTGGATTTCCGCGTTGGCGAGTCCGCTTTCGCTGACCGCCAGAAGCAACGCCGAACCGACGCGACGACGATAGGCTTCGACCAGATGCGGCCCGTCGATCAGCGTCATGCCTTGGCGACGCTGTTCGCGGACATCGCCGGCCAGATCGCGGAGGGCCTTGAAGCGTGGGTTATCGCGGGAGGCGATGAGTTTCACGGCAGGGACGATTGCCTGACCGGGGCAAAGCTCATGCGATGCACCGGGCTGGGGCCATGTTCGCGCAGCGCTGCGACATGCGCTGCGGTCGGATAGCCCTTATGACGGTCGAAGCCGTACTGCGGATATTGAAGATGCAGGACACGCATTTCTTCGTCACGGGTTGTCTTGGCTAGAATCGACGCTGCCGAGATGCACGCTTCGCTGGCATCGCCACCGATGATTGCCCGGCTGCGCCAAGGCCATGCCGGACAACGATTGCCGTCCACCCAGACCTCGCCGGGAGCGACATTCAGACCTTCGACAGCGCGGGTCATAGCCAGCAGCGTCGCCTGTAGAATGTTGAGTTGATCGATCTCCGCAACGCTGGCAGAGGCGACATGCCAGGCACGGGCATGTTGTCGGATCAACGGAGCGAGCCGTTCGCGAGCCTTCTCGCTGAGTTTCTTCGAATCGGCGAGACCGGCCAGTGGAGCGTGCGGATCGAGAATCACTGCAGCGGCGTAGACTGCCCCGGCAAGCGGACCGCGACCGGCTTCATCCACGCCGCAGATCATCATCGCTAACGTTCCAGGGCGCCCATCACCGCCTGTGCCGCCCGCGTCGCGGTGTCCTGGCGCAGCGATCGATGAATGCTCACGAAACACGACTCGATGCGCGCCACTGTCGCCCGGTCGGTTACCAGATTGCCCAGTGCCTGCGACAGATTGTCGGGCGTCGCGTCGTCCTGGAGAAACTCGGGAACGACAAAGCGCCCGGCGAGAATATTGGGCAAACCGACCCAAGGTTGGTAGCGCATGCGACGGGTCAGCCACCAGGACCACGGCGACATCTTGTAGGCAATCACCATCGGTCGTTTCAACAGCGCGGCTTCCAGCGTCGCCGTACCGCTGGCGACCAGCGCTGCATCGCAGGCAGCCAGTGCATCCTGGGCGTGGCCGAAGAGCATCTTGAACGACATGTCCTGCGCTCCGGCGCGCCACAGTGCCTCCTCGAAAAGGACGCGGGTCTCCCGCGACACCAGCGGCACCAGCAGCAAAGCGCCGGGGAATCGCTGTAGCAGTCGCTTGCCGGTCTCGATGAAGGTATCCGCCAAGTAGTGCAGCTCGGACTGACGGCTTCCCGGCAGCAACGCGAAGATGGGCGCCGGGCCGTGCTCTGACAAACCCAGCCGATCGCGCGCTTCCTGGCGGCTAGGTTGCAGCGGGATTACGTCGGCCAATGGATGCCCCACATAAGTGACCGGAATGTTCTGCGCTTCGTACAGCGGCGGCTCGAAGGGAAACAGCACCAGCATGCGGCTGACGGCGCGGGCGATCGAGTGAATGCGCTTTCTACGCCAGGCCCAGATCGAAGGGCCGACGAAATGCAGCGTCGGAATACCGGCTGCCTTGAGCCGCCGCTCCAGCCAGAGATTGAAATCGGGCGCATCGACGCCGATGAAAAGGTCGGGCTTGTCGCGCAACAGCGTTTTCAGCAGCTGGCGGCGAATACCGGTGATTTCGCGATAGTGCCGCAACACTTCGGCATAACCGCGCACCGCCAGTTTTTCCGCCGGCCACAGCGGATCGAACCCCACTGCCTGCATCTTCGGACCGCCGATGCCGTAGAACTCTGCGCCCGCAAGGTTTGCCTTGACGGCCTGAATCAGATGCGCGGCGAGCAAATCCCCCGAAGCCTCGCCTGCGACCAGTGCTATCCGTATCGGTTTCATATCGGTGAGGATTGTGCCGCATGTGCTGCGACGGAAATCGGCGGAAATCGGGGATTTTTACCCGCTGCGGCTAACGGACGATGCCGCGCCCGGCGGCGGCAAGAAACTTCGTCATCGGCCCCAACTCAGGCAGTGTCGCCGCATCGGCGGCAATTGCGGCATTGGCTTCTTCCAGACGCAAACCGGATTTGTAAAGCGTTTTGTAGGCGCGTCGAATGCCGGCAATAGCTGTGCTAGAGAAACCTCGCCGTTTCAGCCCTTCGACATTGATCCCATGTGGCTGTGCGGTGTTGCCGGAGGCCATGACATAGGGCGGCAGATCCTGGAGCAGGATGGTACCCATCGCCGTCATGCTGTGGGCGCCGATGCGGACGAACTGGTGTACGACGGTAAAGCCGCCAAGGATCGCCCAGTCGTCGATCAGCACATGGCCGGCGAGCTGCGCATTGTTGGCGAAAATGGTGTTGTTGCCGACCTGGCAGTCATGCGCCAGATGCACATAGGCCATGATCCAGTTGTCGTTGCCGAGCCGGGTGACGCCAACATCCTGGACCGTACCGGTATGGAATGTGCAGAACTCGCGAATGGTGTTGCGATCGCCGATTTCCAAGCGCGTCGGTTCACCCTTGTACTTCTTGTCCTGCGGGTCGCCCCCAAGCACCGTGAATTGGAAGATCCGGTTGTCGCATCCGATCTGAGTATGCCCCTCGATCACTACATGCGGGCCAACACGGGTGTTATCGCCGATCTTCACATGCTCCCCGACGATTGAATAGGCGCCGACCGAGACCCCGGCGCCCAGTTCGGCGCGCGGATGGATCAGAGCGGTCGGATGGATCAGCGGCTCAGTCATTGTACCGAGCGCACCGTACACATGATCTCGGCTTCGGCGGCAACCGCACCGTCGACCTTGGCCACCGCAGAGAATTTCCACAATCCCCGCTTATTGGCTGTCAGCGCAACTTCGAAAATCAGTTGATCGCCCGGACTTACGGGACGCTTGAAGCGGGCATTGTCGATGCCGACAAAGTAATACACCGAATTCTCATCCGGCCCGCTGCCCAGGGTCTTGAACGAAAGAATCGCCGCGGTCTGCGCCAGCGCCTCGATTACCAGCACACCTGGCATCACCGGATGGTGCGGGTAATGGCCTGGGAAGAACGGTTCGTTGATGGTCACGTTCTTGAGCGCTGTGATCCGCTCACCGGGCACCACCTCGATCACTCGGTCCACCAGCAAAAAAGGATAGCGGTGCGGCAGGCATTCGAGAATCTGGTGGATATCCATCGCGCTCATGACTGTTTTCCTTTTTCCAGCTCAGAGAGCCGTTTTTCGAGGGCGCGTATTTTATCCGCCATAGCATCCATGTGCCGCAGACGGGAGAAATTCTTCAGCCAGGCGGCATGGTTCATCAGGGGCACCGACCCGGTGTAAGTTCCCGGTTCGGCGATCGACTTGCCGACGAAGGTGCCGGCCGATACGTGCACGCGGTCGGCTATTTCGAGATGGCCTATGATCATCGCCGCCCCGCCAAGTGTGCAGTCGCAGCCAATTTTGGTGCTGCCAGCGATGCCGACGCAGCCAGCCACCGCGGTGCGTGCACCGATGCGCACGTTGTGGGCGATCTGAATCTGGTTGTCGAGCTTGGCGCCGTCTTCGATCACCGTGTCCGTCAGCGTACCGCGATCGATGGTGGTATTGGCGCCGATTTCGACATCGTCGCCAATGGAAACTCCACCCACTTGGGGAATCTTGAACCAGGAACCGTCGTCCTGCTGCGCGAAGCCGAAGCCGTCGGCACCGATCACGACCCCCGAGTGGATGATCGCCCGTTTGCCAATCCGGCACCGGGGATAGATACTCACCTGCGCATGCAGGTGGCTGTCGGCACCGATCGACGAACCGGCGCCGATCGAGCATCCGGGGCCGATCACCGCGTTTTCGCCAATCGTCACGTCGGCGCCGATCCAGGCGCCCGCCCCTACCGAGACGGATGCGGGAAGCGCCGATTCGACAACTGCATTGGGATGGATTCCTTGCGGCGCCGGCGGCAAAGGATTCAGCCATGCCGCCAGCCGCGCAAAATAGAGATAGGGTTGTGGCGTCAATACGCAGGCCACCGGGCAACTTTCAGCCATCGCCGGCGACAGGATGACCGCACCGGCCTGTGTGGTGGAAAGTGCGCTCTGGTATTTGGGGTTGGCGAGAAAAGCGATCTCGTCGGGTCCGGCCTTGTCGAGTGTGGCGATACGGCGTACGGCGATATCGGCCGCGCCTTGCAGCTGCCCACCCAAACGAGCGACGATCTCGCCGAGTGTCAGGGAAACGGTCACACTAAGCCCGGTATGCTGCGGTTATTTGGCGGCAACCGGCTCGGCCAGCGCCTTGATGACCTTTTCGGTAATATCAATGTGCGGATTGAAGTACGCCGCCTCCTGCAGTACCAGGTCATAGCCTTCCTTTTCCGCAATCGCCCGGATCGCCTTGTTGGTGCGATCGACGACGCCCTGAAGTTCCTCGTTGCGCCGGGCATTGAGGTCTTCATTCAATTCACGCTGCTTGCGTTGGAAATCGCGGCTCAGGTCGGCAAGTTCGCGCTCCCTGGCCTTCCGCTGCGATTCAGCCAGCGTGGCTCCGTTCTTCTCCAGTTCTTCCTGCATCTTCTGCGCCTGTTGGCGCAACTTCTCAAGATCTTGGCCGCGCTTTTCGAATTCCTTCTCCAGTTTTTTCATCGCCCGCTTTGCCGGCTCGGAATCCCGCATCACGCGCTCGATGTTAATCACCCCAACTTTTCCTTCGGCGAAAGCTGACCCGCCGGCAAGGACGGCGAGCGCAGTAAAAACCACAACAAGCATTTTTTTCAAGGCGATCTCCCCGTATGTCAGAAAGCGCTACCCATCTGGAACTGGAATGTCTGCTTCTTATCGTCATTCTCGCTCTTCAAAGGGAAAGCAAGGCTGAACTTGAGCGGCCCCATGGGCGAGGTCCAACTTACCCCCACGCCCGCACTGGCGCGAAGATCCTTGAGTGCAATTTTCTCGTCCGCACCCCATACCTGCCCCGCATCGACAAACGCCGAAAGCCGCAGCGAGCGGTCCAAGCCCATCCCCGGCATCGGGAATAGCACTTCGGCATTACCCACCAAACGCCGCGTACCGCCCAACGCATCGTCGAAGAAGCTGTCTCTCGGGCCAAGCGTACCGGAATCGAAACCGCGAACCGAACCGATGCCTCCGGCATAGAAATTTTTCCAGAAAGGAACTTCCTTGCCGCCGAAGCCGCGGGTAACGCCGAATTCGGCATTCGCCATTAGAGTAAATGTCTTGGACAGTGGCCAGTATTCCTGATACTGGACGTTTTCCCGCATGTATTTGAGCTTGCTACCGGGAATAGCGATTTCGCCGCTGACGCGATAGATGTGGCCTTTGGTCGGGTAGGTGCGGCTGTCGATGGTGATCTCGCTCCAGCCGATCGTTCCCAGCACAGTGGAGAACTTGTTGCCGTTGGAGTTAACAAAATCGACATAGCGGAACGGGCTAAAAGCCGTCAGCGTCAGTTCGGTGGAATCCACCGAAACACCAACAAAAATTTGCTGTTCCTCTGCAATCGGCAATCCGTAGCGAACCCCGCCGCCGAAAGAAGAAACATCGTAGGCACCAACGGAAGAGCTATATTTTGAGGTGTCAGTCTTTCGTCGATACACGTCAAAACCTCGACTTACCCCGTCAATCGTGTAATACGGGTCGGTGTATGACACTGAGTAGACCTTGTTGGCTCGGCTGGTGCTGAGCTGCAAGCCCAGGCTCTTACCGCTACCGAAAAGGTTTTCCTGATTGATCGCCCCCGACAGCACCAACTTTTCGCTGCTGGAGAAGCCGGCACCGATCATCAAGTTGCCGGTGGGTTTTTCCTTCACCTTGATATTGACGTCTACCTGATCGGTCGTACCCGGCACGGCCGGCGTTTCGATCTCGACGGTCTCGAAATAGCCGAGACGATCAACGCGATTGCGCGACTTGTTGATCTTGGTGCCGTCGTACCAGGCCGATTCCATCTGCCGTACTTCGCGGCGCACGACGTCGTCCTTGGTGCTGGTGTTGCCCGCCACGTTGATTCGCCGGACATATACCCGACGCCCCGGATCGACGAAAACGTTGAACGCGGCGAGGTGTTTTTCTTTGTCGAGCTCAGGCACCGCATTGACGTTGGCAAACGCATAGCCCTCGTCACCCAAACGTTCGCTGATCGCCTTGGTCGATTCGGTCAGGGTGGCGCGCGAATACGTTTCGCCGGGCTTTACCGCCATCAGCGAGCGCAGCTCTGCTTCGGGAAGGAGCAGATTCCCAGCCAGGGTAACCGAAGAAACCTTGTAGACCCCGCCCTCGTTGATATTGATGGTGATGTAGATATCTTTCTTGTCCGGCGAGATCGACACCTGGGTCGACTCCACGGCGAATTCGAGATAACCGCCATCGAGATAGAAGGAGCGCAAGCTTTCCAAGTCACCGGACAGTTTCTGCTTCGAATATTGATCGTTTTTTGTGTACCACGTCAGCAGGCCGGGAGTGCGCAGCTGGAAAAGGTCGATCAATTCCTTCTCGGAGAACGCCTTGTTGCCAATAATATTGATCTGCTTGATCTTGGCGATATCGCCTTCGTCCACCGAAAAACTGAGCCCGACGCGATTGCGCTCGAGCGGCGTCACGGTGGTTGCCACGCTGGCCGAGTAATAGCCGCGACTCAGATACTGGCGCTTAATTTCCTGCTCGGCACGGTCCATCAAAGCACGGTCGAAAATACGCGACTCAGTAAGCCCGAGCTCCCTGAGTGCCTTGCGTATCTGGTCTTTGTCGAACGCTTTCATACCGACGAAGTCGAGCGCGGCAATCGCCGGCCGCTCGTCCAACATCACCACCAGTACATCGCCATCGATCTCAAGACGAACATCTTTGAAGAACCCCGAGGCATACAGGGCTTTGACGGCCTGAGCGGCCTTTTCCTCGGTCAGGGTCTCGCCTACCTTGATCGGCAGATAGCTAAACACCGTACCTGCTTCGGTACGCTGCACGCCCTCGACGCGGATATCCTTGACTGCAAAAGGTTCAAAGGCATTTGCGGATGCGGCAAACAACGTTGACAACAGCCCTGCAAGGAGGGTTTTCTTCATGGGGATCAACTGGAAAGGAGGCGGTTGAAATCGTTGTAGAGGGCGCATGCCATGAGCAAGCCGAGGATGACGAATCCTATGCGCTGTCCCATTTCCTGCATACGCTCCGAGACCGGGCTACCCTTGAGAAACTCGGCAAGATAATACATCAAATGCCCGCCATCGAGGATCGGGATCGGCAGCAGGTTGAGGATGCCGAGGCTGACGCTGATCAGGGCCAAAAAATTCATGAAGGAGACCGCCCCGAGCTGGGCCGACTGACCGGCGTAATCGGCAATCGCAATCGGACCGGAGAGGTTGCGCACCGACATTTCGCCCACCACCATGCGCCCCATGACCACCAGTGTGAGGCGCGCAGTCTCCCAGGCTTTCTTCACGGCTCGGGCGGCAGCGTCAATCGATCCGTAGGAGACATCAACGCGGAACAGCTTGTCCAGTTCGGGGTCGACGCGCACAGCGGCTCCGATTCGCCCGATGGTCCTGCCGCTGCCGGTCACCGCCGAAGGCACGATGGTCACGTCGAGGCTATTTCCGGCGCGCAGAATCCGCATTGACAGACGCTGCCCAGGAGCCGAGCTAATCACCTCGACGAGATCGGCCCAAAAACCGATCGGACGGCCATCAATCGACTGAATCTCGTCGCCCGCCTGTAGGCCGGCCAGCATCGCCGGCGACCCTTCGAGAACGCTTCCCACGATCGGACGCCGTGGCGGCGCGTACGGTGCCAGACCGAGATGGCGCGACAGATCTCCGTCCAATCGATCCGCTGCATTCGCGCCGAGGTCGAGGAAACGGGTCGCCAAATTGCCGTCGGCGCTCTGCGTTTGCAATTCCACCGACTGACCGGCCAGCGCGGCGTCGACCAGCGCAAGACGCAGGTCGCTCCAGGACGCAATCTCCTCTCCCTGCACGCGCAACACCCGGTCGCCGGCTGCAATCCCCGCATGCGCAGCGACGCTGTCCGCCGGCGGAGCGGAAAGGTAGGGGCGCAACTCGGTCACGCCGACCTGGAACACAACCCAATAGAGGAAGATCGCCAGAAGCAGATTGGCCGCAGGGCCGGCGGCGACCACCAGCATGCGC